>SESG01025497.1_pt1 | contig 36153 bp, 45 predicted proteins | sample 3171421 | NCBI WGS metagenome assembly SESG01 (sample SAMN10866946, study PRJNA518727) | freshwater metagenome | biome: subpolar coniferous forest; feature: holomictic lake; material: water; isolation source: holomictic Lake 227, 6 m and 8 m depth | place: Canada: near Kenora, Ontario | collected...
GTTGGGATATTTGCCGTTCAGAGCATCATTCAGATCCGTTTGATTCGTGAGCGTGCCTGTAATGGCACCCCATGCCACACCTGCTGCTACCGCGCTTATCGTGCCGTTGGTATTGTAGATGATCGTTACGCCGTCGGGTGAGTTGGTGGTGAGGAAAGACGCCGTTGATCCAATTAAAAAAGGCCAGTTCGTTAAACTTGAAAGCGTATGGAACGGAGGCCCGATAACCGTACCGGCCAGCGGATTCGTCCATGTGCTTTGCGTAGTATTCTGAAAAAGTGAATGTTGAATGTTTACCTTGCCAGTAGCCAGTACCCGCGCCGGCATACTTGTAAACGATCCAACATAACCAAGGAACTCGCAAAAGTAAATGCCGTCAGGTGGTAGATTGGACCGCGTAATACTTGCCGTGAAGTTGGTTACGTTCAATACGCCGTCAGTCACATCAAGGAATACGGTGCCGCGCCGGGGATAGGCCATACGCATCATAACGTTGCTGTAGCCTGGAGGCTGTAGGTTGACGTTTATGCGCTGATCATCATACCCCATCCATGACCAACTGAAGGCGTCATAGTCACCAGTAGCATTCGTTAAAGCGTTAAAAGATGCTGAATTAGTGTGATACGGGAACTGCCCGAAAGCGGTAGTTGTAAGACACAAAAGAAGCAGGATTGACTTGATCATTTTAATTCTCCGATGGTGCGATAATACGCAAATCAGGATACCGTTGTTTTAACGCTCGTAACGCCCGGCCACGCTCTTTGCCGCGCTTGCCCTTTTCGTCTACCAGTTGCCACGCCGCTTTGTAAATGTCAGCCTTTTGCATAGCTCCACTTTTTACTTGAGCCGCTATCTTTTGTAAAGCAACATCGTTCTTTTGTCGTTGCGTGTTAATGATTTGTTCCCGCTTCTCAATCTCATTCAAGACGGAAGCCGCCGCCTTTCCTTTTGCTGGTATCTTAAGCCGCTTCGCCGCTTTGAGATCATCGTTGTTTAAGGAGCGAGGGCTTGTCATGCGGATGTATTTGCGTGTGCCTGGATAATCAGCCAATGACTGCCAAGTATCTTTATTGAGATCCTTGCGGGCATCAGGAGAGAACATATCAAACGCTTTATCACGCGCCCATGTAAGCGGGTTATTAGGCAGTATCTTGGATTCAGCTACCCGCAACCGTTCAGGACTCATGCCTAACGCCTCACCGACTTTAACGTAGCGGTCAGGCGTTCTTGCGGTCTGCTCCATTTCGGGGTCAACCTTCCGACCGCGCCAAATCTTATCCCCCTTCCAGAAGTCATAATTATTAAAGTATGCCTGCATAGCCGCGAGAATAGGCGGCATATTATTAATATCAGCAGGCACATAATTTGCGAAGAAGGTGCGCCTCAATATAGAAGGATCGACATCAAGCCCATGCGCCTTATCTGCCAGCAACTTGCCAAGCACGATGAATGGGCGCCAGCCTTGATCAATCGGAATACCAACATACCCATATTGCTTTTCACCATCTTTGTCAGATGTAATCCCAAGTGGAATATTCAACTTGGACATCATATCTCCTTCCGAAATGGACTCGATGGTTTCAGGGTTATTCTTTCGCGCCATGTAATACAAGGCCGTTGCGCCTGCCACTAGTTGAGCCGCCTTGAGATTCGTCTGAATAGGACGCTCTTTGAATGCACGTATCACGGAACGCCCGCCTTGAAACGTCGGGTTAAGGAACGGTATCATGTTATCCAAGAACTTTACCGTCTTCCCGTTTTCACTGAAATCAAGAATGCTTCTGGCTTTATGGACCGCCATAGCCCATTGATCAGGAGTAGCCGTCTTTGCGGAAACTCCCATCTTCTTGAACTCCTGATTGACGTTCATTAAGCGGGACAACTCTTCAGACTTATTACCAACAACACTTAACGCCCAAACCGCCTTTTGAACCGCAGTCTTACCAGCCCGAAGCTTCGGGTCCATGCTGGCAGTATTCAGTAAAGCAGAAGACGAAAGCCATCCAGTTTCGCCACCGTATTTGTAATAGCCGTCACGCAGGAGCTTCTTCAGCTTGCCATCAAGCAAAATTCTACCAGCCTGTTTAAGTTGTTGCGCAAATGCTTTAGGAACAAACGAACTCCACGAATCGCCAGCCAAGTATTGAAGCCCCCAGTCACGCGGGACGTTTCCTAACGAAAACTCCCAGTTACCGGCAGTCGCCATAAACTTTACGAAGCTTGTTCCAGAACCGATACGAAGGATTGCCGCCGTGGTGGGGTCAATTCCTTGGCTGTACGTCAACGCTTCAGCTAAATCACGCCGTACTTCCATTGACTTCTTCTCGCCATCCACCCAATAGTCAACACGCTCATATCCATCACGCGGTGTTTCCTGTAAAGGAAGTGCTTTGATGTCAAAGTCTGTCAGCTTCTTTTGAGTGTCAGTAGCAACGTCAGCGAGGTCTGCTAACCGGCGCATTGACTTGTTGCGAGACGCAATGCTTTCAGCGGAAATGATATTGTGAGCCATCAGGGTAAGCGGGTCGAGAACCATAGATTCTTTTGAGCCAGACTTCAGATAACGAATACCAGATTGACGGACAGACACTTCACCAAGCTTACCGGCCTGTTGCCCAACAACAGGGTCAATCTTATCAATAAACCAACGAGGCATATAGAACTTGTCTTTGACGGAATCGTATGACTTCTGGCTGATTGTCCCAGCTTCAAGAAGCGGATCAAGCGACTTACGAAATTCCTTTTGCGCCTCAAGCGAAGCCGCTTTGAAAGCCGCTTTCTTGGCGTGCCGAGTCTCGTACATCTCAACAATCTTTTCGGCTTGCGGAATAGTCAACGGCGAGTCAAACGCTTCACCATCCCGCACGTCACCAAGTTCAACGGTACGCTTGGCATTCATGTATGCGCCGAACTCTGCCAAGTCCTGTTCAGACTTCAAGCCCATAGACTTGATCTTGTCGGAGAAATCAGTAAACCGCTTTGCCGCTTGAGCCGCCATGTGCTTCACGGACTTTTCAGCAATAATGAAACGCTCACCCATGTTGCCTTCAGCACGCGGAGAAACGCCTGCATCACGTTCAATCTTGCGACCAAGTTCCAAGGCGCGTGTGTCGATAGGCGCTTGCTGATTTATGACATGAACGCCAACCAAGTCACGTACACGCCGCATCAAAGAACGGTTAGGGGCTTGTGCCGCCTTAAGGTCGTCAAACATTTTATTTTGGCGGTCAATGCCAGCAACAAGGTCAGGATCGGCGGTGTCGGGCTTTAAGAGTGTGCGGTATTCTGGAGCACTTGAAGGTATGGCCTTTTGCCGCCCCGCCATCTTCCCTCCAAGAAGCCGAGCGTACATAGCCTTCAATTCGTCAATACCTCTAGCCGCCCCGAACAGCTTACGGATACGGTAGTTCAGGCGGTCAAAGTACTGCCTTATCTTGCCGCCAAACCCTTCGCCATTTTTAGCCGCATACTCCATGAAGGAGTCAGCTTGAGCTTCTTCACCGGGAAGAATCCTGTCCATATCAGCGCGATCTTTAGCAGTCATCAACATATCTTTTGCGCCGTGATACGCTTCATGGTATGCCGTCCTATCCATGTCGCCTTTAGCCGCAATGGTGACTAAACCTTTTTCATACTTGCCAAGCCGTTCCGCACCACGCTCAAAGATACGGTCAACGATCTCGACAGGCGCATTCTTGCCGAGCACCCTTGTAACCAAGAACCTTGCGCGGTTAGCTTCGCGGGGATCCGCTTTCGCTATGGCATCACCAGTACGGAAAGGAACTTCTTCAGCCTGTGCATCAGCCGTAGAAAGCTGGCTTGTCTTACGTACAATGACATCATCAGGATTGTCGGGATTCCTTAACTCATAGGTTAAATCAAGCGAACCCATATCCCTGTCTTTTACCGCACGCCGCACATTCCGCACTTCCAGAAGCGTTCCGTCACGGTCAACTACCGTTGTACCAGGCTCCAGATACTTGCCGCTATCAATGTGTTCGCGGATCTTCTGCTCCATGGCGTCAGCCCTTGCAATGGCCGCAGCCTCAGACGTGCCCCCCACGCGGTCAACAACGCCACGTTGCCGATTGCCCATGGCTTCAGCACTCTCGACCTTGATCGGCTTCGGCGGGGCCTCCATGCGTTGCATACGCTTCTCTTGTGCCAGCTTTTCTGTACGGTTGCGATTGGCAATGTCGCGAAGCTCAACAACCTTTTGCCGGGTAGTTGTCTCGATGCCTTGCGCCTTCAACTCTTCCCGCAGCGCCTTAACGCTCATCGACTTTACAGGCGTTGACGGCTCGACGTACTTCTGCCTTACGGGAGTCTCAAGCGTAGCCTTGTCAGCGTCAACGCCCTGCATGAAGTCAGCCGCCTTGCTTATGCCTGCCTGTTCAACTGGTGTAAGTGGTTCCCCCGCCTTGACCGTAGTCCCGTCTTCTTTATTAAGTATGGGTGTGGACTGGTCAACGGGCGGGGGAGTGATTGGTTTGTCCACAATTGTGGACGTTTCACCAGTGACCGGCTCCGGATTGGGGACGCCCCTCACGGGTTTTCCGGCCACTGGCAAAACTTCAGCTTCAGGCGCAACGGGGGGCTTAACTTCAGGTCTGCCTTCGACCCGTCTGCCAGCCATTGCGTGACCGCCCATAATGGCGTTCATAATCATAAATGCGGGAGTTTCAGCCGCAGTACCCTTTAGGACCTCATACGGCTCAAAAGCCTTGCCATGTACCACGGTATCATACAAACTGTTCGCCACGGTCAACACAAGGGCATCCGTTGGCGCCCTGATGCCAATACCACCAAGATAGGTAGTAGCCGCAGGAATGAACTTGCCAAGCACTTCGCTTGCCCCGCCCAAAGCCAAGCCGCCAATGCCACCCTTAATAGTCTCGCCAGCAATAGCCCCATATCCAAGACGTTGATCTTCAGGCGTTGCTTCACTCTGCTTCACCATTTCAGAAGCCGCGCCAGCACCACCCATGGTTCCGAATGTAGTAGCTGACGTAGTGAGTTTTGACCCAAGCTTGCCGGTAGCCTCTTTGACGGCTTCTTTCGTAACCGCTTCGCCAGCACCTTTAAGTCCAGCCATAGCCAGCTTCTTCGCAAAGAATGCGCCCGTCAACATCATAGGCACTTCACCAAGTAAAGAACCCATCTGGCTCGCAAAGCCATGTTCCTTGGCATTGATAGCCTCTTGAGCATCCATAGTAGCCAACTCTTCAGGGGAATACATCTTGCGTTGTAAAGCTGTACCAGCAGCCTCACCAGCAATACCAGCAGCTACGTCACCAGCGACTATACCAACAGGCCCACCTGCCGCGCCAACTGCCGCCCCACCAAGTGACGAAAGAGCACCAGCGGTAGCCGGAGCAATGTGGGTGATGAACTCACGTCCAAACGTCTTAAGTGCGCCTTCAGATCCATCCTTTTCAGCCTTTGCCATAGCGTCAGCCTGAAGCTTCTGTTTGAAGGCTACGCTTGCCGGGTCAGTAGCATCTTGAAAGTTAAGAACCCCCGGCGCGGCTGTCGGTGCGGAAAGGGACGCAACGGGTGAGGGCGCCGACGCCGGGGGAGATTGATATTCTTCCCACGGCATTTTATCCGCAGGAGCTTGCTCTGTTAAAACTTCAGGCTTAGTCTGAAATTCAGACCACGGCCCTTGTTCGTCTTGCGCGGGAGTATCGCTATATTCGTCCCACGGATTCATTAGACTTTCTCCCACGCATTCGGATCAGCGGGGTTTCCTCCTTTGAACTTTCTGCCCATTGAGATAGTTCCAATAGCTGGAATAGGTTTAGATCCAACCTTTCCCGTACCGGATAGTCCCCGCATCTTGGCATGAATATCATTCACAGCCATGTCAACGGCTTCATTCCCTTTTACTTCAGCTTCAGTAAGCGCGGGATGATCTTTTGTAACGTATGCCTTATTTTGAAGCGTCTCGACAAGTTTACCAGCAAGCCCCGCTATGGAATCTTTTTCTTGAGCAGGACGTGCTTCATTGGCAGCAACAGTATTCTTTCCGCGTTGAACTTCAAGTGCCATTTCAGAATCGCTCTTTGTGGTAGCTTTCCCAATTTCGCCAAGCTTCGCCTCTTGAGCAATGGCTAACTGATTGGCGCGTCCAGCCGTTTCACTTGCTTGCCGTTCAGATGCCGCTTTATTGGCATCAAATACCTTGGCATCCCGCGTATCCACAGGACGACGATCACCCTTGAACGCCACGGCGCGGGCGGGGTCAGCTTTGGCCGCAGCGATACCGGCGTCATCCCATGCCTTAATCTTTTTACCGTATCGTGTCCCGTCAATCGCATTGACAACATCATTGGTATCAAACATTCCCATGCCGCGATTGGCCGCATCAAACTTAGGCGCGCCAGGCGCATTAGAGTAAGCCTTCGCCACGTAACCAACATTAGGATTTGAGCCAGTAAGCCGCTGATCAATGGCGCGGTCTTCAATTTGACGGCGGAAGTTTGCCGCCGCTATCGGGTCAACGCCAGCACTTGCAGGCTGATCAATGCCGCCAGAATAAACGCCACTACGCCTATCAAGCGGTGCTGTACGAGTAAGATCAAAAGGCGATAAAGCCTCATTTGTCGGTAACACAGTATCGCCAGCCCCATACTTATACGGCTGTTGCGACATTCTCGCCCGATAAGCATTCAGAGGATTATCTATAGAAGGCATACTGGCAGTTGGCTTGACGGCTAATGGTGTAGCAGTAGTTTGTTGAGTTTGCGGAGATCCGTATGCAACCGTGTCAATTACACGCTCGGAAGCATTCGCTACATTTGAACCAACCTTCTTCCAGTCACGTCCAGAAGATTCGGCTAAACCTCCAAGCCCTCCAGCAACATTCCATGCTCCTGTAGGCAATGGCTTCGCGCCCTGCAACGTCGCAATGCGCTTACGCCGCTGTTCATCCGTAGGCCCGTTAGCCGCTAAGTAACCTTCGTAGTTTGCTGGATTTGCCATATATCACCACTCCTTCTTTGCTTGTATTCTTCCGTTAAAAGTTTGTCAAATCATTTGTACTTGAAGCCGTTGGTTACGCCGTTAAAATTTAAAAATACAGCGCAACTCCCTTGCAGCTTAAACCCTGTCCAGTTGACTCCATTGTACGCAGGTATTGTCGGCCAATCAGGAATAAAATTTGTATCACCTATACTAACTGACCATTGCCACTTTCCCGCCGACGAACTAATCGTATTGCTTGCTGCTAATTGCCATCCATAACACTCTTCATAAAACAGAGCGCCGGTATTGTTTGCTATATAGCTAACCCATGCTCCCTGCTTAGCTAAACCTAACCCAAAATCATTATAAATGGCCGGATAAGAATCAAGCCGACCATAAATCCCGTTTGTCTGGGATGGAGGCGGGAACGAAGTCATAAACCACAAGTCTGCCTTATACGGAATGATATTTGTGCTAACCAATGGTACGCTTGCGCCTGAGGGAAACACACCATTAAACATGATATTGTATAAATTAACATAATAATCCGATAAAGGGGAGTCCTGAATCTGTGAAATCATATACCGCATATAACTACCGGAGTTGGGCCAAGTGTGAGTTAATAAAATATTCACCGCTTCTTGTTTTGCTTCCGCAAGCGTTAGCCCCGTAAACGTAGAACTTGAGCCGTAATATCCATCATTTGGCGCAATAGACCCGCCAGACAAACACCTGTATTGCAAAACATTCAAAACAGACTTCATGTTGTCCCAGCCGTAATCAGTCGTGTACCATTGCGTTCGTCCCGATGGAAAATCAGACCCGCCCATAAGAGTGTCGGAATTAGTCCATCCATAAGGATGACCAACCGCTGCGTCATTTGTAAACGGCCCCACCCCATCAAGTCCTCGATAGGGGGTGTAGTCAAAAAAGTTTGTAGGTATTTTTAGTTGGCGGCAAATTTCAACGACTCCTGCCTCCCCATAGTCGGCAAGAATATACATGTCGCTGTCATATTTGTCGGGAACATTTGTGCTATTATTGATAAATACCTCGATTGACCCGTTTGTAATATTGATAGGATTACAGAACCATGGAATAACTTTTTTAGCGTTGCCCTTGTAGTTGATGAGGTATGTCCTTTGCGATCTCCATAATGAAGGCGCATTAGGAAAAGATCCCGACAAACTATTAACGGCGTATGACTTTTCTTTAATAGCTTCAAAGCAATTTAAGGCATGAGTTTTGCCCGCCCTTGAATGCAGGTACGCAGGCCACGCATTCGTGTCCCATTGCCCGTAACACGTTACCGCCATCAGCAGGATTAGGCATTGCCCATACAGTGTATGTGACCGTGTTGACATTCAAGTAACTCCGTTATTTTACCACCCGCAACTGTTGCCTCAAAGACAGGCCATATTTCAGTATCATCGTCACCGTCGCCAGGGTCAGATGTTGATACCGTCCATGTGAATACGCCAGTATCAAGCGCAATCGAATAGTACCCGTATGAAGTCGCCGCAATCGTGATCGGATTCGTAATTGTGCATGACTTCGACACCCCTTTGAAATAGCACTTGCCCTGCTTGACGGTTATAGCGAGGCCAGCATTTGAGCAACCAAAAGCAATCACGCGATTTTTTGAAGTGCTTGGAAAGTATTGTGGTGCAGAAAACTGACTTTCCCCTGTCTTCGCATCTTGATTTTTTAGGTCATCAAGACGCGAAGAAATGCTTTGAATTTCTGCCTGCAAATTCCGTAGCAAAATTTCGAGCCTGTCAATTTTTTCATTATCATTCATTATAATGTAACTATTTCATAATTAAATGTAGGGGTTGCGGTTACTTTAGTTGACTTGAATTGCCTTGCCCCAAGACACTCCGCGTAAGACTTGAAATGACCATAACTAAACCCGCCGTTAATGGCAGAGTTAGCTGCCGCGTTCGTTGCGTGATAGCCAATCTCAAGCGTTATAGTCGCCGTTCTTTTATACCAAGATCCACCGTTTTCTTTTTGAACAAAATCAACTACGTATTGCGTTGATGTTTCCGTCCCTATAACCCACCCAGGCACATAGAAAGTTGGGTTATAGGTTGTGATTGTCCTTGTGCCAACATACCGCCCGTATTTGTCTTGGCTGTAGCTCACCGTCCCGTAATTGGTTCCGAGTGCCGCCGGAGCAGTTACCGCGCCGTCTAGCACAGCGGTAAGGCTTGACTGCGAAAGGCTAGCCGCCATGTTTCCTACAACAGTTAATGATGATGGAGCGTCTATGCTTTGATCAAGCCTCTCTTCGTCGGTATGCTCGATATTAAATGTGCCGTCGCGGTTTATCGTCTTGTGTTGCACCTTAACATGACCAGCGGTTTGCGTGAGATCATAGTCCGCTATATCTATATCATAGAGATTTTTGCCTGATTTACTTGTCTCTTTAGTTGCATAGTTCCATGCTGATGTAAACGCGGCGATGACCTGCTTAACAGCCTTTATCAGCCTATGCTTGTAATCGAAGTCTCCGTCTTCAGTTATGTCGCCGTCTACCTCGGACGTGTAGCCCTGTTTAAGCGTGCCGTCAGTATTAACAAAATCATGTTCGGGAAACGCCTTCTTGTCGTTGGCATCAGGCAACTCATGCGCGTGCTTGTGAGTATGCGTGTCAATCGTTTGCGTAGCATCAACATCAGATTTACGGGTTACATCTTTACCAGGTGTATCGGTGCTGTAGGTCTGAATGTCAGCAGTAGTTTCTCCCCATCGAATTCGCTGCTCATACGTAAAGCCTGGATAGCCATAATTCACACCAAGCGCAACGATCTCAGCCTTGCACACTGATTGCACCATGTCTTTAGGAACTGAATGAATATAGCGGTCAGAACTAACCTCCATATCACCCTTCTTGCCATGAGTTTCAAAAGTAAAGCCAACCATCCCCCACATCTCTTCGTAAACACCTGAACCATCTTCAGCCCAAGACGGCTTGCGGGTAAGCAGATACCACGGCCCTGTAAGCGTTTCGCCGCCGACTGTGATTGTTGCCGCAGTTACCGCCGCCCGTTCAGCAGTAATAGACTCCATTTTAGTAGGGTCGAGATTGATCCACCGCAGCCCTACCGTTCGGTAGTTTTGTTCAACCTTGCTCAAAGTCGCAGAATGCGCCGGAGAGAGAGCTTCGCTTTTTTCCGTGGACGGCAGATCCGTCGTGCCGACAAGCCGCACCGTCTCACCAACCAACGTAGTAGCCAGCCCGAACGCCAACGTCTCACGCAGAAGACAGAACAGGATACGCCCCTCTTTATCCTTCTGGACAACATCTTCAACCTTCTGAATACGGTACAGGCCGGTATGCGTCTTTACCTGAGTTTTGGGGTCAGTATACGACCGGCGCCCAAGCAACAGCACCTTGCACTCTTCAAGATGTTCAATCGGGATATTACGCCACTCACGAATAAGCGTCTTGTCGGGCAGTAGCCCCATGGACGCGCTATCAACCCAATACGCCTTACCCTCTTCAAGCAAGAATGCTGTATTGGCATCACTCACAAGGCGTAGCCCTCACTCTGGAGCAATCCGCTTGTATAAGATGCAAGCGTGCCCAGCCTTGCGTTTTGAGTTGTGCTTTGCAGATACAGGCGTTGCGCTTCCTTCTTGGCGCGAATAAACCGTTCTTCAGCGTCAGGTATCGGATTGGCCGTGAATAGGTTCGAGTCCTGTAGGTAGAAGTCTAAGCCAAACGAAATCACGCTATAGTACTTGGAGTCCAATGCGATATTCTCCGAAATGTCAGCAGGTATAGCACACGTCATGCCGGTGAAATTCTGGAGATCCGTCAGCGTCTTAGTCAGCGATTCCATGAAAACCGCCATGTAGGTAGCACCAGCCGGCGAAGTGCCAAGCTTTGTCGCCTTGGCGTCTGCCAGTGTTTGCGTGTTGATCGTTGTAGCCATGACCGACCTCCTTTAAGGTTGTCGCTCGATGACGGGCGTAACAGTGACAGTTGTAGTCCCGCTATCGGCGGTACTTGCAGAAACGGTCAGCGCATCACTTGCAAGACACGGCTTTGCGTAGGATGCCACCAGAACGCCGTTAGTGCTGTTTTGCACCACCGGCCTGATAACGAGTGTACCAGTTGCCGCCGCTGACGTGTAGAGCGTAGAAAGGCCAATTGCCACCGTCACGGTGCAGGTCTTACCGCCAGACACAACAATCTTGAGCGAATTGACGTAACCTGACAGCGTTTGACTTGTCGCTGTGACCGCCACAATAGAGGTCGATACGCCGCTACAAGTAAGCACCGGCAACACTTCAGGTTGAGCAAAGGCACTAATCGAAAGCAGACAAACGGCAAGAATAAGTAAACGTTTCATTGGGACTCCTTTATGTTTCGCTTCTCAGGGCGGTTGTTACGGTTGTGGAAAACTTCGCAAGATAAACTATTTCGTCAATAGTTGGGTCTGTGGAAATCGTTCCTGTTTTATTAAGCATCATCATTTGTGGCAGTTCAGCCGCCGTCTTCGTAAGCCAATAAGCATTGACTGTGTGAAGAATAGACATAAGGCACGCCCGAATGTCGCCTGTAGTCGCATCGGCAAGCCCCGCCGTCATACCAGAAAGGGACGCTATTGGGATTACAATGCTTTGTGCCGCAAGCGTTACTGTCCCGCTTTTAACATCCCATCCGGCAATCCATGTTGGAGGCTTTAAGTCTACGGCCATATACCACTCCTTGAAAATAGTGCCGGGGAACCGCCCCGGCGCGGGATCTTTACGGCTTGTTAGTGCAGATACCGCTAACGAATTTCATCGGCGCGGTCTGAATCGTAACAGTCGATACACGAATCGAAGTATTGGTTACTACATTTGTAGAGGCATCCAGATAAATGATCGTGTTAGTGGCAAGCGTATAGGTCAGATTTGTTGCCAAAGTTGACGTACCCGTTACACCGCTAGGAGCAGTAAGCCCTGTTGAAACAACAAGCTTATCAACCGTCAGTGTCGCGCTTGTCCCGTCACTCACAACCTTGAACGTGCCAATGCCTGTTTCAGCATTGAACCCCGTAATCAAAGTGTCAGTAGCCAGAACACTTAGCGACACCATAGCGAAAAGCGCAATCAGAATCTTATTCATAGGTTCTCCTTTTGAAAGGCGGGACCAGCCTTGACCGGCCCCGCCGATTGTGTTGTCAAACCTTACGCGCCAGCGTTACCACGAAGCATAGCGGGACGATCGCATCCGGTCACAAAGGACATACGGATACGGGCCTGCCACACATCGGGATTGTCAGCCAAGACGTTACTCACCGTCTCAGGCTTGACACGCCAGTACCAGAACAACTCGTTCGCGCCATTCTTGGCATCGGTCATCCCGAACCAAGCGGTATCAGAACTCAGGAAGTCCCAAACCTGGACATCGAACTTATTCTGATAAACGTTCTTGTCGTTCAGGAACACGCCGGGCTTCTGGATACTGCCCATAATGGTAGCAGCCTGATCCTCAAGCAAGGCAGGAACGATAAGAGTCTTCATCACCAACGGGCGCTTCAGCCCACGCTCATTGACGTGCTTGCGGAAGTTCACGCGCATTGTCGCAAGAGAAGCCTGGGTCAACGCCGAAGCGCTTTCCAAGTTGCTCCACGTACCTTGCGCCTTGTCTTCCATGGGCCGCGCATCATCAAACAGATACATCCCGTCAGCACACGTCCAAGACGCGCCAACACCGAACCCGGTATTGAACGCATCAGCCGCATGATACTCAACGGTGTCTTTGCTTGACTGCACAAGACTGTTGATCTGTTTGCCGATAATGCCGTACTGGTCAGTCTCGCGCAGACGCTTCTCAATACGAATCGCCAAACGGAAATCGTCAGGCGTAAACGTGTTGTTGAAGCCCATGACAGGCTCAGCCAAAGGCAGAGGATCCGCGTCACGGTTTTTCTGCATCAGGCCGATACCCGTTGCGTAACTGTGCTTCTCGTAATCCTTCGTGGTGGTTTCCACTTGGAAGAACTTAAGCCCTTGAACGGGAAGAGCAAATTCCCGTTGCTTGATCGTCTTGAACTGGATGTTCAGGAGATCCGCGAAGTTTTCCTTCATCAACATTCCCGGCGAAGAATACGCAGGAACTTTTGCACTTGCAGTAGCCATTTTAATTACTCCTTAGTATTCGACGTTAGGTGTCGAGAACAGATTGCAACACTTTGACATACAGGCGCCCATGCACATCATCCGACTTGTTTTCAATCGGCTGATCAACATACGCAATACCAACCACGCGGAAGCAAGGTGTGGTATTGTCAGCGGTGTCCACGGTGCAGACGTTGGAAGTCACGTCAAGACTGTGGAGTTTGCCAACAGACGTAGCGGGCACAACGCCGTCAAGCTCGTTCATCACGAAGACCTGTTCAGCGGTGATAACTCCAACTTCAGCAAACGTGGTAGCGTTGCCGGGGTCGGCCTGATCCTTCAGCGCGTAGTACTTGCACGCCACTGAATTAGAAGCGGCGGCGATAAGCGCACCACTCGAAACGGAAAGCAGTTGACCGGCTTTCCAACTCTGCCCATTGGTGATCAGGATGCTTTGGGTCGCCATGACCGGCCCCTGATACAAGGCAGGATTTACACTCGTAAGCGTAGTAGCCATTTGAATATACTCCTATTTTATTCGGTTTCCACCACTGGAGCAGCCGCAGCCTTCGCTTGCGAAATGTTTGCTGCATCCTCTAGGTGCGATTTATGAACACTCGCCGGGCGCATAAACAGCGGGTCGCCACGGTGCGCAACACCACAAGAGACATATCCCTCGTCGGTATAACGACCTGTTTCCGCTATGACCTTATCGCCATAGAAGAAGTGCATTCCTTCTGCTTTCTTGCCCAACGCTTTTTTCGTCTTCTCAACAAGTTTCACACGGTCATCCACATACGGCTGTGAAATCATAGCCTGTGGTGCCGCTTTCCGAGGTTCTTTGTTAATGATTGCTGGCATAGTTTACTCCAAGGTATCGTCGCGTTTTCCGGTTTTCAATGCGCCTGAAGCGATTAGATAAGCCTGTACATCAGGGTCCAATTCTCCAGGTTTCTTCTGAATGACAGGTTGCCCACGTCCACCGTTCCCAATGCCACCCCTTGGCTGCATCACGGCTTTCTTGGCTATCCCCATCCGTTTTGCGATCACCGCCAGCTTTGAATCTGGCAAGTCCGCGAAATCGGGGTCACTCTTCAGGCTATCAACCGCCGCCTGAGTTTCGGGATCCAACTTTGAGCCAAACTTCGAAGCGAGATATGCGTCACGATCCTGCAAGAGACTTACAAACTCACGGCGCATACTTGTGATAACCTGCTTCATTGCCTTTGCAGGGTCAGCAGTTACCTCTTCATCGTTCAACTCTTCCATCCAATCCTTTGCCTCCGGCGCACCTTGTTTCTCCCGTTGCACCATCATTTGAGTTAAGGTGTCCGTCTTACCCTTGAGTTCAGCATATTGCTGAGACAAACGGGTAAACTCTGCCTGTCGCTCTTTCAATGCCGCTTCGGTATCCTTCAGGGCTTTATCTTTCCCCGTCAGAACCTTACCGTCTTCAGACTCGTCGGTAGTCTCTTGCGAGGCCGCTTCATCCGTTCCGATTACTTCGTCTGTGGGTAATTCCGTATCCACGGAGGCCACATTCATAGTATCGTCTGCACTCATTTAACCATTACTCCTTGTTTACTCCTGCCCACTATGAGCAGAAGAATCTTTTGCCGCCTGAAGCTTTTCACGCTTCAGTATTGCCGGCTGTTGTAAAATCTTACGCAACATCGAAATCTCACCCTGAAGCCGCTTACAGTCATCGGCTGATTCAAGACTTCGCCGCGCGTTCTCTAAAAGCTCGCCCAGATACGGAGCCATGTACTTTGTAAACTCTGCCGAATCGCAAAATTCCATGTACCCGTTTACAAAATCAGAATTGGCAAATACCCCGTTCACTGCATTGCTCCCATTGCCCCAGCCATAGCGTTGCCCTGGGCCTCCCCTATGGTCTGATTACCCGTCATCTGGTTAGGCATCTGGCTTGCCATAGCCGCCATCTGACCTTCCATCTGCTTGAGTTGCTTCGTCATTTCAATATGGCGAATCAGGATTTGAACATTCGGATTACTTTCCTCCGCGCCCTTCCACTTCATGCGCTCCTGTTCATGCTGCCCAATATGAACGTCATGCGCCTCACCCTGATTCGGATTCAGCACCGTACCATTGTCGATCATTGCGCGGGTTTCATGGTCTGCAAGTTGAATGGCGTCACGGTTGCCATCCGGCTTAAACCAACGCGAAACGTCAACACCCTTGACAATCTTGCCAAAGACATCGGCCCCAACTCTTGAGAGATCCATTGAAGAGGCGAATAGCGGTATCAATGTTTGACACGCTTGCGTCATAGTCTGGATATTGAGCGCATTGGTTTCAAACTCATCAACCAGTGAAATCTCAACATCGAACTCGCCAAACAGTTCACCGGGGTTGATCTTGCGCTGAATGTTCTTTTCAGTAATCGAAAGCACCATGTCATTATCGCCGTACTGATGCCACAACCCCAAGTTCTTCCGGGCATGAAACTCCAGAAAAGTATGCAGGATATACTTCGCCAGCATGATATGCGGATTCGTGCTATTCTGGCTGACAATACTGGATTCAGTTGCGGAAGTACGCGCCCCGGCAAACTCCCCCATCAGCGACTTATCAGTACCCGCCGCCCGGTTAGCATCATCATCAAAGTACTGAAGATGCAGAAGCCCACTTTGCTGAATGTCCTGTTGCGCAAAGTCAGTCAGCGAGTTTTCTTTTTCAACCCAAAAGACCTTATCCTTGGCATACCGCAAATCTTGCGTGAATACTTCGCCCTGGACGGCCTTCAACGGCTTGTTATTCATCAGGGTACGTCCATCAATCAACTGTTGCCGCGTCTGACTTTGTTCGTCATAGTCACCGCGAAGCGCCTGGGCATATCCAAAATGATAAAGCTTGCCGCTATCATCCGGTAAAGCATGCAGCATCTCAAACGGCCATTCGTCGTCAGGATCCGGATTACGTTCAAACCGCACGCAAGTAGCATCAGAAAGCGAGTTGCCAACAAAGGTAAGCCAGAACTTTTGCTGTGGGAAACTCTCATCCCATACGCCTTGATCATTGACGGGCAGATTGATCCATACGTCCGACTTCTTGAACAAGCCCGTCTCAGTCCGGTTAGGTTCAGCGACAAGGCCGGCTGAAAGCGTTCGGTTCTCTTCAACCATCAAATCATCACGTACCCCGCCCCACTGGTCGGCCATAGTCAGCTTTTCAGTGTTCAGGTAAAAGCCGTTGGCAAGCTCGTCCTGTTGAATGTCGGAAAGAGGCACGTAGTCATCGACAACAATACAGGTCTGCTTCTGAATCTCGCCAACGGCTGAATCTGCCCAAAAGTTGGCAATGTCAATCAGCCCAAGTGAAGGCTGATTATCAATTACCTTCATGGAATCATTGAACCGCCAGCCAAGAATAGGGGGGTCTTCGCCCTCTGTGGCCGCAACACCATAAATAGGCATGCGCTCGATACGCCGGGCCTTGCTACGCTCCCACCCTACGCAGATCGGATAGTTGCCATACTTAATCAGAAGGAAAATAATCTGAAGCGCCTTCTTGTCAAACTTATCTTTCTTGCGCGCCCACCGCGCCAGAAGGTTATGCTGCTCAGCCTGCTCTTGCGCCTGGGCTTGCGACACGAAAGATGCACACCCACTGATAGGCACGTATCTGTAGGGATCCGGCTTGGAGTTGAGTACCGAGATAACTTGAGCCGCCAGGGTCCGAACCTGCCGGAAGAAAAGCGTTGAACCCTTCTTATAGGCTTTGGTTAGTGTCTGGTCGCGTGCTTCGTCATTGACCTCAGCCCCGGAAGACGTAGCATAGGCTTGCCGGTCATGCCGTTGCCGTTCACGCTCCTGTATGGCCGCATTCTGGCCGCACTTGAACATGCTATCCGCGAGACGCCAAATTTCTTCGTAAGCGTATCGGTTAGTCCGGTTGTGGTTGTATTGGGTTTCAGCAAGTGCCCTGGCCTTTTTAACCAACTCAGGATCATCGGCAAAGTTTATGCGGGGCGGCTGGTCAAGGTCTTCAGTAGGTGCTTCCTCTTCAGGAACAGCATCAGCTGGAAACAGAACTTCTTCGTCAGCTATGGGTACTGGTTCATCCATGCACCCATGCTTTCACGAATTAACGAATAGGTCAAATAGTATTGTTAAAATTTTAACGTTTTCTTTTTAACGTTAAATGTTTCACGAATACACTACCGGTTCGATAAGGCTTTCCTTGACCATCCAGTATTCACCCTTTTCGTCAATGCAATGCATGCCATCGGCAATTTCTGGACACTGGATCATTTTACCGATTGCCGCCGCCGTGAACTGCTTGCACTTTGGCCCCACCGCCAACACTTCGCAGTAGTTGGTCGTTTCCTTCACGGCGTCAGGCAGGATGATCAACCCTTCATCCTTGCGTTCGCACTTACGCACCAGCAGGAAGGCGTTAATCGGCTTGATCCGGCTTACGTCAATTCCCTGTTCGTCAGTTATCATTAATTTTTCGCTCCCATTCCCTTACTAATCTTATAACTCTTTTCTTAAACAAGACGCCACTTCTTGCGCAAAGTTTATTTGGGCGTTGCGTCCACTCTCTTATTAACTCATCTACTTTTATAAACGAACTGTAATTAACATAATCCAATAGCCGCGAAAGAGCTTTCGTTTTTGTTGGATGATGGCGGTTTTTGGCACTCATGTTTTGCTCCAAGATTTTATATAATCTTCTACATAATCCAAAATATCTACACCATTGCGAATATTGCCATCTGCATTAAAGTAATCCATTCGCTTGTCTTTCCTTTTCCATAAAAAATAAAATAATTGTGAATGAACTTGCCTACAAATAACACTAATTCTGCCACCACTTAGGTTGAATTTTTTAGCAGCAAAAGATTGAGAGCAACTAGTATTATTAATATATCTAATTATTCTTACTTTACGCCTAAAAGAATCTTCCCTTATAGCCTTTTTCATCCCCGACTACACCGCGCTTTCAAAATGCTTCATGTCAGAACTCATGCAGTCCAGGCACTTCTCATCCTGTTCCTTCAGCTTCTTGCAATAGGTGCAGATACGCTCGACACCCTTAGCTACTGTCGCCGCTTTGACTTCAACCTTCACTTCTGCCTTCGTCTTCTTCGTTGTCTTTTTCATACTCCCCTGTACTCCCCATTGTCTTGTTGTTGTTCTGTTCCGTACCCATCATTAAAAGTACTCTCAATCGGCGGCCTGTACAAGTCGCCGCGCCACCTTAACGGGATCTGCGCCAGATACCCCAATGCCGTACAACCATGATCATCCTTCTTCCTCGGCGTCTCTTTGGCGTTCTTCGCGTCGCCCCCACTTCGATACTCTTCCCATATCCAGCCTTCAATCTCGCGTATCAAGTTAATGCAACTCCTGAAGATCATTATGTGTGGGCGCCCTTTGATGTTGCCGTTGTAACCATGTGTCAGGTTGTAGTCAGGCGCAAACAACTCCTTCAGGATAGGAACCCAATGTTGAGATAGTTTACCGCTTGCTGGAGCGCAAGGAAGTCCACAAGAACGGTAGATGTGTCCATAGGTCTTCCCGCTGCCGGGGTCCGACAAGGCAAAGCTTCGGCTGTCGAGTACCGTCTTGGCGTACCATTCACCCTTCTGGACCTCTTCAAACACCGGCATACTCCCCCCGCTTCGCATGTCCTGCCGGCTGGCATGTTGCTTTCTGACGTTTCCACTGGCCTTAACGATGTCATGCACATTCTCATTGATCAACTTCCCGCTACTATAGAACTCCCGATAAACCACCACTTCACTTCCAAACACCGAAAACTTATCAACCCCCGCCATCTTCGCCTCTTCGATAGGAGGACTCACCGCCACCCATAAGCAGGCTGTTGGATTTGTAATGCCATGGTCAACACCCCGATACCGCGTCCAATTCATCGGCACTTCAAAGTCATCAATGACATGCACCCGCCTATCCCAATCATCCAACACAAGCCCACTCGTCTTGTGCCACTCCCCATATACCCTTGACCGGCCCTCCCGCAAAGTCTTCAGATTCCGCAACCTGGTCGGCTCAGTTATCCACTTCTCTACCGCCTTGATCTTCTCAGTCTCAGGGTAAATCCAGTCCGGCACATCGGCCAATGCCGTGTTGTAACAGGAAATCTTGTGCCCTTTCTTTTCCTCACCAGTAAGGAACTTCTGAAGCCACCCGCCCCCGCCAGTATCCGGCCTACCTTCAACCTTGTGCGGCGTCAACGTGAAGTAGTGCTTGCCCTTTAACGTCCTTGTACGCTCATCTATGGCGTTAAAAATAACCTCCGGCGGCTGCTCATCATACAGAAAACCATCATAAGCCGCCGACTCATAGTTAGCCTGGCTCTGACTATAGGCGTGAAACTTCAGATTCGTACCACACGCCAACTCGATTTGCGGGCTTCTCTCAAAATTCGGGTCTTTCCGAGGGCGCCCCCTTGTCTTCTGGAACACACGGCTATACGGCCCCAACTCATTATCCGGCACATACTCCCGCACCCTGGGCCATACCACCGTCTTGATATGGCTCCACTCATAGGACGCACACCCAAACGTCATCTGCCTGTCCTTCCCTTTGAACGGCTGCCAGATAACCCCATGTTCCTTGAATATCGGCCACTCAGGATCCAGCGGGATAATCCCTGACAACAGCATCTTGATCACACCGCAGGTCGTCTTCCCTACCCTGTTAGGTGCCACCAAAGCAATGACATCATGCTCCTTCCAGTCATTCAGGAAGTCCAACTGCTCCTGACTATTAGGCGCGAAGTACTTCAGCTTATTCAGCCTTGAATCCTCATACAGCCGTTCATACTCAGCCCGAACGTCAGGATGATCATGCAGGTAATCATGTGAGTAGGAGTGTATCGTCCTCCCAAGAAACAGCCGCCTCCGTTCAAAATTCGTCACCTTGAACGGTAGCCCCTTCGTCCACAGGTACTTCTCATAGCTGATCTTCTCATAAACCTGATCGTCTATGTAGAAAGTGTATGTGAACTTGTTGGACATCAGGAAGGCCCCATTTGTCTTGCGAGATAATCTTCAATAATTTGTTCAGCCTTCACAGGGTCTTGATTCTTTTCCAATGTAATATCCGAAACATGAACCCAAGAGTAATAATTAACAATTTTATCTCCTTGGATATGGTATATGGCGTATAAATCCCAATCTCTTTGTGAGTCACCATGTTCATGTATTTGCGCAAAAGTACCCTTGATAATCCCTTTGAATTGATGGAAAGAATCATGTTTTACATGGACAAACGAAAGCCGTGGAAACTTTTGTATGCTCATATTTGCCACCTAACCCCGCCAGCCACGCGATGATCTTCAAGCCGATACCAAATCCCATGACACACCGACCACATACGACTAAACCGCTTGAAGGCGTTAGGCTCTTTTTCAAGATACTTTACCATAGCCTTAATTTGGCGTTTAGCTATAGCGCAATCCTTAGTGCGCTTTGCTATGTATTCAGCGTCAGTCATTGCTTCCACTCCCCACAAGTATCATCACCATTAACTCTAGGCCAACGGCTCACAAGGCTATCACGGCGACTCTCACCACTCATCCACACCGGCACAGGTGGATACCGGAGACAGGTAAATTTAGCATCACCAGTAAAAGCCTTTGAGTGCGTACACATAGCGCATACCTTCTTGACCGCCGTTATCTCCACCCTTCCCCATGGTGCTTCAGCCGTAGCAGGCAAGTCTTTTCGGTTCGTGACTTCAAATGAATCCAATGCGCTCATGTTGCCTCATCTCCCACAATACGAATCTTCATTCGGCCATTGAATTGTTGCCTGTATCCAATATCAAGCCCATCACTCTTCAGTTGATTGTAAAGTGTTTCACCACCAACCCACACAGTTCCGTCTTCATCAAACTGCATTGGGCCTTCAAGAAAAAATTCATGCCCTGTATTTACTTTTTCCTTAATTACACTCCCGCAGTCATTACACACTGAACCGTGACTGCACTCATGACGTGGCGCATTCCTATCCCAATCCCCCCTATCCCAATCCCCGCACCAGTCGGTTTCAAAAACATACGGCCACACACGCTCAACATGCTTACCAACCACAGGACTATGCCGCCGACATTGCCATCCAAAATGCGGATCAATGTTATGCCACTTGCATGAGGCACAGACGGCTTTCAACTCCGTCTTCTTAATCATTACGTCGCCAGTAGCCATATTGGTAATTGTTTCGCGTTCAATCTCTATGCGAGGCGGTTCAGTCTTCTTCCATCCAGCGACTTCAGCAAAGGCGTCATTCGCAATCTTGTTATCTGCATCAGCCATCTGCTCAAGAGTCATGCGCGGCTTATCCATTTGCCTTCTCGCTTTCCACCCACCGCTGCAGGTCGCCAAGGGTAAGATCATCCTTGATAAACAGTGAATTATGAAACCCTCGTCCACGCTCAAAAATGCCACGCAACTTCGCCAGCACGTTCTCAAGGGCGGGGTTCTTCTTAGTGCCATCCGTATTAAGCTGACTACACAGGACTTCGTTCTCAGCCTTCAACCTTTCGACTTCACCCGCCAATCCAACAACATCAACAGGCGCATCCATACCATCAACCACCAGTATTACCGAACGCTCGTCAACATCATCCATCCCCATCCGCGTATAACCGCCGCGGCATTCATAAAACACCCCGTCATAAACCTTCAGCCCATTCGCACCATCCCTAACACCCTTCAACGCCGATTTCTCCCAATCATTCTCAGGTGTCAACACAACCTGAGTCCTCCCGCTATCCAACCAGACAGATGTTTTCATTCCATCACCCTTTCACTTTGTCCACAATCGTGGACGTTTTCAGCTTTATGATTCCTCACCATCAAAATGACGGGGTAGGCTCCGAAGGGAGGCCGGGGTATCCTGCCGGAACTCACCCCGCGCCTGCTCATCCTTTATCAGCGTCACCGCCCTCCTACACGCCGCATCCCAACACTTCCGGCATACACCCGCGGGCAATATGCTTTTCCCACCACATACCGAACACCCTCTTGCGCCCACATACGTAGCCCTCATACGCTTCATCTGGCATACCCCACAGTACCGCCTATGCTTCTCTGCCGGCTTTCCGCATACCACACACGCTCTTTGCCCTCCCGTTGTCATGTCGAGCATCCTACCACATCCGATAACCAAGGCAACAGTTATCTTGCCTTTTTTTAGAAGTGCGTTTTAACAGGCGAAGACCGGTACTATCCGGAGGGGCGCCGGGCGGAGGGGCAAGGGTACGCCGGCACCAGCACGACACCCGCATACGCATGACGCGCTTGCACCTTGCCAACGTCGCATAATATCGGATATGTCACCCGCCACTGCACGTGAACGCCAATAAATATAGGCATCACGCAAAACTCATGCACTTATTAAGCGCCAAACCACTACAGGTTGTATACTCATGTATACCTGCAGGGGGAGATCCACGGTTGCCAGCACCAGGCCGCAACGCTGGCCGGCAGGCAGGGAGATCCATAAAGACAAGACGCTGACGCCATAGTGACCCACCGTTTACGAAACTGTTAACGTTCACAATACTGGCACACAAAGCCACTTGCTTACGTATGCTTACACCTTACGACTGCACACAAAGCTTGCGACCGCATACGCCCTACCTACTCACTGAGCTTTGCAAAGCTTATGGTGTACACCTGTCGAAGCATACGGCCCGGCGAAGCTTGCGGATTGATGGAAGCAGACGTGAGCATCCGTGAGTACACGTTAGAGGCAGTCTCGCAGGCTCGATTGCCCTTCTCTGGCGAGGCGTGGAACCGAGTCCTGATAATTAGAGCACAAAAAGTTGAGATGTCAATAGTGAAAATACGAATGATTAAAATATAAGGGAAATAAAGCTTAATGATACTAATAATGTCACATACAAATTGTATTGATTTCTTTTCAAAAACACTAATTTGCAAGCACTTATGACTTATGCGCAATCGCTTGCGTATTAAATTAAATAATGTATAATGCTGGTATGAAAAACAAACACGCAGTCGCAATGGGAAAGCTCGGAGGAAAAGCCGCAAGAGGCAAAAAGAAAGCTCGCACGTCAGAACAAGCAAGAGCCGCAGTTAAGGCTCGATGGGATAAATGGAGGAAAGCAAAACAATGAAAACAGGCATATACGGGATACATAACAAAATTAATGACAGATGGTATATTGGGGGAAGCACTAATATTCATGGACGCAAAGTAAAACACGACTACACGCTAAAGAAGAATACACACCGAAGTATTAAGCTCCAAAACGATTACAACATCCATGGAAAAGATGCCTTTGAATTTGTGCTACTACATGAATGCAAAAAAGAACGCCTGTTTCATTTTGAGCTTTTATATATGCGCGAATACCAAGCGATCCAAAAAGGATACAACACCGCCTATACAGGCCACATTAAAAAAGAAATATCACCAGAAACCAGGCTGAAAATGTCACAAGCTCATAAGGGTAAAAAATTTACAGAAGAGCATAAGCGTAATATCAGACTGGCAAATCCAAAGCGCGAGCACGAATGCTTGTCTCTTGAGACATCTCGCGTTGTATCAGAGACACCGCTGACACACTGAAAACCCCGATATTTGAGACAGTTGAGACGGCTTTGCAACGACTTATGACTTATTTTCGAGGTTTTAGGGAGTTGGCATAGCTTGTGCATTATGTATATGGCAGTGAGGATTAACAACCAACAGGAGAAGAAGATGAAAGCAGCCAACGAAAATATTGAAACAGCAATCACGCTCGCAGAGCACCTCGGGGAAAAAGTTGAATCCATAACTTTTGAAGCAATTCGCGAAAACGAAAACGGCGCGGGATTATACGCCGTAACCTGTGAAAGCGGGGAAATACGCTATGTTATTATTGGGGAAACCGGATCTCCGCTTGGATGCTATGAGGATAAATCTGAAGCATTGCATGATTGGAATGTTACCTAAAATCACACCACCGCGCCCGCCGGATAGCGGGCAGAACAACCAACAGGAAAGGGAGATTATGAAAAAGCGAACATTGACACCAGAACAGGAAGCACAGAAGCAGGCACGCAAAGAACGGTTTAACGAGCTTTGCAAGAAGATCAAAGCTATGGGAGACGGCGAGAAGGCTAAATGGCTACAGGAAGCCGGGGCAGTGTTTACAGTTGAAGGCCACGCCCTATCACCCCGTAACACGATCCTCTGCTACTTCCAGAAGCCAGGTATTACCATTGTGGGAGGATTCAAACAATGGCTTGCCAAAGGACGCTGCGTACGCAAGGGAGAACATGGTATGAGTATCCTTGTGCCTTGCAGCCATAAGCAGACCAATGACAGCACAGGCACCGAGGAGACAAGCGATACATTTTTTGTGTGTGGCACCGTGTTTGACGTTGGACAGACGGACGAACTCGAAGCCGCCCATCATGAGATAGTTGATGATAGCCAGTTAGTTTTGAGCATGTAACATTAACCCGGTGCCCGGCCGGTGATCCGGGCAGAAGGAGATTATGAAAAACTACAACGCACTAACGATATCGGCAGATATCCCGCGAGTGATGGAAACCACCGCCATCTATTGCCGCCTACCAGAGGACGCCCATGCTTTTTGCAAGGACATGAAAGACGCATCGCAGGAAATGTTTACCGTAATATGTCTGAACGCGCGCAACCGCATTATATCCCGGCAGTTGGTGAGCCTTGGAATCCAGGACAGCAGCCTAGTCCATCCGCGCGAAGTGTTCCGGGCGGCGATCCTCCAGAATAGCGCCGCAGTGGTTTTAGTGCATAACCACCCAAGCGGAGATCCTAGCCCGAGCGCGGAAGATATAAAAATGACCCGGCAGTTGGTGCAAGCCGGGCAGATTATCGGAATTAAGGTGCTAGATCATATCATAATAGGCCGGGCGGACGGCCCCGGCACGAAAGACTTTTTAAGCATCCGTGAAGCCGGACTTGTGACGTTTGACGAGTAAAGGGAAAAGGGAGAAAAACGAAAGGAAAATAAAATGAGCGCATATATTGTAGAAAACAGACACGTGATTTACATGGTGAAGGCCGCAATTAGTCGCAGTCTTGCAGACGGCGACGGCGGTTCTATCACATGGGGAAAATACCCCGACCACAAGAAAATACACTGTACGGCCAACACGGAAGAACTGCTGAACATCTGCCACATGCTACAGGCTGAAAATGCAAAGAGCTATGCGGCACGGTATAAGGATCAGACGCCCGACTTTATACCCATCACCGCCAAGGAGTTTAACGCCTGCTTTTTTGTAACCTTTGACCCGGTGCAGGTAATGAAGGCTGCTGATTGCTTTGACTACCAGGCTTGTGAGCATGACACATGGAGGGAGTCGGAAGGATGCCAGTTTATTGAGGCGCTTATATCCAAGGCCCGCCACGCCGTTAAAGGCTACGATAAAGCGGAGTGGGGATGCCCGAAAGAGTATCAGCCCGTTAAGGCACCTGCTTATAAGCCGGTATCATATAGGCCGGTAATGGCGTTAGCAGAGTAAAACCCCGGAACACCCCGCCCCTGCCGGGTGTACCCAGATTGAATCTGGACTGATGAAGGGTAACGAACAAAGAGAGAAAGGAAACGAAACGATGAAAACTTGTGATTGTGGCAACCGGGCATTATTTACTGATGGACTTTGCGGCCCTTGTGCCAGCCTAGCGACTACATTGGAAGATACCGGACACGAAGGTATAGGCTCATCCAGAGGCACTAAGCGCCGTTATAATCCTGCAGTTGGATGTTGGACGGCAGTTTATGAGGTCAATTCACCCATTAAGAAAGCAGGTGAAGCATGAACTGCATTGACCAATACCTAACCGACCTTGTGGAAGAGTTGAACCGCAGAACGGCCATCAACCGCTACTGGCAACCGTTCGAAATATCGGAAGCCATAGCAGAAGAATGCGCCCGGCTGGGCTACACGTTTGAAAGGCGGGCATCATGACAACCCCGCACCTGATACTTGCCGGGTGGATACTATTGGCCGCCTGGTTGATTGTAGGTGCCTATGGATTACTGGAGGAATCATGAAACACAACGCCACAACCTACGCCGCCGAGCTACGCCGCCAGCAAAAGCGGCTGGACATTAACCCGCTGGACCCGCCGACAGACGGCCCGGCGGCGGAAGCTTTGCGCCGGATAATGCACCGCTGGCTGAACAATGCCAGGATCGAATGGAACAAGTTGCCTGTTAGCGAGAAAGGGAACACGCTATGAACTATTGCCCGAAGTGTGGTCGCCAGTCTGTAATGACGCGGCAGTATGTCACAAAACAAGGTGAAGCAAGGCGAGTATCGTTTTGCACCGCCCCAGGTTGCAAGGCCAGAACCCACGCCATGAAGAGGAAACCATGAAAGAAAGGGAACGCGACCGACTACGCCGGATTTTTGCCAAGGCGATGATACGTTGGTTTAAGGGAGGCCGAAGACTAGACACCTTTTACCCGAAGACACACGCCTATTTGATCAAGCGGATAAATTGGGAAAACAATCACTTATAAGCAAGTGAGAGAGGGACCACGCCCCGGCTAACTACCGGGGCTTTTTTTGTGACTTTACCTTGCCGCCCTTGTATGAACACTTTTCGCAAAACTTGGCATTGCCAGATAAAGCGCGAAAGGGATTGCTGCAGTTCTTGCAGACCATTGGCCGGGGGAGAGGCTTCATACCAACAACTCCAACGTAATCCTTGCCCTTGGATCTTCTTTGTCGTACCCACCCCGAAAGTCTACGCTCTTTATCAGGCAGTCGTCCTCGACAACCCCGGCCTTTTCAAGAACGTGCCATATACTGTCAATCACGGCAGGAACATCACGCCGCTTCTTATCGCCGGCAAAGTATTCGACAACGGCGCAACAGGGAACCGTTATCATCGGGCCTTTGAACTGGCTCAAAACTTCGTTTACCCGTTCATCCCGCCACTTCGCCCAAACGGGATTCGGATAACGATGCCCTGTACGCGTGATAGAAATGTTGTTTTTGCCGCCTTTCACCTGCCCCGTTAAATCAAGTTCTATAGGGGTAGACCGCCCCGTCCTGCCACGATCTACCCCTTGGACGGGTATTGATGCCTTTACGGGGGTCTCTGCCTCTACAGGGCATTCCCGCCGAAATTGGCTGCACCCCGTAGAAAACGCCGGGCTTACCTTGCCAAACAAGGGGCAAAGCCGCCCGATATGGCCATGAACCGCATACTCGCAGCCGACGCAGGTCATTGACCAGCCGCCTTCTCATCTTCACACCACCACTTCGCCAAGGCGTCAGCAACGCTTACCGCCTCACCTGGCCCACCTTGCGGATCGAACCGCTGCCCCTTAAGCTTCGCTATCAGCCGCCGGGCAGGGACGCCGTTTTGCAAAGCCATGTTGACCGCTATGCAAAAGCAGGTTGCCCAGCCCTGCACTTCGCTCTTACGGTCAGTGACCAAAAACACTTCGATAGCCCTGCCATCAGGCAGACGGTTGACCGTGAAGTAGGAATCCGTCCCACCGAGTTCAATCTTTACCGTCTTACCGTGTCTTGTATTTGCCAGTCTAATCCGCTGCATAAACCTTCTCCTTTTTTTAGTTCAACAATTCCCTAAGAGCTTACGTAAGCTTATAAAGTATATATCTCTTACATGGATAAATCTTAAGCTCGCTGCTTTGCGTTGCGCTGCGCTCTACGCTGCACATGACGCGTATTGTAATCGTTATGTAACGCGTGACATGACTCAAACATCACAATTTTCCTCCAATAATAGCATTTTGTGCTCTAAAAACTTCTTTTTCTCAGAAACAGGCATAAGCCTGATCTTTTCCCTGAAGTCTGCTTGCCGTTTGGTATTCTTCTCCCTCTTTTCAAGTCTGACAGATTGAGTTTCATGATGCAAAAGGTCGGTCTGCACCTGCATGTAATTTGCATTAAACATAACCATTCGGCTATGCTCTACCGCTTCAGAAAATCCCTCATGCCTTACAATCTCGTCAACTTGGTCTTTTGTAACCCCTGTAACAACCTTTTTGAAGTCTGCATTCTGGTCGCACCATGCCAAAAAACGAATCAAAAGCATGATAGTTTCAGCCCTACTTATTCCAAGAGCATTTGATAGGGTAAAGGTTTCTTTGCGGGTTTCAATATCCAAAGGCAGACGGATATACTGCCCCATCCGAGATATACCACTCATGGCAGTTCCTTTGATTTCTTTGCTAACTCTCGCAGGGTCTTACAAATCAAAGGAACGTCACGCGGGCTGATAGTTATAAACCTATCATTGCTTTCTCCCATCAAAGGCGGCGCAACCATATCAATGTTTTTGCTTTCGGTGTTAAGATAGATTTCTACAGTATCAGCTTGCTCTATTTTCATAATGCACTCCCATACGTGCAGGGCCGGATACAAGGTGAATGAGGGTGGAAAGTCGGCATTGCGCCTATTAAACCCCGCTTGTACCCGGCCCCGCTACGTGTGATATGTTGCATTTGCTTACCTTCCCTTTTGAGCATTCACGCTCGATCAATTTCTTGATTACCGTTAAAACTATCACAATTTAATTTTTACGCAACTACCTTCTCACAAACTTTTGACTTTTTATCAAACACTCAACATCGTCAGGTGTCGCCCCGCCGCGTACCCACGCCCGTAAATCCTTCGCATTCGGCATGATCACCATGGACGGCATCTTTATATCAGCCGCCAACGCTAGCGCCCCCTCTTTGCCTGGATACCAGCGTTCACCAGTTGGCTTAACCTTGGCTTCGTCATAGTCAGCTACGATCACCACGCGCGAAATACCAAGTCTACGGCACGTCTCCTTGACCAGATCGGCACCACCCCTGCATGAAGGGCGCCCTATCGTGAAATAACCAAGCGTCAGGCCAGCCGCGCAGTCTGTAGGGCCTTCGCAGATCAAAGCGTCAATGCCTTGTGAGTTGCTTATTTGCGGGATGAACAGACCAGCCTTTGAACCTGTTACCGCCCACTTAGCTTCATCGGACCGCAGCCGGATCCCGCAGATGTCGCCGGCGCCGTCCCGCATAGGCCACGCCCAGGCGTTACGCTCCAAGGCATAAGCCGCCCCCAAGACCTCGACGGCATAAGGGTCGACGCCCAGCTTACGGGCATACTCTTTACGTTCAACATCAGCCGTTCCCGCCGTGTACCGCTTCATAATGGCAGGCGCATCTATAACGACGCGGGGGGGAGGCATAGGGCGCATCAGCTTTTCACGGACGGCAGAAGCGGAGTTGTAGGTTTCATGTAACCACCCACCATTTTTCATAGGATGATTACTTTGAACGCGCATACAACAAGACGCCGTATCCTCCCTCCACGTACACCAATCAGTTTTGTGGCAGATCCGGCAAGGCGTCTTTTTGGTCACGCGGAACCAGTTCATTTCTTCTTCCCCCACAAAGCATCAAGTATCTTGCTGGCCTCTTCCCGGCTTTCGTTTCCACTGTAGCCATGCTTTTTCAAGTGGATCGCTTGCTTATAACTGCATCTGCCATCACGGAATCTATTGAACACTTCGTTCAAAATCTGTCGCGCCTGTCCAAACGGCATCTTGTCAGGGTCAATACCTTGCTTGCGTAGGATGTTGCTTTGCCCTTCAGTCAGATACTTGCCTTTGTCCCAGCCCTTGTTTTCAGTTGGCTTCAAGTCAAACACGTCAAACGGATTTACAGCCGTTGAACTGTAAGCGGCCTTCGCCACCAGCCGCATCTTACGCGCCTCTTCACGCCGGCGCCGTTCCTCACGCTCCCGCTTAATCTCTTCCTCGACTTCAGCAATCACGTCCACCATGCGCCGACTGTCACCCGACTTCTTGAGGCTTGTAACCGCCCGTTCAAGTACTTCAGGACTCACATTGCCGCCTAGGATGTCAGCCGTTGTCATCAGCTTGTGCTTTCCGGCGTTGCCGACAAAATCTATCACAAAGCACCTAGGCTTGACACTGGCAGCAATCAAAGCCTTGCGCCCAGCAGCGTCAGGACAGTCGTTTAACTGGTGGGCGATTGAACCGTGTGGGCGTGTAGACCGACCAGCCATTTGAGCGTACAGGGACCGGCTTTTAGTTGGCTTCGCCATGATAATGTAGTCAACGCCGTCATCGTCAAACCCCTCAGTATGCGTGCCGCAGTTGCAAAGCACTTGGATCTTGCCAGCCGCAAAGTCAGCATTGATCTGCTTACGCTCAACCTTATCAGTCTCACCGCATACCCATGCCGCCATGCCTGTACGATGCCTATTGAATATCTCGCATAGCATTTCAGCCTGCTTGACCGACGCCGTAAACGCCAAGGCCCGCTTGTTTCCAATGATCTCAATGGACGGCCCCGCAATGCCATGAAGATTCTTTTCAGCTTCCATGAGTGAAGCCAAGTCAGCACCGTTCAAGTCACCGGCAGTTGTGCGAACGCCAGAGAAGTCCAAGCCGCCGACATTGATAAGGCGTTGCTCGATGTCAACAAGCCAGCCGTCATTTATGGCGTCAACAATCTCATAATCATACGCCACGGTGTCGTAGACTTGCCCTAACGCCTCTTCATCAGACCTGTCAGGCGTAGCCGTAAAGCCAACAATCTTAACGTTAGGATTCTGCTTGTAGTACTTGAGCGCCCGTTTCCATGAAGGCGATACCGACTTATGCGCCTCATCACAGATCACAAGCGAGAAGTGTTCAGGGTCAAACTTTGCCATCCGGCCCCCGCCATCCCCGCCCGCCGTTTGAGTCTGAATAGTGGAAACAACGACATCACACTTGCCGAAAAGGTCAGTGTGAAACACGCGCTGATCGCCCATTTCAATCTCACACTTCAGGCCGGTAACACGCGCTATCTTGTCACAGCTTTGTTGTATAAGCTCAATTCGGTGACATAAAACAAGCGAAAGACCAGGCGCAAAGTCAGGAAACTCAGCCATATCCTTATGCTTGAAACGCCGAATGATTTCGGAAAAGATTACCGTCTTTCCTGCCCCGGTTGGCAGGATGCAGATTGTTGAGTTATTGGTAAGCAACTCCTGCATCACGCGGTTGACGCACTCATTCTGATATGGCCGCAATTTCATTTCTTTGCCTTCGGATGCAAGCTTTCGGGGATCGTCTTGAAGTAGTACTCCGAAGTAATGCCCAGCCCACAGCAGTAAGCGCACGTCTCACCCTTACACGCCGGGCAAACGTGAACCGTGTAGCACGCCTTCAGGTCTGCTATCGTCATATCTAAGTGACCTTTAATGTCGTTGAAGTCCATAGGCGCCCGGCCAATGCTACCGCCAGCGTACAGCCGATCATTAACCTCCTTCGCTTTCTTGATCTTGAGTTTCACATCTTGGACAGCCTTGATCATTTCTTGAACCTCTTCCCGCCGACTCCATAACGGAATGAGTTTTGCCGGCACCTCGATACCGTTCTCGTCCACAATCAACGGGAACGGCATAGCGTTCTTTTTCGGGGGTGGTGGGACCGGCCTGGACGCCACTACCGCCGCCTTGACATCGGCCCCCGTAACAGTACGACCTTCAGCCTTCGCCTTACTGGTTGCCGCCGTAAAGACTTCGCCCTGTTTTTCAACAGGAACGGCAGTTAATGGACGGACTTGATTTTCATTCAATTCCGAAATGTCCACAACTGTGGACAAATTCTCAACTACTTCATGCGCCTCAATGAACTGGTAAGCCCTGGACTTGCCAATGCCAAACTCTTCTTGGCAACACTCCGCGAAAGTTGCGTATTCTTCCCGATAAAGCTTTCCTTTGTGAATATCAACAATGGCATCAGCAACATCCATAAACGATTGCAAGCCGTTCTTGACGGTTTCCTTGCAGTTCTCATACTTCACGGTTTCAGCAATCGACAGTTTCTTGATTAGTTCAGTCATACGCTTACGCTCTCCAGTTCAGGGTTAATAGACGCCACCATGAAGCCACTCGGCACATGGTTCTCATCAGCTTCAATGTTGTTAAGGCAGAAATTGACGCATTCGCAGCCCATGCGACAGGTCATCCCGACATTACGCGGCCACGCAAGCTGCTTGATAGGCACCCGCTTTTCAGCCGCCCTAAACGCAAGTATCAGTTTTCCCAATTCAAGCCGCTGGCATTCAAACTCTTCAATGTCACGGTCAAGCACAGGCACTTCACGGCGCACAAAGTAGAAGTCAGGCCGTTCAAGTATGTCAGCGTACAGCCGATCACAGTATTGGTCAGGCGTCTCGATTGCCGATTGAACCACATACCCTTTTTCGACATCAGCCGACTCACGCGGAGTTCCGTCCTTTTTCATCACCCGTTGACCATCCGGCCCCAGCACGATCTTCAAGCCGTTCTCGTCAAGCGTAGGGATCTGCTTTGGACTGATGCCAGGCTTACGCGCCACGTCATACAGTATGACTTCCGGCACAAAGCCAGCCGCCCTAGCTGCGACAACATAACTTGTAACTTGCAGATCCGCGCGAAGCTTGAGCCAATAATCTGAATCAGCGTCAAGTTGTTCAATGGTTGTCTTTGCCTCTAACTTTACCTTACGCCCATCCTTCATCCATCCAAGCCCGTCAATCTTGCCGGCCACGTCAAAAGTTCTTGAACCTTCAAGTGGGTTATGAAACTGGATTTCAGGGTGAAGTTCCTTGATAGGATCTTCTTGCCAAACATGGTAATAAGCCGCCAGCATAGCCGACAACTTAGCAACCGTGATTTCGTCAAGCTGTTCATTCTTGGCTGTCATCAAAGCCAGCATAAGCGCCTCTTCGTATGGCTTGCCGTTCCATCGTGCTTCCATGCCGGCGTGCCAAGCGGTTCCAAAGCGCAACGCTTCGCTTTCGGTTGTAGGCTTTAAGCCGCATTCGTACCTAAAAAAATGCTTGCGTGCACATGATACGAGGCAGTTCATACGTGAGGCGGTAAGTAACTCTTTCATAGAAAATTAAAAGCGCTGTATTTTCACCGCAGCGGTGCCGGTGTTGTTGCCCCCTATGGCAGATTAAAACTGCAATTCGTTGTTCAGCACAACCATGACCTTGCCCCACTCTTCCGGCGTGATCTCACTCACCTTGTCGCCAACAACCTTGGCAACATTCAGCCAAAAGTATTCCGCTTGCGCGTCAGCATCATCGTTAGGCCGCAACTGCAACACCTTTTCCCAACACGCTCCTTCATCCGAAGGCGTAGGCTTTGCTGCCGCAGGACGCTTTGGAGCCGTCTTAGGTGCAGCCGGTGCCGTTGGTGCCTTAAACTCCAATGTATCGGATGGTAACGGAGCTAAAGACCTTGCAACCGGCTTAATAATTGTCGGACTTAACGCCCGAAACTTTGCGCCATATTTAGCATTCAAAGTCTTAGCATCGGTTGATGCTGGCATTTCAACCGCATTTGCTCCCCCGCCAGGCTTGTTGATGTATTGAATCTTCGTGTATGTTTTTGTAGGATCATCACGACCAGGTTCGTTAATGCAAACAGCTTCAACCGGAAGGCCTGAGAAGTCGCCATTCTGCAAGGCATCAAAATCCTTGCCATCCCACCCGAATGTATCCTTCAGAAAGCCGATGGTCCGAGTATTCGGCGTACCGTCTTTCAAAATCAGGTTAAAACAATAAGTCAGACAGTTATCACCAATCCTAAACTTGCCCGTCATGTTGAGAGTGCCGGTTTCAGCTTTCTCCCAAATAGACTGTTGAACCATCACCGCCGCGTATATACCTGCTTCAAACAACATAACTTTTCCTCTTTCTGGTATTGCTTAACTTAACCCACGCCACCGGACAGAAACCTTCTGGCACAATGGCGTAGACCCTTCTCACTTGAGAATTTGACTCCACACGTTTTCTTCTTCACCTTCAATTAACTGAATCTGATCACGGCACGTCCTGGACTTCGCCATACAGTGAGGAAGTTCAGACGGATAAATGGTACGTGACCCCGACCCTTGCCCCTTGCCATCCTTGACGGCTACGTCATAACCAAGGAACAAGACATGATCAGCCCACTCCCGCACACGTAGGCGAATGCTGGCCTTGCCGCTGTTAGGCGATTGCAGACGCGGCTCATACCTCATCCAGTCTTCACCGCTAGGATTAGGAACGTTGCTTGTGCAGTCGTGACAAATGATGATCACGTTGCGGCCTTCCCGACAATGCTTATCGAGTTCCGGCAACAGACACAGGAACGTCTCAAACACGTGTTGCAGGCCCTTACCAAATCCGTAGCCTTCAATAGAAGTTACCGATTGCCCCTTTTCGTGTTTCACTGTATCCAATGTGTGAGCAACGGCCAACTCTTCAGCTTTTGTGCCGGTGTCAATCACGATAGTTTTAATTCCTTCCCACCCATCCGACTGAAGCGCACCACGCAACTCGGTCCACTTGGATATACCGTTTACTGACTTCCAGTTACCTGCCGGCTTAAGCCGTGAAAGCGAATCATCCAGGTCGATGAACGCAACCGGCCCCGGCGCCTTTGCGCACAGAGTTGTTTTGCCGATCCCGCCCGGTCCATAGATGACAACACGATGCCCGGCATTAGGATGCAGTTCACCGAACTTAATTGTACCACGCGCTATAGGAGTGGTAGGCGTCACAGGCACAACAGACCGCACAGGCGCGGGACGTGTTGGCATTGGACGCGGTTTAGTAATCGTAGCTTCTTCCGTCATTTCATTTTCCCTTTCTTACTTTGTTGCTTTTATCGTCTTTTCAATCTGGATTCTGACCCATGCAGAGAATGTCCGATTGTCCTTGTTGGCCGCAATCATACAGAGCCTAAATAACTCTTTTGAGAGGGCGAATGTTTTGCGAGTGATCTTGCGGTTAATTGCTTTCATGACTCACAATCTATCAAATGATTTTAGAGAGTCAATTTATCTCATTAAGAAAACTTAAGTTTTTTTATGAAATAGTTTTGACATTATTTCTCTTATGAAATATCTTCGTCTTTGTTATGCAGGAAACCACAACAATAAAGGAGGGTTCGATGTCTGGTAAACTAGGAGCAAGCAAAGGCATAGCTACTGGCAACCGAATACGCGCAAAGGCGAAGATTGAAAAGTATATTGCGCCCGACCCTTTTCGCCGTGATGATCTCGCGTTCAAAACGCCTGACGGAATGTCAAGCGTTGGAAATGGTTTGATGAAAACGAATCGGGGTATAAATTGAAAGCCGTAATCGCCCTTCTCATCTTCACCGCGCAACTTGCGAGCGCTGACGCCACGTTACGGGTAGCCTGTTCAATCTTCGCGGAGTCAAAAGGCGAATCGCTGTCAGGTAAAGAACACGTCGCAAGCGTCATCTTTAATCACGCCGCCAATGTAATGACGCGGGATAGAGTCACATGGAGTAAGGCGTTGACGCTGACTTGTCGTCCTGGCTTTTTGGAGTCATGGAATCACGGCTGGCCGAAAGCGCCTGATATGAGACAACCCGCACAACGCAAGGCATGGTACGAATGCTACGATCTGGCAAGGCGCATACAGGCCGGATCGTTTGTGCCAGTGACTACCGCGCAACATTTCGTAGAGGTCAATGTCGATAATTACTGGACGCGCAAGAGCGTGATAGTCTGTCAAGTTGGCGGGCACAAGTTTTCGAATGATAAATAAGGGAGCATCATGGAAAAGCTAATCGTAGTAGGAATTATTCTCGGAGTCGCCGGATTGCAATATCTGATATGGAATCACGGCTATCAGGCTGGGCAGCGGGATATGCTTGACGAAATTGATATGTTCGCCGCCCGTTATCAAGCCAAACTCGACGCCCGCGTTGAGGTTATTAAAGGAGAGGGAAAATGAAAACACTAGACTTTTTGAATAAACATAGAGCGTGTTCTGAAGGCCACGAATGGGCTTTATCAATCAGTGATGATATGGCCGCAGTATGGGACGCCATGATTGAGCAGAAAAAGCATGAATGGCTTTTTTGGTCAGTCGGGCAGCAAGGCGTTTTTAGTGAACGCATTTTGCGGTTGTTGATTTGCCGCATGGTGCGCGAAACTCCGCTGCATGATGGACGCAAAGTATGGGACTTGCTGACCGATGATCGAAGCCGGAATGCCGTCCTAGTGGCCGAACGCTTTGCCAA
>SESG01024968.1_pt1 | contig 36070 bp, 26 predicted proteins | sample 3171421 | NCBI WGS metagenome assembly SESG01 (sample SAMN10866946, study PRJNA518727) | freshwater metagenome | biome: subpolar coniferous forest; feature: holomictic lake; material: water; isolation source: holomictic Lake 227, 6 m and 8 m depth | place: Canada: near Kenora, Ontario | collected...
CATGATCACATGCATGCAAATTGATATGAGGGCAAAACCCTGCTGTGGCGACTTCATTTCATTCAGAAGTTTCTCCGGCGAAATATTTTCCTCTATGATCCGGTACAAACAATAATTGGGTGCTTTATGGTTCCTGTTGGCCAGCGACACAATTTCCAAAATAGGAGTCATTTTCATGCCCGCATTGCCAAGAACAAGATCGACAAAAAGTCCCGCATCAAGTTTGTTCTTCACCATATAATCGACAAATTTCCTGGCCGCCAATGCCTTATCAAGTGGCGTTACATAATTCATGTTGAACTCCTTTGCCCAGATCACAAGCGCTGAATCCAGTCTTTCTTTCTTCAACGGGAAGAAAACGCTGCCCCATCCGGTTTTCTTGATCAGGGTTTCTTTATGGACGAGAACGATCACGGGGAAACCGGCAATACCGTAATCCATGGCTATATCCTTCATTTTGACCAGGGTGTCATCTCCACCCACAAGTGAGTAGGTAAGTACCTGTCCTGCTGTGTATTGAGTGGATTGCCATGGATAGGTCACAGTTGTAGTGTTATTTTCGTCGCTGCTTTTTTTGCATGACGAGAAAAGAACCGGAGTTATAATTATTATCAGAATTGACAGATATAATGTTTTCATAATGAGACTGTATTATGGTTAAGATTGCTGATTATTTACCAGAGTTCCAGGATGATTGAGTATATCCCTTGTCTCCGCTAAGATTAAATTTCAGGGTGGCTTTTCTTTTGTTGCAACAACAGTCTCCGTAATTAACGGTCACTGTAGCATCGGCATAGGCAATCGGGTTTGTCTCCGTGCCTGTATACTGGCCAGCAGGATAATCCACATCACCGTCGACATGCATTCCCCATGAGCATTTAACCGATTTTACGATCATTCCCGACCTGTTGATGTACTGTCCGGCCTTCGTCTTATGATAGGCATCATAATAGGTCTCAATATAGAACTCGGCAGTCGCCAGGGTGCAATAGGCAACTTTATAAGTTGGTGAAACAGTGTCCTTCCTGGCAATATAATTCATCACATTCGAATCAGCATCGTTAAGGTAGCTTACGTACAGGTCATTAAGGTTGGGATTAGGGGCGCCGTGTGTGATGAAAGCTACAGTAAGTGTGCTGAACCATTTTATTCCAGTAAACACCAGTGCAATGATGGCTATAACTTGCTGAGGTGACTTGGCTTGTTGCAATGTAGCCGACAGATTAATTCCTTTCTGTTGTGCCATCAACAGGAAACTTCTTTCATTCATACCCGCTGACTTGATTGCGCTGGTAAGATCCGATGCCTGGTGACCAGACTCTTCAAGGGACCTTAATATATGCCCCGGAGTATTTGCCCCGTCCAGTTTAACCCCGGAGAGTGAGAGTTCACGTGCAGCTTCATAAAATTGCTTTACGCACTTAAGCTCATTGGCATTCTGTGACATAGCGACCAGCAATGGCAGGTCCACATCATTCTGCATGAGGAAGGATTGCAGCATTATAAAGGCTTGCTGCCTTTTTTCAATCGCGGCAGATGCCGTGTCGAACGGATTGACCGTCAATCCGTTGACAGGACCCCAGATGACTATGAAATCATACAGTTCTTTACGGGTCAGGGAGCGGAATACATTAAGGTAAGAATTGCCTTTGGCCATATTGACTCCGTCCAATGTGTGTTTCTGGTTGGCATAGAACAGTGCAGGTATTTGTTTGTTACCCAGGTTGATCACGGTATCGATCATCTGTTCCCGCAAATTATCATTCACATAAAAGTCGCTGTTAACAATCTGACCCTCAGTGAAAAGTGGTGTTTCAGGCGGTGTTGAAGGTGTTGGTTCGTCGCTGGATTTGCTTTTACAGCTTGTGTAAGCCATCAGGCAGGCCATAAGAACAAACAACAGGTAAATCCGGTTTCTGATTTTCATACGCATGGGATTTTTGCTAAGGTTGTGGTTAAAAATAAGTTTGATCTACGCTCAGAATCAGTATCAGTATAAGGATGTTTCATACCCTATATTGACAAATTAAAGTATACTGATGACAAAGGTTAACAAAAGCAATATTGTTGGTGGACCTTATATGTATCAGATTTTAAAATCCGATACATATAACTGTCGATCCGGGGTCCGGTAATGTATTTCCTCCCTATAAAGCTTAACTTTGTTTTTTAAGCCTGTGAGAGAAACGATGCCGGCTATTCGGGAAAACCATTTTAATCCTGGCACTTCTGTAAATCAGTAAACATATGACAATGAGATGCATGCGTGTTTTTTTGACCCTGATCATCCTGGGTTCCTTTACAGCTTGCAAAAACAACCACGAAGATCAGGCTGAACCTGAAACCATTCCGGTCATAGGCTATACTTTTTTGAGATCCTTCCCTCATGACACAGCTTCATTTACTGAAGGACTGCTGATCCATGACAGGATACTTTACGAAAGTACAGGCTCCTTTGGGCAATCATCATACTTACGTTCTGTGTTTGGACCTGTGGACAGCCTGACAGGGAAAATCGACATTAAAGTTGAACTGGACAGGAATACTTATTGCGGGGAAGGAATTTGTTATCTGAAAGGAAAATATTATCAGCTTACCTATACTAATCAGGTAGGTTTTGTTTATGATGCACTGACATTTTTAAAGAAAGATGAATTCAGTTTTCAAAGCAGTCAGGGCTGGGGATTGACGACTGATGGAAAATCCCTGATTATGAGCGACGGAACGAATAAGCTTACCTTTCTTGACCCGGAAACATACCTTGTCAAAGGTGTCATTAGCGTAACCTGGAACGGAACTGCCAAAAAATACCTGAATGAACTCGAGTTTATCGGAGGATATGTTTATGCGAATGTCTGGCTTACAAACACCATAGTAAAAATTGACCCTTCCACCGGAATAATAAAAGGTATCCTGGATCTGACAACCCTCGCGAAGAAAGCCGAAAATGAATATCCGGGATCCATGGAAATGAACGGGATCGCTTATGATTCTGTTTCTGGGAATATTAAAATAACCGGGAAACTATGGCCAAGGGTATTCGAGATCAGGCTCACAGGGATCAGCAATTCAACAGACTTACTGGTTTCCCATACCGGGTCAGAAAATAATATAATTTCTCCGGCAGGCCCGCCGCTGAGAACTCTGGCCACCAAATCACCTTTTACCAGTCATCGCATCAATGGCCTTTGACAGGGAAACGAGACTTGCTTTGAATGGAATTGGCGGGTAAATCTTCCAGTTCCTCAATAAAATCAACCACTTTGAGATAATCTGGAATGATTCTAAAGTTAGATAATTGGTCAGAGTAGTGTACTGAAACGGATTCCCCACTTAAATCAGTGGGGAATTTTTTTTTACATCTTCGGAAACCCTTGATAATTCTAACGTGACATGAAACAATTGATTGACATCCGGAGTTAGATATTGTCGATTTTCCGGATTATACAAAAATCCACTCGGAAACACCAGTCTTTGGATTTTCTTCTTCACATCAATACTCCCATTTACCCAGTATTCACTCACATTTTGAATAAAATTGACTGTCTTATTTAGATTGTTTTTAAAGTTAGATGTGTCAATTTCGGGAATCTGATGTTTTTCCTTTATATCATATATTTCGGCATTAATCTTGGTCAACATTCGCTGTATAATTCTTCTGAAATTTTACCAAGAGCAAACATCACCATTGCAGATGGCACCATACTCGGAGGTGCGACCGGTGTTTCTAAAAGTCTCACCAAGCCTGGGCAGGCTTACCTCGGGGTTCCGGAGCTGGAAGTTTCAAAATTCAGGAGATCGACCGTGTTGTTCCGAAACCTGCCGGAATTGGCAGCCAGGATTGACAAACTGGAAAAATCGCGGAATATAAATGAGTCTAAGAGTAATTAACCTCCTCCCGGTTTTTTAATCCAATGACTGATAACTGTTAACAACTCATTAACGGTAAATGGTTTAGATAGAAAATCATCCAGCCCCTGACCCAGTATTCGCTCTTTCTCTTCTTTGGTTGAGTATCCTGTCACAGCTATAATGGGCACTGAACTATAATTTTTCATGGACCTGATTTCTTTTGTTGCTTGGATTCCATCCATATCAGACCCGAGGTTAATATCCATCAATATTAAATCGTAATCATTCTGACGAGCACATCTAACAGCCTCCTTTCCTGAAGTCGCGATATCAGCATTGAATTTTTTCCCCAGGTAAAGTAAAACCAATTCAACATTGGCTTCGTTGTCCTCGACTACAAGCACTTTTACAGGACTTTCGGTCTTTGAGTTTATACGTTCATGGGAATTAATGACATTGATTCCAGTTTGCTCAACTGTTGTTAGCGATCCGTGAAGTATTTGCCAGGTTTTAAAGACCAGAGTAAAAACAGAACCTGAACCTAATTCTGATTCTACCTGAATTTCACCACCCAGCAGACTTGCAAATCGATTGGATAAGGTCAGTCCAAGACCCGTACCTTCATAATTTCGGCCAAAACCTTCACTCACTTGGCGGAATGCCTGAAAGATAATATCTAACTGTCCTTTTTCTATCCCTATTCCTGTATCCCTGACCTTAAATTCAATTTTTTCTCCTCCATTTTCGAACCCTTTCTGAAGTGTTATCCATACACACCCCGAATGGGTGAATTTAATAGCGTTATCGATCAGAAAGAAAAGAATGTCTTTGAGCATAGCCTTATCAGAGGTCAGGATTACATCTTTTTCGATGGTTTCCCTGATTTCAATACTTTTAACATCAGCCCTGGGTTTGAAATAGACAAGCATTTCCTTTACAAGTTCACTGAAATTGCAGATCGCATAGGTCGGCTTCAGGTTTTCAGCTTCAAGCTGGGACAATTTAAGCATGGAGGTGAAGGTATGAAGCAGCCTGTGGCCAAGCAGGACAATGGTATTGACCATTTTCCGATGTTTAGGATCATTGACCGTCTCGGTTAAAATTTCTCCAAAACCAAGGATGCCATTCAGCGGTGTACGGAATTCGTGGCTTATATTTAAAAGCAGAGCCGTTTTCAACCGGTCACTTTCCTCGGCTTTGTCTTTGGCAACCAGAAGTTCAGTCTCGGCTCTTTTACGTTGTACTTCCTCATTGGCAATTTTCATGGCAAAGGAGATATTCGCTGCCATTTCATCGAATAGTGCCAGTTCTTCCTCATCAAAAAAATTCGCTACCGGTGCATACAAATTTAATGTGCCCATGAATTTAGTTTCAATCACGAAGGGAAAAACTGCACTGGAAAAGTAGCCATTACTTAAAGCATTGATTCGCCATGGTGCCATCCTGGGATCACTTGAAATATCATTTGAAACACTATGACTCCCAGTTCTCATTGCAGTTGCGGTTGGTCCTTGCCCCCGTTCTTTGTCGGACATGGTGATCTGAAGCCGTTCAAGGTAATCTCCGGTCACGCCGGCACTTGATACAGGTGTTACCTGTCCGGTAAGTGGATTCATCAATCCAACCCATGCCATACGAAACCCGCCTTTTTCAACAGATATTTTACAAACTTCGTCAAATAACTCCTGTGTTGAGCGACCCCGTATGATCGCGCGGTTTACCTCACTTAGCAGTGCATAGGTCCTGTTGAGTTTGCGAAGAAGTGCATCAGATTGCTTACGCTGAGTAATGTCCCGAACGATACCCAGCAGTCCGGTGATTTTTCCGTCATTCATCTGAGGGGTTGCAAGCACCTCTCCCGCAAAATAGTCTCCCGATTTTTTTCGTATCCTGAGTTCAACCGCATTGTCAGTTTTCCCATTCAGGAGACTTGCAATTCGTTCTGAAGCCAAAGGGATATCCTCCTCACAAATAAGGTCAGTAATGGGTTTCCCGATCCATTCCTTTACATTCCACCCGGTTATATGTTCAAATGATTTGTTTAACGACACCAGCAGACCCTGGGGTGAAATGGAAAAAATGACATCGCGGACCTGTTCAATTAAATTTTGAAAATGTTCAATATTTAATTCAGGTGCATCATTTTTTGTCACTTCCATAAAGGCTAAGCTATATGGTTAAGGTGGTTGGCCAGGGTGTACAATTTAAAAAAAACAAAATCGATCTCCAGATGAGCAAATATACTTAAATTAATTAATAATTAAACATGTTTTCAGGATGCTACTGCTGAGAAAGCGGACGAGGTTTTTGATCCTCCTTCAAAGATCAGAAAAATTTACACTCCTCTCAACCGTCACCTCGAAAAATAAAAACCACGTAAATAACGGATCTACAGTGTTTAATATCCAGTTAATGGGAATGGGAGAAAATCCCTCACCTTTTAGGCAAGGGTGGTTTAATTTTGATTGTTTGTGTCCTGGAACAGGAGCATGGGAAAAGGGGGAGATAAAAGGGAAAAAGGCAATGATTGATGCTCTTAAAATGGCGGTACATTATGAAATCATTACAACACATTACCATTGATTGATTTACAGTCAGTTGAAATCATAAATTCGAAAAGTTAGATATTGGAATTTATGTTTGTGGAAAAACAAGAAAGACAGGCAATTACCTGTCTTCCTTGTTTTCTGAAACAACCGTATTAATCAATAATTCCCCGGTTCTGGCTTGGTTTCACTTAACAAGTTCCATGGGCGGCTGTTTCCATGTACCATTTATTGCTTCTTCCTTCGGCCAGTAAAGTCGCATCACGGCCATGAACGGCCCTTTCGGAGCAGGGAGCCAGTTGGAGCCCTTATTTTTTCCCGGTGATTCGTTCTGGATGAAAATGGTAATTCCACCGTCAGCATCCCGTTTAATGGTTGGAAGCATTGGGGAATTTATGAGGTAACGGTTGATGGGGTTGGCTACAAGCAGACTCGATGGTAATTCATACATGGTAACCGACCAGAAGGCATTAACCGGAGGTAATTGTTCAGCTTTGAAGTGAAGGGTATACCGGTTCTTTGCACCATCAAGATTCTGTCCTGAAGTGGAAAGGCCGATGGTTTTGACCATCTAAGGCCAGTGCATATTGACCACTCCTATTCATTGATTCTTAAAAGGTTGAAGTAGTCAGTAAAAACCGGCGAAAGGTAGTCAATGTGACCGGCCTGTCCATAATCCGGCTAATGATATTCTGATTAAAAGATTTTTCGTTTTCACAAAATTTAATTTATGTCGTTTTAACCCGTTCATTTCACCTTTCACTATATCGCTATTTTATTTCGTCAATTCAACAAAGGTTTGCTGTGTTCCATACATCGGTATCCTCTTGATATCCTTTCCGGTAAAATCGAGCCGGGTCAGATCGATTTTGCGCAATGTCGGATTCTCGTAGGTTTTAAAATAGAGTATCCGGTTGGTCAGGTCGCGAAAGGTGACCCACTGGGTTGATTCGTTGGATACTACCTTGCCTGTTGCATCCTTGTCGACTATTATCCCGAAAGGGATGGAGAAGGTGTTGATCACATGCTGGCAGAGGTTGAGATTGGTTTGAGCGTCGGGCTGTTGCGTGACGAACTTCTCGAACATGGCCAGCCTTACAAACCGGCTGGGAGGCGTGTAATCGCCCGGGATTCCCAGCATTCCGTCACCATGGCCGGTGGGGCTGAATGAGAACGTGCCTGCTTTTACCGGGATCGGGTTCACGTTATCGAGACCGATATATTGCCGCAGGTTGGTAAAGTGCCAGGGCAGGGAGGGTGAGTTGGTCATGATCCCCAGCGTGTTGTCGTAGATGTTGCACAACCCTTTGTCGTACTCCACCACGATGCATCCGCCGCTGGCGTCGTATACGATAAAGTGCACGGTCATCGCCATCTTCAATTTGGAGGGATCGGAGTAAAAGAAAACCTTCACCTGCGAGGTTGCCGCCCGCACCTCATCCACTGTGCTGAAATTGCCCAGCACCCAGTCGGAGTACATTGCCTGCGCCAGCGCATTGGCGCTGTCGGCAGGAGCCACGCTCTGGTACTGCATATCGCTTTCGTACCAGAGCACGCTCACCGCCAGTCCCTTTTCATTCATCCCGTCGCTCACGCCGAAATTCATTCCCAGATTGGCAATGCCGGCGTAACCGAATTTTGAGGCCCATGTCAACCCCGTTTTACTAACAGGCGACGGACTGAGAAAAGGTGTGTTTCTGGGAACCACGATCAGATCGTACCCCAGGTTTAACCCGAACTCCATCGATCGGGCAATGGTGATGTTGCCATCTTTGGCCTTCATGCGGAAGATGGTGCAGGCCTGCGTGGCTGAAATCGCGATGAACTGCAGCGCGATGGCCGGCAGGAAAAGGAATAGAAATGAAGTGATGCAGGGAAATATTGTAGATGTTTTCATGGGAAAAAGCTATTTGCTTAACAGGTAAAATCCTGTATAAATAAACTGAAATGCAGTGCTCATCTGAATAGAGCAAGGCGGTGCGCTGATGTTATGAGTTTGGTAAACATACTGAAATGAAGGAGAATAAGTTGTATTCCGTTTTATTCCTGTGTTACCATTCATTCCAAAGCACCAGTAGTTCAATAAATTGTTATAATGGTCGCTGTTTCTCAGGCTACCGTCCGAAGACCAGGTCCCGTTATTATAGATTTCGTAAATATTGGTTCCCATGGTCACCCAGAGATCACTTCCTCCGGTTCCGGCAAAATTGTACATTGAGCTGTACAAACCCCAGGCTACCAAATCTGAACCAACAAGGTTTGCCGGGTCGCTTATTGCCTGCATATTATAATAAATCAGGTCATAGGCAATATAATAATAGCCGGTACTGACTGCATTTCCGTACATTTCCATCATGCCGCAGGAATTAGTCGGGTATGCGAAGGTCACACCAGCATTACCATGAGGATACAGCTCATCATTTTTATCGGTTGTTGAAACCTGTGGTGATGGAACCTTTTTTCCTGAAAATCCAACTGTATTATAAAGATTGCAGGTAAAATTATCAGTATGCTGCCAGCCTTCCTGATTGAAATTTGACATGTAAAGATAACCCCATTGCCAGTTTACAGAAAAGTAACCGAATTGCATGGTGTTTGACTGCGTGCTGGATGAGGTTGGAGGTTGGTCAGGGTCTGCCGGATTATAAAACATCGTTTGCACGTATCCCACGATGGGTGTCCAGTGAGCCCAGGGAAAATACATGTTGCCATTATCCGGAATGGTGACCTGGATCTGACCTGTATGCCAGCCGCCATCAGCCGAGCCCAGGGTTCCGCAACGGAAAGCAGTCCAGTTATTGTCAGCTCCGCATTTTGCGGTGCTTCCGGCTCCCCAATAGGTGTATGGGATCTGACTTGCAATCGGAGTCGCACCTACCGACCTTGTTACTGTTTGGCCGTAGTTGCTGAAACTCAGATTGAACTGAGTCATATACGAGAAGTTTCCGTTAGAATAATTATAAGGGGTTAGAATATAGCCGCACATAACAGGGTAGTTTAATCCCAATCCATCATAAATCATGTTGGCTAATAACTGGGCTCTTGCAAGCACATGAATAAAAACATTGTCAGGTGCAAGTCCTGCATTCCTGTACCCCATGTCATACTGAAACCTTGCTGACGTCCGGTAGTCTGAGATATTGGCGACAAGGTAATCAACCGCATATAAAAATGCGCTCACCTCGCCTTGAATAACAGGTGCAAATTTGGTATTGTAGTCTGTTTTTGCAATGGTCCCGGTAGTGTCGTTGAAATTGTCGATATTGATAATCATCGTTTCTGCATTTGATTGATATTGCAGAATGTTAATGAAATACCCTTCGAGCATTTTATAGTACTGCATGGCCTGGGCAGAATCAAGCACTTGTCCTTTTGCCTTGGCTGCCAGGGTTTGCGCAAATTGAGAAAATATTCCCGTATTCCCGCTCAAATTGATCAGACCGGCAACGTTTGACAAGTCGCTCCATACTTTTAATGAATTGGCATTTGTTGCAAACTGGGCAACATTTGCAACTGCTTCATTCATCAATTGTATGGAATCGGCATTCTGCGGATTCCTTTCATACGATGCAGATGCGTCTACAAAATCTATATAAGAGGTCCATGCACCTGGATTGGCAAACCACATATTGTTAATTTCAGTTAAATATGGCTTAATGTTTTCAGCTGATAACAAGGTTGTCATAAAGTCAATTTCGCCTAAAATTGCATTGCCATACTGGTTTACTTCTTTGGTTAGCAGTGTAAGCTGGTTTGAGATATTACCCAACTCGTTATCGATTTTTGCGAACTCATGCTCGGTGTGCACGTAATCATAAACTTCCCAAAGGTTTTTGCCCAATTTTTTTAATGGGTTAGGCACTTCCGGTACATCTTCTCCTACAAGGCCGCGATTGATGAGCCGGGAAGAATAGCCTGGAAATCTCATTCCGTTGTTCTTTTCATAATCTGTCATGAAATGTAGAGTTCTGGGAACAAATGCATTCGGTGTTGCGGGAGGTGAAGGGGGTGTTGGCGGTGGCGGTGGCGCTGGCGTGTCATCCTTTTTCTTGCATGCCATCACAACAATGATCATGAGTGTAAGCAGGAATCCCGCCGACATAATCTTTCTGAGTAAGGTTTTTGTTTTCATAGAAATTGAATTAAGGAATATATTTTTAATGTCATCTTTTATTCACCATTCCAATATTTCTCTATTTCTCTATTTCCTTTGCGGGAACTGGATGCTTAATCCTGCAAAAAGCTGAAATTCGGGTTCACCAACACCGTAATGAAACACGGTGTATTGGGGTTCCAGACCTATTGAAATTACTGTGTGGTTGATCAGGATCACTTTCCCTATACCGAGGCCGAAGGGAATGGTATAGGTTCCGTTTACCAGGTCGAAATTCCAGATGGCGGTACCTTTGAGGGTAAACCCTTTCCCGATCTGGAAAACGTAGAAAGGCTGGAAATCAAGCTGACTGGTTTCGCTGCGGGTTGTAGTCCCTGCATACGACATCTGCCAGGTGAGCAGGCTCCCCAGCAGGTAAGTCTCACCCAGTTTTACAATTACAGCCGCCAGCCCCGCCTGCCATTTCTCTGTGCCAAGTTCCGGCCGGCTGGCTGTCGGGAAAGAGAGTTGCGGCCCGATGCCAAAGTCGATGGATGACGTGGGTTTCGTAAGTAAAAACGCCACGAACATATTGATGTCGCTTAAACCCGATACCGCATCATTGCCTGTGGCAGTTGGCGGCAGTGTATTCACCGGAATGGTTGCTCTGAAGATCATGTGTGGCGTTACCACCACTGGGCGGATCATGAAGGAGTTGAAGGAGCATCCCGGCGCCCCGTACAATGAAGGGGCATAGTAGTTCTGAAAACCAATCGAATTATTCCGGGCCAGCGGATTGTTGGCGGCATTCACCTGTGCGCCGGTGAGGGCAGCCGGCGGCGGTTTGCTCTCCTGGGCCAGGGAGAGGAGCGGAGTAAGGCAGAGGATGAGGAGAAGGTATTTCATGGTTCATTTTCAGGTTCAGGGTCAATAAGCCCCGCTTACCTTCAAACAAAGTCAGCGTGGACTTAATTACTTGTTAAATACTTTTCACTTTTGAAAAATATTGTACGTGCCATTATATGCAACTGCCATAAAAGCATTGGCATGAACATTTAAGGGTACTTCGGAAATGTTTGTTGCATTGTATATGTATTCGACCGAAGGTTGGTAATCGGTGCCGGTTGTCATTGTTGATGAACCCGTGAAGTAAATGTAGGTTCCAACACTTTCGGTTCTCCCTATTAGGATATTACCGTTTGACTGGTAGGAATTACCCGCACCATTAAAGAAATTCATACCTGTACCGAGTCTGGATAACATGTAGTTATCGGATTTTCCATAGTTGTCGAAAAATATGCTGGATGCTCCGTACATAGTCATTGTTCCACCTCCTATATTGGGAAGGTTGCTAGCACTGCCCGCCATGTTGACATACAACATATCTCCGAGGATGTAATAGTAAGCTGTGCCGACCGTAGTCCCCGAATAATTCATCGAGCTGCTATTACTGTAAGGTAAATTGAATCCACTGGTAGAATGTTGGTAAAAATTTCCCTGTTTGTCTGTCGTTCCCATGACAGGGGGCCGTTGAGCAGGGTTCGAGAAATTACCCATGAAAAGCAACGTGGGCCTCTGACTGTAAGGCCCTGTCATAGTCAGGTAGAGATAACCCCAGTTCCAACGGGCAGAAAAATATGCGAACTGCATTGTACAGGTACTTGTTTTGACAGGCGAAGTCTCGTCCGGGTTTTGAGGATTGTAAAACAAGGGGGTTACTTTACCCTGAACAGTAACTTTATGGGTCCAGGGATAATTAACATCGCCATTATCAACCAATAAAATCGTTTGAGCCGAACTCCCCCAGCCGCCATCAGCTATGCCCATTTTCCCGAATCTGTATACATTCCAGTGATTGTCTGCAGAACAGACTGCAGTGCTGCCGGTTATCCATGCAGTATATGGAAACTGGCTTCCAATCCGACTCCTCCATTTTTAGTGTTAGTTGCGGTAGACGAAAGATTTTTCCCGGCTATAGAAAAGGTAATGCTATCAACAACACTACCATGTTCGATTGCGTAGTTCTTAGGTGTTATCACCGTACCGCACATAACCGGGTAATTTAAACCCAGAGCATCATAATACAGATTGGCAAGGAATTGCGCCCTGGCTAGAATATGGATAAACAGATTGTCGGGTTTTAACCCTGTTTGAACATACTGGAGATCGGCAAGTGCATTGGCTGTTGACCGATAATCGTTCAGGTTTATTGCCAGATACCCAACGGCAGAGAAATAGGCGTCAATCTCCTGCTTAATATTCTTCTGAAAGGTGCCTGTGTAATATAAATTGGCCTGGTAACCCGAAGTGTCATAAAAATTGCATGCATTTGACCACACTGTAACACATTGAAACTGATAGTTGACTATCTGTAGAAAATAATTTTCCAGTAACAAATAAGCTTTCATCATAGAAGCGGAATCGTTTAACCCCAATGGGGTCACCTTTTGAAGCAGGAGGTTTGCATAGGTTGTGAGCGCATTAGTTTGAGAACCTCCGACATTAGGGCATATCTGTGCATTCAATTGTTCCGACCATGTACAGACGTCATACCCACTGGCCTTGTTAAACACATTGTTTGCAAATGTTCTGGCATAGCCGGTATCGATGTTCATCTGCTGCTGTGTTATCTGGCCTGCCTGGTATTTTCGGCCTTCCATCGGAAAGTAACCAAAACCATTATGGGTTGTTGAATCCATCACTCCGTTGATGTTCGTGATGTAGCCACTAATAACGCCACCAGTCATGAACTGTTCCAGTTCCGAAACATCCACACTTAGTTGAGCTGCCAGGGCTGCCATTTGTTGTTGCAATTGCGATATCTGGCCCTCTATCTCCTTTATGCCATCATCGATCTGGTCAAAGCGCTTTTCGGTATGTATGTAATCGTGAACCTCCCACAGGGTTTTTCCAATTGCTTTCAAGGGATTCGGTATTTCCGGGTCCTCTCCGCCGACAATGCCTCTTCCAAACCTGTTAATGATATGCCCCGGGAAATCAAGGTGGTTGGCAATTTCATAATCCGACATCATTTGAAGCGGTTTGTTTGAAAACACATCCGGGGTGGCTGGAGGTGTGGGACCCGGGGTTGGCGGGGTTGGCGTATCATCCTTTTTCTTGCAGGAAATCACAACGATTAGCATCAGCGCCATCAGCATCGCTAAACGCACAATTCTTCCGGGTAGGTTTTTTGTTTTCATGGGAATTAATTTTTAGATTTCAAGTTTCGGGTCTCAAGTTGACAACCTGCAACATCTCAATGTGTCGGAGCCGGTTTATCTATAAAGCTGTAAAACAATACAAAGGGGGTACCGGAAAATTCAGGCAAGCTGTAAAATCGGCTTTCAGGACAGCTAATCACCTGAATCTGATGCACTAAATAATAAATTTATAAAGTTGAAAAGGATTCTTCCGGTAGAAACCGGAGACCAGTTTTGCATATTTAATAGTAAAATCGCGTATAGTAATCGCGAAAACGCGTGTACAACAATCAGGTTTCCTTCTCATAATGGGTTTCTTGTTGCAAATTGTACTATTATTCTCCTATATATCTTTACCAATCAAAGTCGCCTTTGGTATGCGAGTTTCTACTGCGAGCTTAGCCAAAATCAATCATGGCATGACCTCATGTCTGTGTTCTTAAAGTCCTTTTTCAGGACAAGTTGCTTTGGTCAATTTGTTAACGGGGTTATAAGCCACCACAAAAATAGCCGACCTTTACGCTTTAATTTTGTGACAGGTGTTGGTCAGGCCGGACACACTGACTCCTATTCGCCGATTTTGACTGATCACTTCAACATTTTAACAATCAATGAGTAGGAGTGTCAATTTACAAAGGCCTGAGATGGTCATAACCATCGGCTTGTCCAATATGCATAACAGGGCACTTGAAATGAACGGAACACTGACGCTTACATCCCGGCCCGGAATGGGACCTCGGTTAAACTAATTCTGCCCCTGTAAATACGATGATTGCCTTATTCCGGAGGTTATTGACAGTTATTAAATTTGCATTATGAAGGTCGCTTTAGCCGAAGACAATCCTCATCTTGCCGGGGCGACCGGTTATCTTTTAAAGGACGAAAAGCCGGGCAGAATACTTGAAGCTCTGAATGAAGCCTTTGAAGGAGGCGCTCCTATGTCGCCTGCCATTGCAAACAAAACACTTCAGATCATCAGGGGGAAAAGTGCAATGCCGGAGCAGGGGAATATCGAGTTTGACCTGACAAAACGGGAACTTGAGATTCTTCAGCAGATATCGACCGGAAACAGCTACCAGAGCATAGCCGCCAAGCTGTTCATAAGCTCAAAAACAGTAAGCAAACATATCGAGAATATCTACCTGAAATTACAGGTGCATAATAAGCTTGACGCGGTTAAAATTGCCCAGCAGAACAAACTACTTTAAAATCCACGTTTTCGGGAGGGCGGATATTCCTCCGCCGGTATACCGCTCAATGATAGTCAAATAAAAGAACAGGAGGAATCAGCAGCAGACATCCCAGGATCAGGAAAATAAGTGACAAAGGCAGCATAAACCTGACCCATTTATCATAAGGAATTTTCCCGATGGCCAGGATTCCCATGGTTACACCGCTGGTCGGAAAAATGCTGGTAAATAGCCCGTCTCCAAGCTGGAAAGCCAGGACGGCTGTTTGGCGGGTGATACCGATCAGATCGGCCAGGGGTGCCATCAGGGGCATGGTCAGGGCAGCCTGGCCCGAACCTGATGGAACAAAGAAATTCATAAAGCCCTGGAATACGAACATCATTTGAACTGAAACAACCTTGGGGAACTGATCCATGGTTCCTGCAATACCTGCAAGAATGGTGTCAATGATCTTTCCATCAGTGGCAATGATCAGCATCCCGCGGGTAAGACCGATGACGAAAGCAGCAGTCATCATGTCGCGGGCCCCATCGAGAAAAGCAGCCACAGTAACATGGGAATTCAGCCGGTAAACCAATGCAGTTAGGACTCCCATAAACACGAACAATCCGGCAATTTCATTGATGTACCAGTCCCACACATTGACTCCGACAATGAGCATCACGATGGAGGAAAAGAAGATGATCAGTACCAGCTTTCTTTTCAATGTTAAGGCAAGATCTTCGGCAGAATGATAGTCTTTATGATCTCTTTTTTGGTCAATCTCATAAACCAGGCTTTTTTCCGGGTTCTTTTCGATCCTCCGTGCATAGAGCATGACAAAGATAATGGCGGTGGTCATAAGCACAAGCCAGACCACGATACGGTATTCCCAGCCGCTGAATATGGGGATCTCCGAGATGCCCTGGGCGATGCCAATGGTGAAAGGGTTGCTGAATGCACCTGCAAAACCTGATGCAGCCCCCAGAAAGGGCATGGCGATTCCTGTAAGTGAATCATACCCCATGGCCATAGCCAGCGGGATGGTGATCAGGACAAAGACCATGACCTCTTCAGCCATGCCGAATGAAGCGCCGCCCAATGAAAAAAGGAACATGATTATGGGAATGATGAATCTCTTGATGGCCGGATTTTTACGCGTAGCCTCAAGGACACGGGCCAGCCCGGAATTGATTGCTCCCGTTTTGCTGACGATCCCGAATGCACCACCGATAAGCAGCACCAGGGCTATGATCTGTGATGCCGACATCATGCCTTTGATGGGTGCTGTGAACAGCTCTATAAATCCCTGGGGGTGCGGGTCAACCTTGTGGTAGGTTCCAGGAACCACAACCAGCCTGCCGTGATAATCCTGACGATCAAACTGCCCTGACGGGATGATCCAGGTCAGAATCAGAAAAAGGATCAGGATAACAGCTATAATGATCAGTGTGTGCGGCATCTTTTTCTTTTCCATGTTCCGGATTGCTAAAAAGGTGAAGGAAGCTGGCGCAAATTTATCTTAATTTTTACTTTCCATGTTGAGAGGTAATAGTTTATTTGGATATAGTTATATTTGCATTAACGGAAGTCAAACCTGTAAATTAAGTCCTTGCATGCAGGTCATGGCATCCATTCCGATCCACAATCATCTTGTATAATGTGCAGATCCTTCCTCTTGTTATTTTTTCTATGGTTTTCATCGTTAACCATTCAGGCACAGACCACCTCCAGCCCTGTTCCTGCTCCTGTAAAGCATGATTTTGAAGGGATCCTTTCATTCCTCTCCTCCGACTGGATGGAGGGTCGTGAAACGGGTACGCGGGGCGCTTCAATGGCGGCAGACTATATAGCTTCGATGATGCAACTCAGTGGTTTAATGCCATCCGGTGACCTGGAAATAAAGAGCAGCCAGGGATCTCCTGAAAAACCAGCTCAGACCTTTTTTCAGAGTTTTAAAATGGTCCGATGCCATGTTGAAAAATCTTCCCTTGAATTGATCAGGGATGCTGAAAAGGGAGAACCTGTAATCATGTTCGCTCCCGGTACTGATTTTATCGTTGACCCCGTTCCCTTCGGCAGGGAAGCTGAGGCAGCTGTTGTATTTGCCGGTTACGGAATTGAAGCCCCGGCCAAGGGTTATAATGATTACACGGGTACTGATGTCAGAAACAAGGTCGTCGTGGTTGTCGATGGGTATCCCGGTCACGCGGATACTACCTCGCTGGCCTGGAAAAAGCTGGGCAGATCCTTTGAGGATGACTACGCGACCATCAGGAAGAAACTCAAACTTGCAGAAAGACACGGAGCGGCAGCTGTGGTTTTTATCGACCCCCATGTTTTGAACAGCAAAATAAATGAACCCACTTCCGGAGACAGAGAGGATGAAAATTTTCGTCATTATTTACCCGGCGATACCGGGAAGCTGAAAATACCCTGTTTCACCCTGGGAGCAGATGCAATTTTGCAGCTCCTGGATGGTACCGGGATCGACCTGTCGGGATTTGAAAAAAAGGCAGCCAGCGACCTTTTGACTGCCTCCCGCTCCATGCAGGACAAAAAACTCAGGTTTTCGGTTGCTGTCAGATCCGAAGAGGTGATGATCCGGAATGTCATTGGAATGATCCAGGGCATTGACACAACGAGGAACATCATCATCGGGGGGCATTATGATCATTTGGGTGTAAGGAAAGGCCAGGTGTTCAACGGGGCTGATGACAACGCTTCCGGTGTGGCGGGAATGCTCGCCCTGGCTAAGGCATGGTCTTCTCATCCCGGAAAACCCCCGTGTAATATCATTTTTGCCGCCTGGATCGGGGAGGAGAGAGGAAAGCTGGGGAGCACCTGGTTTGCCATGCATTCACGGCTGGTTCCAAGGCAGGTTTCCCTGGTCATCAACATGGATATGATTTCTCGGAGTGCTCCGGAAGACACGGGAAGGATAGGACTTAGCATCGGAACTATGACTGTAAATGAAGATCTGAGATCCCTCGCAAAAAATGTAAATTCAAAACTTGCGCATCCGTTTGTTCTTGAACTCTGGGACGTGACCGGCGCTTCAGGAAGTGATTACCGGCCATTTTCCGACCGGAAAGTTCCAATCCTGACCTTTCATGCCGGTTTTCCGGATGAATACCATACACCGCTGGATGATTTCGAAAGGGTGGATTTACATAAGATGGAGCAGATCCTGAAAATAGTGAATGACTGCCTGTGGGAAACATTGAAAAAGCCACCGGAAAGAGAGAAAAATAGGTAAGGAAGTTACCCTCAGATTATTTGTAAAATCAAAGACCTTTAGCGATGAAGTACCCGGAAGTCAGGAATTATATCAATGGGGCATTTGTTCCCTCACTTACCAACCGAACCCTCGATGTTATTTCCCCTCTTGACGGGACGATCCTTTCGCAGGTTCCCCTCTCCGGCCCCGGGGATCTTGATGATGCCGTATCGAAGGCGCAGCAGGCATTTTTGACATGGTCAAAGGTTCCGATCAAAGAGCGTGTCCAGGTATTCTACCGGTATAAGGCGCTGCTTGAAAAAAACATGACAGCCTTATCAGAGCTTATCCGTGAAGAGAACGGAAAGACATTCGATGAGGCAAAGGCAGAGATTGAAAAGAGCATCGAACTCACTGAATTTGCCTGCTCGCTGCCCCAGATGATTGGCGGCGAGATCCTGGAGGTTAGCAGGGGTGTGGAGTGCCGCTCCGAAGTGTGCCCGGTGGGGGTTGTTGCCAGTGTCGTACCGTTCAATTTTCCAAGCATGGTTCCCCACTGGACCATTCCCAATGCCCTGGCCCTGGGGAATACCATGATCCTGAAACCCTCCGAAGTCGTCCCCCTGAGTGCTTTGAGAATTGCTGAATTGCTTCAGGAAGCCGGGTTGCCTGCAGGTGTGTTTAATATTGTGAATGGGGACCGCAGTCTTGTGGAGGCCATTTGCGATCATCCGGGTATTGATGCTATGTCATTTGTAGGCTCAACGAGGGTGGCCAAAATCGTATATGCCAGGGCTGCATCCAATTTTAAAAGGGCGCTGGCATTGGGCGGGGCAAAGAACCACCTGGTTGTGCTGCCCGATGCAAACCCATCTATGACCGCTGCAAATGTGGCTGCTTCCATGTCGGGATGTGCCGGTCAACGTTGCATGGCCGCTTCTGTCATGATAGCCGTTGGTGATTGCGACACAATTATTGACCTTGTTTGTGCGGAAGCAAAAAAAATCATCCCGGGTAAGAACCTGGGATCGGTGATTTCCGGCGCAGCGAAAGAGCGGATTGAAAAATACATCACGGATGCTGAAAACCAGGGTGCCAGGATTCTTGTTGATGGAAGAAACGTGATTGTGGAGGGAAAAGAAAACGGGTTCTATGTTGGCCCTACGGTCATCGACCAGGTTTCTCCCGGCATGCATGTAGCCAGCGAAGAAATTTTCGGACCGGTGCTCGCCATCATCAGGGTGAAGAATCTTGATGAAGCACTGGCCATCGAAAATTCTAACCCGTATGGGAATGCGGCAGCAATCTTTACCCAAAGCGGTGGTATGGCAAAATATCTGGCCGACAATGCCAGCGCCGGAATGATCGGGGTCAACATCGGCGTACCGGTCCCAAGAGAACCATTCTCATTTGGCGGCTGGAACGATTCAAAATTCGGGGTGGGTGATCTGACGGGGAAAAGCTCCGTTCATTTCTGGACGAAGCTGAAAAAAGTCACAACCAAATGGAACCCTGAAGCAGGAATAAACTGGATGAGCTGAAAAGTAACAATGTAAATCAATCAACCAATGCTCGATGAAATAATATCCCAACAGGAAAAGGAACGAATCCGTAAGAACAGCCTTGATTTCACTTTGTTCTCATGGTCAAAACAGGCAGGTCTGAACCCGATCAATGTAAGCCATGCCAAAGGCGTCTATCTTTATGATTATGACGGGAAAAGGTATCTTGATTTTTCATCACAGCTGATGAATGTAAACACAGGACATGGGCATCCCGCAGTGAGGGAGGCTGTTTCGAGGCAGATGGAAGAGGTCAGCTATGTATATCCCGGAATGATCACCAAAGCCAGGGGTGAACTGGGGAAAAAGTTATCGGAGATCACGCCCGGAAACCTGACAAAAACATTTTTTACCCTCGGAGGAGCGGAGTCTATCGAAAATGCCGTTAAGATCGCAAGGATCTGCAGCGGAAGGTTCAAGATAATTACCTTTTACCAGTCATTTCACGGGGCATCATACGGTGCTTTCTCAGCCGGAGGCGATCCTCGCCGGCATGCTGTCGACAGCCAGGCGGCACCCAATTTTGTTCACGTAGAAAATCCCTATTGTTACCGTTGCCCCTGGAACAGTCAAACCCCCGGGGAATGTTCAGACATTTGTTCGGCCCATGTTGAAAGGGTGATAAAGTACGAAAATCCTGACAGTGTGGCTGCTATTTTGTTTGAAGGGGAATCCGGTACTTCAGGATGTATCAAATATCCCCCGGGGTACTGGCAGAAAATCAGGGCCATTGCCGATAAATACGGAATCCTGATCATTGCAGATGAAGTCATGAGCGGTTTCGGCCGGACCGGTAAAATGTTCGGTATCGATCACCATGGGGTTGTACCCGATATACTCTGCATGGCAAAGGGTCTCACAGCAGGGTATATTCCGCTGGGAGGCATTGTGGTGTCTGAAAAGATTGCCAGCCATTTCGACAACAACCCCCTTCCGCTGGGGCTCACCTATTCTGCCCACCCGGTGGCCTGTGCCGCGGCAAATGCAGTCATTGAAATCTATGAAAAGGAACATCTGGTTGAAAATGCCGCACTCATGGGAAAGTACATGGAAGAGCGGGTCGGAGAGCTGAAAAAGAGGCACATCTCGATTGGCGATTACCGGAACACAGGATTGCTGGGATGTATAGAACTCGTTAAGGACAGGAAAACCAAAGAGCCCATGGCTCCTTGGAATGCAAAACCAGCTGAAATGGAGATCATGAACCGGGTAGCGGCCAGGATCAGGGAACTGGGAATGTTTACGTTTGTCCGCTGGAACTATATTTTTACCGCACCTCCCTTATGCGTTACAAAAGAGCAGATCGACGAAGGGCTGCAAATCATCTCTGATGCCATTGCATTGGCAGATGTTCACTGTAAAAATCAACCACCTTCTCAAAACCGATGAAATATGACCAGAACGGTCGTGATCCTCTCGTGGGCCCTTTTATTTACAGCATGCAGCATGCAATTAATCGGGCAGACAAACAATGCTTATCTCAGAGCTGATTCGTTGTTGAAATTGATGACTTTAAAAGAGAAGGTTGGACAGCTCAACCAATACAATGACGATTGGGATGCCACGGGGCCGGTCACGGTTGATACGAATAAGGCTGAGCAGGTTAAAAATGGTGAAGTAGGTTCGCTTTTAAATTGTGTAACCGTTCAGCGGACCCGTAAATGGCAATTGATTGCAATGCAGTCGCGGTTAAAAATTCCGCTCCTCTTCGGTCAGGATATCATCCATGGATACAAAACCACCTTTCCCATTCCATTGGGGGAATCATGCAGCTGGGATTTGGATGCGATCGGGAGATCCGAGCGGGTCGCTGCTACGGAGGCCAGTTCTGCAGGGATTCACTGGACCTTTGCCCCCATGGTCGACATTGCCCGTGATCCAAGGTGGGGAAGGGTCATGGAGGGGTCGGGAGAGGATCCCTACCTTGGGTCGCTCATCGCCGCCGCCCGGGTCAGGGGGTTTCAGGGAGAGAACCTGGGTGCAACCAATGCGTTGATGGCATGCGCCAAACACTTTGCGGCCTATGGAGCGGCCATTGGCGGGCGGGATTACAATTCAGTCGACATGAGCGTGCGACTGCTGAGAGAGGTTTACCTTCCACCTTTCAAGGCAGCGGTAGATGCCGGGGTAGCAACGGTTATGACCTCATTTAACGACATCAATGGGGTACCTTCGACAGGAAATAATGAGTTGCTGACCCAAATCCTTCGAAAGGAGTGGGGCTTTACCGGTTTTGTGGTCAGCGATTGGGGATCCGTGGGAGAGATGGTCAATCATGGAAATGTAGCCGGCGATTACGAAGCAGCGCTCAGCGCGATCAATGCGGGATGCGACATGGATATGGAGAGTCGCTGTTACAGGAACTACCTTGAAAAGCTTGTCAGGGAAGGGCTGGTGAGTTCAGCTGCCCTTGATGATGCCGTTCGGAGAATCCTGGTGAAGAAGTTCGAATTGGGATTGTTTGAGGATCCCTATCGTTTTTGCAGCGAGGAACGGGAGCGCAAGGCGCTGAACAATCCGGAACATACTGCCATGGCGCGTGAGATGGCCCGTAAAACCATTGTGCTGTTGAAAAATGAAAACCATCTCCTGCCGCTCTCTCCCACCTTGAAGAGCATCGCTGTCATTGGCCCGATGGTTAAGGCTGTAAATCAAAACAAAGGGTCCTGGGATGTCAACGTGCCCGGTGTGGATTCGAATTTAATTGTGACCTGGTGGGAAGGCATCTCAGCCAGGGTGAGCAGGGAGACCAGGTTGCATTATGCATTGGGATGCGACTTTGACGGGGAAAGCCGCAAGGGTTTCGACGAAGCCATCGCCGTCGCGAAACAGGCTGATGTTGTCCTGTTCACCATGGGGGAGCGCAGGGATATGTCGGGCGAAGCCAAAAGCAGGAGCAACATTGGGATTCCCGGCGTACAGGAAGAACTCCTGGAACTTCTGCTAAAAACCGGAAAACCCGTGGTAGTTTTGATCAGTGCCGGGCGCCCGTTGGTTTTTAATTACACCGCCGATCATGCTCAGGCTATTCTTTACACGTGGTGGCTTGGAAGCGAAGCAGGTAATGCCGTAGCCGATGTGCTTTTTGGTGACTATAACCCATCTGCGAAACTGACCATGACGTTTCCGCGCAGCGTTGGACAAATTCCCATGTACTACAGCCATTTCAATACCGGGCGCCCTGCCCAAAACAACTCCGATCGCTTTTACGGTTCTGCCTACACGGATCTTTCCAGCCACCCAAAATATGAATTTGGTTACGGATTGTCTTACACTACCTTCCGGTATGGTAATCTGGAGATAAACAGGAAACAATTCGGAAAGGACGACGTGGTGATTGTCAGGGTGACGGTGTCCAATACCGGCCCTTACGATGGTGAAGAGATCGTGCAATTGTATATCCGGGATTTAGTGGGGTCGATCTGTCGCCCTGTTTCCGAATTAAAGGATTTCGTAAAGGTTTCCCTCAAAAAGGGAGAATCAAAAACCATCACCTTTAATCTTGATGCTGCAAAGTTGTCCTTCTTTGATCAAAATGCGAAACCCGTATTGGAACCTGGCCATTTTGCTGTCATGATCGGCGCCTCTTCGGGGGATATTCGTTTAAAAGATCAAATTGAACTGATGAAGTGATTTATAGCTTTTTTCCGAATTGCGCTGATTTACAGGCTGAGGGAAGCGATCAATCCAATGATAAATCCCCATTTCGAACGGTTAATAGGTGATGAGCATTTTTCTGTCCTTGGCAGCATCGTCACATCTCATGTGAACGAAATAGATCCCGGCGGGATGACAGTCCTTGTCGACAGTAAACACTACGGAATATTCGCCTGCCGGTTTCTCGGCATTCACGAGGGTTGCAACTTCGACCCCATACATATTAAGGATTGTTATCGTTACATGAGCCTTTGATTTCAGCTGATACCTGATCAAAGTGGAACCGTTGAACGGATTCGGGGAATTTTGTGACAGGTTGAATTTACCTGATGAAAGATCCTGATCATCTATGCCGGAAGAATTGAAGGCAACTTCATCGGACCAGGGACTCCACTTCAGGTTGTCATCCCTGTACTTTACCCTGTACCAAAATGTTTTTCCATGCGAAAGGATGCTGTCGGGTACTTCCAGCGAATTAAGGTCAATCCCTGCATGTTTATTGATGGGGATGAAGTTTGGGGAGCCGGTATTTTCAAAAACATCCTCCCTGTCGCGGAGTTTGCTCAGCACCGGGGATGAATAGTTTCCCTGGCTTGCCGTAATTTCAAACCACGAGGACATACAGGAATCGGCGCCGCTCATAGCAGATGCTGACAGTGTCACAGGGTTAAATGAGGTAACCGGGTTTGCAACCGGTTTCTGAGGAGGAGCCTGGTTCATCCTGAAATGCCAGGTGTCGAGTACCTGGTTGAGCGGGTGCTCGGGTTTTCCCAGCGTATATGCTTCGGCCACATAGGATCGATCGTTTACATTGATATCCATGAGGACATAGTTGTAATCGTCGACGGTCTTCTGGATTTCAGGATAATCAATTGAACCTGAGAAGAATCTGGTAAGCTCGGCTCCCCCTCCGCCAGCAAGGAGGGTGCGGAAATCATGCACCAGAGGGTCCGTGTTGTTTGTATTTACGATTGCTCCCAGTTCAAAATCGTGGGCGTGGCCATATGAATATTGAACCATTTTATTGAACTTCAGAAACTCCGGGTAAAAAACAACATCAACCGAGTCGTAGTCCCCCTCTGTCCATACCTCTGAATGCCAGGGGTGGTGAGAGAAGGTGAAAACGAGGTTTGTCCCGGGATCGGCTTCTGATTCAGTCAGGACTTTATTCAGCCAGGTTTTCTGAATTGGCGCACCAATCATTTTTTCATTGCTGTTTAATATCACAAATTTGCATCCGGCGATCTCAAAGGAATAAAACCTTTCATTATACGCTGTCCTGGCAACCGCTGAATCCGTAAAATCCTCGTACTTCATGTAATCAAAATAAAATGCTGATTCGTGTTCATGGTTGCCGATGGAGATCATGAAAGGCAGGGAACAGGAAAGATTCGCGATCTTTGAAAAATATTCATTCTCAAAGCGGCTGATATTCTTACCATTCCAAACGATATCTCCTGTATGCATGACCAGGTTGACCGAATCGAACCATGCAGTTCCGTATTTTACCTGCAATGTTTGCTGCACATTCTGACAAAGTGGACCAAGGATTGACTCAATGGTATCATTATATCGTGAATCCCCGAAAATAACAAACCGGATATGCCGGCCTGCTGTTCCCGGAAGGGGTTGACTTCTGAAAGGACAGACAGAAGAAGAATCATTGCCGCTTATGCAACGGTAATAATACCTGGTATCGGGGGTTAGACCAGTCAGTTTGACCGTGTGCCAGTGTTTGCCGCTGATGTTCTGGAAGGAACCCGTGGTTACCTGGTCCAGGTTTGCCTCAGAAAGTCCGTAACGGATTTTTGTGAAAGAGGTGTCGTTCGAATGCCAGCTGACATACACCGAAATGGGCGTAGGGGTTTGCAGATAGGGGTTTACCTGGGCCTGGAGAGAAACGGGATGAACCTGAATCAGGCCTGCAAGCATGAAGAAAAAAGCGATGGTTTTTTTCATGTTTAAACGATTTTAGAATACAAATATGACTTTGATGGCATGTTTCGTCATGACCCAGATTCAAATCTATGACATTCATAAGAACATTCAAACTTTTTTAATCCCCGGTGAGAGGATAACCGTAAACATCAGATGAAATTAACGAAATATCTTTTAATCTCTCCCGGTAATTTCTTTTAAGAGTATCCTTCGTCCTGCATAAGAGAATTTTCATAATTGTCAGGAATTTATTAATTTTGATTGAGGCTTTATTTTAAGGTCGTTATCGAAAATCTGAAGAATACTGAACGGGAACATCACCTAACCAATAACACATTATCTAAAAAGGAAGGAGAAAAGTTATGTCTTATTTTTTCAAGATCACATCCGGGATGGTGAAAAGCAGCCTCATCATCACAGCGATAATGCTGCTGATCATTGTTGTCGCATTTGTGGGCGGTTGCAAAAAAAGCACTTCCGATGATCAGAAAACTGACGGGACGGATCCTCGGCTTCGTTTTGTTTTCCTGGCCGACAGCCGGGGCGACTCGCTCGGCTATACGGTTGACACTACTGCACTAAATCCGATCATCCGCAGTATTGACACATTGAAACCCCAGCCGTCCTTTATGGTTTTCGGAGGTGATATGTGCTACAGGGGATATTTGGCTAAACATTACACCTTCCAGGAATTCAAAAACCTGTTCTCAAAACTGACCAGTAAAGGGATACAGCTCTACACGGCCATGGGGAATCATGAACTTTATCATGAGCATGCCTCTTACGGTTATTTTCTTGTCAACCAGCAGCAGTTCCAGGGTACTTTTACTGAAAACCCTGCGAACGGACCGGCAGGATATGAGCACCTGGCTTATTCTTTCACCGATGCGGCAACCAGCTCCTTTTTCGCTGTAATGGATTGTTATTATGTAACCAGGGACACCCAGAAAATAAATATGGGAGGCCATATCGATTCGATACAAATGTCCTGGCTGAAAACACAGGTTGCCAAGACCAGTGCTTTGCATAAATTCCTTTTCATCCATGTTCCCTATTATTATGTCGACAACGACTCGACTGAAGCCTCAGAACCGGATACGACAATCACGGCACTCTGGTCCTTCATTGACGCCAATAAATTCGACTTCTATGCATGCGGACATTCGCATCTGTATGCCCGAAGGACCATCGACGGCAGTTTAACTCCGAAACCACAGCCCACGCCTCCGGTTCCGGGCTGGCAGAACAATGTGGTGCAGCTACTTAACGGCACCTGCGGCGCAGGTTCCGGCGGCGGTTACATCGACCCGACCGTCAGAACCGAATGGAATGTTCACAACAACCACAAGACCTATTACTACAGCGTTGTTGACATCTCAGGCAACACTGTAACCGTAAACAGTTACCAGGGTTACACCGGTGCATACAGCGTGTTTGATACGTTCACCATTACCAAATAAAATTATTGAGACGCTGAATCGGACAGGGTTAAGAGACCTGTTTTACTATTAGCAACCACTCGAAGATGAATGGATCCAGAAACATCATGGGTTTGAGATTGGCCGCATCAGGGAATCAATTTAATGAAATGGTTGAACTTGTCCCCCAGATTAATGGTGATGTTGCTCCCGAAGTATTCCATAAACATTCACGAACTGTCAGCGTTTTTAAATCTCCGTCAATCACAATTGTCTGGAATGAAAGTTTTGTTTCATCTCCTATCCCATCAGGGGCCTCAATTCCTGAAATCGATCCCTTCATGGGGGAATCAACCCGGTATACGTTCAGGTTAATATCGTTGTCGGGACCCTTGTATATATAAAACTCATTCCAGTTGTCATTCCCATGGAAATATGCTTTGATGTTGGAATGCGCTTTCAGGAAGGTAACCAGGTTTCTTTGTTCAATCGTGGATTCAGCTTGGGTGGTAGTGCCATCTTTGAATCTTTCTTCAACCAGATTTTCAAATTTATCGGTTGAATTAATGTCATGATTTCCGTTGGGATTGGTAAAATGTTTTGCTTCACAATCGGGCTGGTCGTGTGTGAAAATTATGACCGGGGTTGTGAGGGTGATATTGGCCAGATCTTTTTCCATCCAGATTCTTTCGGCCGAATCGGGCCACATATTCACAAAAATTAAATGAACTCCGGCCACATTTTTAGAATAGTTTATTTTATCCGCCGAATAGTTATAGGTCGAATTTGTCAGGGGTACTGGCGGATTCAGCATGAGGTTGTAAATATTTACCATGGCTGTTGCATCTGTAATCGGGTCAATGGGTTTCGGGTGCCCGATGTCGTTTGAAACATCATGATTGCCGCATTCAAGCAAAAAACCGGTTTTTTGATTGTTCCGGTTGGTGAGTGTAATCCCATTCAGATAGTCTGCCGCAAATTGCCCCCAGGAAACAGTTGCAGATTGGATTTTTGGAGGTCCGACCTCCTGAAGAGTTGTAATGTCTCCGCCAATAATCACATAATCAAAAGCACCTGCCATGGTTCCTGCACGCACTCCGCCATCAGCCGGATAGGTCATGGCCGGTAACTTATTGATTTGTTGTACAAGCGCTTCGTTTACCATCTTAGCCTCAGCCTTTGCACCCCTGAAGGTTCGGGTTTCCCCGTAATGCAGGTCGGCGGTATAAACAAATTGGGCAATCCCATAGGAGACCGGTAAAGGATCTTCCTGCTTTTTGCAGGAATAAACAGATAAAAGCAATAAAAAAAACAGGGAAGCTTCACTTAGTGAAAAAATCTGTCTTGGTACCTTGTTGGGTGCGTTTGGTTTCATTTGGTTTCTCATTTGATTTCAGGAGGTACGAGACTTATCAGGCGATTAAGGAGCCAGATTATTTTTTCGGTGATGATGGTCAGATCCAACATGCTCCCCTTGTCCTTTGCCGTTACCAGGACGTCACTGTTAATGTACTCATTCCGGACCCGTTCCATCGAAGGGCTGTTCCCGGAACTGAGTTTTTTGAACAGGGTTATATCCTCGGCCGTGTTTGATTTCTGGGCTTCCAGGGCGAGTTGAATGAGGAGGTCGATGGATTCCATGCAGGAAATGGACAGTCTTTCAAGAACCTTATTGCTCCTGGCATTTACAATGGTGGTTACTCCCTCGGTAACACTTTCAGCAATTTGACCAAGGATGGCCTGCCGGGTCTGATAATATGCATGATCTTTGGCCGTCAGGTGGTGCATTGGCATTGCGGCAACCATCTCGCTTGCATCTGTTACTGACCGTGAAAGCGTGTTATAGGCCTCGTAACGGGATGCAAGGTCTGCCCCTTCATAGTTTTCTCTGGCACTTGCAAATAACCCGGCAATCTGTTCAAACTCACGGGTTTGCTCCAAATGGATCAATTCCAGCCCCGACTCAGGATCTTCAGGCTGGAAATCCAGGAGGTATTTTGGTTGCGCAAGGCCTTCTTCCTCTGATGGAGGTGATCTCCTTGCCAGCCAGCCGGTCAATGGTTTGTTGATGGCAGTGAAAAAAGTTGCCGATGTCAGATTGAAAAGAAGGAATACGATGGAGGCCTGATTTTCCAAACTGGGTGTGATGTACTGCAGCAGAGCCATCACCAATGGAACATGAAAATAAACCTCAATATAGTAAAGAAGGATAAAAACGGTCGCCCCGAAAATATTGAACATGTTAACAAACCGGACAAGTTGCTGTGATGTACCACGGAACCCATGCCCCAGCATCGCCTTAAACAGGGTGGATCCGATGGCTGCACCATACATGAACAGAAAGGTTTGCGGGCCTGTCAGAATATTTGCCTTTGCCAATCCTATGGCCACGAGTGCTACTGCAGTTGATGACTGGGCGATGAACCCCAGCAGCATTCCGGCTAAGATCGAAAGAAATGGATAACTGATACTAAAGGTCATGGCCCCGGTAAACCATGCTTCCTGCCTCAATGGTTTTACGCCGGCAGTCATTATTTCAATCCCGAAAAAAATCAGCCCCAACCCCATCCCGATCAGGAACGCATTTCGGTATTTATCAGTTTTTGAAAAATAAAGCGCTATTCCGCACACTCCGACAATAAAGGTCACAGCTGCTTCAATATGCAGGGTAACAAAGAAAAGCAGTATGGTATTCCCGACACTGAATCCGGTAAGGATGGCAATTGCCTGGGAAACATTGATGAGCCCGGCAGTGATCAGGCTGGCCAGGATCATCAGGGCAGCAGAGGTGCTTTGCATGATCACCCCCGATCCAATGCCAAATAGCAGAGCCTTTACACGGGAAGATACAAATCGGGTGGCAACTTTACGAAACCGTCTGCTGCTCAACTGTTTAAGTCCTGAAGAGAGTAACTGTACCCCTGTGAACATTAATCCCAGACCCAAAAGGATTTTCCCGATTATTTCAACCATAATTATTCAGAAGTATATTTTATTGCGAATATTGCAGAAAATCCAATTTCTCTTACAGGTCAAATGTAGCAGTTTTCTTCATAATTATTTTGGGGAATTGATCTGATGCGCAAAATGAACGATTAAAGATAAGCAGTAGCAGCGGAAAATTTCTAAATCAATGAGGTAAAATATGAATCACCATGAAAAAGCAAAACATGATCCTGAGATACTCATTACTGGTGTTAATGGGGCTTGCCTTAACTCTTCCATACAGTTGCACGAAAAGGTTGGGGGCTCTGTCAGAACGATCGAATGGCATTACTAAGCGAATTATAAATACTGCATTTGCCCCGAAGGCCATCGGGCCATACAGCCAGGCTGTTGAGATCAACGGAATGCTTTTTATATCCGGGCAGGTGCCTGTTGATCCGGTTACGGATAAAATAGTCGGGGGCGGCATAACGGAGCAGACCGGACAGGTCATGAAGAACATAGGAGCCATCCTGAAAGCTGCAGGGTACGAATACAGTGATGTTGTAAAGTCGACGTGCCTGATGAGCGATTTGGACAACTTCAAAGCCATGAATGATGTTTATGGGAAGTATTATCCAACTGACCCCCCGGCCCGTGCCACCTTTGCCGTGGTTAAACTTCCGCTTGAAGCCCTGATCGAGATCGAGACAATAGCTGTCAGATCCAGATAAAATACTTTTAACATGAATATTGATCGGGTCACCTTCAACAAAAAAGCCGTCCTTACGAACGGCTTTTTTAAATCAGCAAAATGAATCTTATTTGTTTATAAGAATCTTGCGTGTAATCTGGTTGTCACCATTACGCAGGATGAGGGTGTAAAGCCCGCCGGGGACTGAACTCAGGTCAACCGGGGTTACCATGGTTCCGGTGACGGTAATTGTGCGTTCTCCATACACTTTTACACCTAAGCTGTTATAGATATCAAGCTTGTAGGATATTTCCTTTTCACTGTTTATGGTAATGCTGAAATGCCCGTCGCTGGGTACAGGATGGATGGTTACCACCCCTGGATTATGTTCGCCGATTCCAACACCCATGATGTATTTGTGGTTTGAGGTGTCGGACGAACAGGCATTCAGGGTGACTATGGTCCAGTACCAGCCCGAAGCTGAAGCAGGAACGGTATAGGTCTGGTCTGTGGCCCCGGCCACGGCAGTTCCGTCATGATACCATTGGTTTCCGGCGGCAGCATTGGAAGTCAGAACATACCCGCTGGCTGTGATGACAGGCGAGGGAGGAATGGGATTTACGGTTACGCTGAGGTTCGAACTTGCCCCGTTTCCGCAGAGGTTATTCCCGTATGCAGTTATGGTTCCTGAAGTTGCATTGGCACCATAGTTCACCGAAATGGAATTGGTCCCTTCACCGGTGGCAATGGCAGCGCCGGTGGGCAGGATCCAAACATAGGTCGGGGCACCGGTGATGGTGGCCATGGTGTAAGGAACGCCCTGGGTTCCTGAACAAAGTGCATTGGTCCCGGTGATGGAACCAGCAGCAGCAGGAACATCATTCACCGTGACGTTAAATAAAACCGGGTTCAGGGCCTGGCAGCCGAAGGCATTGGCATAGTTCACGCCTACAGTCTGAGCGCCTGCAGAGTTCCACACCACGGTGATGGCTGATGTTCCGGAACCGCTGTAAATGTAACCTCCTGAAGATACAGTCCATGTATATCCGCTCATACCAGCCTGGGTTGTATAGGTATAATAACCGGAGTTGGCGCAAAGAACTGAAGTTCCTGTTATAACAGGATCTGGCAATGGATTGACAGTTACAGCAATGCTTGTTGCCGATCCTGCGGTGCAGTTATTTGTTCCGTTGACTGTAATATTTCCAGAAACCGAACTTGATGTAAAGTCCACCGTTATGGATGATGTTCCCAATCCTGCAACAATCGAAACACCTGCAGGTAATGTCCAGTTATAATAGGTAGTATTCGGAATGTCAGGGACACTATAGACTACATTTGCTGATGACCTGCAAACACTGGAAGGCCCTGAAATAGCCCCGGGAGCCGGAATGGAAGGACAACCGGTTGTAAAGGTCATGTCAGCGCCATTGGCAGTCCCTGCACTGTTAATCCCCACACAACGATAATGATAGGTGGTTCCCCATATTAAACTGCCAATGTCAGCCAGTACAGGAGTTGATGTCATACCCGAAACACTTACAGGTGTCGCTGGAACATTATTTCCGTAAGCTGCTGTGATGCCCCAGTCGAATGAAACCGCCGTTTGTGCATTGTTTGCGACAATGGTCCCGTGAAGCTGGGCTGAAGTATTTAATACATCTGTGGCGGCGTTGGTAATAACAGTGGGCGGTATAAGCGGGGTGGTGAAAGTAAGGTCATTGCCGTTGGTTGTCCCTGCAATGTTTGCTCCGCTGACCCTGAAATGATAGGTTGTCCCGGGGATCAGGCCGACAATGTTAACAAGAACAGGGGTCGGTGAATTCCCAAGTACAGGAGAAGGTGTGGCGGTTAACGTGGTCCCGTATGCAGTGGTAAGGCCATAACTAAAAGTGACGACCGTGCTGGCATTATTTGCATTAACGGAACCATTCAGCACGGCCGTTGTCCCTGCGACTGATGTTGCCGCCAAGGTAATTACGGAAGGAGCGGTAATGTTCTGGTTTGTCATGGTGATCATTAATGAATCCTTGACTGTATTATCCAGAACGGAGACTGCTTTTGCCCATACCGTGCCGTTTGTAATTGCTGTAACCAGTCCGCCTGTGCTCATCAATGCGATTCCTGTGCCCGGAACGATGCTCCAGGTTACATTTTGATTAGCTGTGAGTGGGGTTATCGTATCGACCATCTGCAATGTTCCCATGGGTGCAACGATTGTTGCAGGAACATTTCCCAGCGTGTACACTTTTATTCCGGTGAGACCCCCGATTGATATTCCCTGGGCATATCCCTTGTATCCTCCGGAGGCCCTGTTTTCAGTCCATACACCGGCACAACGGGTCGGGCCGATGGGAGTGAATCCATAACGCATTTTGGGAACACCCATCGCTGCAGTGGATGAACTGATTTCCACCCTGTTGCCGTTCCAGACAAAATTTCCGCTGGCATCCAGACGTATTGCATAGATCTTGTATGAGGCATCATATTCCATAAACATCGGGCCATCTGTTAACAAGGTAATGCGGCTGACATGCTGGTCAAAACTCGCACTGATCGGATAAAGTACTTTGGCCTGGTCAGTAAACTGCCGTCCCCCTGTTGTTTTCAGGTACTTCTGGACATAAATTCCATACTGGTTTTGAAGGGAGTTACAGAAATTCGAAACCGACCAGATATAGTTGGTCCCCGGGGTCATGTTTATATCCGTAACCATTTGGTAAGGATCGGCAGATGTTATTGAAGTGCTGAAGTTCGATCCGTTCATACCCCAGGGTGTGGTCCCTGTAGGATTGATCCTTTGCAAAAAGGAGTTAAATCTCGATCCCTGGGAGACAAAATAACCAAAATAGGTTGTGTCGCCGTCTGCAAGGATAGAATAGTACCTTGAAGCGCTTGAAGTCAGGGTTGAAAGCTGCACCGGTAAATAAAGTGCAAGGCCCGTGCTGTCGTATGCCTGTGCCCACAAGGTTGAAGAAACACCTGTTCCCTTTCTCTGGAAAACGTTGGTAAACTTTCCATTACTGTTGGCAATAAGCTGGCCCCTGGTCGTTTTTGTAGTCCCGACCATGACAGTAACCGGTGTTGGCCACACAATGGCTCCACCGATTGAGATCTTCTGGATCTTCAGGGTGCTGCTTGTTCCGTCATTCCAGGCCACGACGGTCTCACCTGTACTTAATACCGCGGGATAGGGTGATAAGCCTGTTCCCAGGATAACCCCGTTGGGATTCCATAAATGGGTCCCGTTCTGGGATATTTTATACACTACCGCCTGGTTGGAACCACTTCTCTGATCCTGGCAGGCAATAATCACGTTATTGGAAGCATCGATACAAACATTGAAGACATAGATTGCACTGCCGGATGTCTTGTTGCTGACCAATACACCGTCAGGTTCCAGGAGTTTATTCCCGTTGGCATCCAGCAGTTGGACCATCATGTTGTAATTGCCAGTCGTGTTGCTGAAGTAGGCGATCCAGGTTTTTCCATCGGTCGTCGGAACTGACTGCATGTCGTCAATTGTCAAACTGGATATCATGAGGTTGACAGAAGTGTTCGGGTTCCACTGTGCGTGAAGTCCTGTTGATATTACCAACGACAGAAATAAAGCCAAAGCTAAATAAACAGAATTGTAATTTTTTCTCATTTGGTTCTTTTGGTTAGTTTCCATTTCATTTGTTGTTAATTGTAAAATTATTCGGTTGCCTCAGATGCGAATATTAAACAAAAGTAATTTTCGCCCTATTTCTTACATAATATTATACCATATCTATACTACGGCAAAGTAAAAGTGGAGAGATAAAATACTACGGCAATAATATGTAACTTATAGAAATACAACAACTAATATTGCGATAGAAAGGTGTGAATATTAACCTCGGCGGCAAGGCCTAATTTCTTCCTGAGCCGGTTCCTGGCCGATTCAACACTGCGTAATTCCCTGAAGGTGATGGAGGCGATCTCTTTGGTCGAAAGGCCTAGTTTCAGCAAGGCACAGATTTTTTTGTCATTGGGAGATAAATCGGGGAAAGCCGAACTGAGATTCTTTTCAAATGACTGGTGGACCTCCTCAAAATATAACCGGAATTCCTGCCAGTCATGTCCTGAAGAGTATTGATGAAGATCAGAGATCATGGCTTTGATCCTGTCTGATCTTTCCTTGTCCCTTGGATTGGTCCCCAGGAGGATCTGTTTCAAATCGTCAGTTGTTCTCTGAACAAATTCACTGTTCCTGGCCAGGTGCAAGGCATAGGATGTTAACTGGCGGTTTTTATAATCCAGTTCTAGTTCAAGGGAGTTCTCTTTATTTATATGGAATTCCTTTTCCTGCTTGTGTAACAGCTCGGCCTGTTCCAGGATTTTATGGTTTTTTTTCCGTTCCCTCCTGTTATACCTGATCAGGTTAAAAACGAAATAAATGAAAAAGAGAACAATTACTACGGCCCCGATAAGAACAATCCGCTGGCGTTGTATTGCCAGTTGCTGTAGGTTGACTTTCTGCTGCAGGATCTTATTGTCTTTCTCCTTATTGAGCACCTCATAGACTGCCTGAATCTGTTCGATTTTTGTAAGGCTGTTCAACTTCTCGAGCGAGTCGTTCAGAATCACATACTTAGAATAAAGATTATAAGCAGTCTTGTAATTTCCTGTGTTTTTAAAATACTTTGCAGCTTCTTTGTAGACAACCAGTTTTTGAGAAGGATTATTCAGGATTTCAGCAAGTTTCAAGGATTCATCCATGTAAAATGTTGCTGAATCTAGCATATGAAGATTTTCGTAAACGGATGAAATGGACAACTGCGTCCGGATCAGGCCTACAGGGAAGGATTTGCTTTTCTGTATACCCGCAGCCTGCTGGAAATATGACAACGCAACCGTCGGATTTCCCATATCCTGGTACAAATTGCCAATATTGGAATAAACGATTGAAAGATCGTAGAAATTCTTGTTTATATCGAGCTGGTTTAAGGCGATCAACTCATATTCAAGAGCCTTTGCAGTATTGTGCCGCGCCTTGTAAATCCCGACAAGGTTATTGTAATTATTGAAAAGCTCGCGACGGTTGTTAAGGGATTTGTTGATTGTGATGGCTTTATTGAACAGGTCTTCGGCCTTGACATGCTCATTCCTTTTAAAATACAATACTCCGATATTGTTATATACCCTGGCCTTACCCGCCTGATTGTCCGTTTTATTGCTAATCTGGAGTGAATTCATATACATGGACAGGGCGCTGTTCCATAACCCGGTTTCTTCGTAGATGGCTCCGATCACCAGATATAGCGAGCCGATCTTATCTTCATCCTCATTGGTTTTTGTTGTTTTCGTTTCGAGAAACTGCCGCATATCATTAAAAATATCCAATGCCTTGGCATGTTCACCCTGTTCAAGCAGGAAAAGACCGATCCGGAAAGATAATTGATATGCCTTTTGAAAACCGGCTGAATCCCTGGTGCTCAGGGCCGAATCAATCATTTTCTTCCCTTCGCCGTACCCTGGTAAGGCTGCAAGCAACGAATTATAATGGGATTCCGCTTTTTTCAGAAAAGAATAATTCGAAACTGCTGCTGATGCCGGGAAAATATAAACGAAGAAAAAAACGGAAAGCAGGATACGCATAACAGCTCATTCATTTCTTAAACCAAATGCGAATATAATGAAAAAATGTCCCGGCCGTCAGGATGGGTTCCGTAAAAAATATTTTTCTATAGCCTGTTAATCAATGTCTTTCGGGCATATGAACACCTTGTTCCAGTCCAAACTAATTTAATATATCTTTCTCCTATAAATCCT
>SESG01006222.1_pt1 | contig 36049 bp, 35 predicted proteins | sample 3171421 | NCBI WGS metagenome assembly SESG01 (sample SAMN10866946, study PRJNA518727) | freshwater metagenome | biome: subpolar coniferous forest; feature: holomictic lake; material: water; isolation source: holomictic Lake 227, 6 m and 8 m depth | place: Canada: near Kenora, Ontario | collected...
CGCGAGAAACCTGCAATTCTTCAGCTGCCTTTGTTACTGTCATACCTTCTGGTAGCCATTCCCGTAATACTTCGCCGGGATGTGCGGGGTTGTGCATTCTGCTCATATCAATTACTCCTAGTGGTAGTCCAAATAATCAACCAGTTCGGCATTTTCGCCATCAAAGGTAAAGGTTAATCGCCAGTTTCCGTTTACAGTCACGGAATAATGCCCATCAAGGTTGCCCGTCAATGGGTGCAACTTCCAGCCAGGGGCGTTCATATCCTCTGTACGTTTTGCGCTGTCCAATGTGGTCAGCAATATGCGCAATTTTCCAGCATGGTGCGGCTGTATACCTGCCTTGCTTCCTGTCTCAAAAAAGACCTGTAAGCCCTTATGTCGAAAAGTTTTTATCATTGTTAAATTGTATACTGTTAAGTATCACTTATCAACACAAGTAAATATACTGAATACTATTTTACTGATCGATTTTGGGGTTCTACGCAGACATTGGTGTTGAGTCTTAAGCTATTTTTCGCCAGAAAATATTTACAACTCATAGGATCAGAACAAAGTTATATTGAACGTTGATCAAGTTGCTAGCCAACTTCATGATAGCCCTATTTCAGCCATGATCGATTTCTAAACACCATTCATCTTATCATCACGTATAATCTCTAAAACCCAATAAGGATAAAAATGCCAAAGCCGGACGATACAGAGATTCTGATTGATGAATTTTCCAATGATGATTACGATAGTCCCTGGAAAGAAGCGGTTGAGCATTACTTTCCGGAGTTAATGGCTTTTTACTTTCCACTGGCATACGCCGAAATTGATTGGTCAAAAGAACATGTGTTCATGGATCAAGAACTACGCGCCATCGTGCAGGATGCGGAACTGCGTAAGCGTTATGTTGATAAACTGGTTAGGGTCATGTTATTGACAGGGGATGAGCGCTGGATTTATATTCATATTGAAGTGCAAGGCAGTCAACAATCTGAATTTGCCAAAAGGATGTTTGTTTATAACTATCGAATATATGACCGCTTTGATAGGCCGGTTGCCAGCATGGCCATATTAGCGGATGAAAATAAACACTGGAAGCCCACCTCGTTTGGTTTTGACATATTAGGCTGTCAACATAGTTTAACGTTTCCGGTAGCGAAGCTAACCGATTACTCTGATAAAGTAGATGAACTACTCAGCATCGACAATGCCTTTGCACTGATTACAGCAGCGCATATACTAACGCAGAAGACCAGAAAAGAGAATCAAGCCCGTTATGAAGCTAAGCTGCGATTGGTAAGGTTACTCTATGAACGTCAATGGGACAAACAGCGGATCATTGATTTATTTGAAGTCGTTGACTGGTTGATGAAACTGCCAACATGGTTAGAAACAAAAATATTCCAAGAAATTGAATCAATAGAAAGGAGAGAAGACATGCGTTATATTAACAGCGTTCAAAGAATGTATATGGAAAAGTTTAGAGCCGAAGGGGTACTAACAGGTGAGGTTAAAGTATTAAAAAGGCAACTCGAAAAACGTTTCGGCAGTTTACCAACTTGGGCAATCGATAAGTTAGAGAACGCAGCAGAGCAAGAATTAGATATTTGGAGTGAATCTATTTTAACCGCTGAGACATTGAACGCTGTATTTGACACTGATACCACTCATTAATAGTCATTCAGAATTCATTGAGAATAGACGAAAGTTCATCAGTCAAAACCGATGGTCTTAGCAACAGTTACCCTTAATACAATAAGTAGTCTACACGCTCTTGTTCCCAGGCGCGTTCATCAGGACAGGTGATCGCATCAAGATCAGCGGGAGTGGCTTCTGTATCATCAACCCATTCACGTAACAGGGGTGAGCCATTGATAACATCTATGGCTAAGCGATCCAGTTCATATTCATAAGGAAAGTCACGCCATAGAGGATAGTCCGGCTGTAATTGACGTAATGCTTTAAAGGCTAAGGCCTGTAAGCGCCAAGGCTGGAAGGTCTCATGATGATAAGAAGGGTCTTCCACATGAATTTGTACACCCGCACAGAGCGTGTGTGCATGTTTATGAAAAGTAGGTTCAAACCAGCATTCACGCAAACGACAACCGGTTAACCACTGGGGCGCTAACGCATACATGGTTTTAATTAACGCACAAGCATCAAGGTCGGGCGCACCAAACAGTTCCAGTGGTCGCGTCGTGCCTCGCCCTTCAGATAATGTGGTCCCTTCTAACATCACTGTACCAGCATAACAGCGGGTCATCCAAAGGTTAGGCGCATTGGGGCTGGGATTAATCCAGGTGCGTTCATATAATGGCCAACCGTATCCGGGGGCTGCTTCAGGTTGCCAGTCTTTCAAGGCGATGACCTGGCAATCGACGTTTAATGATAAGGTTTTAATAAACCAACCGGCCAGTTCGCCTAGGGTTAAACCATGACGCATAGGCAGTGTCCCCGCACCCACAAAGCTTTCCCAACCTGGATGGAGTCTTAAGCCCTCTACCGGACGACCGGCAGGATTAGGACGGTCAAGTATCCAGACGGTTTTTTGGTGAGTGGCAGCGGCTTCCAAGAGATAGCGCAAGGTGGTGATAAAGGTATAAATACGGCAGCCGAGATCTTGCAAATCAATGAGTAACACATCGAAAGTATCCATCATAGCCGCCGTGGGACGTCGAACGTCGCCATACAGACTAAAGACCGGAATACCTAATAGCGGGTCGATAAAATCAGGCGATTCCATCATATTATCCTGTTTGTCACCACGTAATCCATGTTGGGGGCCAAAGGCGGCGCTGAGGGTGATGTCAGGAAGTTTGGCTAAGGCATCTAATGAATGCGTTAAGTCTTGAGTAACTGAAGCCGGATGTGCCAATAAGGCAATACGTTTGCCGGTGAGTGGTTGGCGTAAGGGGGCTTCTTCTAGTAAACGGTCAATACCAAATTTCATGTGTGTAATGTTAATTCAGGTTAGATAAAGTGATAAAGCCCGCGCGGTGGTGAAAGTTGGGTTGATCTTCAGGATGCTTTAAAGCCCAGTAAGTATGTTGTCCTGTATTCGTTTCAATGACCGCCGTTAAGCCTAATTGGATGGATGAATTGGATGTAAGCGACCTGGACTTAAGCACAGGCAAATCGGCTGTGGCAATACGAACGTTTAAGTGCAAATGGGTGGGTGTTTGGGTTACATCAATAATGGGCGCGTGAGTCAAATGCCAATCGGTTTTACGTACCCGGTAGTCGCTAAAAGCGTAGGCAGCCCATTGCGTTGAAGGTGAAAAGTTGAATTCATAGTAACCGTCTTCATCATTTACCGCGATAAATAGCTCAAAGCAGGTGTGTGCCCACAAGCCATCTACGGGTTCTGAGGGTTGCAAAGCCGGGATTTTAATTTGATCAATGCTACCGGTCAGTTCATAGTGAATAAGTAAGTCACCTTGAGGCTCATGGTGTAGTGTGACTTGTATCTCATTGACAGGGGATTTCTGATTAGAAGGATGGCAAATAAGTGCTTGAGTGATCATTTGATCATTTTCCTAAAACCCGCTTGATGAGTCAATATGAGTATTACCGTTAAAGGTTAAAAACGGGAGTGCAATAGCTTCAGCTATTGCCTGTGAAAACAGCTAAAGCTGTTTTACTCCAATAGTATAGTCAACTTAATGGCATCGGATAACATTCCGTTAAGGGATGTTATCCGTGTTTGCTTAAGGGTCAGAGGCTTAAAGTTCTAGCGCGTTATGATGGATTTAGGCGTTTCAGTACCATCACTGTCGGCTGCGTTTTTAATGAAAATTTGTTTTAACCGGTTAAAGGCTGACCATAATGTCGTATCCATAATGGTTTCATTACCAATAGAAACAATGATCCGGGTAAGTTGGGGCATTTTATCTTTGGCTGAAGCAATATAAATCGGTTGAACATAAAGGACGGTATGCCCCATGGGTAAAATAATCATGCGACCCATTTCAACAACTGAACCATATTGTCCCCATAAGGTAAATTGAGCCGATATTTCAGGATCTTGCTGAGTGAGTGCTTCAATTTGAGCTGGGCCATTAACCTGAATATCTTTACCAAATTTATAGATGGTAATACCTGGTTTGTAACTGTTATAGGCGCAGGTTTTTTTATCCATGGTACCTGCAACACCGATCATACTTAAATTAGATCGATTTACGGGGGTCATGGGTTCAATCAAGACAAATTCTTCGGAATCATTACAATTGCCAAAGTCCATGGTTTGATAATAAGGTTGCACAGGTTCGCCACGAACCTTGGCTTGTGCCCAGGTTTCTGCCTGTTCGTAGAACAACTCAGGACTTTGCTGATGATATTTGGCGTACATTTTCATTTGTAGATAATAAAGATCACGTGGGTAACGTAAGTGTTTCTTTAATTCCACAGGCATTTCATCCAGATTTTTAAATAATCCGGGATAAGCATTATCATAAGCCTTGATGATTGAATCAGTTGGATCTGAAATATAAAAATCTACATCACCATCATAGGCATCAACGACTATTTTGACGGAGTTACGGATATAGTTGAAATTTTGTTTACCGTCTAAAAACTCATGGTCTGAAGGTTTAGAATCTGGATATTTGTTAGAGACTGTATAAGCATCCTGAATCCAGTAAAAACGATCACTATTGATCACTAGATAAGGATCTTTATCCAGATGTAAAAAAGGCGCCAAGGTATGAATACGTTCAGTGATATTCCGACGTATTTTGATCTTGCTTTGTGTAGAGATATTGGTAGATAGAAATATCTTTTCATCTTTAAAATAAAAAGACAATAAGCCTTTTCTAAAGAGAGAAGAGATAGGAATACCGCCTTCACCATGATATTCCAGCGTTACACTGGGGTCACTGCCAGCAATGGCTTCGATGTTTAGTTTATTTGGCACTATGGCGTATTCATAGTGCTCCAGGCCATAGTAAATATCAGGATGTTCAACTTTAAAGCCAACATCAGAATTCATGTTTAAATCACGTAAATACCACACTAAAGGTTTGTTGGCATCTTGTGCCGCTGGTGTAACCGCCGCCCCATATCCATGGGTATAGCGCAGATGTATGTTTTCCCAGTTTTGTGCTTCAGGGGGTAATTTAGAGGTGTTGACCTCTCTGGCCGCTAAATTGACTTGGCGGGTGTGATCTAGCACAAAATATCGGTCTTCATCGACCGATAAGATTTTGTAATAAGGTCTAATCTCTTGTAGTTGCTTATAACTGTCAATAATAAACTCACGGTCCCAGACAGGAATATTTTCAAAGCGTTTTTGGGTGCCCCATGTATCGATATCTTCAGTAGCGTTCAGTTTAATGGACAGGTCTACGGTATTGATATTTTTTAAGTCGTAAGCGCTAAGTGTTGCATCAATATTTTGTTGCATGAACGGTTTGTTAGTCTTTACTGGATTAGGGTTAACAATGTATTTATGCACTAAATTAGGGATTAACTCAATTCTGGGCAAGACAATCGCAACAATAAAGAAACTTAATGAGATTAAAAGAGGCGCTTTAACCCGATGTTTTTCTGAAAAAATAAAGAAACCTGCAGAGAGTGCAGTCGCTATGAACGTTATAATTTCTAACCATATAAGCGGTAATTGATAGCGGATTTCTACAAATCCCGGACCATAAAAGATCGGTTCATGGGTAGTGGTATACAGTAGGTTGAAACGGTCTAGCATGAAGCCCCAGACCACAAAAGCAGCTACAAATCCCATTAAAATGCTGAGATGGACTTTCACACCTAATGGGTATTCTTTGCTTTGGTTCGGTATAAAAACATGTTCAAGCCAATATAAAAGGCCAATCGAAAAGAACAATAGAATTGCTGTGATTAATAGCTCTTTCTGAATAAGTATGAAGGTTGGATAAGACAGCATGTAAAAACTGACATCATTGCCATAAACTGTTTCACTAATACCGGAGTCGCGCCCAAAAAAGAATAAGAGAGCATTTTCCCACTGGTTATAAAACGGAATTGCAATAAAGATGGCAAGTGCAAATGAAATAGGCGTGTAGACTTTTGCTGAGCCGTTCATAAAGATATCAGCAAAGCGTTGAAAGCTGCGACGACTTTCTAAATTATTGAAGGTTTCATTGGTTGCATTGATGCCTAGATAACGTGAGGCAATCCAGAAATGGAAAAAGAAAATGGAGAAGAACAGTAGGGTTACGCCACCGGAAAGAAAAAACTTGTAGAGTAGTCTTAGCCAGAAGTAAGTTTCAAGTTTTAATGATTCGTACCACCACAGATCAACAAACAGGTCAATAAATACGAAATGGAAAGCGACAAACAAAATGATAGCGACGATAAGTGTCGCTCCAATGATCGCGGGTAAAAACTTCATGTTCCGCATAGTGTCCTCAAATAAATATTAGTATTAATGATGGTAGGTTCGTGCATTTCAATGGTCAACGTACTTTAACCCAGCAAATCCATTTAGGGCGCTATTCTAACACCCAATGACTCGTTAGTAATGCTTTAGAGGTTAAGGTCTTGTACTTGCATTTATATTGCGCTCTAAAAAGGTGCGTATTGATGGATAAGTTGCTTAATAGTGGAGCATTATTTGCAAATTGGCGAGTATTAGAGCGTGTTTTTTTGTAGTATGGACGATGTGTAGCCATTAAGAGTATTTTGGCATATCTGTTGCTTTTATTATCATAGACACTTTAACTCTCCTGTGTGTTGCCTCTAAAAGGCACTTAATTGACATTAAGTGCCTTCTTTTTATCCGTTAAAAAAAAGCCAATTAATAGAGTTATAAGATTTTGAATATCGCTTCTGCACAAGCAAGTGTTTTATTTAAATCTTCATCTCTGTGAGCTGCAGATACAAAACCTGCTTCAAAGGCAGAGGGAGCTAGATAGATCCCTGCTTCAAGCATACTGTGAAAAAAGCGCTTGAATAACGTCTGATCGCATTGCATAACTTGCGCAAAAGTAGAAATCTGCGGTTCTGGGCTAAAAAACAGACCGAACATACCACCGACCTGATTAGTCGTCAGGGCAATACCCGCTTGATTGGCAACTTCTTTTAAGCCATGAGTTAGTTTCTCTGTTTTGAGCGTTAACGCTTCATAAAAACCCGGTTGAGCGATGAGTTCAAGCGTTTTTAGTCCGGCTGCCATAGCGACCGGGTTGCCAGATAAGGTTCCCGCCTGATAGACAGGACCTAATGGTGCAAGGTGTTCCATAATTTTAAGTTGGCCACCGAAGGCACCTACAGGCATTCCACCGCCGATAATTTTACCTAAGGTCGTTAAATCAGGTTTGATGTTATAAATCCCTTGTGCGCCATTGAGTCCCACTCTAAAGCCTGTCATCACTTCATCGAAAATCAAAACGCTTCCATACTTATCACAGACTTGACGCAATGTTTCTAAAAAGCCGGGTACTGGCGGAATGCAATTCATATTACCTGCGACAGGTTCGACAATAATGCAGGCAATTTGCTCGCCTATTTCTTCAAATAAGGTTTTGACTGCTTCAGAATCGTTATAAGTCAACGTAAGGGTATCAGCGGCAACAGAAGCTGGTACGCCTGGAGAGCTTGGTACGCCAAAGGTTAATGCGCCGGAACCGGCTTTTACCAATAAGGAATCAGAATGGCCATGATAGCAGCCTTCGAATTTAACGATTTTATCTCTTCCTGTATAGCCTCTAGCTAAACGTATGGCACTCATGGTGGCTTCTGTGCCAGAGCTAACCATTCTAACCAAATCACATGAGGGAACTAACTCACAAACCCGTTGCGCCATTTGTGTTTCAATTTCAGTGGGCGCGCCGAAACTTAAGCCTTTTTCTGCAGCGGATTTAACCGCAGCAATCACTTCAGGATGAGCATGTCCTAAAATCATGGGCCCCCAAGAGCCAACATAGTCTATATAACGTTTCCCTGTGCTATCAAATAAATAAGGGCCATTGGCATGATCAATAAAAACGGGAGTGCCTCCCACTCCACTAAAAGAACGTACTGGAGAGTTAACACCACCGGGTATAAATTGCTTGGCATCAGAAAATAAAATAGTTGCTTCGGTCATAATATAATTTTTAAGGTTACAATGAAGGGCGAAAAGAATAGGCCAACTTTATCATGATTGAAAGCGCTGAGCGCGTTCACGTATTTAAAAAAGTTGTATTTTCTTGCTAAATAATTTAATTCTGGAATAGCAAATGAAATCAAGAGAAAGGCGACATGGTTTGGTTGTCGTTAATACTGGCGAAGGTAAAGGAAAATCTTCTAGCGCTTTAGGCATGGTTTTTCGGGCAGCAGGCTGGAATATGAAGGTGTGTGTTATCCAGTATATTAAAGGTCAGTGGCAAACAGGTGAACAAAAAGCAGCTGCGCGTTTTGATAATATTGAATGGCATGCGCTAGGTGATGGGTTTACCTGGGACACTAAAAATCCTGAACAGGATATTAAAACCAGTCGAGAGATTTGGGCTCTGAGTAAAGAAAAGATTCTTTCTGAAGAGTTTGATTTGGTTTTGCTCGATGAGATTAACTATTGCTGCGGCTATCAATGGATTTCTGGGCAGGAAATTGCGGACTTTATTCTCAATGACAAACCGTCCTGGTGTCATTTGATTTTGACTGGGCGCAACGCAGCCCCTGAGGTTATAGCAATCGCGGATACGGTGACAGAAATGTCGCTTATAAAACATGCGTTTGAGAAAGGTATCAAAGCTGAACAAGGCATTGAATTTTAATTTTTATGAATGATGGAAGATATTCCGCACTTTGTTGGTGGTGGAAGCTCTTCTTTTAGTATTTGAACACGACTGTTTAATTTATTGAGAACCCTATTTATGGAAACTTATTTACCCATTATTAACGGCTTACTGGGCGATTGGCTTGCACTCACTTTGAATAACCCTGTTTATGCCTCTGTGTTAGCTTCCGTGGTTTTTTTTGTCACTGCTATTCTCTACGGCTTTCGAATTTCGTCTTTAAAAAGGAAAGTAATTGCCAGAGAAAAGGCGCATAAAGAAGATGCGACCAGCCTTAATGCTGCACTGACTATTTCAGAGCAGCAGTTACAGGCAATGCAAGAGGTTTTGTCCGCTAATAATGAGCAATTGAAAAAAAACCAGCATACGGCTCAAATAGAGGCAGAAAAAGCTAAAAAACTTGAGGAACAGCTTAAACAGCGTAACGCCCAGATAGCGGATCTTATTAAGTCATTATCTACCCGTGTTGATTTGGGCGAGCGTCCCTTGCCAATTATGGGTGATATTAAGGCAGAAGGCTTGTGGCAACAGCATGACAGAGTGGTCAATCTTTTAGTGACAAAACTGGTAACTGAGCAGCAGTCTAAAGTACAGCTACAAGAATCCTATCAAGTAGAAAAAATAAAAAGTGCCGAGAACGAAGCGGTTGCAAAAACATTGCAGGCAACATTAGCGGCTCAAACTAGCCAGCTTTCTCTTTTAGAGCAGGCGCTTGAAGATCAAAAATCAATCCTGAAAGTTCAGCAAGATAAAGCACAACAAGTTTTAGCTGAGACAATCGAAAAAAATAATTCTGAATTGGCTCGTATTCCTGAGCTAGAAAAGAAAGCGTTAAGTTTGGTTAATACTCAGCAGGAATTAAGTGAGTTGAAACAAGTGTTAAAAGCTAAAGAAGCTTTAATTGTTCAACTTGAAAGTTTAAAGGTAGTTCCAGAAGTTAAATTAGCTACTGAAGTTAGAAAGGAAGAGCCAAAACCGATTTCGATAAAGTCTACGATTGAAGTAAATGAAGCGCCTGTAATTGTTGAAAAGATTAATCAACCTGTTTTAGTTGAACCCTCTCATGAGTCGATAGAAACACTCAACTCAGTAAAGGAAGAAACTATGGGTGGCTTGAAAAACAAGTTTAAAGGATTATTTGGTAGTAAAAATAGCACAACACAGGTTGTTGATATTCCAAAAGCGATTGAAGTAATTCCTGTTGTCGATACTCAGCCAGAACCTGAATTGAAAGAGCCTCAGGTTGAAAGTATTGCTAACGAAAATACTGTTAGTTTAAGTGGGCAATTTAAAAAGCTGTTTGGCAAAAATAATTCAAAGAGTCTCGTTGTTGAACAACCTGAAGCTATTGAAATTGTTCCTGTGGTTATTGAACCAGAACCAGAAATTGAGCCTGAGCAGTTGGCTGTTCAACTAGGGCCAGTGGAGGTCATAAAAGAAGATGTCGCTAAAGTAAAGGCAAAGCTTAAAGGCATTTTTGGTAAAACTACACCTGTTACGTCATTAGTAGATCCAGAACCTGTTGATATAGAGCCTGTTATTGTTGAAACAACACCTGAGCCAGTCGTTGGTGTTGCAGGAAAGTTAAAAGGTTTGTTTGGTAAAAAAAAGTAATTGCTTAAGATTATCAGTTAGTCAGTAGTAAAAATCGGATGCAGATATTGTTATCTGCGAAACAGTCAAATAGTTAATATCACTGGCCGTTTGTTTAGTTTTAGCGAGTCGGTCAGTGATAGATAATGTCCAGGTATAATTTTAGAAGCTATAACCGTGATTGATCAAATAAATGCTATTTTGCCACAAACGCAATGTAGAAAATGTGGTTTTCAAGGGTGTCGTCCTTACGCTGAAGCGATTGCTTCAGGGCTAGCAGATATTAATCAGTGCCCTCCAGGTGGTGAGTTAGGTATTGTTGAGTTAGCGCGTTTATTAAATATTGACCCCAAACCACTTAACCCAGAATATGGTGAATATAAGCCAAAACAGGTTGCTTTCATTATTGAAGATAAGTGTATTGGTTGCGTTAAATGTATTGCTGTTTGTCCCGTCGATGCGATTTTAGGTGCTGCAAAATTTATGCACACTGTAATTGCTTCAGAATGCACTGGGTGTGAACTTTGTATCGCACCCTGCCCAGTTGATTGTATCGTGATGCACCCCTTATCACTGACTATTCAGAGTCAGTCTCTTGTTCAGAAAGATAAATACCCTGATTCACAGTTAGCAAAGAAACGCTATGATGCACGCTGTTTACGTAAAGCAAAGGAGATTGAAGAAAAAGCTGAACGTGCGAAACAAAAGAAAGCTGAGTTGGGTATGCTAAAAAAATGATGGTTAGTCTCTTTTTAATAAATTACTTGTACTTGTTAAGTTCGTATTAAGGTATCAAGGCACAATATAGGACTACTCATATTAAATGTAATTTGAGTTTTTCGTTATGTGATGTTTTATTGACGCACTTCATCGGATTATTTCTAGGCGTCAATATATTCAGTTGTTTTACATATTTTAATGTTTTTGCAGTCCTAAGCTTTTAATAAGGAAAAGTAATATGAAGAAAGTAATAAAATTATCAGTGATTACTCTCGCGGTGAGTCTTTTGAGCGCTTGCGCTACTAATTCTGATATTGAGCATTTGCAGGCACAGGTGAATAGTTTAGATTCTTCCGTAAAACAAGCATCAGCTGATGCAAATAATGCACAATCAACCGCTGCCTCAGCCGCTGCAAGAGCACAAGCAGCAGAAGCGGAGGCAAATCGTGCTTCTGCGTTATCACAAGAAGCCAATAACAAATTGGATAAAAAGTTTAAAAAATCAATGTTGAAATAAATTGATGTGTTAAAAGTAATAAGGCCTGGTCTTTAGAGCCGCCAGGTTTTCTGAATGATTTGCGGGTAAAACTCTATGCAGTTAAATATAGTGTTTTAGAGTTTTACCCATCGATGCTGAAGTACTTCAATATCTTCTTATCAGTGATACCGATATCAAGCTTATAATACACTTAATTTGTGTGCAATTTTCTAGAATAATTGGCTGTAAACAATATTACCAAAATATAAATTTAATGAATAAGCTGAAAGTAAATGTTGTCTGATGGAGTTAATTTAATGCCAAATAGGGTGTTGGTCACTGGAGCAAATGGCTTTATAGGTAAATCTCTTTGCTTAGAGCTTTTGCGTCAGGGGTATGGCGTTAGGGGGGCTATTCGAGGGCGAGATAAACGGGCGTTAAATGTAGAAACAGTTTCAATTGGTCATATAAATAGCGCTACCACTTGGACAGAGGCATTGTCGGGGGTAGACGTTATAATTCATCTTGCAGCCCGCGTGCATGTGATGAAAGAAATTTCAACTGATGGAGGGCTGGCAGAATTTCGTAAGGTTAATGTTGAGGGTACCTTAAATCTAGCTAGACAGGCTGTTGAATTGGGTATAAAGCGTTTTATTTTTATTAGTTCAATTAAGGTTAATGGAGAAGAGACTTCATCGGGAGCACCCTATACTGCCGAAGATAAACCAGCACCTGTGGACGCTTACGGAGTATCAAAGCGAGAAGCAGAAGACGCATTGCGTCAGTTGGCCAATGAAACGGGAATAGAAGTTGTTATTATTCGTCCACCTCTTATTTATGGACCGGGTGTGAAAGCTAATTTTCATAGCATGATGCGCTATTTGGATAAGTCTATTCCATTGCCATTAGGTGCAATTCAGAATCAGCGTAGTCTGGTTGCATTAGATAACATGATAGATTTAATTATCACTTGCACCCATCATCCAGCAGCTATTAATCAAACCTTTTTAGTGTCTGACGGTGAGGATGTTTCAACCCCTGCTTTGTTAAAGCTCATGGCTATAGCGTTAGGTAAAAAGGCGTGGTTAATTCCTCTGCCGAGCGTTGTTATAAAACAGTGCGCTTGTTTGATTGGAAAGCGAGCAATAGCACTAAGGCTTTGTGGATCATTACAGGTTGATATTTCCAAGACCCGTGAGTTGTTAGGCTGGGCACCTCCAGTCAAGATAAATGACGCACTGCTTAAAACGGCGAATTTTTATAAAAGTGGCTTACATGAATAATAAATATTTTAATCTTAACTATAGGCTAGATATTCTTCATGGCAGTTGAAGTTGGGATAATGTCTATTTTTGCTTTGTTGTTAACTCTGGTATTAACAGGATTAATGCGTCGTTATGCCTTATCAAGGCATTTGTTAGATGTTCCTAACGCCAGAAGTTCGCATAGTATCCCTACACCACGAGGTGGGGGTGTGGCCATTGTGCTAGTGTATTTATTGATTCTTCCGTTTTTTTATGCAATGGAATGGATAAGTTCTGCAACCTTGTTGGCATTCTGTGGAGCAGGTATCTGGGTCGCTTTAGTGGGTTTTTTAGATGATCATGGTCATATTGCCGCACAATGGCGGTTATTAATACACTTTATTGCTGCAATCTGGGGGCTATATTGGCTGGGTGGTGTGCCGCCTTTAGCGGTTACTCTTGGTATTACACAGGTTGATTTGGGGTGGTTAGAGCAAATAGCCGGTGTTTTTTATCTAGTTTGGTTGCTTAATCTCTATAATTTTATGGATGGTATCGATGGTTTAGCTAGTATTGAAGCTATTACCGTTTGTTTAGGAGGAACCCTACTCATTTTATTAGGTGTCGGTGGTGAGCAATGGTTTGGTCTGATTTTATTGGGGTCAATCGTTGCAGGTTTTTTATGGTGGAATTTTCCTCCAGCTAAGATCTTCATGGGTGATGCAGGGAGTGGTTTTTTAGGTATTGTATTGGGACTTTTTTCCATTAAAGCTGCTTGGGTAATACCCCAGTTTTTCTGGAGTTGGTTAATTTTATTGGGTGTTTTTATAGCGGATGCGACCTGGACATTAAGTAGGCGTTTTTTACAAGATGAAAAGGTCTATGAGGCTCATCGAAGTCATGCTTATCAATATGCCTCACGTTATTACGGTTCACATAAAAAAGTTTCATTGGCTGTTGGTTTGATTAATGTAATTTGGTTAACTCCTTTGGCTTTAGGTGTAGGTTTAGCAGGCTTAAATGTATTTTTGGGTCTGGCATTGGCATACTTGCCGCTTTTATGGCTAGTTATTTATTTTAAAGCAGGGACGCGAGATTCGATATGATGCAAACAAAGTTGGCACACTGGTTTATAGGTCTTCAGCGAAAATATAAAGCCGTTATCCTAATTAGCATGGATGTGTTTTTTGTCTTATTCGCTCTTTGGTCTGCATTTTCTTTACGGTGGGGAGTACTCTATATTCCGAAAGGAGATGAGTGGTATTTATTTTCTGTGGCTCCGTTTATTGCTTTACCCATTTTTGTCAGATTAGGGCTGTATCGAGCAATTATCCGTTATATTGAAATTAGAGCGCTGTGGACGATTTTTCAGGCTTCTGCACTATATGCTTTAGTTTTTGCTTTTGTGTTGTATCAATCTGCTATACCGGTTATTCCTCGAACGGTTTCGCCGCTTAATTGGTTAATTGTAATGTTGCTGGTTGGGAGTAGTCGTTTTTTTGCTAGATGGTGGTTGGGGGAGGCTTATTTTAATGTTGGCATTAATCGCAACAAAACAAAGTCGTATAAGAAGAGCGTGGTTATTTATGGGGCGGGCAGTGCTGGAGTCCAATTAGCTTCTGCTTTAGCGCATGGTCGCGATTTTAAGGCGGTGGCTTTTATCGATGATGATAAGACGTTGCATAAAAGAAAGATTAATGATCTTCGGATATATCCTCTGAGCTCTTTAGGTTATTTAATAGGTCGATATGAAGTATCCAATGTCTTATTGGCGATGCCATCTGCAAAACGGTCTCGTATTAGTGAGTTGATTCGAATGTTGGAGCCTTATAGGGTTCATGTGATGTCGATGCCAGGGTTATCGGATATTGCACAAGGCCGAGTGACTGTGGATGTTTTACAAGAGGTTGATATTGCAGATCTTTTAGGTCGCGATCCAGTGGCGCCGAATCAGTCTTTACTTAAGGCTAATATTACAGGCAAAGTAGTGATGGTGACCGGAGCAGGTGGCTCTATAGGTTCAGAGTTGTGTCGTCAAATTATCAAACTGCAACCCAAAACATTGGTTTTATTTGAGGTCAATGAATTTGGGCTCTACACTATAGAAAAAGAATTAAAACAACTGGTTGCCAAAGAAAAAATATCTTCGTCAAAACCTACGGAGATTGTTACCATTTTGGGGTCTGTTACGAATGCTAAGCGTGTTGAAAAAGTATGCAGGGTATTTAAAGTACAAACGATTTATCACGCAGCGGCTTATAAACATGTTCCTATGGTGGAGAAAAATCCAAGCGAAGCTGTGAAGAATAATATATTCGGTACTTTATACCTAGCAAAAGCGGCGATTAAAGCCCGTGTTGAGTTGTTTGTTTTAATTTCAACGGATAAAGCAGTAAGGCCGACTAACACTATGGGTGCGACAAAGCGCTTTGCAGAACTTATTTTGCAAGCACTTAGTTTGCAACTTACTCCAGAACAGCTAACTCGTTTTACTATGGTGCGTTTTGGTAACGTGTTGGGCTCCTCTGGATCTGTAGTGCCTTTGTTTAGAGAGCAGATTGCAAGAGGAGGGCCAGTCACTGTGACAGATGAGAGGATTATCCGTTATTTTATGACTATATCTGAAGCTTCTCAACTGGTGATTCAAGCCGGTGCATTGGGTCAAGGAGGTGACGTATTTGTGCTGGATATGGGAGAACCTATTCGAATTCTGGACTTGGCAAAGCGAATGGTCCATTTAAGTGGATTAGAAATAAAAGATGAAAGTCATCCAGGAGGGGAAATAGAAATTAGTTTTACAGGTTTAAGGCCCGGTGAGAAGCTTTACGAAGAATTGTTGATTGGTAATAATGTTTCAGAAACCATTCATCCAAGAATAATGAGGGCTGAAGAACATGTTATTACTTGGTTTGAACTTGAAAAAATGTTAGCCTCATTTGAAAATGCTGTAAATAGTGATGATGTTGAGCAATTACGGGTATTGTTGAGACAAGCCGTATCAGGTTTTATTCCTCAGTGTGGAATTGAGGATGTTATGTGGAAAGCAGATAACGGAGCTGTGCAAATAGCCAATTGACAGTTGTAAAACAGCAGGCAAAAAAAACCTTCCAAAGCGAAACAGCAATGGAAGGCGGAAATTCAAGCAGAGCATTTATGAGGAGGAACTGCTTGGAGGTATAACACCAGGAGGTAGTTAACTTGTTGCACTTAGCTGTCTAGTTTTATTCGCTTGGCAATGTTGCTATAGATAGCAGCGAAGGCAAATAATAAAGTCGAAAAAATAAATTGACCGTAAATGAAGCTGCCTATGCCAGCACCAAAGATTAACCCAATAATAGTAAATTTTTTTAAATTATTCATTAGCTTAATCCTGTAATAAAGTTTAAAACTGTTCAAGCAGCATAGTTGCTGAATTACAAATTTTGTTGCGTTCTTACATGGGTACTACTATACAGGGTTATTTATTGTATACAATATACTAAATAATAAATAAATTGTTTCGAAATTAGAAATGGTGTGTAATGTCAAGTCTTTTATTGTCGTGGGCATTGACGACAATAAGATTTGCGCCTGATTAATGAGGATTAAATGGATAAGTTAACGAGTATGACCGTTTTTGTTCGTGTTGCTAAAGCAGGAAGTTTTGCTGGTGGTGCGCGTGACTTGGGAATTTCTAGAGCTATGGCAACCAAACATATTATGCAACTTGAAGGCTGCCTTGGTACACGTTTGATTAATCGTACCACGCGGAGTCTAAGTTTGACAGATGTAGGAGTTTCATATTTTGAGCGTTGCCAGCAAGTGCTGCTAGATGTTGAAGAAATGGAGTCTGCGGTAACACATTTGCAAACGGAACCAAGAGGGCTATTAAAAATCAGTGCTCCACCTGCCATAGGCGCTACTCATATAGCACGTGCTGTGGCAGAGTTTTTAAAAATACATACTGATTTAACCGTGGAAATGATTTTACAAGGAAGTCCTGGTGATTTGATTGATGAGGGTATTGACGTAGCGATTTTTTTGGGTGCATTGGAAGATACCAGTATGGTGGCCCGAAAATTAGCCAGTTCTTCCTTGGTTGTCTGTGGCTCACCTGAATATTTAGAACGATATGGCGTTCCTATGACGCCTGAAGATTTAACAAATCATAGTTGTTTGGTGAACTGGGCTATTTCACCGCGTAATAAATGGCAATTTAAGAGTGATAATGGCTTCAAAATAGTGACAGTATCTGGGAGAATGCAAGCTAATGCAGCTCATCCGATACGAATTGCCGCTATTAACAGCTTGGGGCTTGTTATGTTACCTACGTATATTGTTGGAAAAGATATTGAAAATGGTACACTTAAGGTTGTATTGGAAAATTATCCATTGCCTCCTTTGGATATCCATGCAGTCTATCCCCATAGAAAATATTTGTCTGCAAAAGTAAAGGCTTTTATGGATTTCTTACAGGTATGGTTAGAGCATCGTGTAAGCATGCCAGGAGCTGAATGATTGATGTAATGAGTCACAAATGGGATGCGATTTATGCTCAATTGGACGTAGAAAGTAGTCTGCCGGTATCAGTACTGACTGAAAATGAATTTTTATTACCAAAAGCAGGCACTGCATTAGATTTAGCCTGTGGAGTGGGTGCTAATGCGCTTTTCTTGGCACGTCATGGAATGACGGTGACTGGCTGGGATATTTCCATTGTTGCTATAGATAAATTAAGTGCTCATGCCACCCGGCAAGGGCTTAATATCAATGCTTGCCAAGAAAAAATCAATGTCGAGAGTTTTACAGGAAGTTCTTTTGATGTCATCGTTGTGAGTCGATTTCTTGACCGTACTCTAAGTGATGCGATAATAGAAGCACTTAAACCGGAGGGATTGCTTTTTTATCAGACTTTCACACGAGAAAAAATGATGCAGACCCCCCCTAATAATCCAGATTATCTGTTGACTGAGAATGAGCTGCTGACGTTATTTTCACCGTTAAGGGTAATTTTTTATAGAGAAAATGCTTTAATCGGCGAACCGCTTCGTGGATTAAGGAATGAAACTCAGTTTGTCGGCCAAAAGCGAAAAAATTGGTAATACAATGATAGAAAATTTAACTCCACTGCAATCTTGGGATTTGTTGCAACAAAATCAGGGTGCAGTATTAATTGACGTTCGTTCTAAAGTTGAGCATAGTTTTGTAGGCCATCCTATAGGAGCTATTCATATTGCCTGGAAAGAAGCTCCTGATTGGCAAGTTAACCCGCAGTTTTTGAGAGATGTTGAAATAAGGGTGAGTAATAAAAATACCCCTATTTTGCTGCTATGTCGGAGTGGACAGCGTTCACTTGATGCTGCAAAGGCTCTTGAAAGTATCGGCTACCAAAGACTGATCAATATCATCGATGGCTTTGAAGGTCCATTAGATGACCAGAATCATCGGGGCAATTTAGGAGGCTGGCGCTTCGATAATCTGCCGTGGGTTCAAAGTTAATCAATATGTTAATCACGTTATAAAGGGCGCTTAACGCTTACACACAACAATTTATTAAAACCATTAGAGTACACAAAAAGTGATTGAAAAATTAAGAAATATTGCCATTATTGCCCACGTTGACCACGGTAAAACGACCTTGGTTGATAAGCTGTTACAGCAGTCGGGCACTTTTGCTGCCCATGCAAAAGTTACTGAACGGATAATGGACTCAAATGATATTGAAAAAGAGCGCGGTATTACCATTTTGGCAAAAAATACTGCGTTAGATTGGAACGGTTATCATATCAATATCGTTGATACCCCAGGCCATGCTGATTTTGGCGGTGAAGTAGAGCGTGTATTATCGATGGTTGATTCCGTTTTACTCTTGGTTGATGCCGTTGATGGCCCAATGCCACAAACTCGTTTTGTAACTCAAAAGGCCTTTGCTTTAGGCTTAAAACCGATTGTTGTTATCAATAAAATTGATCGTCCGGGTGCACGTCCTGATTGGGTTGTGGATCAAACGTTTGATTTGTTCGATCGTTTAGGTGCAACGGATGAACAGCTTGATTTCCCTATCGTGTATGCGTCAGCGATTAATGGTTATGCCGGTTTAGACCATAATATAAGCGATGGCGACATGACGCCCTTATTCCAAACTATCGTTGACAAAGTAAGCCCGCCACCGGTTGATATAGAGGGTCCTTTCCAAATGCAAGTGTCTAGCTTGGATTACAATACTTATGTCGGTGTTATTGGTATTGGCCGAATTCAACGCGGAAGTATTAAGCCAAACCAACCATTAGTCGTTGTTAACCGTGAAGGCGTTGAGCGTAAAGCAAGAATGTTACAAATCTATGGTTTTCATGGTTTAGAGCGTGTTGAAGTTACTGATGCACGGGCCGGGGATATTATCGCTTTCGCCGGTATCGAAAAACTAGAAATTTCAGATACTTTATGTCATCCTGATGCGGTTGAAGCTATGCCACCATTATCGGTTGACGAACCCACTGTGACAATGACTTTTCAGGTTAACAACTCACCGTTTGCAGGTAGAGAAGGTAAATTTGTTACTACCCGTCAAATTCGTGATCGTCTAGATAAAGAATTACAACATAACGTGGCATTGAAAGTTGAAGACACGGCTGATCCAGACAAATTTAAAGTATCAGGTCGTGGTGAGTTGCATTTATCAGTCTTAATTGAAAACATGCGCCGTGAAGGTTTCGAAATGGGCGTATCACGTCCAGAAGTAATCCTTAAAGAGATTGATGGTAAAAAATGCGAACCTTTCGAGATGGTGACTATTGAGGTTGAAGAAGAGCATCAAGGAACCATTATGGAGAAGCTGGGCGATCGTAAAGGTGATTTAACCAATATGGTTCCTGACGGTAAGGGTCGTATCCGTTTAGAATATATGATGCCTTCACGTGGCTTAATTGGCTTTCAAACAGAATTTATGACAGCTACTTCGGGTTCTGGTTTGTTGTATCACGTTTTCGACCATTACGGACCCATGAAAGCGGGTGATGTAGGAAATCGTATGCGCGGTGTTATGATTTCTATGGTAGCGGGTAAAGCGGTGACTTACTCGTTACATCCATTACAAGAACGTGGCGAATTGTTATTGGTTAATGGTGACGAAGTTTATGAAGGCATGTTAGTTGGCTTACATTCACGCAGTAATGATTTATGTGTTAATCCTTGTAAACCTAAACAATTGACTAACGTTCGTGCCTCTGGTACTGATGAGAGCTTAGTGTTAGCTCGTATTCAAAAGCTAACGTTGGAGCAAGCTTTAGAGTTTATTGCTGAAGATGAATTAGTTGAAGTTACACCAAAATCTATCCGTCTACGAAAAAAGTTGTTAACTGAAAACGAGCGTAAAAGAGCATCTAAGAGTTAACTACATAGGCACAATTCCTTGATAGTTAGTCTTGAGTAAAGATTGGAACAGTGGGCGATGTTATATTGCTCACTTTATTTATCGATAGCGGGTAAAAGATTGCCCGCTCACCTTATTTGAAAATAAAATAATGATTCAAAGAACGGCTGAAGTTGAGCGCAATACGCTCGAAACCCAAATTAAGATTAAAATTGATCTCGATGGAACGGGTAAGTCGTCATTTGTGACGGGGGTGCCTTTTCTGGATCACATGCTTGATCAAATCGCCCGGCATGGTTTGATAGATATTGATATTCATGCGGTAGGTGATTTAGAAATTGATGCGCATCATACAGTCGAAGATATTGGTATCACTTTAGGTCAGGCTTTTGCCAAGGCTCTTGGTGATAAACGTGGTATTTATCGTTATGGACATGCTTATGTGCCTTTGGATGAGTCTTTGTCGCGTGTGGTGATAGATTTTTCTGGGCGTCCAGGTTTGTTTTACGAAGTTAACTATCCTAAAGCAATGATAGGGCGTTTTGATGTGGATTTGTTTAGAGAATTCTTTCAAGGCTTTGTTAATCATGCCGACGTTACGTTACACATCGATAATTTGAAAGGTGCCAATGCTCATCATGTGGCCGAAACAATTTTTAAAGCGTTCGGAAGAGCAATACGCATGGCAATTACCGCAGATGAAAGAATGGCGGGTATAATGCCTTCTACTAAAGGGATTCTTTAGCCTTATATTTTACTTTAAATCTGTTTTATGTCTTCTGTCGCTGTTATTGATTATGGAATGGGGAATTTGCATTCAATTGCAAAAGCGTTGCAGTATGCAGCGCCCCGTGTTGATGTACAAATTGTTTCAGATCCTTATCTGATTCTTCAAGCTGACCGTGTCGTTTTTCCTGGTGTTGGAGCGATGCGAGACTGTATGCAAGCTCTTAACGATTCTAACTTAGCGGATGTCATTAAAGAAGCTGCTGAAAGTAAGCCTTTATTAGGTATTTGTTTGGGTATGCAGGCTTTACTAACAGATAGTGAAGAAAATGGCGGCACCCAAGGTCTGGATATTCTCCCTGGTCATGTTGTTCATTTCTCGGAATCGTTACAAGATGCTCAAGGAAATAATTTAAAAATCCCACATATGGGTTGGAATCAAGTTCATTTTTCCGCTCATCCACTATGGGATAAGATTCAACAAAATAGTCGATTTTATTTTGTGCACAGCTACTATACAGTACCCAATGATACGACTTTAATCACTGCTACTACAGAATATCCCACAGCTTTTGCTTGCGCGTTGGCTAAAGAAAATGTATTTGCAGTACAATTTCACCCAGAAAAAAGTCAAGCGGTTGGTTTGCAATTGCTGAATAACTTTTTGCACTGGGATGGTCAAGTTTAACCCACCCTATCTGTTGTAAAGGATTCAATTTCTATGTTGTTAATACCCGCTATCGATTTGAAAGAAGGAAAATGTGTGCGTTTACGTCAAGGTCGAATGGACGATAACACTATTTTTTCTGATGATCCTGTGGCTGTTGCTGGGCGCTGGATTGCCGCTGGAGCTAAAAGAATTCATCTAGTCGATTTAGATGGCGCTTTTGCTGGTAAACCGATTAATGCAGATGTTATTCATGCTATTGTCGCTGCTTATCCTGATATCCCCGTCCAAATTGGCGGGGGCATTCGTGATGAAGACACGATTCAGGCATATCTGGATGCCGGTGTAGAGTATGTCATTATTGGTACTAAAGCAGTTAATGAGCCTCACTTTGTTAGAGATATGGCTCAAGAATATCCTCGACGAATTATCGTTGGCCTAGATGCTAAAGACGGTAAAGTAGCTATTGATGGCTGGTCAAAACTATCTAAGCATGATGTTATTGATTTGGCGCAGCATTTTGAAGCGGATGGAGTAGAAGCCATTATTTATACGGATATATCCAGAGACGGGATGATGCAAGGCGTTAATGTTGAAGCAACCTCTCGTCTTGCAAGGGCTATTAAAATCCCTGTCATTGCTTCTGGTGGGATTACGAATATTGATGATATTAAAGCCTTAGGTGCCGTGGCTTATGAAGGTATCATGGGCGCAATTACAGGACGAGCAATTTATGAAGGCACATTAGATTTTGCCGAAGCTGAAAAACTAGCCGAATCGTATAGTAACTCATGAGTTTAGCTAAGCGTATTATTCCTTGTCTGGATGTCGCGAATGGGCGCGTTGTTAAAGGCGTGCAGTTTGTGGATATTCGTGATGCAGGTGATCCGGTAGAAGTTGCCAGGCGCTATGATCGTGAAGGCGCAGATGAAATTACTTTTTTAGACATTACTGCGACCCATGATAATCGTGACACTATGGTGCATGTGGTTGAGCAGGTTGCAAGTGAGGTGTTTATACCTTTGACCGTTGGCGGCGGCATTAAAACATTGGATGATATTCGTCGCATGCTAAATGCCGGTGCAGACAAAGTGGGTATTAATAGTGCCGCTGTTTTTAATCCAGAATTTGTTCGTGAAGCTGCACAGCGTTTTGGCTCGCAATGTATAGTAGTGGCAATTGATGCAAAAAAAGTGAGTTCAGCGGGCGACGTGAATCGTTGGGAAATTTTTACGCATGGTGGGCGAAAAGCAACGGGGATTGATGCAATTCAATGGGCTAAAAAAATGGTCGATTATGGTGCTGGTGAAATTCTTTTAACCAGTATGGATAGAGACGGTACAAGAGAAGGCTTTGATTTGTTGTTAACCCGCGCCATTAGTGAGGCTGTCTCTGTACCTGTGATTGCATCAGGGGGTGTTGGTAATTTAGACCATTTGGCGGCTGGGGTACTTGAAGGTAAAGCCGATGCCGTGCTAGCAGCCAGCATTTTTCACTTTGCGGAATATACCATTCAAGAAGCCAAACAGCATTTGGCGGCTCAAGGGATAGAAATGCGCTTATGAGTCTTTCATGGTTAGATGAAATCCGCTGGACAAATGAGGGCCTGTGTCCGGTGATTGCTCAGCAGGCAGAAAGCGGCAAAATCCTGATGTTTGCCTGGATGAATCGTGAGTCTTTAGCTTTAACAGTATCTGAAGGTTATGCGGTCTATTGGTCCCGATCACGCAAACGCTTGTGGCGTAAAGGCGAAGAGTCTGGACACCGACAAAAAGTTATTGATCTATTTTTGGATTGTGATGAAGACGTTATTCTCCTTAAGATAGAACAAGAAGGTGGTATCGCCTGTCATACGGGGCGCGAAAGCTGTTTTTATCGGCGTCTGACCGATCAACAATGGCAATCAGTCGAACCTGTTTTAAAAGATCCTCACACAATTTACACAAAACATGAGTAATGTATTGCAACAATTAGCGGAAATACTTGAGCAACGTAAACTGGAGTCAGCAGAAAAATCCTACGTGGCTAGCCTTTATGCAAAGGGTATCAACACAATTTTAAAAAAAATAGGGGAAGAAGCTGCAGAAACTATAATTGCTGCTAAAGATGGCGATAAACAACAGATTATTTATGAAACTGCAGATTTATGGTTTCATTGCATGGTGCTTCTTGCAGATCAAGGCTTAGGGCCTGAAGATGTTTTAAATGAGCTACAGCGTCGTTTTGGTCTATCAGGCCTAGAAGAAAAAGCACAGCGTAGCCAGAAATCCTAAATAGTTAAAGCCATTACAAAGAATCAGTTCGGTTAAACACATTTAATAGTCATATTCGCTGCAATTTATCTTAATAGAGCACTGGAGTAAACAATGGGCATCGGAATTAAAGAATTATTAGTTATATTAGTTATTGTTATTGTCGTGTTCGGCACCAAGAAACTTCGCAATATCGGGTCTGATTTAGGTGGAGCGATAAAAAGCTTCAGGGCAGCCGTTAAAGAGGGTGAGGATGACAAAAAAAATCCGGTAGATACAGAGGAAGAAACAATTGAGGGAGAAGTGACCTCAAAAAAGAACGAAAAAATCTAATATGTTCGATATAGGATTTTCCGAGTTAGTGATGATTGGCCTGGTTAGCTTGATTGTGATTGGGCCAGAACGATTACCGAAGGTTGCCAGAATTGCTGGCTACTGGATTGGTAAGTCTCGATCAATGATGGCCTCTGTTAAGGCTGAAATCCATCAAGAGTTTCAACAGGAAGAATTGCGACAATTATTAAAAGAGCAGATAGACTTGCAAGAGTTGCATTCAGCAATCAATGAAACCACAGACGCCACTGATGCTTTTAAAGTTTCACTGATCGAATCTTTAGAGGAAGCTAAAATAGAAACGAGTCAAGTCAATGAACCAAAATAAACTTGAAGAGACTGCTCAGCCTTTTATTAGTCACCTGATTGAATTACGTAACCGCCTCCTAAAGGTGGTTGCCTGTGTACTGGTGATATTTTTAGGACTGTCGGTATATGCTAATGATATATATAGTTTTTTAGCTGGGCCCTTATTGAAACACATGCCGCAGAATAGCACGATGATAGCTATTGATGTGGCATCGCCGTTTTTGACACCCTTCAAATTGGCACTAATTGTTGCAGTTTTTATTTCCGTCCCTGTTATTCTCTATCAATTTTGGGCTTTTGTAGCACCAGGTCTTTATAAGCGTGAACAGAGAATGATTTTTCCCTTGCTGATTGCCAGTACCTTTTTATTTTATTTAGGGGTCGTATTTGCTTATTTTGTTGTTTTTCCCTTGATATTTGGTTTTTTAACAGCGGCAGCTCCAACGGGAGTTGCAATAATGACCGATATAACGAAGTATCTGGATTTTATTTTAACGCTGTTTTTTGCCTTTGGGGTTTGCTTTGAAGTACCGATTTTTACTATCGTGATGGTTTGGACTGGTCTGGTTACGACCGCCGATCTTGCCGATAAACGGCCTTATGTTATTGTGGCAGCTTTTATCATAGGTGCTTTCTTAACGCCGCCTGATGCTATTTCACAAACATTATTGGCTGTACCCATGTGGATGTTATTTGAAGTGGGTCTAGTATTCGCTAGATTGATTGAGAGAAAAGATACTGAAGATCTCGATGACTATGAAGAAAATCAGATCATGAAAATAGAAAAATAATAATTTCAGTCAGCACTATTAAACGATTAAAGTTAATTAACCGTTTAACAGGGATTAGTATTAACGCTATTGAACAGAATTGTTGGTATTAAACAACGGCGAAAAAGCCTACTGCTTCAATACCTGCAATGGCGCAACGCTCATCCTGATCGGATACATCGCCACTAATACCGACAGCGCCTAGCAGATTATTATCAGCATCACGAATCAGTACTCCGCCAGGAACCGGCATTATCTTGCCACCGGCTACGTCAATAAGGGCATTCATAAAATCAGGGCGCTGTGCTGCTACCCCAGCCAGACTTCTAGATGATACCCCCATGTTAACAGCACCCCAAGCTTTTGCAGTAGCAATTTGCTGTCTTATCATGCTGGCTCCATCTTCTCTTTGCAGGGCTTTAATATGGCCTGCCGTATCTAGAACCACAACAGTCAGAGGCGCTAAATTTAGTTCTCGTGCTATATGTACAGCGGTATTTATAATAAGATTGGCTTGTTTTAAGGTTAATCCAGTCATCGGTAAACTCTCGTTTATTTAAGTAGAGGGAAAAGATAGGGTTCTATTTTGTTGGCAAGAATGGGTTGGGCTTTGGCGTTGGGATGCAGTCCATCAGACTGCATAAGTTTTTTATCCAGCGCGACATCTTCGAGAAGAAAAGGGACTAGCTGAACATTTAATTCACTGGCTAGCTCTGGGTAGACAGCGTAAAAAAGTTCAATATAACGTTTACCGTAATTGGGTGGAATTTTCATGGCTAACAGAATCACTTTAGCTCCAGATTTCTGGCTACGATGAATAATTTCAGCAAGGTTGCTTTTCAATTGTACCGGCGAAAGACCCCGTAAGCCATCGTTTGCCCCAAGTTGAAGCAAAACAATGTCAGGTTTATGGGTTACCAAAAGCGCATCAATACGCGATAAACCGCCCGCACTTGTTTCTCCACTGATACTGGCATTTATAATACTATATTGGCTATTGGATTCAACAAGCTTTTTCTGTAATAAAGACACCCAGCCCTGGGTAACGTCAATGCCATAACCCGCGCTGATACTATCACCAAACACCAGTATTGTTTGTGGATTAGCCAAGACTGACCAAGGCATGAGTAAAAATATAACCGTAAATAACAATTTAGACATGATGCAAACTCAAATTAAACAGACCTTAAACTCTATTATATTAACAGAAGATTTAGGTAAAGCCGTGGTAACTTCCGAAGGAACCCTGCATATCTTGTCATCGATAGATTTGATAATCAACTCGGGTGAGAGTATTGCCATTATTGGCGAGTCAGGTTCAGGGAAATCAACCCTCATTAGTCTGTTAGCAGGGTTAGACACGCCGAGTAGTGGAACCATTAAACTTAAGGGCAAATCCTTGACTGAAATGAATGAAGACGGACGGGCGACCTTACGTAATGAGTTGATTGGCTTTGTGTTTCAGTCCTTCCAATTATTGCAAGGGCTGACAGCACTGGAAAATGTCATGTTACCTTTAGAATTAAGAGGTGATAAAAATGCAAAGGCAGTGGCTACGGCGTTATTAAATCGGGTTGGTTTAGGACAGCGGTTGTCTCATACGCCCAAACAACTGTCGGGTGGTGAGCAGCAGCGGGTTGCTTTAGCGAGAGCTTTTGCCACTAAGCCTGCTATTTTATTTGCCGATGAACCAACCGGGAATTTAGACAGTAAAACGGGGGAGACCATTATTAATTTACTGTTTGAGTTGAACCGCGAAAACCAGACCACATTGATTCTAGTAACGCATGACCCCATTCTAGCCTCACGTTGTCAGCGTACCATTAGAATTGAAGCAGGGCGCATCGTATGAGTCGATTTAATTTAGCATTGCGCCTATTGTGGCGCGATAGTCGCTCTGGTGAACTGACTATCTTGATACTGGCTCTCATCATTGCGGTAACCAGTTCAACAGCGATTGCCCTATTTTCTGACCGTTTACAACGAACCATGGTTAATCAAGCGGCGGAATTTCTAGCGGCTGATTTAGTTATCGATTGTTCAACGCCTGTTGCTGAGGATTGGCTGAATAAAGCAACGCAGTTTGGCTTATTGCAAGCCCAGACAGTGGACTTTTCAAGCGTATTAATTGAACATGAGGAGCTTTTATTAGCGAGTATTAAATCAGTCAGTGACCGTTATCCTTTGCGAGGAATTTTAAAAGCGACCACGACAGAGGATTATACTTCAGAAACCATTTTACATGCGGGTCCAGAGAAAGGTACTGCCTGGGTAGAAAAGCGCATTCTCTCTGCACTTAAGCTAAAAATAGGTGATTCATTAACCGTTGGAGAAAAACCGCTTACTATTACTCATATTCTGACTTATGAGCCCGATAAGAAGGGTAACTTCTATAGCTTTGCGCCAAGAGTGATGATTAATGAGGCCGATTTAGCGGCAACGAATATTATTCAGCCCGGTAGCCATGTGCATTATTTCTTCCAGTTCAGTGGTGAGCCACAAGTAATCCTGGACTTTAAGCAATGGCTTAAGCCACAGCTTAATCCGTCTCAACATCTGGTGGATATTCATGAAGATCGTCCTGAGTTAGGCACTGCTTTATTGCGTGCAGAGCGCTATTTGGGGCTTTCGAGTATACTGGTTATCCTGATTTCGGGTGTTGCCATTGCCATGGCAACACGGCGATATACCGAGCGGCATTTTAACGCGACGGCTTTATTACGTTGTTTAGGTTGTAAACAGCAAGAAATACTCTGGCTTTACAGCAGTCAATTTGTTGTACTGGGGGCTTTAGCCAGTGCTTTTGGCTGTGTACTCGGGTGGTTTGCCCAGGAAGTATTATTTCAATTGCTGAAAGAATTACTTCCACAGCAGTTAGTCAGTCCCAGTTTTGGCGCCGTTTTCTTTGGGTTTATTATCGGTATCGTTGTATTACTGGCCTTTGCTATACCCCCATTATTACGGCTTAAACAGGTATCACCTTTGCGTGTATTACGGCGTGATCTGGAGCCCTTACCCGCGAGTGCATGGTTAGTTTATAGTCTGTCCATTGGGATTATTGGTTTGTTGATTTGGCGCTATACGACGGATATAAAAATGACTGCAACCATTTTAGGCGCTGGTTTAGGCGTTTTATTAGTGTTGTGGTTATTGACCTATGGTTTATTGAAGTTGATTCAAAACTGGCTCCCGTCAATGAGTTTAACGTGGCGTTTTTCGTTTCAAGGCTTATTAAGAAATAGCAGTACCACCATTAGCCAGATCTTAGCCTTTGGTTTGACATTGGCTGCCATGACGCTTAGTTTTACGGTACGTACTGATTTAATTGATAATTGGCAGCAGCAATTACCCGATAATGCACCAAACCATTTCGCGTTAAATATTTTCCCCGAGCAACAAGCCGCGTATAAAAGTGATTTACAACAGAACGCAATTAAAGGCAGTCAATTTTATCCCGTTGTCAGGGGGCGTTTAGTTGAAATTAACCACCTGCCCGTACAGCAGTTTGTGAGTAAAGATTCACAGGGTGAAAATGCAACCCATCGTGAATTAAGTTTGACCTGGACAAAAGAACTTCCTGAAGAAAATAAGATAGTCGCTGGAAATTGGTGGAGCAATGAACAGCTAGCTGATCAGGTTTCTATTGAAAAGAAGCTGGCAGATAGTTTAAAAATAAAACTGGGCGATCTTTTAACTTTTACGATTGGCAGCCAACAAGTTAATGCAACGGTAAGCAGCGTTCGTGAATTACGCTGGGATACGATGAAGCCAAATTTCTATATGATTTTCTCACCGGGTTCCTTAGACGCTTATCCGAGTACTTATATCACCAGTTTTTATCTACCGGAAACACAAAAAGATCTACTTAATAGTCTGGTTAAGAAATATCCGAGTACCACCATTTTAGAGGTTGATTTAATTTTAAAGCAAGTTAAGACCTTGTTAATGCAATTAACACAAGCCATCAATTACTTACTCTATTTTGCATTGATGGCGGGTTTTACTGTGTTGTTTGCAGCGGTTTATGCGACCTTGGATAACCGCATCTATGAAGGCGCATTGATGCGGACATTTGGTGCGAATCGGTCGTTTTTAAGAAGAACCCAGTGGCTTGAGTTTGGCATGCTTGGATTTATTTCTGGTGTGTTTGCAGTGATCATATCGGAAGCAACTACCTATGCCCTATACACTCAATGGATGGCTATAGAATATCATTTCAATACAGGGATAGTTATTTCAATCCCGTTGATCGGTGCTTTTTTCGTGGGAGCGGCAGGATTCCTGGGTGTTAGGCGGGTTCTTAATAAGCCCCCGCTTCAGGTTTTGAGAGAACTATAATCTTAAATCGATTGTTCATTGGGCATTCATGTTAAATTAATAGACTGAAACAATAACTTTTAAAGGTGAGCAATATGAAAAAATTGACAACTGTTGGTGCTTTAATAAGTAGTATTTTATTAACAGCTTGTGCCAGTCAAGGCGGTTGGACTCCGACCATTGATGCCTATAATGATCCTAATGCATATCGAATTAATCAGGACATGGCTGAGTGTAAGCAACTTGCGAGTAAGGCTTCTGGTGGGACAGCATCTGAAACTGCAATAGGTGCAGGTACTGGTGCCTTAGTGGGTGCGGCGGGTGGTGCTCTGTTAGGCGCTATTGCTGGAAGTCCTGGTACAGGCGCAGCGCTTGGTGCAACCGTAGGTGGTTTAGGTGGTGGAGCGTATAAAGGTGTCGGTGCAGAAGATAAATACAAAAGCTCTTATAACAATTGCATGAGTGGTCGTGGTCATAAAGTGATTAGATGATTGGGTCTGCGGTATTGCAACACTTAGTCTCGTTGTTATCATCGACTTTTATAGCATTAGCTCAATGAGTTGGGCTTATTACAGCTTGGAAAATCTTAAAAGAAAGGGTGATAAATAATGCTCACTTTCTTGAGAATAGACGTTATGTGCTGCATAAATCGTTAATAACGTTTTACAAAGTATGGCGGCGGAACGGCAGTACCTAAGCGCTGACACTTTGGCATTATTATGGCTATAGCCTCTAAAGTCTGTGCGATGACTTAAATGCAGTCCCGCTTCTTGTGCGAGTTGAGTAAACCGTTCTATGGCATGAGCAGGGAGTAAAACATAAAACACGCCCTGTTCAGACAATAAATGTTCGGCACTTTTGATTAAATCTTCATAAGGCAATTGGTCATTATGTCGAGCAATATGCCTCAGTGTATCTGTTGCTTTGCTGTGATTTTTAAAAAAAGGTGGGTTGCAAATGATAAGGTCATAATGATCTGAGCTTTTATTAGCAAAGCTTTGAATATCCTGATGTACAGCCCTCAGGCGATCTGCCCAAGGGCTTTGTTGGAAGTTGAATTGAGCCTCTTCATAGCCTGGTTGCGTTAATTCGACAGCCGTGACATGGGCTGCGCCTAATTGAGCCGCCATTAAAGATAAAACCCCCGTTCCTGCACCAATATCTAAAGCATGGGCGCCCCGATTAACCGGTGCCATTGCTGCAAATAAAACCGCATCTGTACAAACTTTCATCGCAGATCGGTTTTGAACAACCGAAAACTGCTGAAAGTGAAAGCTTGACATATTACAAGCGATAAAGCGGTTCCAGGCTTTTATCTTCAGTAGGAGAGGTAATTTTCTTCAGGGCTTTATATTCAGTGAAGGTTTGGAATAGTTTTTTACCCTGCCATTGACCGACGGCTTTGCCATACAGTGTTTGATTTAGATGTAGTATTTCATCTCTTAAACGGGCATCACAAAACTCTGCAAGTGAGCCTAAGGTATGACTATTAAACTTTAGCTTACCCCAGGTCAGTAAGGCATTTTTAGCCGCCAGTGGGTCATTTTGCTTGCAGGCCACTTTTAAGTGTTTAATAGCTTCCTTTAAGCTGACCTCAGTAGGATCTTCTTCAATGACCTGTTTTTTAGGCGCACGTTTGCGGAACAAAATAATCAGGGTTGTTAACCACCCAAGCCCTAAAAACACTGAAATCCATTGCCAGACACTGGCTTCCTGGCTGGTTGGTTGGGGGCTTTGCTGTACAGCAGTTACACTATTATTTTGCTGGGGAGCGGGTGTTGTTGATGGCGTTATAGCGGCTGGTTCTGTTTGGCCAGCGGCAGCTGTTGCAGAGATTTTTGTTGCTGAAATCCGGGCAATTTCCAACTTTTGGGTTTGAGTGTTGAACCAGGGTATTTCAATGGCGGGTAATGTGTAATTACCGGCTTTAGAAGGAATGATTGCTGTTTTCTCTTCTCTGACTGAAAGCAGCCCATCGGGTTTTTTCTGTTCTTGCAATACCGGTTGATCAGGGTAGATTTTTAACTGTTCACTGGTCTGGTTTGTATTCAATTCAGGAAGTTGTCCTACTGTTGCTCCTTTTGCCAATAGCGTTAGGGTTCTGGTCAACGGTTCTCCCACTTTCATTTGCTGAGCGTCTCCCGACCACGATTCTTTTATGACTAACTGTTCAGCAGATAACCAGTGTTTTCCTGTAAAGGCGACGGGTACAGGCTTCACATCCAATGTTACTGCTTTGGACTCAACCCGTTTTGTTTTACTCATTTGGGAGTTAAAGAAGGGATTGATTCTCCCAGGATTATTAACCAGTACTTCAGCTGTTAACACCAGTGGTTTAATAGTTAACTTACCGCTTTTTTGTGGAAAAATGGCATACTTGCGCTCTGTGACAGTATAACTAACGCCTTTGACTTGAGTCGTATAATTATTGTCCTCTCCTAAACGTTCAATAACCGCATCAGGCAACTCAGGCTCATTCAGTCTGGCTTGAGAAATATCGACTCGCGTAAACAGACGTAAGGTGTAAAAAACCTGTGATTGAATAAAAGGGCTTTGCGGGGTCGCTTCAACATCAATATATAATTCTTCGTCAGTATTGGCCTGTTTTTTTACGGCATTATCGGTAACCAAGATAGTTAATGCCTGGCTGGTATCTTTACCAAATCTTACGGCCGGAATAACTATACTGCCCGTTTCTTTGGCCATCACATTCACTATCCATTGAATCGTCTTAGTTGATTTTCCATTAATCCATGAGGAACTCGTACTATTGTTTTGACTGAGTATGGTGAAGTTTTGTTCTAAAGGACTAAAGTTCGGATCATCATCAGGCGACTCGGTGGCGGTAAAGATGATCTGGAATGATTCATCAAAACTGACTGGATTTCGGTCAACAGAAGCCTGAATATCAGCTGCTGCTGTATTTTGAGACCACCCTATTATTAATAGAGAAAAAACTAAAGCGGGTAATAACCTAAAGCTAATTCCAGATTTAAATAGTTCTTTTGTAAATATCATAGTTTTAATCATTAATATTAAATGCGAATTAAGAGCTAAAAAATTACGCATTAGACAATAAGCTTTCGTATTGCCTCCGATATTAAAAGCAACTCTGTTATTAGTGCAAATACTCGCATTTCTATATTGCGCCTTAGAATCACTATATTGGGGCTGCTCCCAAAACTTTTTTAAAGTGCTTTTAACTATAATCCGCATGGCTTATTAATTTCTCCCCTTTCGGGAAATATTAACGCCTACACATCATATTAGCAATATTAATCATCGATGTGACTCAACTGCAAATGAGCCATTTATAGATCACCAATCAAAGTCGATGCAGGAAGGTTTTGCAGGTCTTACAATACCCACGTTTTTTGCCTTATGTTAAAAAGAAAAATACAATATAGTTTGGATAGGTGTAAAGAATGTTACCAATACTGTATTGGTAAATGGTAGCTAGTGATCTCTAATTATTTTTCGGGAAAACTTAATTGAATATGCAGCAAGTCCGCAATATTTAGCAAAGTATCGTCAAACGATTTAAGCCATGCCTGGAATTCTTTCGCATCAAACTCACCCTGTTTGAGCTGGCTTTCAATCACGACACAAGCTTGGTGCAAGTTCATAGCGCCCAGATTGCCTGCGACACCCTTAATGGTATGTATTATGGTTTTTGCCGCATCCAATTCGCCATTGTTTATATGATCAGTAATGATTTTAGCCTTGTCGTTGAAACCATCAAAAAACTTCTGCAACATCCGCAATAGAAATTCAGGCTTGTCTTTCGGTATAGACTTGATATTTTCCAGATCGAACTCCGTAAGTACCCGGGAAAGATCTGCCCAGCTAAGCGCCTTGGCCTGATTATGCTCTTGTAAAATCGGTTGCTCTACAGGTAACTGCACTGCCTTGGCAGAATCCCCGCTCTGTCTAACTATCCATTGACTCAGCAACTTAATTAAGCCCCCTGGATTTACCGGCTTGGCCAAAACGGCATTCATGCCACAAGCCAAGTAACTTTCTTGCTCTTCTTGCGTAACCGCAGCCGTTACGGCAATGATAGGAAGTCGAGCATATTTCAGATGGCTGCGAATGTTGCGAGTGGCTTCCATCCCATCCATTACCGGCATATGCACATCCATCAGGACAGCATCGAAATCTTCCTGTTCAAGAAGATCCAGTGCTTCTTGACCGTTGTTGGAAATTACTGCGGCTATACCGGCAAGGCGAAGGAATTCGCTGATAACTTTCTGGTTAATGTGCTGATCCTCAGCAACCAGAACTTTTGTACCCTGCAAATTATGGCCAATCTCTTTAAGGTTACGTTCGAGATTGCCGACTTTGCTACCTGACCGGTTTTTTTGTATTGCGCCTTGGGCAGCAACGCCGAGTTGAAGGCTAAATCTGAAAGCAGTGCCTTGGCCGGGTTGACTGTGAACATCGAATTCTCCACCCATGAGTTTTAACAAACTCTGGCTGATCACCAATCCCAATCCGGTGCCACCAAATTTTCGAGTAATAGAGCCATCAACCTGACTAAAGGGCTGAAACAGTTTATCGAAGTTTTCCTGAGCAATGCCTATGCCTGTATCCTCAATGGAGAAAGTAAGTTGAGCCTTTGATTTTTCAAGCTTTTGGAGGAACACCTTGACAGCAACAGAGCCCTGTCCAGTGAATTTAATGGCATTGCCAAGCAGATTGGAAATGATCTGCTGGATACGCATAGCATCCCCTAATAAATGACGTGGCACACTCGCCTCTACTTCGATAATGAACTCGATATTTTTAGACGTAGCGCTTTCTTCAAACATATTGCGCAAGTTGCTTAAGAGGTGATCCAAATTAAAAGCTCTAGTCTCAATATTGATACGAGACGCTTCAAGCTTTGAGATATCAAGAATATCATTAAGGATTCCGAGCAGACTTTGTGATGAGCTAAAAACCTTGCTTAGATAGTCTTTAACCACAGGATCAGTTGGCAAGTTAAGCGCCAATTGCGTCAGTCCGATAATTCCGTTCATCGGAGTCCGTATCTCGTGACTCATATTGGCCAAAAACTCACTCTTTGACTTGGCAACTTCATGAGCCAGGTCTCTTGATTCTCTTAGTTCCTGATCTTGATTATGCAACTTTTTAGATGCCCGATTTAACGCCGAAACAAGATCCTGTAATTCAGACGTCGAAGATGTCAAGCTTAAGAACTGCCCGTGTATTTTAGGTAACTCATCAGCAAAATTAGCTGCGATCCTGATCTGTTTTATCGGGCGACGTAAGGCAATGATAACCACCCCTATGGATAACACTACTGAAAGCAATGCAACCAGGAATGTATCTCTAAATATCAGATACTGACTCGCTATGATCTGACTCAGAGGCATATCAGAACGCACCCAACCAACCAAACTACCTGCATTAATAGGCATCCAGGTCACGATATGATTATCCACTATAGTAGAAAGTGGTTGATCGTCACTCGGCAATTTCACTACTCCGCCATGAAAGAGTCCCCATGTTCCTTTTTGCTGATCTCGTTTGGCCTCAACGACAATGTTACCTCGCTTGTTAATGACATTAAGGTGGTCAAGTTTGGAAAAATTCGTCACTTGAGCAACCGTTTGGTCAATGTCTCCGTAATTTTTAACAATCAGATCCGAAGCTACCGCTGTCGCTAGACCGCTAGTTATTAAGTAGGATTCGTTGTATGCCGATTGGGTTGCCACCTTACCTTGCTTATAGGCAACATAGGTCCCCAGGGCAAATACTGACAATAGTGAACCCAACGCGCCTACAAGCGCCAACCGGAAAAACAGGCTTTTTGACTGAAGACTCACTGACTACCAATCACAGCGAATTTATCGAGACCAAGAACCTCTAGTGGCTTGTAGTCTCGGGAATAATCCGCTGGCACCGGCTTAGGAATTTGAATACCGTCAAAAAACGCAGCATTAGCGGGGTCTTTCGACAACTTTATAAAGCTAGCAATTACTTTATTACGGACCGCTTTAGGAATGCGTGGATTCGCTTCCAGCGCATGAGGTGCGGACTGCGGCGTAACATATAAAATTCGTAACTGATCACGCACATCCGCAGGCTCTCTTTCAAAGGTATTGTTGACGCCCCCACCTGCCATTGCATCACCAATCAGCACGCTACGATAAACATTACTATGGGTTTTAACATAATTCGGAATAATATTGACATGATTCTTAGCCAACTGCGCCCTAATGAGGAGCGAAGCCGCGAAGGCATTAGGCGCTGGAAAAGCGACGCTTTGCTCGTTAAGTTCTCCTAAAGAATTAATAGCGCTGTCCTTACGAACTACAAGTATGCCTTCAAGCATGTTTGCCGAGTCCCTAAGCAGAGGAATATAACCTTTATGTCGTTTAGCAATAATGCAGTGGTAAGGATTCATAAAAGCAAAATCAGGGGTTCCTTCTAATAAAGTCTCCTCAAAAGCTGGAATGCTAGGCTCTACAACTAGCTCAAATGTTAAACCTGTCTCAGCACCCAACTTTTCCAGAATCGGAGCCCAATCCTTATGAATAGCGACC
>SESG01011093.1_pt1 | contig 35976 bp, 33 predicted proteins | sample 3171421 | NCBI WGS metagenome assembly SESG01 (sample SAMN10866946, study PRJNA518727) | freshwater metagenome | biome: subpolar coniferous forest; feature: holomictic lake; material: water; isolation source: holomictic Lake 227, 6 m and 8 m depth | place: Canada: near Kenora, Ontario | collected...
GATCGACCCGGCGCGCGCCATCTCCTGAAACGGGACAGAGGTCCAGCGGTTCCCGGCCGCGACTGGCCGGAAGACTCATTGGGGTACTCATGGTCACACCGAGCACCCATGCTCGTCTTGTACCGTGGAGCCACTGCGGGGGAGCGGACGAGAAAGACGAGACTGCTGCGAAGCGCGTTGGTCCTTCTTTTGCCACTCGTTGGGTCGGCGTTGCGCCAACAGGTCGATCTCGCCTTTGTCTGTACCCGCAGTGAGAGCGGACATGATCGATGAGGTCAACTACGATTGCTGGAGGCGGAAGACCGAATGGGGGAATCGGTCGGCGTATTTCGCCCAGGAGTCGACTCGATGGGACGGCGGAGGGACGGGCTCCAGCTGGACCTGCCCGGGGATGCCCGGGATGATTTGTCCCGGATACGTCCTCTATTGCGTCGAAACCGGATTGTGTGGGCAACCGATCATTGAGCATTCGCACAAGGGGCCGCGAGGCTTTTCGCCCCGCGGCCCCCGGTTCTGCGGAAGGTCCCTCGTTACTTCAGGCCGGCGACGAACTTGGCCACGTCGGCCGCGTCGTCGATCTTGACCGGCTTCATCTTTCCGGCGCCCTCGTTGATGGCCTTCAGGACCTTGTCGGCCGCCATGCCCTTGATCGGGGCCTTGGCCATCGCGCCGCCCTCACCGGCCGCGCCGTGGCACATCTTGCACTTGGAGGCGTAGGTGGCGGCCGCGTCGGCCGAGGCGGTGGTGGCGAAGGCGACGAGGAAGGCGGCGGCGAGGATGCGCTTCATGGGAGCTTCCTTTCCTTGGGAGGGTTCCTGCTCTAGAAGACGGTGGAGGCCCCTGCGGTATTCAGGGGGGCTCCGGGATACACGATCCCGGAGGGAAAAATCCAGTCACCACGGGGCGATTCAGCCGGCGGCGCTGGCCCGGACGGCGGTGCGCCCCTGGGGCGGGGCGATGACGAGCTGCTGCCCGATCTGGAGCTTGTGCCGGCTCGGGTTCTTGATGCCGTTCCAGTCGCAGAGCTGCTGGAGCTTCACCCCCACCCGCTGCGAGATGGTCCACAGCGAGTCACCCGCCCGCACGAGCACGGTCGCCTGGCCGGAGGCGGCCGCGGCCGGCCTGGACTTCGACGCCTGGGATGCCTTCGGCGCCGCGCTCGCCAGCGCCTCGGCGGCGGCGACCGCACCCTGGCGGCGCGCCTGCGCGCCCAGCGGGATGACGAGCTCGGTGCCGGGCTTCACCCGCTTGCCGGCCTTGAGCCCGTTCATCTGGAGCACGGTGACCGTGGAGACGCCGTAGGCGGCGGCGACCGTCGCGATCCCCTCCCCCTTCACGAGCGTGTGGTGGGCGAAGCCGAGCTCCGCCGACGACCCGACCTCGCCCCAGTTCTTCTCGAAGGCGACGCTCGACCCGACGGGAAGCTTCACGGCGTAGGCGCGGGGCGGCGTGCAGTTGCGCCGCAGCTCGGGGTTGAGCTCGTGCAGCTCGTGGGTGCTCACCTCGGCGGCGCGGGCCACGGCCTCGAGATCGACCGCGTGCGGCACGGTCACCTTCTCGTAGGGCGTCCAGCGCTCCGCCTCGATCTCCTCCTTGCGGAAGCCGAACGCCTCGGGGTGCTTGGAGATGATGGCGGCGGCCATGAGCTTCGGGACGTAGCCCTTCGTCTCCCGCTTCAGGATCTTGCCGCGGGCCATGGTCCAGAAGTCGAGCTGCCCCTTCTTCTTGGCCTTCTCGATCTTCCCCTCGCCGGCGTTGTAGCCGGCCCAGGCGAGCCGCCAGTCGCCGAACTCGGCGTAGAGCGCCTTCAGGTAGACGGTGGCCGCGCGCGCCGACTTCTCCGGGTCGCGCCGCTCGTCCACCCAGAAGTCCTGCTGGAGCCCCATGCGCTTGCCGGTGGAGCCGATGAACTGCCAGGGGCCGGCAGCCTTGGCTCGGGAGTAGGCGAGGTTCGCGAACCCGCTCTCGATCATGGCGAGGTAGATGGTGTCCTCGGGCAGCCCGGCCTCGCGCAGGATGGCGCGGTAGCGCTCCTGGTAGCGGGGGAGCCGGCCCAGCCACTTCACGAAGTGCTTCCGGACGCCCGGCGTCTGGAAGAAGCGGACGTACTGGACCACCGCCTCGTTCACGTCGATGGGGATGTCGTACTCGGCCTGGAGCCGGCGCAGGTCGTGCCCGATCTCCGGCAGCATGGCGATGGAGCCGGCATCCTCCTCGGGCATGGGGGCCGTGTCGCGGGACAGGGCGCCGTCGATCCGCTGGCGCAGCGGCGACTCGGTGCCGAGCCGGACCGCCTCGCGAGCCGCCCCATCCTCGGGGTGGGGCAGCGGTACGAGGACCGCCTTCTCCTCGGCCAGCCGGACCTCGTCGATCTCGGCCGACTGGGCCTCGAGCTCCTTCTCCACCTCGGGCACGTCGCCGGCGTTCACCTCCGCCACGGGCGGCTCCGGAGGCTCCACGGCGGCCACGACCCGAACGGGGCCTGTGGCGACCATGAGGAGTGCGAGCAGGAAGGTGGTCCTGATCATCGAGTCCTGTGTCCGTGAAGGAGGGTACGGCGGAGCGGCATTCTAACCGGTATCGCCCTCCCCGGCCAGGGTGGGCGATGCCGCCGGGGAGGTCAGGGGCCGCCGGCCGGTGCGGACGGGGCCCCGTGGCCTGCCCCGACGATGCGGGAGCGGAAGCTCGTCGGCTCGAAGCCTGTGGAGTGCTCCGGCGTGTGGCAGCGGGTGCAGACCGACGTGGCGGGATCGCGCACGATGTGGCCGGGCGGATCGACCGCGTGGAGGCTGGCCGGGCCGTGGCAGGCTTCGCACTGGACCCCCTGACGCCCCGCCGTGCTGCCCACGTCGCAGGGGCCGCCCGGCTGCTTCCACCCGGTCACGTGGCAGGAGACGCAGTCGAGGTCGAACTGCCGCCCCCCCTTCTCCAGGGTGGCGTAGGCGCGGGCGTGTGGCGTCCTCTCCCAGGAGGCGAAGGCTCCGGGGTGGCAGTTCCGGCAGTCGCGGTCGCCACCGCGCGGCACCTCGTCCACGCCCACGTAGGCCGGGACGTCGCGGGCCGGGTCGGGGCAGGGCTTTCCCCCACCCTTCGCCGCGGCCAGGTTGGCCTTCGCGACCGTTCCGTAGTGGCGGGTGAGCAGCCGCCGCACCGCGGGGTCCTCCGGGACCGACTCGTCGATCGGGACGAAGGAGATCTGCATCGAGGGGCGATCGGTAGGGGGAACCGGGGGCGGCTCGGCGCGCAGCTGCCGCTCCCGCCCGGCCAGCTCGGCGAGCTTGCCCTCGAGCGCCCGGGCGAGCGGTTCGTTCCCGGCCGCCTGCGCCGCGGCCCGCCTGCGCGCGTACTCGGCGCGTCGTTCGACGAGCAGGTCGAGCTCCTCGGCCTTCTGCGACGGGCCCGGGAGCACCGCGAATCCCTTCGAGCGGTCCCCCTGGAGCCAGATGTCGATCCGGGCGAGCGCCTGCCCGCGCCCCTGCACCTGCACCACCGGCACGGGACCGTCGAGCACCGCGCGGCTCGCATCGTCCTCCAGGATCCCCTCCCGGTGTGCGGCGAGCAGGAGGTCCACCCCCTCGCGCCGGGCCTGCTCCGCCCGGAGGACCGCAGCCCGGCTGCCGCCCTCGTGGACCACGGCGACGCGCACCGGGGCGCGGGGCACCGAGCCGAGACCGCCGAATCCCACCGGCCCGACCTTCTTGCCCTGGGTGAAGGGCAGCCCGGTGGACTTCTGGAAGGCGACTCCCGCCGCCCGATCCCGCTCCCCCGGCCACGAGGCGGCGAGCCCCATGCCCTTCAGGACCTCGGCCAGGGTCCGGGCCGCCGAGAGCTCCTGCGCCCTCCGCTCCGGGTCGATGGGGCCGCCGAAGAGGAGGTCCCCACCCGCGACGAAGATCGTGTCGGGGTTCTCCTTCCGGATGCGCGCCAGGGCGGTGGCGGCACGGGCCAGGCCGCCGCGCTGGTCGGCGCTGCAGCCGCAGGGTTCGAGCCAACCGGCCAGATCGGCGGTGTAGACGAGCGTGAGGTGGCGCGGCGGCGCGGCCGAGAGGAGGAGGGCGGCGAGGGCGACGACGGGGCTCATCCGATGGAGAGCCTTTACCACGACCTCCCGGCCCGCGCCGTGCGGAGCGGCCCCCTTCGTGCTAGGACGGGCCGGGATGCACATCGGGCCCCATCACTTCTCCGGCCGCTTCTTCCTGGCGCCGCTCGCCGGGGTGTCGGACCGCCCCTTCCGCGCCATCTGCCGCGAGATGGGGGCGGCGTTCACCTACACCGAGATGGTGAGCGCCCACGGACTACTTCACGCACAGTCACAGACCCTCTCCTACCTGGACCGGGATCCGGCCGAGGTCCCCTTCGCCGTCCAGATCTTCGCCGCCGAGCCGGAGGTTCTGGCCCGGGGCGCCGTCGCGGCGGTCGAGGCCGGGGCCGGGATCGTGGACATCAACATGGCCTGCCCGGTGCGGAAGGTCTGCGGCACCGGCGCGGGGGCGGCGCTGGCGCGGGAGCCCGCGGCGGTGGAGGCCTCGGTGCGCGCGGTGACGCGGGCGGTCCGCGTGCCGGTCACCGTGAAGATCCGGGCCGGCTGGGACGACGCCACGGTGAACTGCGTGGACGTGGCCCGGGCCGCGGAGGCCGGCGGCGCCTCGGCGGTGGCGCTCCACGGCCGCACCCGCGCCCAGGGCTACTCGGGGAAGGCCGACTGGTCGCTCATCCGCGCGGTGAAGGAGGCGGTCGGGATCCCGGTGCTGGGTTCGGGGGACGTCTGGTCGGCGGCGGACGCGCTGCGCATGCGGCGCGAGACCGGCTGCGACGCGGTGCTGGTGGCTCGCGGCGCCTGCGGCAACCCCTGGATCTTCCGCGACCTGCGCGCCGCCGAGGCCGGGGAGGAGATGCCCGGCCACCCCCGCCGCGACGAGTGGGTGGAGACGGTCGAGCGACACGTCGAGCTCCAGATCGAGCACCGCACCCGGCAGCACGGGGGCGAGGATGCGACCACCGCGGAGGGGCACGCGGTGCGGGAGCTCCGCAAGCACCTCCTCTGGTACACGCGCGGCCTCCAGGGGGGCGCCCGGTTCCGGCGGGACGCCACCGCGGTCGCCACCGCCGCCGGCGTCGAGGCGCTGCTCGATCGGCACTTCCCGCCGGGCGCGCCCTTCACCTTCGACCCCTCCCTCGCCGCCCGCGAGGCGATCGCCGAGTGAGCCGACCGTGAACGAGACCCTGACGCTCGTCGTATACTCCGGCGCCATCCTCACCGGGTCGCTCGCCGGCGGCGCGCTGCCGCTGTTCGGCCGGAAGACCCGGAACGACGGGCTCCTCTCCTTCTCCGCCGGCGTGATGCTGGGGGCGGCCTTCTTCCACATGCTCCCGGAGGCGGTCCACCTGGGCGGGCCGGACGTCATCCCCTGGACCGTGGCCGGATTCCTCTTCCTCTTCCTCCTCGAGCGATTCGTCCTGGTCCACGTCTGCGCCGAGCCCGGACCGTCCGACCGCCTGCTCGGCCACCCGGCCCCGCCGCCCCACGGGATGCGGGAGCACGCCGGCCACGACCACGCCCACGAGGCGACCGGCTGCGACGTCCACACGCTCGGCCTCGCGGCCTTCGTCGGGCTCTCGCTCCACACCCTGGTGGACGGCTTCGCGCTCGGCGCCGCCCAGAGCGATCCCGCGCTGGGGCTGCTCGTCTTCGTGGCCATCCTGGCCCACAAGATCCCCTCGTCGGTCTCGCTCACCGCCATCCTGCGGGCCGAGGGGTACAGCGTGCGTCAGTCGATGCTCATGAACGCGAGCTTCGCGCTCATGGTCCCGCTGGGCGCCGCCCTCTTCCTCCTGCTCGACCGCGCCGTGGGCGCCCGCGGCTTCACCGCCATCGCGCTGGCGGCGAGCGCCGGGTCCTTCCTGCAGCTCTCCCTCTCCGACATCCTTCCCGACCTGCACCGGCGGGGAGGCGATCGGTGGAAGATCTCGCTCGCGCTGCTCGCCGGACTGGCCGCGATGTGGGCGCTCCGGGCCTTCGGCCACTCCCACGGCGGATAGCCGGCGGCTCTACCCCGCGATTCGCAGGTGGTCGGACAGGGCGGCGTCGCCACCCGTGCGGAAGGCCTCGAGCGCTCCGTCGGCCGGGCAGCGCCCCTCGGCAGCGCCCTCCACGAACGGGTGGAGCCAGATGCGCTCGTCCTCGCCGCTCTGCCCGCAGGCTCCCTGCCGGCACAGCCCCAGGCGTGCCGCCTCCACCAGGTCGGCGGCCAGGGCGGAGAGCGCCCTCCCGTCGGGTGCACGCGCCGCGAGCCCCTCGCGTCCGGCGGCGTCCCGGAGCGCCCGGCGCTCGTCCACCGTCCAGCGACGCACCAGGTCCCAGGCCCAGTCGCGCGACTCGCGCGAGTAGAGGATCCCCTTCCAGAAGGCGGCCAGCGCCTTCACGAGCGGGGGGGACACGCCGTCGGCGCCGCGCACCTCGATGACCCCCTTCATCCGCACCTCGGGGAAGAGGACGGAGAGCTGGTCCTCCCAGTCGGCGAGCGTGGGGCGGTGCCCCTCGATCCCCTCGGCGAGGTAGCGGCGGAAGGTGAACCCGCGGGTGTCGAGGTAGCGCCCGTCGCGACGGAGGAAGACCATCGGCACGTCGAGCGCCCAGTCGGCATAGCGCCGGTAGGCCTCCTCCTCGAACCCGGGCGCGAAGGCGAAGGGGAGGATCCCGCAGCGGATCGGATCGGTGTGGTTCCAGACCTCGGTGCGGAAGCTCTTCCACCCCGATTCGGCGCCCCCGACCACCGGGGAGTTGGCGCACAGGGCCACCATGGCCGGCTGGACCGCCAGGGCCACCCGCAGCTTCTCCGCCGCGTCCCGCTCGCTCCCGAAGTCGAAGGAGGCCTGGGTCGATCCGGTCATCGACATCATGTCCGGCGCCAGCCGCCCCCGCGCCGCCAGGAAGGGGCGCATCACCGCGTAGCGCTCCTTCGGCACCCAGCGAGCCGTGGCCGGGGTGCCCCAGGGGCGGTAGCCGGTGGCCAGGAACTCCACCTCCAGCTCGGAGCCGATGACCTGCCCGATCTCCAGGTGCCGGTCGAGCTCCTCGGCGACCGCGTGGACGTCCTGGAATGGGCGCCCCGAGAGCTCCAGTTGCCCACCCGGCTCGATCGAGACGGTGAGACCGCCCTTCTGGGTCGCGATGGCCCGCCCGTTCTCCTCGAAGGGCTCGTAGCCCCACCGGGAGTAGGCCCGCAGGACGGCCTCGATCCCCCGCGCCCCGTCGTACGGAACCGGGTCGAAGGTCCCCGCCACCTGGGCGATCGCCTCGAACTCGATGCCCACCTTCCAGGAGGGCTGTGGCCGCTCCCGTTCCCGGAACCAGGCGACGAGATCCTCGATGCCGCGCACCGGCGGGCTCTCAGCGATCTTCCGGTCGAGCGACATGCGGCGGGACTGTACCGGCGCCGCCCCTCCGGCGCCACCGGGACGCCTTCGAGACCTCGTGCGGGAACTGCGACAGGGAGGGAATGGCGGCAGCGCCTCCACCCGTTCTCCCGGGACACCCGCCCGCTCGCAGGCGACCCCTCACACCGGAGGACGTTCCACTTGCACCCCTGCCCCCCTGCCCCTATCCTCCCGAAAAGGGCGGCATTTTTCGTTCCGCCGAGGATTCGTCCCCACATGAAGAGTCTCCTTCGTTTCGCCGGCGCCTCGGTGGTCGCGCTCGCTCTCGCCGCCGGGCTGTCGCTGGCCCTCGCCCACCGCCCGACGCCGCCGCCGCGCTCCACCGGCCCGTCCGCCGTCGCCTCGATGGGCGAGCATGCCGGAACCTCCGCGAGCGACGACGCTTCGCGCGACGCCGACCCCGGCTACCGGCTGAAGACCCTGCCGGTGGTCACCAAGGTGGTTCTCGCCGTCCAGGAGAACTACGTCGACCCGAAGCGGGTCGATCCCCGCTCGATGCTGGCGGGCTCGCTCGGCGCGGTCGAGAAGACGGTCGCCGAGGTCATGGTGGTGGGCGACGTCTCGGCCGGCAAGGTGAAGGTGACGGTGGGCGAGGCGAGCCGGGACTTCGACGTCTCGGGCGTGAACTCCATCTTCACGTTCCGTCAAAAGCTCGCCGAGATCATGGACTTCGTGCAGGACAACCTCGTCGCCCACAAGAACCTGGGCGACGTGGAGTACGCCGCCGCGAACGGCATGCTCCAGACGCTCGACCCGCACTCGGTCCTGCTCGAGCCCAAGCTCTTCAAGGAGATGCGGCTGCAGACCCGGGGCGAGTTCGGCGGCCTGGGCTTCGTCATCGGCATGCGGGAGGGCAACCTCACCGTCATGAAGGTGCTGAAGAACACCCCGGCCCAGCGGGCCGGCATCCGGGCCAAGGACGTGATCTCCCGCATCGAGGAGCAGTCCACCATCAACCTCGACGTCCAGGACGCGGTGGACCGGCTCCGCGGCAAGCCCGGCACACGCGTCAACGTCACCCTGAACAAGCCCGGCCAGGAGCCGAAGCGGCTCGCCATCGTCCGGGAGGTGATCAACGTCGAGACCGTCCCGTTCGCGAAGCTCCTCGAGAAGAACGTGGGCTACGTGAAGGTGGCCCAGTTCTCGGCCAACACCACCCGGGACATCACCCGGGCCATCGAGCAGCAGAAGGCCGAGGCGGCCGCCTCGGGGGGCAAGCTCACCGGGCTCATCCTCGACCTGCGCGGCAACCCGGGCGGCCTGCTCGAGCAGGCCATCTCCGTCTCCGACCTGTTCCTCTCCGAGGGGGTCATCGTGAAGACGGTCGGCGAGGGGGATCGCCGCCAGATCCACGAGGTGAAGGAGGCCCACGCCGACAAGAACGACTACGCCCAGCTCCCGGTGGTGGTGCTCGTGAACAACGCCTCGGCCTCGGCCAGCGAGATCGTCGCCGGGGCGCTCAAGAACAACGGGCGCGCCCTGGTGGCCGGACGGCAGACCTTCGGCAAGGGGTCGGTGCAGGTCCTCTACGACTTCAGCGACCCGGCCCACGGCGGGCAGGACGCGGCGCTCAAGCTGACCATCGCCCAGTATCTCACTCCGGGTGACATCTCCATCCAGGAGGTGGGCATCACCCCCGACGTGCTCTTGCAGCCCGGGCGCGCCCTCCCCGACGCGGTGAACTGGTTCGCGCCCCCCCGCTCGATGGGCGAGGCCGACCTCGACCACCACCTGAAGAACCCGCTCCTCGGCGGCGACACCCGGCGGGCCGAGGAGAAGCGCAAGAACGTCGAGAAGCCCCAGTTCGAGCTCCGCTACCTCCTGGACGAGAAGGAGGACATGGTTGCCAAGGCGCTCAAGAAGGAGGCCCGGGAGGCGGCGCGCGCCCTCTCCGAGGACCCGGAGCTCACGCCGGCCCAGCAGGAGGACGAGGAGGCCGAGGCCAACCCCGACGAGCTCGTGGAGGACTACCAGATCCGCTTCGCCCAGGACCTGATCGTCCGGGCTCCCTTCCCGGACCGCGCCCGGCAGCTCGAGGCGGCCCGCACGCTCGTGGACGAGCGGCGCGTGGAGGAGCAGTCCCGCCTCCAGGCCCGCCTGGCGCAGATGGGCATCGACTGGAGCGCCGGCACCGCCGCGCCCGGCACGCCGCGCCCGGTGGTCAGCTTCAGCCCCGCCGACGGCAAGGCCGTGAAGGCCGGCGAGACCGTCTCCTGGACGGTGACCGTGAAGAACGAGGGGGACGCCCCGATCCAGCGACTGCGCGGCTGGACCCGCACCGAGAGCGCCCCCTTCCTCGACCGGCGCGAGTTCGTCTTCGGCGCGGTGAAGCCCGGGCAGCAGCGCACCTGGACCATCCCGCTCCGCGTCCCGCGGGGCATGGACAGCCGTCTCGATCCCGTCGCCCTCCACCTGGAGGACGACGCCGGGCACGTCTGGCCCGACGCCCGCACCCGCTTCGAGGTGGTGGAGATCCCCCGCCCGCTCTTCGCCTTCACCTGGCAGGTGGACGACGACGGCAAGGGGGGGGACGGCGACGGCCTGCTCAACCGCGGCGAGGAGATCGCGCTGCGGCTCGACGTGAAGAACGTGGGCGGTGGCGCGAGCGGCGACAAGACCTACGTCTCGGTGAAGAACCTCGGGGACGAGAAGGTATTCATCAAGAAGGGGCGCGCCATCCTGGGAGCCATCCCGCCCGGCGAATCGCGTCCGGCGGTGCTCGAGCTGGAGGTGAAGAAGGGCATCAAGCTCGACCAGATCCCCTTGCGGGTCACGGTCGTGGACGAGAAGGCGGAGGAGTACATCTCCGAGAAGGTGGAGATCCCCATCGTCGCCCAGCCGCCCGCGCGACAGCCGGCCGGCGGTTCGGTGAAGGTCATCGCCCTGGTCGCGGCCGTCCGCTCGGGGGCCTCTCCCGATGCCCCGGTCCTCGCCGAGGCGGCCCGCGGCGCCGTCATGCCCGTCAGCGCGCGCATCGGCGGCCTCTACAAGGTGGAGTGGGAGAAGGGGCGCTTCGGCTTCGTCGCCGCCGCCGACGTCCAGCCGGCCAAGGGCAAGCGGGAGGGCACCTTCACCCGCGTCTGGCAGAAGGAGCCGCCCCGGATCGCGCTCCAGCCCGACCCGGCCCGTGGCCCGATCCAGGCCGACGGCGACAAGCTCCGCATCCGCGGGACGGCCAGCGTTCCGTCGGGCAACCCGTCCACGCGCCTGCGCGACGTCTTCATCTTCGCGAACGACCAGAAGGTGTTCTTCAAGGTGGTCCCCGAGGGCAAGACGGGCGACATCGCCTTCGAGGCCGAGGTGCCGCTGAAGCCGGGGAACAACACCGTGACGGTGGTGGCGCGGGAGGACGAGGAATTCCAGACCCGCCGTACACTCATCGTGTACAGGAATCCTCCGCCCGAGGTCGCCCAGAAGAAGTAGCGCCCTCCCCCGCGCGTGAACGAACCCCGCACAGGCCCCGCCGGCCCGCCTCCTCCGCGCCTCGAGCTCCGGATCGAGGGAGGGAGGGTTCGCGTGGGGCTCTCTCCCGGCCCGATCGGCGAGGGGCTGCACCTCGTGGATCTGGAGCTCGAGCCGGCCACACTCCCCGCCCCGTTCGACCCGTCGGCCGGGACGGCTCCGTTCCGGGCCGTCCCCTGCTCGCTCCGGAGACTCGTGGTCGCCGCGGCGGGCGCCCAGCCCGGCCCCGAGTTGCTCGACCGGATCCTGGACGCGGTGCTCGCGCCATCGGGATGGCCGCGCCCCGACACGTCGGGGCTCATCCACGCCGCGGGGGAAGGCCCCGGGGGGCCGGTCGCCTCGTGGCTCTGCCGGACCGATGCCGCGAGGGTCGGGAACGAGCGCCTGACCGCGCTCCGCGCGGCCCTCGAAAACGGGCTCGGGCGCGACGATGCGCGCGCGGCCTGGGAGACGATCCTCGGGCTGGCCCGCGATTCGGGCGACGCCGCCACCGAGCGGACGTCGCTCGCCGGCCTGGCGTCGGTCGCGCCCACCGGGGAGCGGCCGGCCCTCCTCCTCCAGCTCTCCGCGCTCGATCGGGCCGCCGGGGACGAGGCGACCGCGCGGGTCCACGCCGAGGAGGCACGGACGCTCGCGCCGCGCGATCGGGGCGCCACCGAGGCCTGCCTCGCGGCCGCGCAGCGGGACGGCGACCTGGCTGCGGTGATCGATCTGCTCGACCGGCTCGCCGTGATCGACCCCGCGACGGCCGGTGACCGGCTCCTCGAGAGGGCGCGCCGGCTCGCCGCCACTCTCCGGACCGTCGAGGCCGACGCCGGCTTCCGCGACGCCCTGGCACGACTCCCGGCCGACCGGGCCCTCGCCGACGAGCACGCGGCGATGCGGCGTGCGGCGCCGCCCCCCGCGGGTCGGCTCCCCTGGAGCGAGCCGCTCGAGTCCTTCGCCGCGCGCGCCACCGATCCGGACGAGGCCTCCCGGGCGCTCCGGGACGCTGCACTGCTCGCCCGGGCGCAGGGGGACCTCGCCTCCGCCCTGCGCGCCGCCCGCGGCGCCCACTCCCGCTCGGGCGATCCCTGCTTCGTGGGAGAGCTGCTCGCCGAACTGCTCCATCAGGGTGGGTCGGTCGTCGAGGCGCTCGGGCTCCACCGGCAACTCCTGGCCGACGGGGCGCCGCCGCTCGCTCCCGACTCCCTCGCCGCGCGGCTCCACGCACTCGCCGACCTCGCGGAGGCGGCCGGCGAACCCGAGCTGGCCCTGGCCTCGCTCGAGCGGTTGCTGGCGATGCGCCGCTTCGACGCCGACCTCCTCGAGTGGCGCTTCCGGCTCGACCCCGACCGGAAGGGTGCCGGCGAAAGGCTCCTGGCCGGGCTGGACGAGGTTCGATCCCCCTCCCGCCGTTCGCGGCTGCTCGCAGGGGCAAACCTCGAGAAGGGCGTCGCCCCCGAGCCCGTCCGCCCGATCGGGCTCGCCTTCGGATTCACGCGGGAGCTGCGGAGCCGGGTCGCCCTCCCGGGAGCAGACGGGGCCACCGGGCGGCTCCTCGCGATCCTGTCGCCCTGGCTGGAGCCGCTCTTCCCCGTCGATCTGGGCCGGTGCGGCATCGACGCCCGGGAGCGTCCCTTCCCCGCCCCGGCGCCTGCGGTCCAGGATGCCTTCGGCGCGGCCTTCCGTGCCCTGGGGGGGCGGCCGCTCGCGCTGCTCGCCTCCGGAGGGCCGGGGCTGCTCTCCTCCATCGAGAACACCCGCCCGCCCTCGGTGGTCCTGGGGCGGGAGGTGGACACGCTGCCCCCCGGGGCGCTCGCCTTCCTGGCCGCCCGGGCGGTCGCGCTCGCGGCGAGCGGGTGGGCGCTGCTCGGCCGATTCGCCCCCCGCGACGTGCTCATCCTGTGCGAGCTGGCGTCGCGATTCGCGGGCGGCACGCCCCCCCCGCGCGGCATGCCCCCCGGGCCCGCGGCGGCGTTCCTCGAGGCGCTCGAGCGCTCCGTTCCGGCGACCACCCGCGACCTCCTCCCCGCCCTCGGCCGGGCGGCGGGCGCCGAGCTCGAGACCCTCGACGCCGCCGCGTTCACATCGGCGGTCGAGGGGACGGCCTCTCGCCTCGCCCTCCTCCATGCCGGTGACCTGGACGGTGCCCTCTCGGTCCTGTCCCGGCTACCGGGGGCAGCCGCCCCCGGGGAAGCGCTCCTGCGCCCCGACCTGGACGGGCTGGCCGGCTTCGCCGTCTCCGATGCGTATCTCCAGCATCGCGGTATGCTTCTGGGATGGGCGTGAGGCCTCTCCTCGCCGCCGCTGCGGCCCTCTTCCTCTCGGCGTGCGAGGTGTACGCGGTGCCGAGCCCGATCGACTGCCCCGGCCAGCAGCAGGGGGTGTTCAACTTCGGCGGCTCCCTCACCTCCGACCCGACCGCCTGCTCCTTCGCGCAGCCGGGCAATCCCTCCGCCCTCCAGGTGAACAACCCGATCGGGTTCTCGGGCACCATCAACTTCGCAACCGTTCCGGATCCCGGCGCCGCCATCTGCATCTCGGCGGCGCACGCCGTGCCCCGGATCGGAACCTACGCGGTCGTCGACTCCTCGACCCAATCCCTCCGGGTCGCCTACGGGAGGCCCCCGGCCTCCCCCGCGGTCGCCGGCGAGGTCAAGGTGTTCGTCGGCGGGTGTGGCTGCCCCAGCCTGGATGCGGTCGCGGCCGCCGGCTGCAGCTGTCCGGCCAACACCCCGCTCACCGGATGCTCCTGCCCGGTGTTCATCCAGGAGGCGATCCAGGGGCTGCTCACGCTTCCCAGGCCGGGCGCCACCAAGAGCTTCACCGGAACCCAGGTCGTTTCGGTCTTCCCACCGATCGGCCTGGCGGCCAACCTGGCCTGCGACTGCCAGTCCGCCTGCAAGTACACCTACGACATGACTGCGACCGAAGTGGGCTCCCGTTAGGTTCCCCGGTCATGGCGCGCCGCACGTCTCGCCCTCCTCGCCCCCGACGGGCCGTCGTCCTCCTCTCCGGTGGGCTCGACTCATCCACCGTGCTGGCCGTGGCCCGGAAGAAGGGCTTCGAGGTCCATTGCCTGTCGGTGGACTACGGCCAGCGCCACAAGGGGGAGCTCGCCGCCGCCCGGCGGGTGGCGCGGGCGCTCGGTGCGGAGAGCCATCGCGCGGCGCGCGTGTCGCTCTCGCTCTTCGGTGGCTCGGCCCTCACCGACGACGCCATCGCCGTGCCCAAGGGGCGCAGCGAGGCCGCCATGGGCTCCGACATCCCGGTCACCTACGTCCCGGCCCGGAACACGGTGCTCCTCTCGATGGCCCTCGCCTGGGCCGAGGTGCTGGGCGCCCACGACCTCTTCCTGGGCGTGAACGCCATCGACTACTCGGGCTATCCCGACTGCCGTCCCGAGTTCCTGCGCGCCTTCGAGCGGCTGGCCCGGGTGGCCACGAAGGCCGGCGTCGAAGGGGAGCGGCTCCGCATCCATGCGCCGCTCCTGCGCCTGTCGAAGGCCGGGATCGTCCGGCTGGGAACGCGGCTCGGTGTGCCGTACCACCTCACCCTCACCTGTTACGATCCGGTCCGGGGCCGGGCCTGTGGCCGCTGCGACGCCTGCACGCTCCGGCGCAAGGGCTTCGAGGAGGCCGGCGTCCCCGATCCCACCCGGTACCACCGCCCCGGCAAGGAGAAGTGATGGCCCGCATCTCCCGCAACTTCGACGGCCGCCCGGACGACGAGATCTTCGAGAAGGTCCACGAGGTGATGGAGAAGATCGCCCAGGAATTCTCGCTCGACTACCGCCAGAACGAGAAGCTCCGCCAGGGCGAGGTGTCGAAGATGGGCATCACCGGGAAGTTCTCGGTGCGATCGAGCGTGGTGGTGGTGGACATGAAGTACCCGATGCTCGTCCCGGGCTCGATGCGCGCCAAGATCGAGGATCACATCGAGCGAAAGCTCGACGCGCTCTTCGCGTGAAGCCGTGCCGCACTACTCCAGCCGGACCACCACCGCGCCGGTCCGCTCGTTGAGGCGGTGGACGGCGTCGTAGATGGCGGCCAGCGGCGAGTCCCCCCGGCCGCTCGCCGAGCGGGGTGCGGAAGCGCGGCGGCGACGCGCCCGCGCGCCCGCGCCGGAGGCGATGCGGGCGCCGGCCTTCCCGCGCAGCGGATCGGGCCAGAGCTGCACGCGCAGCCCGGCGCGGTAGATGGCCATGAGGGCCCTGCCCATCTCCGATGCCACGCGCTCGTCGGAATGCGTCATTCGTTCGTCTCCCTGGCGGCGACTGTACCCGCGCCGGAAGTCCCCGCCAGTTCGTCGCGATGACGCCCGATACCGCGCGCCATCGCATCCGCGGGGCGTCGTAGAATGGCGCGCCTGCGACGCGACGCCCCGACCCCCCCGCACGAGGACGCGATCCCGGAGGCCCTCCGTCGCCTCGCGGGGGTCCCGGCGGCGCGCGCCCTCGCCGAGGCGACCGCGCATCTTTCCGGCGCCGGATCGGTCCTGCTGGAGGATCTTCCGGTGGCGAGCGAGGCGATGCCGCTTCCGGGAGCGCTCGACGGGCGGCTCCTCGATGCGCTGGCGGCGCGCGCGCTCCGCGGGGCGCGTGGGGCTGTATTCACTGCTAGTGAAGAAGGGTGCGTGCTGGCCGCCTTCGGCCTGGCCGCGGCGGCGGAACGACGCGGCGGTCCGGGGCTCGCCGGCGGCGTGGCCGCCCTCCTGGGCGCCGAGCGCGCCTCTCCGACCTTGCGCGGCGCGCTCGACGGCCTCGTCCTCCTCGACCCTGCCTGCGGCGGGGGGGCCCTGCTCGCCGCGGCCCAGGTGCTCGCCGGCGCCGTGGGCGCCCGGCTGGACCTCCGCGGACTCGACCTCTCCCCGATCGCCGTTCGCGCCACGTCGGCCCGGCTCGCGCTCCTCGGCGTCGATGCCGTCGTCCGTCGCGGCGACGCGCTCTCGGCGGCCTGGCCCGCCTGCGATCTCCTGCTCATGAATCCCCCCTTCCTGCGGCACGAGGCCATGCCGCCCGCGTGGAAGGAGCGCGCCGTGCAACGGACCGGCCTCTCCCGTCAGGCCGACCTCTCCGCACACCTGGTCCGGCTCGCGCTCCGCCACGCGCCGGTCTGCGGGCTCGTGCTCCCCCGCGCGCTCGAGGTGTCCCGCTCGGCCGCGCCACTGCGGGACGAGGCGGCGCGCCGCGGCGGATTCCGCCTGGCGATCCGCTCGCGCGCCGCGGGCAGCTTCGCAGCCTCCGTCGAGACCTCGCTCGCCGTGTGGGTCGAGGGTGCCGCGGCGGTGCCCGGGGTCGAGGCCACCGTCCCTCTCGCGGAGCTCACGGCGCAGGAGCTCGCCGATCTCGCCTCCGGCCGGCCGGGGCGGCGCATCCGGGTCGTCCGGCCCGCCCGGAGGGCACCGGCCGGCGCCCGGAAGCTCTCCGACGTCTGCGAGGTGCGCTTCGGGATCAAGACCGGCGCGAATGGCTTCTTCCACCTCCAGCCGCTCGGCGGCGATCGCTACCGGAGCGGCGTGGCCGGAGAGGTCCGGCTCGAGCCGGGCGACGTGGCGCCGCTCCTCTCCGGCCTGCGCGACGCCATCGCCCCGGAGGTGGCGCGGCTCGCCTGGGTCCTCTTCCGGCCGGGCGATCCGTCGGCGCGGGCGCTCGCCTACGTCCGGCTCGGGGAGGAACTCGGAGTGAACCGGCGCGCCTCCTGCGCCGCGCGTCGGCCCTGGTGGCGCATCGCCCCGGGGCGCTCGCCCGCACCGGTTCTCTATCCGGCCAAGGTGGGGACCCGCGCCTTCGCCTTCCACAACCGGGAGGGGCTCCTCGAGGACAAGAAGTGGCACGCCCTCTTCCCGCGGGAGATCGACCCCTGGTGGCTCGCGCTGCTCCTCTCCGCGACGCCGCTTCGGCTCGCCGTGGAGCGGGGGGCGCGCCAGCTGACCGGGTCGCAGGCCATCGCGGACATCGACGCCGGCGTGCTCGCGGCGATTCCCTTCCCGGACCCGGACCGGCTCGGGCGGGTCGAGGAGACCTTCCGTCTCCTGCACGTCGCCCTGGCCCGCGACCCCGTGACCACCGACCTCCCCGCCATGCTCGACCGGCCCGCGCAGCGGGAACTCGACCTCGCCACCGGCGCACTCCTCGGGCTTTCGCCGAGGGCGGTCGAGCGGGAGCGGCGGGACCTCCGGGAGCGGACGGCGGAGCGGTTGGCGCGGGGCGCCGCGGTCCGGCGCGCCATCGCCCGGGAGGGGCGCGGAGCCGGCGCGCCGTGAGTGGATCGATCAGAAGGCGATCTTCACGGCTGCGGTCATCGTCGGCCCCGCGAACGTGTCGCGAACCCACACCGGCGTGCGCGCTCCGGCGATGATCCGGACCGGGTCGAGCGGGAACACCAGCGCCGCGGTGACCCACAGCACACGCTCGTCGAACTCCCCTCCCAGCTCGATCTCGTGCTGGTAGTTGAGCTCCACCTCGGGCTGGAGCCAGGGAAGGACCTGGTAGCCCAGGGCCGCGTTGCAGACGAGGAAGCCGGCGTCGTTCGACACGCGGGGCCCGACCGGCGCGGTGAACCCGAGCTCGAGCCCCGCTGTGAATCGTCCCCAGTCGGCGGAGGCGAGGAACGCACCCCCCACGCGCCAGCTCCCCTTTCCCGTGGCCAGTTGCTCCGTGGCAGCCGTCACGCCGGTGGGGATGACCAGCGCCGCGCTCACCGCGAGGTCGATGGCCGGGTCTGGCAGGGAGAGGAAGCGCCAGCGGGTCGCGACGATCGTGTCGGCGAGCCCCTGCCCGTAGGCCGGCCCTCCCGGCATGTTCGGCATGGCATGAGCGAGAACCCAGCCCACCATGACCCGCGCGTCGAGGTCCCGGACGATCCCCAGGGTCACGGCCGCCACCATCAGGTGCTGCTCCCCGGTGAGCGGGTCGATCGAGCCGGCGGTGGCCCACCAGGTGGGCGCGTAGTCGACCTCCACCTCCACCCGTCCGGGTTCCACGGGCGTCGCGTCGCCGGTGAAGGCCTTGCCGTGCTCCGGCGCGGACTCCCGTGCGACGCCGGGTGAACCGGCGGCCGGGGCCTCCTGGGGACGGGACGCCCCCGGAAGCAGGACGAGGAGAAGCGTCCCGGCAATATTGAGAATGATTCTCATCTTTCTCGCCGTACCGGAGCGGCAGGATACAGGTCAACGGGAGGCCGGTCGCGGAGCGCGACGGCGGTCCGGTGCCGGGCCCTTCCGTGGTGCCGGCTGCAAGGGAGGGCGGCGATGAGGCCCCCGCGTGCGGTGGCGTGACGCCCGGATCTCCCCACGAGGCGAGCTCGCTCGAGTCGCCTTCGGCCCCGCATCCGCAACGAAGGCTGTCAGATCGAATTGCTACCTTCCCTCCTCGCATCGTCCCGCTCGAACGCAACGCTCGTAGCCAGGCGACGAACAGGAAGGGTTTCGCCATGGTCAACAAGGTCATTCTCATCGGCAACCTCGGTAAGGATCCCGAGGTCCGGTACACCTCCGGCGGCCAGGCGGTCGCCAACCTCCGCATCGCCACCTCCCGCTCCTGGACCGACAAGGCGTCGGGCCAGAAGAAGGAGGAGACCGAGTGGCATGACGTCGAGGTGTGGGGGAAGCAGGCCGAGCAGGTGGGCGAGTACCTGGCCAAGGGGCGCCAGGTCTACGTGGAGGGGCGGCTCAAGACCGACAAGTGGCAGGACAAGACGTCGGGACAGGAGCGCACCCGCGTGAAGATCGTCGCCGACTCGGTGCGGTTCCTCGGCGGAGGCGCCGGTGGCGCCCGCGGCGCAGGTGGCGGGCAGCGCGCTCCCGGTGCTCCCGAGGAGAGCGGTCCTCCGGGTGGGTTCGAGGAAGGCTCCGGCAGCGGAAGCGGTGGTGGCGGGGGCGACGACATCCCCTTCTAGGCGATCCGGTCACGCGCCCGGCGGAGCGATGATCTCCAGCCTCGGAAAGTAGGTCCGGTACCGGCTCGCGTCGCGGGTGAGCAGCCGGTGGCCGCACACCGCGGCGTGCGCGCCGATGTAGAAGTCCGGGAGCGGGGAACGGCGGGTCCCGCCTCGCTTCCGGTACGCGAGGAAAACCTTCCCGGCGAGGAACGCCGCCTCGTACGGGAGGGGCTCCCTGCGGTACAGGCCGGCCGGCAGGAACCGCTCGAGCTCCTCGACGTGGGCGTAGCTCACCGAGACCTCGGCGTAGACCACGGGGTTCACGACGAGCAGCGAGGTATCGGCGACGCGCTGGAGGGCTTCCCGCGACCAGGGGCCCCAGACCGGATCCTCCTCGGCGACGTCGATGAGCACGTTGCTGTCGACGAGGACGCTCACTCTTCACCACGGGTGAGCGCCATGATCTCGTCGGTGGTCATCCGGACCGTCGCCGATCCCCGGAGCAGTTCCACGACCCGCGCCCCGCGCCCCGGAAAGCGCGGCGCCCGGGCCCGCCGGATGCGGACCGCCTCCCCGTCGAGCTCGAATTCCACCTCGGTCCCGGGCAGGAGCCCCGCCTTCTCCCGGATCTCCTGCGGGATGGTGACCTGCCCCTTGCTCGTGATCCGCATTTCGAGCCTCCTCTTACTATTACCAGTAAGAGTATTACTTCGTATCCCGGCTCGCAACGCCCTCACCTCCTCCACCTCCCCGCCTCGACGAAGCTGTAGTGCCCGCCCGCCGCCACGATGACGTGGTCCCGGGCGAGGATCCCCACGAGCTCCGCCGCGGCGCGGAGCCGCTCGGTCAGGTCGGCGTCCTCGGCACTCGGCGACGGGTCTCCGGAAGGGTGGTTGTGGACGAAGATCAGCCCGTGCGCCCCCTCGCGGATGGCGGGGCGCAGGGCGTCGCGGGGCGAGACGGGGCACTGGGTGAGCGAGCCCTCGGCCACCCGCTCGGCCCGGAGCAGCCGGCCCCGCACGTCGAGCAGCACCACGAAGAAGCTCTCCCGGTCGGCGTGGGCCGCGGGACGCATGAGCTCGGCCACCCGTCCCGGCTCCAGGATCCGGTCGCCCCGACGCGGCGGCGTCCATGCGCAGCGACGCCCCAGCTCGAAGGCCGCGGCGAGCGCCGCCGCCCGCACCGGACCCACGCCGGGCTCCACCGCGAGCGACCCCGGGTGGCTCCAGGCCAGCTCCGGCAGGGGTGCGCGAGCCACCAGCGCCTGGGCAGCCAGGCACGCCGAGCTGCGCGCGGACGGGTGGACCGCGCCCCCTCCCAGGACGAGCGCCAGCAGCTCGGCATCGGTCAGCACCGACGGCCCCGACGCGAGCATCCGCTCCCGTGGTCCATCGCTCCAGCAACTCCCGGAATGCATGCGGCGGCGAGCTGGAGCAACCTCCGTGCCCGCCGCCGCGTACCATCCGGAGGGACCTCGCGCCGCCCCGGGAGGGCGCGGCGCGGACCCCGCGTCCGTCCCGACTACTTCTTGGGCTGGTCCTTCACGATCTCGGCCTGGATGTCGAGCTTCACCTCGTCGCCGACCACCGCGCCGACGTCGGTCACCTTGCCCCAGGTGATGCCCCACGCCTTCCGGTCGATCTTCCCGGTGAAGGAGGCGCCGCGGCGGGTGAGCCCCCACGGGTCGGTGATGGCCTTCGTGACCGAGCCCTCGAGCGTCACCGGCTTCGTCACGCCATGCAGGGTCAGGTCGCCCGTGACGGTGAGCGCCCCGTCCTTGCCGGCCACGACCTGGGTCGACTTGAAGGTGACGGTCGGGTACTTGGCCACGTCGAAGAAGTCGGCCGACTTGAGGTGGGCGTCCCGCTTCTCGTCTCGGGTGCTGATGGAGGTGGCGTCGATGGTCACCTCGACGCTCGACTTCGAGAGGTCGGTCTCGTCGAGCTGGACCTTGCCGGAGAGCTTGTCGAACTCGCCCTTCACGTCGGAGATGACCAGGTGCTTCACGCTGAAGCCGACGCGGCTGTGGGTCGGGTCCACGTTCCAGGCGGCGGCCTGGCCGAAGGCCAGTGCCGGCGCGAGGGCGAGGGAAAGGGCGGCGATGCGGATCGTGCGATTCATGTGCGTGTCCTCTTCTCTTTCTTGTTCTTGTGCTTCGGGGAAAGGGTCCTGCCGAGGAGCGCGGCGTGCGCCTCCACGGCCGCGGGGCGAAGGCGGTACCAGCCGAACTGCCCCTCCCGTCGGACCGTGACCAGGCCGGCGTCCACCAGGATCTTCAGGTGGTGCGAGACCGTGGCCTGGGAGACCGGGAACAGCGTCACCAGGTCCTTGCAGCAGATCTCGCCCGCCGAGGCGATGCGGCGCAGCAGCTCCAGCCGGGTGGGATCTCCCAGTGCCTTGGCCACCCGTACCAGCCTGTCGCTCGCCCGATCCATCGACATATCGATATGTATCGATGTAATGAGGCGCGACGGGAGATCAAGCCGATCCGCGACCGGCCCCACTCAGGGCGTAAGAAAACGCTCCAGCGCCCGGTAGGCGGCCTCGACGGCCGCCACCTCGACCCACTCGCCGCGCTGGTGCGCCTGCGCGGTGGCGCCCGGCCCGAAGTTCACCGCGGGGATCCCCGCCGCCGCGAGCCGCGCCACGTCGGTCCAGGCCTGCTTGGGGCTCACCTCGAGCCCGGCCCGGTCGCGCAGCCGGGCCACCAGCGCGTTCTCGGCGAAGGCCGGGCAGGAGGGCGCCTGGTCGGTCACCTCGGCGGTGGCCCCGAAGCGCGTCGCCAGCGCCTGCACCTCGGCGGAGGCCTCCTCCGGCGTCCGTCCGGGCGCGAAGCGGAAGTTCAGGTTGAGGGTGCACCGGTCCGGCACCACGTTGCGGGCCCGCCCACCGTCGATGCGGGTGACGGTCATCACCTCGCGGAAGGGAAGCCGCCCGGAGGAGACCTCGCGGGGGGGGCGCCCGGCCAGCTCGCTGAGCAGCGCCCCGGCCCGGTGCACGGCGTTGTCGCCCTGCCAGGGTCGCGCCGAGTGGGCCGCACGCCCGGTGAAGGTGAGGGTGGCGTGCAGCGAGCCCACGCAGCCCAGCTCCAGCCGGCCGTCGGTGGGCTCCAGGCACACCGCGAGCCCGGCGTCGCGGAGCTCGGGCGACCGCTCCAGGACCGGCCCGAGCTCGTTCTCCAGATAGGGCCCCTCCTCGCGGGCGTAGAGGACCACCGCCAGGTCTGCGAACCGGCGGTCCCGGGGGATCCGCTCGGCGATCTCCAGCGCCACCGCCACTCCCGACTTCATGTCGGAGGCTCCGGGCGCCACGATGCGGCCGCCCTCCCGCCTCGGCGGTCCCCGGTCCCCCTCGTGGACCGGGACGGTGTCGATGTGGCCGCACAGGGCGACGAGCGGCCGCCCGGACGTCCCCCCCGGCGGATCGACCCGGATCACGAGCGAGTTCTGCACCCGACGCACCCGTCCGAACCGCTCGAGCGCCCGTCGCTCGAGCAGGGTGCAGAGCTCCCGCTCCTCGCCGATGGGCGAGGGCACGGCGCAGAGCGCCTCGGTCCGGGCCGCCAGCGCCTCGCCCAGGGTGGGGCTCACACCGAGACCTCGAACTCCCGCAGCGCGTCGTTCAGCGACACCTTGCGGTCGGTGGCGGCGCTGCGCCGCCCGACGATGAGGGCGCAGGGGATCTGGAAGGTGCCGGCCGGATACTGCTTGGGGCGCGTCCCCGGGATGACCACCGATCGGGCCGGGACCCGCTTCTTCCACACCACCTCGGTGGAGCCGGTGACGTCGATGATGGGCGTCGAGCCGGTGATGACCACGTTGGCCCCGAGCACCGCTCCCTCCTCCACGAGCACCCCCTCCACGAGGATGCAGCGGCTCCCGATGAAACAGTCGTCCTCGATGATGTTGGGGCGGGCTCCGGGCGGCTCGAGCACTCCGCCGATCCCGACGCCGCCGGCCAGGTGGACGTTCTCCCCGACCTGCGCGCAGGAACCGACGGTGGCCCAGGTGTCCACCATGGTCCCCTTCCCCACCCGCGCACCGATGTTCACGAAGCCGGGCATCACCACCGCGCCGGGCGCGACGTGGGCCCCGTAGCGAACCACGCCGCCCGGGACGACGCGCACGCCGGCCGCCTCCAGGTCCTTCTTGAGCGGGATCTTGTCCCGGATCTGGAAGGGGCCGTAGTCGTGGGTCTCCATGCCGGTGACGGCGAAGTAGAGGTTCACGGCCTGCATGAGCCAGCCGTTCACCTTCCACTCCCCCGCAACCTTCTCCGCAACGCGCAGCACGCCGCGATCGAGCCCGGCCACCGCAGCCAGGACCGCCTCGCGGTGCGCCGGATCGGAGAGCTTGCCCCGGTCGGCCCAGGCCGCCTCGATCCTTTGCTTCATCTCCTCCACCGCCATCACCGGATCGTTCGCCATCTCTCCACCGCCTCCTCGATCTCCCCGAGCGTGGGGACCAGGCTCACCCGCACGAATCCCTCGCCGGCCGCGCCGAATGCCGTGCCCGGCGAGACCACGATGGCCTCGTCGAGCAGTCGCAAGGCGTAGCTCGCCGAATTGTGCCCCGGCGGGACCTCCACCCAGAGGTAGAGCGTCGCGCCCGAACCCTGCACCCGCAGCCCGTGCTCCCGGAAGAAGGCGAGCAGCCGGTCGCGCTTGCGGCGGAAGATGGCGCGCCGCTCCGCCACGTGTGCGTCGTCGCTCCAGGCCGCCACCGCCGCCGCCGACACGAAGTCGGGCGAGGCGACGCCGGGGTGGGAGCGCATCCGCTTCACCTGGGCCACGAGGTCGGGATCGCCCGCCACGAATCCGCTCCGGTAGCCGGTCATGCCGCTCCGCTTCGAGCAGGAGTGGATGGCGAGCACGTTCTCCACCTGCACCTCCAGAAAGGAGAGCGGGGGCTCGTCGAACCAGATGTCCGCGTAGCACTCGTCGGAGGCCACCACGAACCCGTGGCGCAGCGCCGCCCGCCCCACCCGTTCCAGGTAGTCGCGCGTCGCCACCGCCCCGGTGGGGTTGTGCGGGTAGTTCACCCAGAGCAGCAGCGTCTCGTCGAGGAGCGACCGGGGAAGGTCGTCCGGCTCGAGGAGGAACCCGTTCGCGGGCCGGAGCGGCACCTTCACCGGCTCGAGCCCCGCCATCCGAGCCCCGGCCTCGTAGGTCGGGTACCCCGGGTCGGGCATCACCACCCGGGTCCGTCCGGAGCCCCGGAAGGCGAGCGGCAGGTGGAAGATCGACTCCTTCGCCCCGGTGGCCGGGACGATCTGCCGGTCGGGGTCCACCGTCACGCCGAACCGCCGGTCGAGGTAGCCGGCCACCGCCCGGCGCAGCGCAGGGGTCCCGAGCGGGCTCGGGTACTGCGACACCTCCGGAACGGCCGCCCGCAGCGCCTCGCGCAGGAACGGGGGGGTGGGCTCGAGCGGGTCCCCGAGGCCGAAGTCGTGGAGCTTTCGCCCCGCCCGGCGCAGCGCCGCCTTCCTCTCGTCCAGCTCGACCATGAGGTTCCGGGGGATGGCGTCGAGCGCGGGATTTCGGGGCGGGTTCCTCACCGGTTCGAAAACTCCTCCATGGGTCGCGGGGCGTGCATTATAAGCGCACCATGCTCCACTATGACGTTGCCATCGTCGGCAGCGGCCCCGCCGGCGAGCGAGGCGCCACCCGGGCCGCGTTCCTGGGCAAGAAGGTCGCCGTCATCGAGAAGGAGGCGGTCCCGGGCGGGGCCTGCGCCAACACCGGCACCATCCCCTCCAAGGCCCTCCGCGAAACGGCGCTGTCCCTGCTGCAATCCAGGCGGCGCGACGTGGCCGGCTTCATCCTCAAGGTGGCCGACACGATGACGGTCGCCGCCCTCATGGGGCGTCGCGGCCTCGTCACGGCGCGCGAGCACACCCGCATCCGCAACCGCTTCTCCCAGTACGCCATCGAGACCTTCCGCGGCACGGCCAGCTTCGTCGATCCGCACACGCTCCGGGTCTCGGTCCCCGACGGGACCTCCCAGGAGATCCGGGCCGACGTGATCCTCCTCGCACCGGGCACGCGCCCCTTGCACCCGCCCCACATCCCCATCGACCACAGCCGCGTCTACGACTCCGACTCGATCCTCATGCTCGACCGGATCCCGCGCTCGCTGGCGGTCCTGGGCGGCGGCGTGGCCGGCTCCGAGTACACCTCCGCCTTCGCGGCGCTCGGCGTCCACGTCACCATGGCCGACTCGCGCGACCGGGTGATGCCCTTCCTCGACGCCGAGCTCTCGCAGGAACTCGAGCGCACCTGGACCGAGTTCGGTGTGGAGATCAAGCACCACACCCGCGTCACCAAGGTGGAGCCGGGCGAGAGGGACGTGCTCCTCGCACTCTCCGACGGGTCGCGCCTCGTCGCCGAGAAGGTGCTGGTGGCCGCGGGGCGCATCGGCAACACCGAAGCGCTCGAGCTCGCGAACGCCGGCCTGAAGGCCGACGAGCGCGGCTATCTCAAGGTGAACGAGCACTTCCAGACCTCCATCCCCCACATCTACGCCGCCGGCGACGTGGTGGGCTTCCCGGGGCTCGCCTCCACCTCCATGGAGCAGGGGCGGGTCGCCATGACCTACGCCTGCGAGGGCACCGACTTCCGCACGCAGCTGCAGGGCCAGGTGCTGCCCACCGGCATCTACACCATCCCGGAGATCTCCTCGGTGGGCGAGACGGAGGAGGCCCTCCAGGCGAAGGGGATCCCCTACGTCGTCGGCAAGGGGAGCTTCGTCGAGAACGCCCGCGCCAACCTGATCGGCGAGGCGGTGGGCTGGATCAAGCTTCTCGTCTCCCCCGACGACCTGAAGGTCCTCGGCATCCACGTCATCGGCCCGAACGCCGCGGAGCTCGTCCACGTCGGCGCGGCCGTGATGGCGCTCGGGGGCACCTACCGGTACTTCATCGAGGCGGTCTTCAACTACCCGACGCTGGGCGACGCCTACAAGGTGGCCGCCTACGACGCGCGCAAGAAGCTCGGCGCGCTCACCGACGGGTCGAAGCCGCCCGAATAGCGCGGGGACGACCGCCTACCCGAGACGGGAGCGGGCCTGCGACAGCGCCTCGTGCACCTTCTCGAGGGCTCGGCGCGCCTCGAGCAGCTCGTCCCGCTCGACCCGGATCGCCGATAGCTCGCGGGCGAGCGCGTCGCGCTCCCGCACCGTCTCGGAGAGGCCGGCTCGAAGCCGAGCACCGTCGGCGGTGCGCTCGTCGAGCTCCGTGGTGAGCCGCTCGGCCTCCGCACGCCCGTTCGCGAGGGCCTCCTCCAGCTCGTCGCCGCGGCGGGAGAGGTCGTCGGCCAGACGCTGCCGCTCCTCGTCCAGTGCGGCGAGGGCCTGGGCGCGGCGGACCGACTGGTCCCGCTCCTCCTCGAGCGCGGTCATCTCGGCGAGCATCTCGGCCATCATGCCGCGTCGCTCCTCGATCTCCTTCTCCAGCGCGCCGAGCCGGCCGCGCGTCGCCTCGGCGTCGCCGGCCGCGCGGGCCAGCTCCGTGCGGGACTGGTGCAGGTCGGCGCGAAGCGCCTCCTCCAGCTCGCGGCTGCGGGCCAGCTGCCGGTCGAGGTCCCCCACGAGCGACAGCGCGCTCTCGGCGGCGCGGGCCGGCTCGCGGGGCGCGGCGGCCGGGGTTCCGCGGCGCGCGGCCTCGGCCACCTTGCGCTTGATCTTCTCCAGCCGCTCCTTGCGGTCGGCGAGATCGTTCGACGCGGCGGGCGCCGGCGCGGCCACCGCGGCGGCACGGGCGGCGGCACGGAACGAGCGCGAGACCGGGGCGGGTGCAGGTGCGGCCCTCGCCACCTCCGGCTCCACCGTGGGCTCCGGCGCGGGGCGCTCGACCGGCGCGGGCTCGACCACCGGATCCTGCGCGGCGGCCTCGACCTGGACGGCCGGCTCCACCTGGGCGGCCTCCGGCTCCCCGGATTCGGCGAAGAGCCCCTCGGGGTCGATCGTGGCGATGCCGACCGGGTGCAGGCGCGGCTTCAGCTTCGGGACGTTGGCGTCGAAGGCCTTCCTCATCTCACGCTCCTCGCTGCGTCGGGCCGTGCGGCCAGCCCGATCTTGATCCGTTCCAGCACCTCGAGCTGCATGGCCTCGATGTCGGCGGCGCCCTTGGAATCGGGGTCGTAGCCGAACACCGGGCATCCCTCGCTGGAGGCCTGGGCGAACTTGGTGCACTGCCGCACGACGCTCTTCAGAAGATATTCGGGGTAGTGCTCGCGGAGCGCGTCCACCGCCTCGCGGGCGATGCGGAACGTCTGGTTGAACCCGTTCACGCAGATGAAGATGTTCTCGAGCTGGTGCGACAGGTCCTCCTCGAGCCCCTGGATGGTCTCGAAGAGGAGCCGCAGCCCGTCGTAGGAGAGGAAGTCGGCGAGCACCGGCGTCACGAGGTCGTGCGCCGCCATGAGCGCGTTCAGGTTGAGGAGCCCGAACGAGGGCGGCGCGTCCATGACCACGAAGTCGTAGTCGGCCTCCACCTCGCGGAGCGCGTTCCGCAGCTTGAACTCGCGACCGGCCATGGGCATGAGCGCGAGGTCCATCGTGCTCATGGCCAGGTTGGAGGGGATGAGCCGGAGGCCGGGCAGCTTGGTGTCGATGGTGACCTCGGTCACCGTGGCCTTGCGCACCAGCACGTCGTAGAGGGTCTTCGTGAAGTTGCCGCCCGCCTCGCCCAGGCATCGGGTGGCGTGCCCCTGGCTGTCGAGGTCGATGACGAGCACCCGGTAGCCGCGCTCCGCGAGCCGGTAGGCGTACGAGGTGGAGAGGGAGGTCTTGCCGGTGCCCCCCTTGAAGTTGAGGAAGAGCTGGCGCCGGTGGGGATAGGCGGGTACCGGCTTCCGCACCGCCTTGCGGAGCTTGCCGAGATCGGCGGTGCCGAACTTGTCGCGCCGCCCCAGGATCTCGGCGACCTCGCGCTGCGTGATCCCGAAGATCTCCGCGAGGCGCCGTGACGTGTATTTCACGTTCTCCATGCGTCTCGCTCCTAGGCCGGGAAGTACCGCGTCCCGCGCCTCACCGCCACGCCACGGACGACGAGCCTGTCGAGCGCGCCGCCGGCGTCGCCGGGGACGACCCCGGCCACCTCGTCGAGGGTGCGCCCTCGCAGGGCGGAGCGGAGCTCGAGGAGGACGGCCTCCTCGATCGGGGAGAAGTCGCCCGGGCCCGCCTCGACCACCACCACCACGGCGGCGCGCGGGAGCAGCGAGGCGGCCGATGCGGCGGCGGTGTGGACGCGCGGCGCGGCGGCGGACGCGACCCGGGCGCGTGCGGGCGCGGGAGCAGCGACCGCGGGTACGACCCTGCGCGTCGGCGTGGAGGAATCGTCCACCACCGCATCGCGGAGCGCCGTGGCCCCGACGGCGGCCAGCTTCTCGGAGATCCGGCGCGCGGCGCGACGTCGATCCTCGGCCGGGGCCGCGGCCGCCACCGACTCGCCCGACCAGCGGGCGACGGCCTTCGAGGCGACGCGACGGACCGACTCGTCGCCGTGATCGAGCGCGCGGGTGAGCGCGCCCTGCGCGGAGGCGGTGGGAAGTCCGGAGAGGGCCAGCGCCGCGGCGCGGGCGACGCCCGGGTCCCGGTCGGACAGCGTGGCCCGCAGCGCCTCCTCGGCGGCGGGCCCCCCGGCGAATCCGAGGAGGAGCACCGCGCGCCGCCTCACGAGCGGGCTGGGATCGCCGAGCGCGCCGAGCAGCCGGGACTCGGCCGCGGGTCCGGAGAGCGCCGACAGCGCGTCGAGGGCCGCCGCGCGCACCCCGGGGCGTGGGTCGGAGAGCTCGCGACCCGCCACCTCGGCGGCAGCCGTCTCCCCCAGCGCGCCCAGCGCGGCGAGGAGCGCCACCTTGACCTCCTCGTCCCGTTCCCGACCCACCGCGGAGGCCACGAGCGGGGCCGCCGCGCGGGATCCCATGGCGCGAAGCGCATCGGCGGCGCGCCGGCGTGCGTGACGGTCGGTGGAGGCGAGGTCGTCCATGGACGACTCGTAGAGCGAGCGCTCGGCCCGGCTCTCCAGCCCGCCCTCGAGGCGGATGGCCTCGGAACGGCTCACGCTCAGCCGTCCGGAGGCCTCGAAGCCGCGCGCGATCTCGTCCACCCCGGCGTGGGCCGAGCCCACTGCGTGGGACGCGGAGGTCCCGGCGGGCCCCTCGAGACGCAACCCGGCCAGCTCGGCCGCCACCTTCCACGGGCGCAGCAGCTCGATCTCGGCGCGGAGCTCGGCGATGAAACCGGCCAGGTCGGCCTCCTCGCCCGCGCTCTCCCCCTCGGAGGGCGCTCCGGCGATGCGGGCCTGGTCGATGAGGCCGGTGAGGAAGCGTTCCCGCTCTCCCTCGAGAAGTCGCACGCGCTCGGAGAGCTCCCCCTCGTGGTGGCGGGCCGTCTCGACCTCCTCGCGGAATCGGGCGAGATCGGTGGCGGTGACCGCCTCCCGGCCGCGTGCGGCGGCGGCGCCCTCCCGCTCCCGCGATGCAACCTCTCGCGCAGCGGTGAGCTCGCTCTCGAGCTGCGAGAGCCGACACTCGAAGTAGACGATCTTCTCGAGCGCCCCTCGAAGGAGCGCTTCCGGATTTCCGCTCAACCCGCCTCCACCAGCCCGTCGGAACCCATAGGGTTTCCGGTACCTTGCACGTGGTGAGTGTAGGGAAGGCACCCCGAAAAGGCAAACCCCAACGGCCGCCGTTCAGCGAACCAGCTCGAGCCCGTGGCCGGAAGGCCCTCGCTCGGTCCGGTAGAGCAGGAACGAGAAGGCGAGGCCGAGGAACCCGAGCGCCGTGAAGATCCACATCCCCGGCCGGTAACCGGCCGGATTTGCTGCACCGGCGTGGGCCGCGTCGTTCGTCGCGCCGATGAGCCAGTTCATCCCGGCGAGCCCGACCTGCTGCACGAGCGTCATCACCGAGTAGGCGGTGCCGAGCCGCCCCTCCGGAACCAGGTAGGCGACCGACGGCCACATGACGGCCGGGATGAGCGAGAAGGCCACGCCCATGAAGGCGATGACGAGCCAGAGCGGCACCCCGCTGTAGACCATGAGCAGGTAGACCGGGATGAGGGTGGCCGAGCCGATCGCCATGAGGAGCGCGCGGTGTCCGATGCGGTCGGCGAGCAACCCGAAGAGCGGCGTGGCGAACATGGCGGCGAGCGGGAGGACGCTGTTGAGCGCTCCCGCCGTCTCGCGGCTCACTCCGCGTGCGTCCATGAAGAACTTGATGGCGAAGGATCGGAACGGGAAGATCGCCGAGTAGAAGGCGAGGCACAGCGCCACCACGTACCAGTAGGACTTCCCGTAGGCGAAGAGGTCGCGGAGCACGAGCTTGTCGGTGCCGCCGGCCGCGCCCAGCGAGTAGCGCCGGGCCACCCGCGCCTCCAGCACCCAGTAGAGGACGCCCGCCACGAGGCAGCTGGCCCCCAGCACCGCACCGATCTGGAGCGGCGGCTGCCAGCTCCCGTAGTACGACCTCGCCCAGCTCGGGGAGTTGTCGGCCGCGACCGAGCCGAGCCGCGCGATGGTGAGGTTGAGCCCGAAGGCGAAGGAGAGCTCCTTCCCCTTGAACCACTTGGCGATGGCGGTGGTGACGGCCACGATGAGCGGCTCGGCCCCCACCCCGAGGAGGAAGCGTCCCGCCGCCATGACGCGGAAGTCGGAGGAGACCGCGGTGAGGATGCCGGCCACCGTGGTGATGGCGCCGAAGAGCAGGATCGAGCGGCGGGTGCCGAAGCGGTCGATGACGATGCCGCCGCCGATGAGCACGAGCACCGCGGCCCAGCTGTAGGTGGAGTAGAGGAGCCCGATCTGCTCGTCGTTGAAACCGAGCTGGCTCGTGAGCAGGTCCGCGACCGGGGCGATGGTGTCGTAGACGTAGTAGTTGCCGAACATCGCCAGGCTGAGCAGCACCAGGGCCGCCCAGCGGTCGAACGGCGGCGGGCGGGGGCGCTCTGCCACCGGTCAGGCCCGGTCCAGGTTCTCCTTGCCGTTGACCGGGTTCCAGGGGAGCAGCTCCCACTGGGCCACCCCGCCCTTCACGTAGGGATCCTGGTCGCGCAGCGCGAGGAGCTCCGCGTCGGGCGTTCCGTCCGGCAGGCGCAGGAGGACGGCGCCGGCGAAGCGGGGCTCGATCGGGCCGGAGGCGACGATGATCCCCCTCTCGCGGAGACCCGCGGCGTAGGCCCGGTGGGCCTCCTGGTGCTTCTGGACTTCCTCGATCGGCTTTCGGTAGCGGACGATGGCGATGACGTACATGCGGCCTCCGGACGATGGAGGGCCGGTCGTACCACGCCCCCCGGGCGGCGTCACGCCGGAGGTCGAGGCTCCCGCAGCACGCGCACCCGCTGGATCCGGCGTCCGTCTGTTTCACTGATAGTGAATGACCAGTCCCGCCAGCGCAACCGGTCCCCGCGGGCCGGGATGGCCCCTGCGAGCGCCACCAGGAATCCGGCCACGGTCTCGTAGGCGCCACGGGACGGGATCCCGGCGCCGGTCGCCTCGTTGAACTCGGCCACCGGGGCGTCCCCGCGCACGAGGAAGCTGCCGTCGGAGGCCGGCTCGACGGCGCCCCCCTCCTCGGTGTCCATCTCGTCCCGGATCTCCCCCACGATCTCCTCGAGCACGTCCTCCAGCGTCACCGCCCCCATGACGCCGCCGTACTCGTCCACCACGATCATCATGTGCTGGTGCTTGCGCTGCATGCCCCGGAGCAGCACCTGCACCGGCGTGGACCAGGGGACGAAGGTGGGCGGACGGATCACGTCGCGCAGGACGATGAGCTCGGGGTGGGCGAGCAGCGGCACGAGGTCGCGGACGTGGAGGACCCCCACCACCCGGTCGAGGCTCACCTCGAAGACCGGCACGCGGGAGTGCCCGTCCTCGGCGAGCCGCTCCAGGATCTCCGGGACCGGGGTGTCCACGTGCAGCGCCATCACCTCGGTCCGCGGCACCATGATGTCCCGCGCCACCTTCTCGCGGAACTCGAGCACCCGGTGGATGAGCTCGCTCGTCCGGTCGGCGGGATCCGTCGACCGGGCGTGGGCGGCGAGGGCCCGCTCCACCTCCTCGACGGGGGGGAGCGGCAGGCTGAAGCGTCCTGGCCCTCCGACGAGCGGCGACACCGCCATCCCCATGAACCGCGCCACCGGGGCGAGCAGCACCGTGACCGCCTGCACCGGGATGGCGAGCGCCAGCGCCACCTCCTCCGGGTGGGTCGCCCCGGCGCGACGCCCGGCCGAGGCGAGCGCCACGCTGAGGAGCGCCCCGAGCACCACCGCGCCCGCCATCGGGAGCGCGCGCGGGCCGGCCGGCAACTCGGCCGCCGCCGCGGCGAAGAGCGCCCCGGCCGACAGCGACGTGAGCGCGACGAGGAGCCGCGTGGCCGCCGCCGACCGCTCGGGCCGGGCCACGAGCCGCCCCAGCGCCCGGGCCTTCCCGCTGGCGGCCGGATCGCTCGCCATGGCCTCGGCGCGCGGCACGCCGAGCGCGGTGAGGGCCGCCTCGAAGGCCGCGCCCAGCGCGCGCACCGTCAGGAGCAGGACGGCCGCCAGCGCGAACTCCAGGACCAACCCTCGGGGCGCCTCCATCCCGGATGGAATAGCATACGCGCCGGCCATGCGCGTCGACCTGCCCGGACCCGCCGGACGCATCGAGGGGCTCCTCGAGTCGCCGGCGTCCCCCCGGTTCGCCGCGCTCGTGCTCCATCCCCACCCGCTTCTCGGCGGCACGATGCACAACCACGCCACCTACCACCTCGCGAAGGGGGCGGTCTCCGCTGGGGGCGTGGCGCTGCGGATCCAGTTCCGCGGTGTGGGGCTCTCGGACGGAGCTCACACGGGAGGCCCGGGCGAGCTCGCCGACGCGCGGGCCGCGCTCCTCTGGCTCTCCGGGCGCTACCCGGCACTTCCGCTCCACCTCGGTGGGATGTCCTTCGGCGCCTGGATCGCGCTGCAGCTCGGGTGTGCCGAGCCCGACGTGCAGGGGATCGTGGGAGCTGGGCTCGCGTCCCGCACGCTGCAGCTCGGCTTCCTCCCCGCCTGCGCGCGCCGGGTGGCGGCGATCCAGGCCGCCTCCGACGAGCTCGGCCCGGTGAGCGAGGTGGAGGCGCTCATGGCCGGGCCACCGTCCCTGCGCCGCCTCTCCATCGTCCCGGGGACGACCCACCTCTTCCTCGAGTCCCTGCCCGCCTACCGGCGCGCGGTGGACGCGTCCTGGGAGTGGCTCACTTCCCCGCGATCTGGATCCCGCTGAAGAGGAGGGACGGCGTGCGCATCGCCGAGAAGCGGTAGGGGTCGTTCCCCACCGCGGCGAGCTGCTGCCAGAGCTCCCGGTGGTTTCCGGAGGCGTTCATCTCCCCCACCGGCCCCTCGATCCGTCCGGCGCGCACCCGGAACCCCTGCACCCCGAGCGAGAAGTCACCCGTGGTGGAGTTGGAGTTTCCGCCCAGGAATCCGGTGACGAGCAGCCCGTCCCCCATCTCGGCGAGAAGCCCGTCGCGCCCGACCGCGCCGAGCGGCCAGGAGAGGTTCGAGACCCGCGCCGTGGTCGGTGCCATCCCGAGCTTCCGGCCGTAGTAGGTGTCGACGTAGCAGTTCCGCAGCACGCCCTGCTCGATCACCGGGAAGGGGCGTGAGGCCATCCCCTCCCCGTCCCAGAGGCGGGAGCCGAGGCCGCGCACCACGAACGGATCGTCGGCCACGTCGAGCCGCTCGCTGCCGATCGACTTGCCGATCATGCCCTCCAGGAAGGAGCGCTTCTGCTGCAGCGCCGACCCGGAGAGCGCGCCGAGCAGCGGGCCGAGGAGCCGGCCGGCCGCGCGCGCGTCCACCACCACCGGCGTGACCGCCGAATCCCCCTTCTCCGAGCCGATGCGGGAGAGGGCGCGCGTGGCGGCCCCGCGCCCGATCTCCGCCGCCGGTGGGAGGTCGAGGTGGAATCGGGCCGTGGCGGCGTCCCAGTCCTCTGGGCGCCGGCCGTCGGGGTCGGTGACGCTCACCTCGGCGGCCATGCCGAAGTCGGTGCCGCCGCGCAGCCCCTCGAAGCCGTTGGAGGTGACGAGCGCCCGCTCGCCCGAGCTGTCCCCCACGCTGGCCGAGACCGACAGGATCCGATCGGCGCCGGGGACCGACCGGGCCGCCTCCTCGATGGCCGCCACGGTGCGGCGCCTCGCCACGGCGTCGAGCCGGTCCTGGGACGGATCGGCGAGCTCCAGGTCGAGCTGGGCGCGCCCCTCGTAGAGGGCCGGGTCGGGGAGGACGCGGAAGGGGTCGGGGGCGAGGGTGCGGGTGAGCGCCACTCCGTCGCGGACCAGTCGCTCGATCGCCTCGGGTCGCAGATCGCTCGTGGAGACCGACGCGTATCGCCCGTCCACGTAGAGGTCGATCCCCAGACCGCGGGTGGTGGCCTCGCTGGCCGTCTCCACCTTGCCGTCCCGCCAGGTGAGCTCCACGTGGCGCGAGCGGCTGGCGGCCGCGGCGGCCTCCTGGGCGCCGGAACGGAGCGCGAGGCGCACCGCCGCGCGCGCTGCCTCGAGCAGTTCGGCGCTCATGGCGTGCCCCTCCCACCCACGGTCATCGAGGAGACCCGGACGGTGGGGAGACCCTGCGAGACCGGGACGCTCTGGCCGTCCTTGCCGCAGGTCCAGCCCCCCTCGTCGATGGCGAGATCGTTTCCCACCATGTCCACCATCTCGAGGGCGCGGGGCCCGTTCCCGATGAGGTTGACGTCCTTGATGGGCCGGGTGAGCTTCCCGTCCTCGATGAGCCAGCCGTTCTTCACGAAGAAGGTGAAGTCCCCGGCCCCGATCTGGACCTGGCCGTTCGAGAAGGTCTGGCAGTAGATGCCCCGTTTCACGGAGCGTATGATCTCGTCGGCCCCGTGGGGACCGGGCAGCATGTAGGTGGAGCGCATGCGCGGGAGCGGCGGGCTGCGGTAGCTCTCCCGGCGGCCGTTGCCGGTCGGGGAGACCCCGTAGTGGCGCGCCGAGATGGCGTCGTGCAGGTAGGAGGCGAGCACGCCGTCCTCCACGAGCACGGTCCGGCCGGCCGGGTTTCCCTCGTCGTCCACGTGGATGGAGCCGCGCGCCCCGGGCTCCGTGCCGTCGTCCACGATGGAGACGAACGGCTGCGCGATCCGCTTTCCCATCTTGTCGGCGTAGATGGAGGTGCCCTTGCGGTTGAAGTCGGCCTCCATGCCGTGGCCGATGGCCTCGTGGAGCAGGATGCCCGACGAGCCGGCCGCGAGGACCACCGGCATCTCGCCGGCGGGGGGCTGGCCGGCCTCGAAGAGGATGGCGGTGCGGGCCCAGGCCTCGCGCACCAGCCGGTCGATCCGGTCGGCCGAGTAGAACTCGCCCCCGGCGCGCCCGGCCACGTTGTAGCCGTTCTGCTCCCGGCGCCCGTCCCGCTCGGCCAGGATCGAGGCGGAGAGGAGCGCCATGGGCTGCAGGTCCTCCACCACCCGGCCGGTCGAGTCGGCGATGAGCACCGCCCCCTGCTCCTCGTGCAAGTGAACGTTCACCTTGCGTACCGATGGGTCGGCGGCGAGGAGGCGCGCGTTCACGGCCTCGAGCACCGGGAGGCGTGCCGCGGCGCCCTCCCCCTCCCCCGGCGCGAGGGCCGGGTAGCGCCCGCCGGCGCGCGGCGCGAGGTGAAGGACCGCGGGGCCGTCGCGAGAGGCGCCGTCGGCGATGGCGGCCGCGGTGCGGGCCGCGGCCAGGATGGCCGGCAGGGACAGGTCCTCGGTGTAGCCGTAGCCGGTCTGGCCCCCCCGGACGACCCGCACCCCCACCCCGAGTTCCACCGAGGCGAAGCCGCGGTTCACGGCCCCGTCCTCGAGCGCCAGGTCGGTCTCGACCCGGTGCTGGAAGAAGAGGTCGGCGAAGTCGCCGCCCCTGGACATGGCCGCCGCGAGCGCCTCCCGCAGCGTCCGCTCCGTCACCCCGAAACGCCCGAACCACCCCGCGCCGGATCCCGCCGCTCCCGCTGGCATCGTCATGGACTCCGGAATATATGCCCGCGGTCTGCGTAGGACCCGATTTTCCCCGGAGGAGGACTCATGCACCGTGTGACCCGCCTGACGACGCTCGTCGCCCTGGCCCTGTTCGTGACCGCACCGCTCTCTTCGCTCGCCGCCGATGCGAAGCCCACACCCGTCATCTCCCGCGACATCCTCTTCGGGAACCCCGAGAAGGTGAGCCCCAAGCTCTCGCCGGACGGAAAGA
>SESG01036474.1_pt1 | contig 35976 bp, 35 predicted proteins | sample 3171421 | NCBI WGS metagenome assembly SESG01 (sample SAMN10866946, study PRJNA518727) | freshwater metagenome | biome: subpolar coniferous forest; feature: holomictic lake; material: water; isolation source: holomictic Lake 227, 6 m and 8 m depth | place: Canada: near Kenora, Ontario | collected...
CCCGCTCCGTCGTCAAGAAACGTCCAACGATAGAGATAGATCTTATTCTCCGGATGCGGCTTACTGGTGTTGGCGGTCGGTGCCATACCAACCATCCCCAACACTTTCATAAGCCGCTGAACCCGTTTACAGTTATAGTCTCTAAAATACTTGGAGCGTTAGTTCGATGCAGCTTTGACGATTGCCACAAAATCATCGACATTGAGGGCGGCTCCACCGATAAGTCCACCATCAATGTTTGGCATGGCGAAGAGTTCGACTGCATTGGATGGTTTCACACTTCCGCCGTACTGGATACGAAGCTTCTCTGCGGATGGCTGCCCGTAGAGTTCACTGACAAGGGTGCGGATAAAGAGATGTACCTCTTCGGCCTGTGCTGAACTTGCGGTTTTTCCGGTACCGATGGCCCATACAGGTTCGTAGGCAACAACAATGGCACTGATATCGCTGATACCCTCAAGCCCTTCCCTGACCTGTGAGGAGATGACAGTTTCCATGACACCTGACTCGCGCTCCGCAAGGGTTTCACCGACGCAGAGAATAACCTTGAGCCCTTCTGACAAAGCCTTTTTCACCCTCAAATTGACGGTGGCGTTGGTTTCGCCGAAATACTGGCGGCGCTCGGAATGGCCGATGATCACGGAGGAACAGCCAACGGCAAGAATCATTCTGGCCGATACCTCTCCGGTGAAAGCTCCATCATTTTCATAATGGCAATTCTGGGCAACAAGCTGCACTTCACTGCCGGCAATCACCTTTTCTGTGGCATCAAGGGCAAGATAGGTCGGTGCAATACCAACTTCACAGCCTGAAAATCCTTCACCAAGTGCTTCAACAACTTCCGTTGCAAGCTGTACCGATTCGGCGACACTGTTGTTCATCTTCCAGTTACCGACCACAATTTTTTTACGCATCTCTTTATTTAGTAATCCGTTTTTATTTCACAATATATCCGATCAATCCGATTGATGGGGAAGCTATGTTTTCCCGAGCGGGCATCCTTGAGTTTCAGGTCACTGCTGTCAACAGCAGTTACTATTCCATGCCACACCCTCTCTTCGTTGGTGACAAGGTTAACTTCACGGTTCAGCAACTCCTGATTGCCGCTGATCCTCGCCTGACGATAGATAATTTGACGTTTCCCCATGGGAGAGCTGATTTAACTAGTTTTTGGTTGGCCCTATTTAACAAAAATCTCCAATATCTCATAGTGAAGTTCCCCTTTGGGCACCACTATCTGAACTTTTTCACCAACCGCCTTTCCGATGAGTGCCCTTCCAACTGGAGAGCGAACAGAAATTTTGCCCAAATCGGAGTCGGCCTCCTCGGACGAGACCAGCGTATATTCAATGATTTCACCTGGATCATCAAGATTGCGAAGTTTCACCGAGGTAAGGATGTAGACCTTGTCAGTCTTGATCTGTTTCGGATCAAGAATCGTTGCCGATGAAAGCTTGTTTTCGAGGTCGGCAATACGCGCCTCGGTGTGTGACTGCTCCTCTCGTGCCGCATCGTATTCTGCGTTTTCACTGAGATCGCCATGGGCTCTCGCTTCAGCAATTTTTTCCAGAACTTCCCTTCTGGTTTGATGAACCAGCACGTATAATTCCTCTTTCAGCCGGTTATACCCATCATTTGTCAGGTAAATTCTGTCAGTCATCTCTGGTGCTGTTTTTGTTTAATAAAAAGAAAATAACTCCATAAGCGCAATTTGCCGGGGCAAACGGACAGGATAGTAAACGAAAAAAAGTAAAGTCAGTCGCTCACGCCTGACTTTACTTCGAAACAATGTACCATTCTTAATCCTTCAGGCAAAAAAACTTTATACATTAAAGGCAAAATATATTTTATTGCCCTGCCTCTCAACCAGCAGAAAGAGAAGATCTCCGCTTTTGACATTTTTGACAAGGGCGCTGTACTCGGCAAAGGAGGTCAGATTCTGGCGGTTGAGCGAAAGAATAACATCACCACTCCGCAAACCGGCAACGTATGCATTTGATGCTGGATCAATGCCTGTAATGACAACCTTGCCTGCAGCAGGATTCAGGTTCAGTCTTCTGGCGGTCTGGGCTGTAAGCTCCTCTGCCCTGAAACCGAATACTACGGGTATCTTCTCCTCTGTTTCTGCCGGCGCAGCAGAGGCACTCCTTGCGGGCTGCTCTTCAAGACGAACCTGAAAGAGTCTGATTGCTCCATTCCTGAGCACCCTGAACTTCACGATTGAGCCGGGCGACTGACCGGAAATGGAATTGCGCAATTCATTGCTGCCTGTAACCTTCACATCATTAAAGTCAAGAATAACATCGCCGGTTTTTATCCCGATTTTCGCGGCTGGACTTCCCTCAATAACTGTCCCGACAAGTGCCCCTTCTCCTGACTTCAGCCGCATCGCTTTTGCAATATTCTCATCAACATTCTGGATAGTCACTCCAAGATAGCCTCGGGCAACTTTTCCGGTAGTGATAAGTGCAGTCATCACCTGCCTGGCCATATTTGAGGGTACGGCAAAACCGATTCCCTCAAATCCACCCGTACGGCTCGCAATGGCCGTATTGATGCCGACAAGTTCACCATTGATATTGACAAGAGCGCCTCCGGAATTCCCGGGATTGATCGCCGCATCGGTCTGGATGAAATCTTCATAATCGGCCAGCCCGACATTGGCACGCCCTTTGGCGCTGACAATGCCCTGGGTGACGGTTCTGGCAAAATTTTCACCAAGGGGGCTTCCAATGGCAATGACCCATTCCCCTACCCTGAGTTTGTCACTGTCACCAATCACAATTGGCTTGAGATCTTTTGCGTTGACCTTGATAACGGCAAGATCGGTTTTTGAATCAGTGCCGATAACTTTGGCATCAATTTTCCTGTTGTCGAAGGTTCTGATATAAACGGCATCAGCACCTTCGATCACATGGTTATTTGTGAGGATATAGCCATCAGGAGTAACAATGACACCTGAACCGATGCCTTTCTGAACCCCTTTGTGACCTCTTCCAGAACCACTCTCTGGTCTGTCAAGGAAGTCATCAAAGGGACGCCCGAAAAAGTCATCGAAAGGACGTCCAAAAAAGCCAAACGGGGAGATAATTCGTTGATTCACCGTTTTTTCAGTGAAAATAGTCACTACCGACGGGGTTGCTGACTCCGCAATCTGCACAAATGCCTCATTGAAGCCTTTGAGCGACTGGATTGGATAATTTTCGATATTGTTTGTCGCCGTGGCATAATTTGGTCTGTTGGAGAGAGTCCATCCCCTGGGCGAAAGGTTGAACTCTACATTCGAAAAGACAAGTGCCCCTACGGCTATACCTGCAAAAACAAGAAGCAGGTATTTCATGATTGCTTGTTTCTTGCGCATCGGTTCTTTAAGGTTTTATTGTTGTGGTTCTGATAAAGCCTCAATGTTTTCAACGGCAGTTAATCCCGCCTTCATTTTATTCATGGTCTCTTCATATTCAGACTCGGGTTTTGAATCGGCCACAATTCCCCCGGCAGCCTGAAAATAGATGGTGTTGTCTTCTATCACCATCGTCCGGATGGCTATTGCTGTCGTGAGATTACCCTTGAAATCAAGGAATCCAACAGCACCGCCATAAAGGCCCCGCTTCTCCTTTTCAAGCTCATAGATGATCTCCATAGCACGAACCTTGGGAGCACCCGTGAGGGTACCTGCCGGAAAGCAGGACCAGAAGGCATCCATGGCACCAAATTCGTCACGAAGCTCACCACGAACGTTACTCACAATATGCATCACGTGAGAGTATTTTTCAATAACCATCATCTCATTTGTCTCAACGGTGCCGATTTTGGCAATTCTGCCAATATCGTTCCGACTCAAATCAATCAGCATCAGATGTTCTGCCAGCTCTTTTTCGTCGGAAAGCAGCTCACGAGCGTTGCGTTCATCCTCTTCAAAGGTGCTTCCGCGATGGCGTGTGCCAGCAATAGGCCTGGTATCGACAATGCGCCGTCCCTTGCTGTCACGCTCAACCTTGACCAGCAGCTCGGGTGACGACCCGACAATCTCAAACTCTTTGAGGTCAAAATAATAGAGATAGGGAGAGGGGTTGATCGTTCTCAGCATCCTGTAGACATCAAACGGACGGGTATTAAGCGGACGGCGAAGACGCTGTGAAACCTGTACCTGAAAAATATCTCCCGCCACAATATACTCTTTTGCCTGTTCTACCTTCTGCAGGTACTCATCTCTCGTTGTATTTGAAACAACCTCCTCCGGTCGCTCGGCCTGAAAAACAATCTCTTCACGCTGAAGAGGACGGAACATCTGTTCGGCGATCACCTCTATTTTTCTCAATGCCGCAGGCTTGTCGCTCTCGTCAAGATAGTTCGAAACGATAAAAACCTTGCGCATGATATTGTCGAAAACCACAAGGGTATCGCAGAAAAGCAAAAAAATATCGGGCATCCCTGCCGGATCAGCAAGTTCAGCCATTGGAATTTTCTCGACGAGATGCATGGCATCGTAGCCGAAATAGCCAAAGACACCAGAGGTGATCATCTGGGGTGTCCCATTCTTTTTTCTTGGTATCTCTTCACTGTCGAATGCAGCAAGAGTGCGGTCAATCTTCAGGCGAAGATCGGGTTCCTCCCCGGCAATTCTGCCAAGATCGCTGAATTTTTCATCAAGAATTTCAAGATCAGTCGCTCCATCCACGAACCCCCTGAGGATCGCGACGGGATCTATGGCGATGTAGGAAAAGCGGGCAAGAAGCTCCTCGCCCTCCACCGATTCGAGCAGGCATGAGTAGGGGCGACGCAGTTTGAGATAGACTGAAACTGGTGTCTCGGTATCGGCATGAACCTCTTTAAAAAGCGGTTTGAGACGATAGGATGCATGCCGTTGATTTTCTGGCATAAAAGCAGTGAGCTGAACTTGTTATTGTTTACCTTGTGACCATGTCGGTTACAATAAAGAAATATATTTTGAGTCGATAAAAAAAGAGTTCAGGCGACTACTCTCCGGCAACGGATGAAATTGAAAAGCAATCATGATGCACCGACTTCCACACAGAGCGTTCGTGATAAACTGGCTGAAAGCCCTTATACTCTCGCCGGGAATGCTCTTTCCTGCGGCATATCTTCTGGTCTATCTTTCCACCAATATCTACCTGAACACAGATTTTAAAAAGAACCTTTCCGTGTCGGTCAACCAGGCAACCGGCAATACATGGAAAATCAACATCAAAAACGTTAAATCGGGTCTGGTTCTAAACTCCGTCACACTTGATAACGTTGAACTCACCCCCATTGCCGGTCGCCAAAAGAGCGGGCAACGTACCAATCATGCCATTACCATCAAAACCCTCGAAATAGCTTTCCCTGAACTACAGAACATTCTCTTTAGCCGCAAAAAGCAGCTCCTGACGACAGAAATAATCTGCAAAAAAATTCTTTCCGATGAGCGTCTCCTTCAATGAACCATCAACCCCGGGCGTCTCCATCGGATTGAGCCAAGTTTGCCGATGGGGTCAGAGAGCAATGAGAGATCGGGATCCCATGACCAGTAGACCATCAACGCCTGACCTACAAGATCCCTTTCCGGCAAAAAACCCCAGAACCGACTATCAAGGCTGTTGTCGCGATTGTCGCCCATAGCAAAGTAGTAGTTATCCTGAACGGTATACTCCTGAACCGGAGAACCATCAACAAAGACCTCCCTCCCCTGTAAACTCACTTCGTGTCCTTCATCGGCAACAAGCGAACTATAGAGCGGATAGGTTGCCGCTGTGAGCTGCACAACATCTCCCTTGCGAGGAATGCGTATGGGCCCGTAGTTATCCTTATTGAAATTGGAAAACTGTGGAAAGATCATGTAATCAGCCTCGCCGGGCGGAACGCGGGTTCCGATAAACTGAGCATGTTCCGGCAGAGTTACCGCTTTTTTATTGACAAAAAGCTGCTGGTCATGAATCTCAAGGGTGTCACCACTGATGGCTACACAGCGCTTGATATAGTTCAATGAACGATCTTTGGGATACTTGAAAACGATAATGTCACCGCGATCAACCTTGTCAACTGCTGGCAGACGAATTTCGGTAAAGGGCACTTTGGCCCCATAAACATATTTGCTGACAAAAAGAAAATCACCCGCAAGCAGCGTACTCTCCATTGATCCGGTTGGAATACGATAGGTTTCAACCACAAAAACCCTGAGAACTGTTGCAAGAATTGCGGCAATAATGAGAGCTTCAAACCACTCTCTCGAGTGCTTTTTTTCCGGTTTACCCTTCTGTGTATTCAATGATGCGCCATGTTAATCGTTTATAAAAAGAGATTACTGAATCCGGCAAAACCCTTCTATTCGTCAATATTCAATAATGCAAGGAAGGCCTCCTGTGGAACCTCTACCCTTCCGACCTGTTTCATCCTCTTTTTGCCCTCTTTCTGTTTTTCGAGCAGTTTGCGCTTTCGGCTGATATCACCACCATAGCATTTGGCCAGCACGTTTTTGCGCATCGCCGAGATGGTTTCGCGCGAAATCACCTTGCTGCCAATGGCTGCCTGGATGGCCACTTCATACATCTGCTTGGGAATAATCCCCTTCAGTTTCAGGCATAGCTTCTTGCCCCAGTCATAAGCCTTTGAGCGGTGAACCACAATCGAGAGTGCATCGACCGTTTCGCCGTTCAAGAGTACATCGAGCTTGACCAGATCGGAATCACGGTAACCAACGTACTCGTAATCCATTGATGCATAGCCTTTTGAAATTGACTTGAGGCGATCGTGAAAATCAAAGACAATTTCGGCCAGCGGAAACTCGAAGTGCATGATCACCCGTGTGGTATCGAGATAATCGGTGTTCTTGTACTCTCCACGACGCTCCATACCGAGCTTCATGACATTGCCAATGTAGTCGGAAAGCGTGATGATCTGCATGGTGACATAGGGCTCCTCAACAAGATTGATGCGTCCCGTCTCCGGCATCTTGGAGGGATTATCAACAATAACAACTTCACCATTGGTCATGACAACCCGGTACTCAACGTTCGGTACCGTAGTAATGATATTGACCCCGTACTCACGCTCAAGACGCTCCTGAATGATCTCCATATGGAGCAGACCGAGAAATCCGCAGCGGAACCCAAAACCGAGAGCTACGGAGGTTTCGGGGGTATAGAGCAACGAGGCATCGTTCAGGGCAAGCTTTTCGAGCGACTCGCGAAGATCCTCAAATTCATTGGAGTTAATCGGGTAGAGACCGCTGAAAACCATCGGTTTGACCTCCTTGTAACCGGCCAGGCGCTCGTGTGCCGGATTGTCGGCAAGCGTGACGGTATCGCCAACCTTGGCATCCTTGACATCCTTGATGGAACAGATCAGGTAACCGACATCTCCCGATTCGAGAGAGGATTTTGGCTGCCGTTTCATGCTCATGGTACCAATCTCTTCGGCAAAGAAAATCTTGTTGCTTGCAAAAAATTTGACCCTGTCGCCCTTTTTCAGCGATCCCTCAACAATTCGAAGATAGATCACCGCGCCACGATAGGAGTCGAAGACCGAGTCAAAGATCAGTGCACGCAGGGGAAGGTGGTTGTTGTCGGCAGGTGCAGGGATGCGCTGGACAATGGCCTCAATGAGTTCAGCGACTCCGATACCGGCTTTGGCCGAGACCTGGAGGATCTCCTCGCGTTTGATACCGATAAGATCCATGACCTGACGGGCAACACCCTCAACATCGGAGGAGGGCAGATCAATTTTATTGATAACCGGAATAATATCGAGCCCGGCATCGAGAGCGAGATAGAGGTTGGCGATGGTCTGCGCCTCTACTCCCTGTGTGGCATCAACAATAAGAAGAGCCCCTTCACAGGCAGCCAGAGAGCGTGACACTTCATAGCTGAAATCGACATGACCGGGAGTGTCAATGAGGTTCAGGGTATACTCAAGGCCATCTGCCGCCTTGTGCTTCATCTGAATGGCATGACTTTTTATGGTGATGCCGCGCTCACGCTCCAGATCCATATCATCAAGAACCTGTGCGGAGGCCATCTGGGTTCGGTCAAGCGTGTTCGTTATTTCGAGCAGGCGGTCAGCCAGTGTGGATTTTCCGTGATCGATATGTGCGATAATGCAGAAGTTCCTGATACGGTTGACTTCTGTACTGGACAATGCCATAAAAAGAGCGTTTGATTCTGGTTAATAATTCAATGTCGGCCAATATAACCAATTAATGGAATTGTGACACCGCCCCCTGTCGGCTACACCAAAAGTGCAGGCCCTGCATCTTGGCGAAACCCCCTGACAAATTCGGAGGCTTCCATCGGTTTGCGCCCTTCGAGCTGTAGCGAAAGCAGCTCAAGCCAGCCATCGGAGCCCTTTGCATAGAGCCCTCCCTGATCAACAACAAGCGTCCCGGCAGGTGCCGAGAGGTTCGCTGCGGAGAGCTCTGACGGAACGGCCCTGAAGATTTTCATGGTTTTACCCCTGAAGGTTGTCCATGCCGCAGGCTTCAAGGCAAGCCCCCGGATAAAGTCATGAAGAGCTGAAACAGATTGCGACCACTCAATACGCGTATTGTCGCGGGTGAGCTTGGGAGCCCTTGAGGCAAGCGTGTCATCCTGGCTCGACACCTCCATACTCCCTGAAGCAATCAACTGGAGGGTATCAACCACAACCCGTGCACCAATAACGGAGAGACGAGCAACAAGTTCATTAGCATTTTCATCAGGAGCTATCGGCGTTTTTTCCTGAAGAATGATATTTCCGGTATCGACGCGCCGCTGAAGAAAAAATGTAGTAACACCGGTTTCACTCGCTCCCCGGATAATGGCCCAATTGACGGGTGCAGCACCACGATAGGCTGGCAAAAGTGATGCATGAAGATTAAAGGCACCAAGAGAGGCTTGCTCATAAACCGCAGGAGGAAGAATACGGAAGGCAGCAACAACAATGACCTCTGCCCGACATGCAGCAACTGTTTCCGCAAAATCCGGCGAGGTGACATCATCAACTTCATACACGGGGAGAGCAAGAGCAAGCGCCGCCTGCTTTACCGCCGAGGGTTCAGTATCGGCATGTTTGCTCTTTCGGGGCTTGTCTCGACCGGTAACAACCAGCACAATTTCAAACTTCTCCTTTTCAGCCGCAATCGCCTGTAATGAGGGAACGGCAAAATCGGGCGTTCCCATAAAAATAATCCGCATGACGCTCAAGAGTTTTTAGATGTGGCAGCAACGTCACGCGTAACAACCGGATACTCGGCATCAACAACACCAGAAGCAAGAGCTACAAGTTCCTTCTGTATTTTTTTCCGGTCACGCTTCTCCATCCTGTCAACAAAAAGGGTGCCATCAAGGTGATCGATCTCATGCTGGAGTGCCCTTGCAACCATACCGGAAAATTCACCGATTTGCTCTTCAAAATGCTCATCACGATATTTCAGGGTAATAACTGAGGGGCGTGTAACATAACCTTTAACGCCGGGAACGCTCAAACACCCCTCCTCCATCTCGTTATAGCTCCTGACCGAAAGAATATGGGGATTAATGACCACCATCGGCTTTTCGCGCTCATAGTTCTCGACACCAGCGAGATCAAGCACCAGAAGGCGAATCGAACGCCCTACCTGGGGGGCGGCCAAACCAATGCCCGAAGCATTGCGCATCGACTCGAACATTGAGGCAACAAGCTCCTCAATGTCGCTGTCAACACCCTTCAGCGGCCTGGCTTTCTGTCGAAGAATATCATCACTGTAGATATTGATCGGTAAAATCATCGTGCTTCAATTTTAAACATAATATAGCCCTGTTTCAGCAACTCCCGACACCATCTTGCGTTTTCGCACAATGCACAAACCCCGCCAAAGCGGGGTTTGTTGCGGAGAGGGAGGGATTCGAACCCTCGGTAGCCCTATAAGAACTACGTCGGTTTAGCAAACCGGTGCCTTCAGCCGCTCGGCCACCTCTCCAGGATGGTGTTGCGGAGGATGAGGGACTCGAACCCCCATGGGCGTGAACCCGGCAGTTTTCAAGACTGCTGCCTTACCAATTAGGCAAATCCTCCGAGTTTATAAAGAACAGTGGACGAATATAATAAATCATCCCGAAAATCATGAGAAAAAAACCTTATAACGTTATTTCAACAATTTTCCTGGCGGAGAGGGAGGGATTCGAACCCTCGAGGGCTGTAACACCCTACCCGCTTTCCAGGCGAGCGCACTAGACCAACTATGCGACCTCTCCCTAATAATAAAAGGCTCGTAATTTACACTCTATTTTTGATTTTCAAAAATATTCTCTCTCCCGGGGAGGCTTTTTACATTATTACCGCCTCCCTCCTTTTTTCAGATGGATATTACCCGCGATTAACATTATCATTCTATGCCCACTTTTTGTAAATTGGCGAAATAAATTTTACAGATACCAACTTATCCCCGCCCTGCCCATGATGAAGATTCTCTATGAAGCGCTGACGTTTGACGATGTTCTTCTTATTCCCGCATATTCCAGCGTTCTCCCAAAGGAAACGATTACTGAAACCCGCCTTACAAAAAACATTGCGCTCAAAATACCACTGGTGAGCGCAGCCATGGACACCGTAACAGAATCAGGGCTTGCAATCGCTCTGGCACGTGCTGGCGGTATTGGTATTATCCACAAAAACCTGACCATCGAAGAGCAGTCACGCGAAGTTGCGAAGGTCAAGCGATATGAGAGTGGCATCATCCGCAACCCCTTTACCCTCTATGAAGATGCCACAATGCAGGATGCACTTGACTTGATGCTTCGCCATGCCATTTCAGGCATTCCTGTTATTGCCCGTCCGGCATCTGAAGGGAGCTTTGACCGCAAGCTCAAGGGAATTGTCACAAACCGTGATCTGCGCATCAAACCCCAACTGGATGCAAAAATCACAACGATCATGACCAGCAAAAACCTCATTACTGCCCGTGAAGATGTTGATCTTCAAAAAGCTGAGGAGATTCTGCTTTCCAACAAGATTGAAAAACTGCTGATTACCGACGACAACGGAAACCTCAAAGGGCTGATTACCTTCAAGGATATCCAGCAACGAAAACAGTTCCCCAACGCCTGCAAGGACACGCAGGGACACCTGAGGGTGGGAGCTGCCGTTGGCATCAGCGCAAATACACCTGAAAGAGTCAAGGCTCTGGTTGATGCAGGTGTCGATATCATTGCAGTCGATACCGCTCACGGCCATAGCAAGGCGGTGCTCGATATGGTCAAGAGCATCAAGAAAAACTGGCCTGAGTTACAGATTATTGCCGGTAATGTGGCAACTACTGAGGCGGTCAGAGATCTGATCGACGCTGGTGCTGACTGCATAAAAGTTGGTATCGGCCCAGGCAGTATCTGCACCACGCGGATTGTTGCCGGTGTCGGTATGCCTCAACTGACCGCCATCATGAACTGTGCGGAAGAGGCCGCCAAAACCAACACACCCATCATTGCTGACGGCGGCGTCAAATACAGCGGCGATATTGCCAAAGCTCTCGCTGCGGGCGCTGATTCCGTGATGATCGGAAGCATTTTTGCCGGAACCGATGAAAGCCCGGGGGAAACGATTCTCTATGAAGGGAGAAAATTCAAGACCTATCGCGGCATGGGTTCTCTCGGAGCCATGTCGGAACCCGAAGGAAGCAGCGACCGTTATTTCCAGGATGCATCAAGTGAGTCGAAGAAATATGTGCCTGAAGGAATTGAAGGCAGAATTCCGGCAAAAGGGAGCCTTGATGAAGTGGTTTACCAGTTAATCGGCGGATTGAAATCGGCGATGGGTTACTGCGGAGTCACCTGCATTGAAGAGCTGAAAAACAATACACGCTTTGTGCGCATCACCTCGGCAGGTCTGAGGGAAAGCCACCCGCATGACGTCAAAATCACCAAGGAAGCTCCCAATTATTCAACCGCAATGTAGAGAATACGGGGACTTATAGCAGTTATAAGTCCCCGTATTTTTCTTTTATTTGTCGTCAGTCAACCCTTCGAGGCGATCTTCCAGATCGGCGTAGATCTGCTGCAACTCATCAATCATATTCTGGTCAGCTTTCCACATGCCGCGACCGTTTGCCTCAAGCATTCGGCCTACGATGTTTTTGATTGCCTGGGGATTGAGTGTTGCAAGCCGCTCCCTCATTTCAGGATCAAGCGCGTAGGTCTCAGCAGTCTTTTTATAGACCCAGTCGTCCACACTCTTGGTTACGGCATCCCATCCAAGCATGTAGGTGACGCGGTTGCTAATTTCACCGGCACCGCTGTGACCGTGCTTGAGCATCCCTTCAAACCACTTTGGATTGAGCAGTTTTGAACGGTACTCAATACGTAGCGATTTATCGGCATCATCAACCTTGATGTCGGAGGTAAACGATTCAACATAGTTGAGCTTGACATCCCCACCTTTTGTGTTGCGGCGACGTGCAGCCAACTGAAGCGACCCGGATGAGGAGAAGTAGTGGTCGATATCGGAGATACCAAATTCGGTAGAGTCAACCTGGTGCACTACCCGGTCAACCGATCCAAGCAACTTCTGCAGAATAGCGGACTCATTCTCCCCTTTATGGCCTCCGCCGTAGGCACTGCTGTTGCGGCGGATAAAGAGGTCATCAAGATCATTTTCTGATTCCCATGCCGAATCCTCAATCATGTCATCAACATAGGTACCGTAGGCACCAGGAGCCTGGGTAAACTGCCTCGCGGTCGCAGTCTCAAACGCCATGCCGGACGCAACCGCCTCATCGACATGCTTTTTGACATAGTTCATCTCCACGGGCTCATCCGCTTTGGCCGCTTCCTTGACGAGGCGGTCAAGCTGATCCATGAGAAGACCGAAAGCGTCACGGAAAATCGGGCTGAGCTGCATGAGCACATCAATGCGCGGGCGACCAAGCTTGTCGAGCGAAACAAGACTGTAGTGACTGATTTTGCCGAAGGCGTCGTAGGAGGGTTCTCCTCCAAGCAGCCTGATGACAACGGCAACGGCCTCACCCTTGGTTTTAATGGTATCAAGACCCCAGAGCACCTGGGCGATGGTTTCAGGATACTCCCCTTCATTTTCTTCACGATGCTTTTTGACGATGCTGTCGGCAATGAGCGAACCGCGCTTGAATGCGAGTACCGATGGAATTCTCCACGGATCAATGGAGTGTATGTTGCGGCCCGAAGGGAGCACATTAATACCGTCGCGCACCAGGTCACCGCCAGGACCGGAGGAGATGTAACGACCGCAAAGCACCTTCATCAGCGAATCAAGTTCACCCGTATTGTCGCGAAGGGCAAAAAGAAGCTGTGCACCCTCCCTGATCAACTGTTCAATAAAGGGCAAATGTTCTGCGGAAGGCTTACCCCCTCCTGTTATTGTGGCAAAGGAACTTGCAGCATTTTTTCGTTCAAAGAGCACCTGCTGGACAAAATCACGACAGGCACCATCAACCCACTCCCGCAAGCGGATAGCCTCCTCTTCGCCCTTTCTCGATCGACTGGTCAGCTCCTCATAGCTCCTGTACCCTGCGCTCTTGCCCGACGCGTTCAGAAGAAGAGATGGTAGAGTTTTGCCCTCTTCCTCCCTGTTTTTAAGGGTTTCGGTGACGGTGATGATCTGTGAATCCAGAGGACTCGCCTCACCAAAAACATGTAGGGAGTTGGAAATCAGGCGATTTTCAAGTTCGCTTACGTAAATATAGAGCCTGCTGACATAATCGCTGAACCCTTCGTTTTCAGGGCGGGGGCAATCGTCCGTCAAATTGAGCAGCTCTGCTTTCTGCATAATATCCTCTTCAAAACCCGAATTCTCTCCCTGCCCTTCAATGGAGCCTGAAAAAGTTCTCTCACGGAAATCGACCAGCAGATCTTTCAATGCGGGAAGCTCCTTGTAGAGACCGGCACGCGAGAGCGGTGGAACAACGTGGGAGACCATGGTCGCCAGCCCGCGCCGTTTGGCAATGCTCGATTCACTCGGATTGTTCACCGGATAGATGTAGATATGCGGCACCTCTCCAAGAAGGGCATCCGGCCAGCAATCGCCGGTAAGGCCGGTCGGGAGTCCCGGCATCCATTCGACCGATCCGTGCATACCAACATGCACCAAGGCGTGCGCCTGAAACTCCCGGCTTATCCAGCGGTAAAATGCGATATACTGGTGGTGCGGCGTGTTTGATTTATCGAAAAGCAAGCGCATGGGATCGCCCTGTACCCCGATGCGCGGCTGAACACCAATAAAAATGTTACCAAATTGTAGACCTCCGATAAAAACATCATGCTCCCCGATCGGCACAATCTCTCCTGGAAATTTCTGCCACCGATCCTCAATACGTTCCCGCTCCCGTGAAGAGGTAAGCCCCTTGAAGGTATCATAGCTCACTTTGAGGGCATCCAGTTGATGCTGTTTGATCTGGTGATCGGTTGCCTGATCGAGCGCCTGAAAAAGCGCTTCGGATGATTCAGGGAGCTGACCAACATTGTATCCCTCCTTTTTCAGCCTCTGCAAAGCGGCCAAAAGCGTTCGAGGAACATCAAGCAGTGCCGCAGTCGCTTTTTTACCAAGACCAGGAGGATAATCGTAGACAACAAAGGCAATTTTTTTATCCCTGTTGGCCGTTGCCCGCAGACGGAGCCACTGACTGACAATGCCTGCAAGCCTCTCAAGGCGCTCCGCCACCGTCTCGACCTTGCCATCCTCTACAGCACCAAGAATAACCGGACATATCGCGCCATCCATCTCGGGAATGGCATAGGTAAAGGTCATCTGCATGGGCGAAACACCAAGCTCTTTCCATGACTCAAACCCTTGTGTCAAAAGTGGCTGGGCAACAATATAAGGAACGTCAAGTTTTGTCATGATCTCGTGACGCGCCTCAGCCGCCGTGCCCGGCTTGGTCGATCCGGCAGGGCCACCCACAAGACCAAAACCCATCATATTCACCAGAAGATCAATTTTCTCCTTGACAAACCAGTCACGCACCAGTACATGACCTTCAACTCCCGTCACAAAGGCGGGAAAAAGATGAATTCCCCGTTTTTCAAGCACACGGATGGTGTTGTCGATATAGCTTTTTTCCTGAAGCAGGTGTTTACGGAAAAACAAAAGACCGATTTTCTGGCCTTTATCGATATTGATCCCGCGCTTTTTCGACCAGTTTTTATAACTCTTGATATCTGTAAAAAAGGCTGGTGCGTCAGGATGATAGATACCCATGTTCGGCACTTCAACCAGCGCCCCGACAGTGACCGGCTCATTAAAATATTCCCTGAGAATCAGCCGGAACATGTTGGAAATATTCTCCGCCGTCGGCTGCATCCAGTAAGAGTAAACCATCAGCCAGTTCTTGAAATCCTTTGCCTTGTTGGGCACAAGAGGAAGAATGGTGCGCATGATCTTCATGAGCTTCATGTAGCCATAAAGGGCATCCTCATCGCGCCCCTTCACCAGCATTTTGGCCACTTTTTTTACCATGTCGGGCATACCGGCCTTTCCATCCCCGACAGAATAGCTCCCAACCTTGGTCAGTGCCATAGCTTCAGGCATTGACTCAAAAATAAAGATGGTCTTTTCGTTACTCGACTGATCAAGCTGTTGTTTGAACCAGTCGATCTGCTCCTTGAAATTGATCATACTCATAAAAAGGCAATCGGCCTCCTGAATTGCTTTCGCCGCTTCGGGATGCTTTTTTTCAAGATCAATATCACTCAACTGGGTCAACTCAGCTTCAGCGGAAAGAAGCCCCTTAATCTTTTTCCAGAGAGCAGCGTTGTACTGCTCAAGACCGACAACAGCAACAATTTTACGAAGATCAGACATGATAAAATAAGTAGGTACGCATTAGATGTATCTCGCTCACAAAACTATAACACGATATATCTCTAATGTATAAAAGAAGCGGAATAATTCCGAAAATGACCTTTCCGGTTTGGGCAACCGGAAAGGCCTTCGAGAATCAAAAACTCAGGGCAGCCTCAACAATCTGTTCGGCTTTGGCATTGGGCAGGTAAAAATAGCGTCCACCGAGCTTCTGGGCAAGTTTGGGTGCTTCGCCCCTCGACAGATAGTTCATCTGCGTATCAATAACAATGGAAGCTACACCATCAGCCTGGATAGAGAGCGAAAGCGCCTCTATCTCCTTTTCAAGCAGCTCCTTGGATATTTTTTCTGCATTCGGGTCAAAGGTAGCCTGCAACCCGATATTACCGCGACCATCGGTGATCAGCACAAACATGATCTGTGAAATACCTTTGGTACGCGCCTGTTTTGCCGTCTCCCAACCGAGGTAGAGTGCAGAAGCAAGCGGGGTACCGCCTCCGGTAGGAAGCACATCAAGCTCACGCTTTGCACGATCAACACTCTGTGATGGTGGCAAAAGCACCTGCGCCTGCTTTCCACGGAACGAGATGAGAGAGACCTGGTCGCGATGCACGTAAGCATTCTGCAAAAGACTTGCCACTGCGCCTTTGGCCTGGCGCATTCTGTTCAGCGCCATGGAACCCGAAGCATCGACCATGAAAATAAAGAGTGTCCCCGACTTGTCGCGGAAGCGCTTGATCTTCACGTCATCTTTGGTGATAAGCAGAGCCGTTTTTGGCCTCCCGGCCATCTTGCTGTCACGACGGCGAGTCTCCTGCCAGGGTGCTGCAGAAATGAGTGTCGGGATAAGCGCAACTTTATTGGTGCGCATTTCACCGGGCTGGGCCCTTACAAAACGTCCGCGCTTGTTGTTCAGCGCTTCGCCACGGCTGCCAGTCGTCGTTTTCTTTTTTGATGCCAGAGAGATATTCAAAATATTGTCGGGCAGCTCCATCTCAATAGCATCCATCATCAACTCCTCGATCATATCAGGAGTCTCCTTCTTCTCCTCTTCAGCATCAGCATCCGGAGTATCGGCCTGCGCCTCGTCATCTTCACCTTGCGGCTCTTCCTCCTCTGGCGGTTCCTCCTGGGGAGGCATATCGTCCGCTGCGGCCTCCCTTTCGGGCATACGGGTCGCACGGGGAATAAGCACAAGCTTGATGGCCTGTTTCATATCCTCCTCCTCAACATCAGTGCGCTGAGCGAGAGCGGCTGCGGCGATTGCAGCACGAACCGTAAAGATATCGACACGGTTTCCCTCAACACCGAGGCTAATAGCGGTCTGAATCAGCGCACGAATCTGCTCGTCGGTAATCGAAACTCGCGGCAGCAATTCACGGGCAGCCTGGATAAAACCTGTAAGCATCCTCAACTCATCACGGGTATCCTCTTCATCTCTCGTGCCAAGTACGATGTTGACAATTTTTTTGCGTGCCCGGTAGTCGTTCTGCGCGGTAAAAGGAACAATAATGCCAATGCGGTCGAGCAATCCCATCCGCACCTCGCCATCGGTAGGATCATAGGTGCCCACCAGCATGAACTTGGCCGGATGCACCTCACTGAGCCCTTCGCGCTCAACGAGCACTTCGCCTCGCGAAATAGCATCCATGATGTGCGATACCGCCGAGCTGTCGAGAAGGCTGATGGAGTCGACATAGAGCACTCCGCCATGCGCCTTCGAGAGAACGCCGTGCTGGACGACGCGAACTCCGGTTGCAAGGGTTGCCTCCAGGTCAACGCCACCGATCAAGCGATCTTCGGTAACGTTGAGGGGGAGTTCCACGAAGGGTGTCCCTTCGGGAAGAATATCAGCAAATGCCCTGGCGAGCGTCGACTTTCCCGACCCCACGGCCGAAGGAATAACAACACCGCCAAGTTCAGAATCAACGGCCAGCAGCATGAGCGCCTGCTTGGCCAGATCCATCCCTACGATATCGGTAAAAGCTATCATTATACGGCTTCCGCTTCTCCGAGGATTTTAGCGAGTTCACGATCAATTTTTTCACCTGCATCAAGGGTTTCAAGAGGATCCTTGCGCAGACGGTGACGCAGGCAGAGGCCAGCAATCTCCTTGACATGTTTCATGGTCACCACCGTCTCACCACGGAAGGCGGCATGAGCAAAAGCGGTACGGGTAATGGTGAGTTCACCACGGTGACCATCAATACCAAGATTCATACAGAGCTTTGCAATGTCGGTCAGTACCTCATCGGTCATGCTCACTTCTGGAAGCAGATCCTTGGCTGTCTGAATCTTTTTCTGGAGCTTCTGCTGTTCGCGACTGTACTTTTTCATAAAGGCATCGGGGTCTTCATCGAACTCACGGCGGCGTTTGACAATATCGACCCTTTTTGCAATATCAAGAATCGTGATGATACGGGCATGCAGGCCAAAACGGTCAAGAAGCTGGGGACGAAGCTCACCCTCCTCAGGGTTACCGGAACCGACAAGCACAAAACGTGCTGGATGGCGGATACTGATACCTTCACGTTCAACCACATTCTGGCCACTTGCTGCAACGTCAAGCAAAACATCGACAAGATGGTCATCAAGCAGGTTGACCTCATCAATATAAAGGAAGCCGCGATTCGCCTGGGCAAGAAGACCCGGCTCAAAGGCTTTTACACCACTGGTAAGTGCCTGTTCGATATCAATGGTACCGCAAACACGATCTTCGGTTGCGCCAAGCGGAAGGTCAACAACCGGTACAGGAATTTTTTCAGTTTTAAGGGTAGCGGGATCAATAGCCTTATGACCCTTTTTGGCCTCCTCACCTTCAACATATTGATCGACGGTACGATTGTAGGTATCGCCCTCAACGCGATCAATGAGGGGAAGCACTTCGGCAAGCGCCCTGACCGTTGTACTTTTTCCGGTACCCCTGTGACCCATAACAAGCACACCACCGATTCTCGGATCAATGATATTGAGGATCAGACTGAGCTTCATTTCCTCCTGACCAACAATTGCTGTAAAGGGAAAGGCTTGGCCGGACTTCTTTTTTGCGGCAGGCTTGACTGCTTTTTTGAGTTCCGGAGTAGCCGTGACCGTTGAACTCGCCTTTGCCTTTACCGTAGCAGGTTTCTTTGCTGCAGTTTTTTTTGCAACTGTTTCAGTCTGAGTCATAATTGATCGTTTGGTTAATACCTGTTTCTCCGTTGAACCGTGAAATTATTCACCGGAAAAGGCTTACTGTTTTTATGAGCTGAATAAAAGAGATGGAATTTATACTTTTAGAAAGACAATAGAAAATGGTTTTCAAAAACGTTACTCCAGCAGCGCATTTTCTGCTGCTTCCCTGATCGTTTCAGAAAGAGTCGGATGCGCATGAACTGTATTCGCAAGCAATTCCGCAGTAACCTCAAGGCGACGAGCCAGCGCAATCTCTCCGATCAGTTCAACAGCTCCATGTCCCACAATATGCGCTCCAAGCAAGCAGTTGTCAGCAGCATTAAACACAAGCTTTACCAGCCCCTCCAGAGTTCCGCAGGCATTAGCCTTGCCAGAAGCAGCAAACATGGAACGGCCAACCTTAACGGTATAACCCTTTGTTTCCGCATCCCTTTCGCTCAACCCTATGCTTGCAACCGAAGGATCAGCATAGACACATCGGGGAATCATGCTCTCATCAATCGGGAGAGGCTCTTTACCGGCTATTGTATCGACAGCAAGAGCCGCTTCAGCCGAAGCTTTATGGGCAAGCAGCATTCCTCCACGAACATCTCCAATGGCAAAAATATGGTTGACCGAGGTTCTGCAGGCACTGTCTGTTACCACAAAACCGCATGAACTCTCCACGCCGGCATGTTCCAGACCGAGCCCGTCACAATTGCCGGTTACGCCGACAGCAACGAGCAGACAATCAGCAGCTACCGACTGAGGCTCTGCTCCCTCAACCGCAAGAAAACCGTTTATCTTATCTCCTGATACCGTGACACCTTGCAGCTTCGCTCCGGTAAAAACAGTGATACCTGCCTTCTGAAACGAGCGCTTCAGAACTTCCGAAATCTCCTCATCTTCCAGCGGTAACAGCCGTGGCATCATCTCCACAAGCGTCACCGCACTGCCCGCCATGGCATAAAACCAGGCCAATTCAACCCCGATTGCTCCACCCCCCAGCACAATCATAGAGTGCGGAACCCTCTTCAGGGCAAGCGCTTCGCGGCTGGTCAGAATATATTTTCCATCGGGTTCAAGCCCCGGCAGTTGACGGGAGCGGGCACCGGAAGCAACAATGATGTGATCAGCCTGAAGAGTGTCGACACGCACGCCTTCACGAAAAATATCAAGCGTGTGCACTCCACTGAACACCGCATCACCCTGAATAACCTCAACCTGCGACCTGCGCAACATGAAGGCGATCCCTTTTGAGAGCTTCTGTGCCACACCGCGACTCCGTTTGACCGCTTCAGCCAAATCTATAGCAGTACCCTCCACCTTGAGACCGTAGGAGGCTGCTTTTTTAACAAAATTGAACAATTCAGCGCTCTGCAAAAGGGCTTTTGTTGGAATACAGCCCCAATTCACGCAGACTCCTCCCAATGCGCCTTTTTCAATGAGGCAAACCCTCATTCCCGCCTTTGCCGCTCGAAGTGCCGCCTCATAACCTCCCGGCCCGGACCCGATAACGGCAAGATCGACGGCACGAACTGACGAGTCAGGCAACTGTTGCTCGGAATGCATAGAAAATATGGTATGGTTTTTGTTATACTGACAAAGCAATGTATCGCCTTTAGTCTTCATGTACCGGAAAATGCAAAATCAACCACAAAAAAACGAATCCACACAAAAGGATGAACTCCCTCTTGAGCCAAAAAAACTCACCCTGCAGGTAAGCCGAGTGCAGTGTCCGATGCGTATTGATCAATACCTGACGCGCCAGATTGAAAACGCCACACGCAACAAGGTGCAGGAGGCCATCGAGGAGGGGCGGGTGCTGGTTAATGAAAAGAGCGTCAAATCAAATTATCGCATCAAATCCTGTGATCTCATTGAGATGACCTTTCTACGACCACCGGCCCCTGAACTTGCGGCAGAAGATATCCCCATAGAGATTATCTACGAAGACGAGGATCTGATGGTGATCAACAAAAAAGCAGGTATGGTCGTCCATCCGGCCTTTGGCAACTGGACAGGCACTCTTGCAAATGCCATTCTGCACCATATCGGCAAAGATGCAGAAGAACTCGACAAATCAGAACTCCGTCCCGGAATTGTCCACCGGCTCGACAAGAACACTTCAGGGCTCATCATCATAGCGAAAAATCCGGTTGCCCTCCACCGCCTTGCCCGCCAGTTTGCCGACCGAAAAGTGATAAAAATCTATAAAGCCATTGTATGGGGAGTTCCAAATCCACCTTCGGGCACCATAACAACCAATATCGGTCGTTCAAAAAAAGATCGAAAGGTGATGGCAAACTTCCCTTATGAGGGGGAGTACGGAAAAACTGCAATCACTGATTATACGGTTACAGAGAATCTTCAGTGGTTTTCCCTGCTTTCGCTCACACTGCACACAGGGCGCACCCACCAGATAAGGGCACATTTGCAGCATCTCTGTCACCAGATCCTTGGTGACGAAACCTACGGAGGAGCTATTCTTCGCATACTCCCATTCAGTAAAAGTGAAAACTTCGTCAAAAACCTTCTTGAATTGCTGCCACGCCAAGCCCTGCATGCCGAAACCCTCTCGTTTCATCAGCCCTCAAGCCACGCACCACTCTCCTTCACGGCTCCGCTGCCTGAAGATATGCAACACGCACTCAAAAAAATCAGGGCAGCTCTCACTCAAGCCTCTCTTTAAAAAGAAGGATGACACAACATCGATCGCTTGTGATTTGCATTTTTTGAACGATAAAACTATTCTGTACAAAAATGCAATCGCTCGCCTCGGTAGAAACAGGGCAAAACTGGAATGAGACAGGAAAAATGCAAAAAAAGAATCCGATAATCTCTTCTCATAGCTTGCGCTAACAACGAAATAACTATGGAAAACAAATATACAGGCCAGATAAAGGTACTGACACTGGATGACGAAATCGATTTTACAAATGAAATCAGTGACTACCTGAAAAATTCAGGCTTTATTGCTTATTCTGCGAATACCCCCGAAGATGGTTATGCCATATTGGGCAAAAACAATATCGATCTTCTTATTCTTGATGTACGCTTGCCTGGAACAAACGGACTTGATATTTTAAAAAATGTCAAGTCCCTTTATCCTGATATCGAAGTCATCATGGTTTCAGCACATGGCGATATGGATACCGTCATTGATTCAATCAGGCTCGGAGCATTTGACTATCTCCGTAAACCCATGAGATATATAGATATACAAATTGCCATAGAGCGTACACAAAAATATCTTCAAATGCAGCGGAAACTGGCACGCGCTGAAGAGAAATACTCACTGATCACATCTGACATAGAGTCAAAAATAGGGCGCCACTGCATCGGAAAAAGTAAACAGATCATTGATATTTATGAACTTGCTAAAAAAGCATCACAATATTCGGATATCAACGTCCTGATTACAGGTGAAAGCGGAACGGGAAAAGAGATTTTTGCAAGACTTATTCATTACATGAGCCAGCAAAAAGGAAGTTATTTTGGTGCTATTAATTGCAGCGCAATAAGCGAGTCCTTGATTGAAAGTGAATTCTTTGGACATAAAAAAGGCTCATTTACCGGTGCCATATCAGATAAAAAAGGATTGTTTGAAATATGCAATGAGGGAACACTGTTTCTGGATGAAATTGCCGATATGCCATATAATTTGCAATCCAAAATCCTGCGGGCTATAGAAGAGAGAACTATTACAAGGGTTGGTGATACAAAACCAATACAAACAAAATTCAGATTGATTGCAGCGACAAACTGTAATCTGCAAAAAATGGTGGAAGAAAAAAAATTCAGACTTGATTTGCTTCACAGATTGAACACACTGCATATACACATTCCCCCTCTTAGGGAAAGAACTGAAGACATCGGTCCTCTTTTGATAGATTTTACTGAAGAATTTTCAGAAAAAATCAACAAGCCAATAGAATATATTTCAGACGAAGTATTTGAAACTCTTGAAAAATACAGCTTCCCGGGAAATATAAGGGAATTAAGAAACCTGACGGAAAGGGCTATTATCCTTTCTACAGGGAAATCACTGGAAGTCACTGATTTCCCATTACCAACAATGGCAACAATACTCGAAAAAAAGGAACCCTCTGAGAGAAATAACACCACAGAGGAGGCTGAAACAATACGAAAAACACTTGAAGAGTGCGAATATAATCAGGTTATAACTGCAGAAATACTCGGGATGAGTCGATATGCCCTTATACGAAGAATGAGAAAATACAAAATTGATATAGCAAAAAAAGAAGTGTATCACTGAAAGGGCAGCAAATATAAAACGAGATCTGCAATGGCTGCTTTATAACAAGTCTCCCAATGGACCAAGATTAAGGTTCAGGTCTTTATCTGTGAGATGAAATATCTTTTTCAGCTCATCCATCTTGTTTTCAAGCTTCATGAGAGTTTCTCCGAGATTTTCAATTTGATCTTCGGTCAATGAATCGCCTTCAATTCTGCGCATTGCCTGTTTTTCCATCAGTTTACGAATCAACTCAACAAGAGTCAGCACAAGTTTTGCAAGGCCTGACTCCACATTTTCTGGTGTCGCATTTATTCGCCCTTGATTACCAGAATTAATTTTTTCGAGTTCGGCCATTATCTCTTCGGAAGAGCCTCCGTAAAACAATATTTTATCTTCTTCCATCGCTATTCAAGCTTAATTTGAGCAAAATTATATGGGGGCCACGGGCCAGTCAAAATCACATTATGTTCAGGATAAATTGATTGCATGTCGGCAACGAATGCAAGAAGTTCGTTTTTGGCAACCCGGTCTATCAAAAGCACTGCGTCTATAATACATCCCGATGTTGATCTTTTTTTAAAATCGACAATATCGGTTATCTTTTTAAGATCCCGAGCAACTGCGGACTGTATATTTTCAATATATTGCACATGTTTTTCTTCAGCCCTGTGTTGATGGTATTTTTTTAATAAATAGTTTTTATTTTCAGTACCTCCCAGCAGTATATCAGGAGATGAACAGGTAATATCTGGACTCTGTTCATGAACAGGAGTTCTCTGATATTGATGTGAAAAAAAGAGTCGTAATGAATACTCTTCTTTATTCATTACCCTGTTCAATGCCTTGATAAATAATTCTGAATTTTTTTCCAACAAAGCGGTGACATCAGTACAGGATGGTACAACTGAGCCATACCTCATCGGAAGAATTGAATATTTTTTTGAAATATCATCCACAATTTCAGCATAAGCCAACACCTCTTGGCGGGAAGTTGACAATGTATTGTCAGGTTGAGATGAAACTATAGCAGTGAGCGTATTGGCAGAGACAAATTCAAGCTCAACACCTGTGCCTGATGAAAAAGAGCCAATACCAGGAGATGAGGAATTATTAACTTGGTTTGAGTCAAGAATGGCATAAACAATTACAGACATACCTGACAATGATAAATTATTTATAACAGAATTAATTGACAGCCCTTCTTTTTTCCATTGTCTCCACAGAACTCAGCAATACCCTTAAACCAAGATAGACAAGGTCTATATCAGCCACTGAAATTACTATATCGCCAGTAATCACAACCCCTTTTGTTAAAACACGATCCAGAACATCAAGGATTGTAATTTCTCTGTTTGTTTCATAGAGATTTTCTTGCATATTAATTTGAAAGATTAACAAAAGAGTAAGGTGGCCAGGGACCTGCGATTTCAAGAGAGAGGCCAATATTTTCATGTTCAACAAGCAAAGAATCAGTAGTTTTAATAAAATTATCAAGATTTTCTTTTCGCAATAAAAAGGAGGCATTGATAATCATATCATCTTCATCTTCTGCTATTTTTTCCTGAGAAATCGCATGTAAACGATATTCATCAGAAAATTCATTTATCCGATTAAAGAGATTCTTTGAGAGAGTGTTGTATATCTCGTTGATTTCCTTCCCAAGAATATCAGCCTTTTTCTTTTTAAGAATATAGGCTTTACCTGGCGAACTCTCTTTAATTTGCAGTTCAATATCAGCAATATTTTGACTTAACAGAACGATATTTTCTACTATCTTTGTATTATTACAAAACGCCTTTACTGACCATTCTTCTTTATTTTCAAGATAAAGAAGGTTTTTTTTAAAGTCGCTTGCATACCTGGTTACAAAACTCTTTAGACTCTCTTCAGATTTATAGATTGTTCCAAAATTAAAAGGAATCACTGTATTCGCCTGCATGATGAGCCCAATGACTTTCAGGTGTGCTCTGACATTTGCATCCAGCCAGGACTCATCAGATAATCTTTTTTTAATGTTAACCTCAGAATAATCGTCTTCTGAAACATACTTTACAGCAGTATAAAGACCGGCTGCTTCTATAAAAAATATCTCATCACATCCTGAATAACTTTTTAGCGAAGGCTCTTCAAGAGTAACACAAAAAATGTAAAAAAGTTTAGTATCATTACATTCAGAGACCTCTTCAGAGTCAATTGTTTTCATCTTCTGAATCATCATAGTTTGACATTCTTGTGAATGACAATATTTCCATTTCGGAATCTACGGCAACAGCATAAAATAATCTTATTTTTTTAGGCGGAAGATTCATTGATTTCAAAAAAGAATCATCCTCATAGACCTCTGCAACAGTTTTCCATATATCACCAGATTTTTCTACACGTATAACGGTTACCTCGGTAGTTTTTATATTCTCTTTAAGAAATTTAATTACAGCATTTCTTACATTAATAATCTTGCTCATTATATGCTCCAATCGGTTATATTAAAAATGCGAATAATTTCTTACAGTACCTGTAGACAAGCTTTCGCTGATCTTGTTAATTTTGTTTATCCAGTCTTATTTGTTCCAGCTTTTTCAGCAAATCATCCTCCTGCCTGTCATATTCTTCCTCATCAATTTCATCAAGCTCAAACCTAAGCTGAAGTGCCATAAGTCGTTCTTTAACAGTGCCTTCATCTGATGTCTCTTTCTGTACAACATCGTTGATTTTTTCAGCAACAAATATAAGGCCGTTTAATGGCGCAAATAATATGTCATCTATAATAAAAATATCAGCCCCCTTTAGTATTGATCGAAAGGTTTACAAAATTATATGGTGGCAGTGTGCCTACGTATTTGAAGGTCATAATATCTCCATATTTTTTGTCAAGCTCATTTACAGCCACATCAAATTCAGGCTCTTTTATCTCCTTGATAAGAAAGGCCGCATTCAGTATCATAAAATTGCCGTAGTTATCAGTGATCTTTACATCATCGGCAATAGGCGTCAAGATATCAAGAATCTGTTTCTTATAACTCTCAATTTCTTTTTTAAGTGCTTCCCCAACCATTTCACCAATTTTTACCCGTTGATAGTGAATTTTATCGGGAGGTTGGTTCAACAGTTTGTCTCTGAGAGATCTTATACTGTCATACTTCTGTATGATATTTTCATAAATCTTTGATTCTTCTGCAACAACTTTAAGCCCAAGCTCCTTCTTGCCGTTCATTTTACTGAGCAAATCATCAAGCCTGCGATAATCTTCAGTGAGTATACGAACGATTGCGTCATCAGTGTCATGTGGCGAGATCGTAGAAAACCTGACAGGAAGAACATTAAAACGCTTCATCACCTCTTCAAGGACTTTTTGATGAGAAATCATATTAGCACGCCTTGCCTGATACTGAATATCAGGCGATGCACTTACCACAGCACATATATCTTTATAGGTAACACCATACACCTGATCATCACGAGTCCCTATTCCGATGGGGCCAAAATTAATTTCTTCGGAATTTCTGATTATTCCGTATATATATCGTCCCTCTTTTACAATATCAATACCCATATCTTTAATAATCTTCAGTCAATTTAAAGTTCCCACTTTTCAGGAAGAATCCGCAAGTCTATAAAATTAAATATGGGCAATGGGCCCGTGTAATAATAATCACTTCTCTCCTTGAATTTTTCACCAAGATCAGTCATAAGATGGTCAAACTCAACTTCTCGGCCCTTGTCAAGTAAAAACGCGGTATTCATAAACATCGCTTCACCTGTTGTTTTGTTGTGCTTGCAGGCAACAACTGTCTTTCGAAAAGCTGTCACAATTTCGTCAGCTTCAAATTCTTTCTTTTTTTGCAAAGCCTCTTCTATCAAATGTCCCGCCTCAAGAATAAGGGCTTTTCTTTTTTCTTCATCAACCAATTTTTCAATTTTACTTCTCAGTTTTTTTAACCCGGAATTTTCTTTATCAATCTCTTTATAAATAACTCCCATATTTCGCCATGATGCTTTAAGATTAAATTCAACCTTGTTTTCAAAGCGCTCAAGAAGTTCGGATAATTCACTATACCGTCGATCAAGAAGATTTCTGATTTCATCCGGAGTTGCTGCTACGGTACCAAACTTGACAGGAATAACACTGCTAAATTGACTCATCACCGCTTCAATGACTTTTTGATGAGCAAGAATATTTTCAGGATTTAATACAAAATGGTCAAGAGGATGGTCACTGACCACCATACTTAACCCCTGAAATCCTACGGTACTCACCAGGTCACCTCTTCCACCTATTCCTATAGCACCAAAATTGCACTCATAACTCGTTGCAATTATACAATAAACATATTTACCGTCCTTTTGCATATTATTTCTTTATTTTAACCAGGTATAATGGTTCATTGGATATATTTTCAGATGACTGTTTAATAACTGCTGAATATTCAAGCAATATTTTGTAGGCATTATTAATATTGATAAAACCCTCACTATTATTATCTGCTGCCCCTTCGCTGTTTTTATCAGGATGAGTTAATCCTGCTTTGAGGCGATATGCCTTTTTGAGATCCGACTCTGATTTAAAAGAATCAATACCAAGAACTTTTTTGGCTTTTTCAATATCCTCTTTATTCAGAGTTTTACATTCAAGAGTATAAAAGCTGTAGCACGGCAGAGGGCCAACTATCTTGAAGTTAAGCTGATCTGAATACTTGCTGTCAAGATTGTCAATAGTCTCCATAAAGGAGTTTATATTCTCTTTATGTACCAAAAAAGCAGAATTAAGAGGCATCTCATCATTCATCGTCTCGTGCTTTTTTATATCAAGACAAAACGGCTGTAATGAATTGGCAACATCAAGATTAACCTTGTTGTTTTTTTCGTCAATTTTTTGCTTTATCAATTTTCCGATCGAAATACTGTCAGCCTCATCATAACTGCTTTTTTTGGAAATTTCTTCCCTCAAAAGCCTTACTTGTGACATCTCGGATATTTTTCCAATAAGATCCGGGAAATTATTCCAGAGGGCCACCACATCAAATTCTTCAACATTATCTATAACTTCAAACGTCTCTTTTATAACAGTATGACCATTTTTCAGTATTTTAATAACATCATTTCCTGAACTGACTATTGTTCCAAGTTGCATTGGAATTATTTTTGAGCAACCGCCGCTCATAATTCTTTCGATTTTTTGTTGATGATCAACAAGGAGATGTGCAAGAGTTTCTCTATCCATATATTCAAGCTTTTCATCCCTTGTATCCGATACAACCGCAGAAACATCACCATACTCTATTGAATAGATGCCAGATTTCAACACTGTACTTCTGATTTTTTCAAAACAATCGTTTGGAACAAATCCGTATATATAAATACCTTGCTTATTCATTACTTGCTATTTTAATATATTTTCGTTTTGATGTATGACGAGCTGTATTGCCTGTTCAAAGTGTTTTTCCATGATAAAGATCTCCATTGTATCTGAAGTTTCCTTATTGTCAATGACTTCGCGAATTGCACACATTTTTGCTTTTTGACAGATAAACTGTATATCAGCCCCAGTCATACGTTCTGTTTTTCCGGCCAAAACCGTCAAACTCACATCCTCTCCAAGAGGCATTTTTTTGGTGTGAATTTTAAATATTTTTTCTCTTGTCATTAATTCTGGCAAGGGAACTTCAAACATAAGATCAAATCTTCCGGAACGTAACAGTGCCGGATCAATGATATCAATCCGGTTTGTTGCGGCAAGCACCGTGACACCATTTAACTCTTCAATACCATCCATCTCTGTGAGAAATTGACTGATAACCCTTTCAATGACTCCAGATTCCGTGCCATCATTCCTTCTGCGTGGCGTAAGGCTGTCAATTTCATCAAGAAAGAGGATTGTTGGTGCAGATTGCTTGGCAAGACGGAAAAGTTCACGCACGCCTTTTTCTGATTCTCCAATAAAACGACTGAGTATCTGTGGCCCTTTGACTGAAATAAAGTTCACACCGCTCTCACTGGCCAACGCTTTTGCAAGATATGTCTTTCCAGTTCCGGGCTTTCCGTACAGTATTATTCCTTTAGGCGGTTTTGTATCTGTTTTTTTAAAAAGTTCGGCATATTTTACCGGCCACTCCACACTCTCTTTTAATGCCTGCTTGATCTCTTCGAGTCCGCCTACATCTTCCCATTTGACATCGGGAACCTCTACAAAGACTTCGCGAATAGCAGATGGCTCAACCTCCTTCATTGCATCAAGAAAATTATCCATCGTAACTTCTAACTGCATCAAAAGCTCATAAGGAATCTCTGATAACTCAAAATTAATCTGTGGCAGAATTTTCCTTAATGCTGTCATCGCGGCTTCCCGCGCAAGAGCCTCAAGATCAGCTCCCACAAAACCATGAGTAATATCAGCTATTTTTGACATATCCACATCTTCTGACAATGGAATGCCCCTTGTATGGATATGAAGAATTTCAAGCCTGCCTTTTTTATCGGGGATTGAAATGGATATTTCACGATCAAAACGACCAGGACGCCTTAATGCCGGATCAATAGAATTCGGTATATTTGTTGCGCCAATAACAATGACTTTACCTCTCGACTCTAATCCGTCCATCAAAGATAAAAGCTGAGCAACAACCCTTTTTTCTACCTGTTTTTCACCACCCATATCCTCCCTTTTGGGTGCAATGGCATCTATTTCATCAATAAAAATAATTGACGGGGCATGAGACTGAGCCTCAGCAAAAATATTACGAACCCTCGCTTCACTTTCGCCGTAATACTTGCCCATAATTTCAGGGCCTGAAATATTTATAAAATACGCATCAGTCTCCTGAGCCACAGCCCTTACAATAAGTGTTTTCCCCGTACCAGGGGGGCCATACAGAAAAACACCTTTTGGTGGCTCGACTCCGAGTCTTTCAAATATTTCAGGATATTTCAACGGCAATTCAATCATTTCACGTATACGTTGAACCTGATTGCCAAGCCCCCCTATATCTTCATACGTGATCTTATTTGACCTTACTTCATTTTGCTTCGATAACTCAAGCTGAATTGTCGTATCAGGATGGATAAGTACAACTCCATCTGGCGTAGTCGATGTGATTGTATAGTAGATTGAGCCGGAGCCAAAAAGAGTAGCCTTGATTTTGTCACCCTTGGTAACCGGCAATCCATTAATGAGTGATCCTATGTATTTGGCGTCATCAGCTTTTATCAGTGAACTGGACTTTGTTACAGGTTTTAGCGTTATTTTCGCAGCTTGACGAAAAACCGTTTTATTGATTAAAACTTTTTCATCAATACCAACACTGGCATTCTCCCTGGTTATGCCGTCAACCTGAATAATCCCCTTATCCCTGTCCTCTGGATAGGATGGAAGTATTTTGACAGGAGTAGAGCGTTTACCCGCTATGAGCACAATATCACCTGAAGCCAACCCTGCACGAACCATGTCAGCAGGATCAATTCTTGCAATTGCGCGTCCTACATCCTTGACTATCGCTTCTTTAACCTTCAGTACCAGCTCATCATGACTCATATTGCACCTCTGTTTAACTCTCTATTTTTATCAAAGAGCACCCCTTTTAACCTCTTCAAAGCAGCTACACCCTTGATTTCATCAGGAAAAAGAGGAACAATTACTACCTGTAATTTATTAAACCGATCATGAACCTTATCAATATACTTTAATTGAGCCCTCTTTCTTTGCCGACAAAATCCGGATTCATCAGATTCCATGACGTTATTGAGAATCAACTGGCGCGTCGTAATCCTGAAGTTCCTGAGTTCCACCAGCAATCTCTCAGTCTCCATAATAGCCATATCCTCAGGAATACAAACAGGAATAAACTCACATTTATCACTGTTACCAAAAAGAGCAGCTATCCGCTTCACCGTCTTTTTCAGATTAAGGAGCATAACATCTGCCTCATCTTCCTTGTACTCACCAGAAAAAGACTCAACCATATAACGATACTTCCACCTCATTTTAGCAGCCATCCTGATCCACTCATCCAGCAGGATTGGAGAAGACAAAAGGCGCAACGCATGTCCGGTCGGAGCCGTATCTACAACATATTTTTCGTAATTATTCTCTTCAATCAGGTCGATAATAGTCTTGAAACTCATGACTTCATCAATACCAGGTATTGAAAGACTCATCATCTGCTGAATATCATCTTCATCAAAATTTGTGGAGGTATCAAAAAGTTTAACAAGTTCAGCTTCATGCTCTTTTTTAAACTTTTTAAATGCTTCATCTGCAGAAATCTCTATAGCGGTGAGGTTTGCAACATTATGAACCGGTTGGAGTCTGAATCCTATCTCTTGATCGAGACTATCAGAAATCGAGTGCGCCGGGTCAGTTGAAATTACCAGGGTTTTAAAATTTTCGGCCAACCCTATTGCACATGCAACAGCGCAGCTTGTTTTGCCAACGCCACCTTTACCGCCGAAAATAATCATGCTAAGGTCTTTGCTTTCCAAACCTGTCAGCGGCATTGTATTACTTTTTTATTCTTATTTCAAGAATGCCATTTGTGTACTTTTGTTGAATTGAATTATGTTCAATTTTAATCGGTAACAACAACTCTTTGCGATAACTCTTTTTCTGACTTTTTGTGGAGATCTCAAGTATATCTTCCTTGAAATCAACAATGATATCAGACTCTTCAATACCCGGCATTTCTGCGATTATTACAACTTCATCACTTTCATCAAAAACATCCGTTATAGGCTCCCTCTCTTCATTTACTTTCGGCCCTTGAGGCGTTTTGACTATATTTCCAAAAGTCTCTACTTTTGGAGAACCACCTATTGCTGATTTGATTGTAAACCCATACACTCCTTTCATTCCTTTTTTCAACTGATCCAAATTGAGTTCTCCCTCACGATTAACCGCTCCGGTTTGCTCAAGTTTTCCCGCCAAATCAACTAATTTTTCAATTCCTTTAAAAAGACCTCCCAAACCGAGAAAATCGAATTCTGATTCTGATTCACCCTTTCTGCCACCCTCTTTTTCATATTTCATGATACAACTCCTTTCTTTGGCTTTGTCATAGCTTCCAATTTCTCTATACGTTGCTGCAAATCTTCCTGTAACAGCTTTTGCTCAGTATCTTTAGTTGCTTTTATAGAAAGATTTGGATCCTCCTGCCACCAGTTGATACCCATCTCAAGGGCTTTATCAACCGATGCAATCAAAAGTCTTATCTTAATTGTCAACAAGTCTATATCAGCAATCTGTATCTTAATATCTCCGGCTATCACAATGCCCTTGTCCAGAACCCTTTCAAGTATATCTGCAAGACCTGTCGCATTAACAGCATGTTTTAATTCTGCCATGGTACAATAAAATTTAATACTCTATTTGGATAGTCGTAAATCCAGGATTTGAGTTGGCCTCACCGTAATGGTTACTATTCTGATGATGAAGCAAATGAGAGCTATGTTCATAAATATTCTGAATAATTCTTAATCTATTTTGAACATAATCAAGTCTGAACAGTATTTTTGCCTCTTCAGTCATCAATCGTTGTTTCTCCTTTTCAAGCATATACAACTCAAGAAAATCAGCCGTATCATGTTTCTTTGCAGATGCTTTGGTGACGGTATGGAGGGTTTTTATATGACTGACACCCCTCTTGGGATTCATAATCGGCATAATAATCTGATTTGATTACGGTTTCTATGACTATGAGTACAAGTCAATGAGCTCATTAACTATACCACGTACTCTCTCCTGATTTGTTTTGGATCCTACCCTGCTCGTCTCAGAAGTCAAAATATCCTGACAAACTTTTTTGAACATTTCATTTGACCGGTCCGGCCTTGCACCAAGAACATTCAATGTTTTAGCAATCATAATAGCACCCCGAATTGTAGGATCAAACTCGGTCTTCCCAGATTCACGCAACCCGCGCACAATTTTAACAATTTTTTCAGCATCATCAAGTGACATACCTGATTTTGCATGAGTAATCATAAGCTCTGTTTCGTAATCGAAATAATCAAGATCCATGGTAACCATCCTGTCGCGCAAAGCGTCCTGGGTTCTGTTGACACCAGCATATTCTTCAGGATTCGAAGTAAATATAGCCCTGAATTCGGGATGAACCTTCATATAATACTCTTCTTCATTCGATGAAGAGGTACTCAACATCTTTTCCTGAAGAATTGGAAGAAGAATGTTATTTGCTTCAGGACGTGACCGGGTAAACTCATCATACACAAGAGTAAAACCTTTCTTTATTGCAATAGTCAAGCGATTGTTTACCCACTGCTTCGTCATATCCTCTTCATACTTGTGGACAGAGTGAATAAAATTATCATCCAGCCGTCTGTATTTATAACCCTGCTCGCTTCCAATAAGGTCAGATGTCTTGTACTCAGAATCACCATGAATAATAACAACAGGACGTCCGATTTTGCTTGCAAGATGCAGCGCAACAGTTGTTTTGCCGGTGCCGGAGGGGCCTCTGAAATGAACAGGAAATCCTGCCTTCATATAAGTCAAACCACGGCTTGTTATATCTCTGATGTAGTCCGTTTCGACAAAATTAGGCATGGGCTTAGGCTCAAGCACTGTATTCATCTCATTATCATTTCCTTGGCGACGCATAGGTACAGGCTATTTGAAATTTTATTAAACTCACTTACTTAAAATTCACTTCCAAAAAAACATAAAAGCAAGATACGGATTTTTTGTTAAAAACCCATATCTTGCTTTAACTTTATTAGTTACTTGACGTTCTTCTTTACGGGATAATATAGATTTTCAATCTTTGAAACTTTCCCCGCATCCAGCAAACACTTGGCCGCGAAACCAATCTTCATCCTTGTTTCATGTAAAGGCTCTTCCATGTCAGAAACTTTAACACCTTCATGATGACTGTTGATGTACTGGAAAATCTTGTCCTCTAAAGTAAGTTCTTCATGAGCTATCGGCAGTTCAATATTTTCAGTCGGTGTTTTCTGCTCAAAAACAGGCAACTCTTTAATAACTGCTACAGCAGCCTCAGCTTTTTCTTCGTTTTTCTCAACTGCTTTTTCAACTTTTTTTGGACTCTCCACCTCTTGATAACCACCACCTCTTATCGCAGCAATCTGCTCCTGCATCTGTTTCCAATGCTCAGCACCCTGCGCTCTGTCACTTGAATAACTGCCCAGAAGAGCTGAAGTAGACTTTCTCAATTCTGTAACTTCACGGCTGATTCTATCAAACAAAGCATTATATTCTTTCAGTCTTTCAGCATCACCTTGATCCAGATCTTTTCTCAACTTGCGAGCCGCATTATCGTTTTCACTGCTTATCTCAGCAATTCTACCCTGAATGCTTTTGAGCAAGGCTTGTGTATATTCGAATCGGTCATTCCTTGTTTTACTCAGTTCCGCCCTGAGCTCATCACTCATCTCCTTGTGCCCGGTTCCGAATTTTTCAAGCATTTCATTTGTATAATTGAAAATACTCGACACTTCATCACTTATTTTTCCAATGTACAATCCATAGTCAGCCATTCTTGACTGTTCATTCTGTGCACGTGATTTATTTTCTTCAGAGAAAAAATTACCCAAATCACTTGCCAATACGTTTCTTGCTTTAGAGAAATCCTTGATCAACGCGTTTGTTGAAGACTTGAAATCCTGAACTTCCTTTTCGATACCTTTAATATCTTTCTGTATGGAACCTATCAACTGTCCATAGTTACCAATTCTCTCTTTCTCCCCCGCAGCAAGATTGCTCTTTAATTCAGCAGCGTTTGCACTCAAGGTTGCGGCAGTTTTTTCCTGTTCATCGCGATACTGCTGCAATTTTTTTCCAACATTGGCAACAAGTTCTTCATTATCCCTCACGCGATCCTTAAATGAAGACAACATCTCTTCACTCAAGCTTTTCATTTCATTAGCCAGTCCCATCTTACTCTCCGTTTTTGGTTAAGTATTACAAATACTGTTCTTTGCTTATAATATATTTAGCATTTTTAATATCCCTGATATTGATATTTTCACCTTTTTCAAGTAATGATTCCAGATATGCCATCACCTCTTTATGTATATCCTGAAAATCAGTCAATATCTTTATGACAGTCTCTTTTCTCTGTTCCTGTATTTCTGCAATTTGGGCCAGTTGCTCTTTCAGTAAAGCATTTTTATCTGAAGCATCTGCTGCACTATAATCGGAGATATTTACTATTATATTTTTTAATGACTGGGTAAACTCTTTCTGGTCTTCTATAAAAGCAAAAAAATGTTTTTTTGCATTACACTCCTTTTCATCAAGCAAACTATAGATATCATCCATGATGATATTATAATCCTTTTTTCGCAACGACTCTCTCTTAGCAAGTGCCTCACAGAGTTTAGAACTCACATCAGCCCGCCTTTCCTTGAGATATTCCAGGGAATGCTCAACACTGTCAACCAGTAAATGACACGATTCTTTAATATTTTCGGAGGATTGGAATGCGTTCTGGATTTTCTTTATTCTAGCCTCATCAGAGTCACCGATATTTTCAGAAGCCACCGTCTCTTCACCCAACTCTTCCTCAATATCCATCTTGACTTAATTATATATCATGAAAAACCAACAACACTTTATTTTTTTTTACGTAAATGCTCTGCTGAAAAAAATGAGTTCTTGGTAAATCATGCTCGCTGGACATTAATTCCGGAGGACGCTTTAGCAAGAACAATCATTCAACTGCTCGCTCTCTTACGCTGCTTTTGCAGTCAGGCCGATTGCTTCAGCATATTTCAGGTAGGTCTCTACAGAGGCAACTACTACACGTGCTTCAATAGCA
>SESG01005501.1_pt1 | contig 35711 bp, 29 predicted proteins | sample 3171421 | NCBI WGS metagenome assembly SESG01 (sample SAMN10866946, study PRJNA518727) | freshwater metagenome | biome: subpolar coniferous forest; feature: holomictic lake; material: water; isolation source: holomictic Lake 227, 6 m and 8 m depth | place: Canada: near Kenora, Ontario | collected...
ATAACCCCTGAACAGTAACCAAAGATTTTACTATCAAAGCATCACCTAACCCAGCATCTGAAATTCTAAATCTTGAATTGCAGGTCAACAACAATTTTAATCCGATGCAAATGGAGGTATACAATTCAGTTTCGCAACTAATTACTGAGGAATATATAGCTCCTTTTCAGGGTTTGGTAAGATACAATGTTAGTAAACTGCCGGAAGGTTTGTACTTTGCAGTTTTTAAAGACAAGAAGAAGTTAGTGGGTAAGGTGAAATTTGTTGTGGCGCGGTGAGACAAATGAAAGTGTGAAGGACTCGTCAATGGAATTTCCTTTGCCGCATCGCCTCAAAAACTAATATTGCCGTTGCAGTTGAGACATTCAGTGAGTCGATTTTGCCCTGCATTGGTATTTTTATTCGATGATCTGCAACGTTTAACCAATTCTCAGACAGCCCTGTGGCTTCAGTACCCATGATAAGTGCGCTTGGGCCTGTGTAATCCAGTTCATGATACCAATGATCGGTGGCGAGGTCGCTGGCATAGCTTTTAATATTATTTTCTTTCAGCCAGAGCTGGGCTTCTTCTGTTGTGCAGGCAATCGTAGGGACTGTGAAGATGCAACCAAGACTGCTGCGAATAATATTGGGATTAAACAAGTCGGTCAATGGGTCACAAATAATGACCAGATCAATATTGGCTGCATCTGAGGTTCGTAAGATTCCACCGAGGTTGCCAGGTTTTTCGACTGATTCGAGGATCAGGACAAGTGGATTTTTAGATAGTTTTATGTCATGGAGTTTCTGGTACTGTGTTTTTGCCAGGACAAGGAAACCACCTGTGGAGTCACGGTAGGCGATGCGGCTGTATATTTCTGTAGAAATGGAGAATATTTTCCGGGGATCTACTTGGGTTCCGATGGTTTCCAGAACATCTGCATCAACAATCTCAGGGCAGAAATATACTGAGACGATTTCAATCCCAGCAGCCAAAGCCAACTCAATCTCTTTTAAGCCTTCGAAAATGAAATTCTCTTTACGGTCTTTGCCCCTACCCTTTCCGAGTTTGATTAGGTTTTTTACTTTGGGGTTGGTATGGGAGGTAATTCGTTCGTACATGGGGTTTTTCTTGTCCACGAATTTACACGAATTATACTGAATCTTAGTAGATTTGCGAAGCAAAGATGCTTAGATTCTTTTATACTGAGCCTATAAGCAATTACTTAATTTCTGTGTTACTGATATCGGATATTATTTACTTTGTGTGAATAAGGACGGTAATCTTATTTACGACAATCCACAGTTTCCGACTTGTTTTGAGAGTTCAATCAACATTCATGAGATAAAATCCGGAGTTCGATTCTCACCCAATCCTTTGACAGAGGTTTCTGAACTTGAAGTGCTGAATAACGCTGTCGTTTATAATAGTTTAAGAATTACTGATGTGTCAGGCAGAACTGTAAGGGAGATGCCTGTATCTAACAATCGGGTCAGGATTTACAAAGCGGGTTTAAAGAACGGGCTTTATTTTTATTCATTGAGCAGCAAGACTCAGGTTTTGAGGGGAAAATTTGTGGTGTAATAAGGGGTTTTTCTCGCAAAGGCATAAATAAATATTTCTCGCGGAGACGCGGAGGCGCGGGGAAACCGCAGGGAATATTTTTCTGCAATCCCTGCGCCACAGCGAGATATTATCTACAAATTGTTTGCAATCCTGTGATACCCATCCTTTAGCAATGCTTCATTAAAGTTTATCAGCAAACCTAATTTCAAGCCTGAAATTTTAAGATAAGTCAAAACTTGCTTAAAATGAACTGCAACAAGACATTCAACAGATTTAAGCTCAATAATTACCAAGTCATTAACTATTATATCAGCCCTAAAACTAATTTCCATTGTGATACCTTCATGCACTAACGGTATGAGGACCTGTCTCCTGCAATTTAAACCAAACTTTTTCATTTCATGACATAAGATTTCTTCATAAACAGATTCCAAAAGACCAGGGCCATAGGTCCTATGAATATTGATCGCGCTTCTCAGGACAATAGTCGAAATATCATTTTCAGTCATAATTATTTTTATTAATTGTATTGAACAATTGATGAATCACTTGCAATTATATATACGGAAAACCATAGGGTCAGTGGAAACAAAACCGGGAATATTTTTCAATTATTTTTTATCGTGAATTGTGGAGTTATTTTTCTCGCGGGGACGCTGGGGCGCGGGGTTGCGCAGGGAATATTTTTTCTGCGATCCCTGCGCCACCGCGCCACTGCGAGAAATAAATAACCCTGCAACAAAAGAAAATGTAAATTATCAGTGGTGTTATAAAGAAGGCTCGTATTTTTACATTTTAAAGTGATAATCACATAATATTAAAAATGAGTTTAAAACTTTTCACTCCCACAAATTGGCCTGATTATGAACTTCTGGATTCCGGGGGATTTGAGAAACTGGAGCGGTTTGGGAAATATATCCTGATCAGGCCTGAGCCGCAGGCAGTTTGGAATAAATCATTGAGCGAAACGGAATGGGAGAAACAATCCAATGCCCGTTTCCGTAAGGAGAAAGGCAATCCGGAAAAAGGGGAATGGGTCCTGAAGAAAGGAATGCCACAACAATGGTATATTGACTATTCTTATGAAAAGATGGCTCTGAAAATGAGACTGGGTCTAACTTCTTTCCGTCACATAGGCATCTTCCCTGAGCAAAGCGATAACTGGAATTTTATCTATAATGCCACTAATAAAAATCCGCTCCCGGGGAAGAAAGTCCTTAATCTCTTCGCCTATACCGGGGGTGCCTCCCTGGCTGCCAGAGCAGGCGGAGCAGAAGTTGTTCATGTTGACTCTGTGAAACCCGTTGTGACCTGGGCCCGGGAGAATATGGAAGCCAGCGTGCTAAAAGATATCCGCTGGGTTGTTGAAGATGCTATGAAATTCGTCCAGAGAGAAGTCAGGCGTGGCAATATATACCAGGGGATCATCATGGATCCTCCTGCCTATGGTCGTGGCCCTGATGGTGAAAAATGGCTCTTAGAAGAGGATATTAACGAAATGACGGATCTGTGCAGCCAACTCTTGGCTAAAAAAGATAGTTTCCTGGTGATGAATCTTTATTCCATGGGATTTTCAGCCTTAATTCTGGAAAACCTGGTTGGTTCTTATTTTGAAAATTTCAAAACCCAGGAAATCGGGGAACTGTATTTACCGGATTCCTTTGGGAAAAGATTACCGCTCGGTGTAGTTTTAAGGAGGGAAATGTAAGATGGCCTATACTATCAATTTAGCCGACAGAATACGGGAATCACTTGTTGTACTTGTTCCTGATGCCATTGAAAAAGAAATGTTCGGAGGTCTTGTTTTCATGGTGAATGATAAAATGTGCATCGGTGTCATTAAGGATGAAGTCATGTGCAGAATCGATCCTGTACTGGACGAAATAGTGCTGGAAAGGAACGGTTGCCGACCGATGGATTTCAGCAGGAAATCGATGAAAGGATTTGTCTTTGTCAATGAAGATGAGTTGCGTACGACAGAAGACTTCGAATATTGGATTCAATTATGCCTTGACTATAACCCCAAGGCAAAAGCCAGCAAGAAGAAACCTAAATAAAATCGTTGTAAAACAATTTCTGTTTTATGTCCAAAGAATGAATGAATGGCAGACCAGCGAGAATTTTTCTTCAATAAAAAGCTTTTAATATCACTTACACCCATTGTTTTAATTCTTACGAATCTAATTCTAAAAGGATTATATATTTCCGCTAATGGTCTTGGGGGTGATGAGCCGTTTAGTGTCTATTGTGCTCAAATGGATGTTTCGTCCATTATTAATCTGTTAAAAACCGGGAACAATCCGCCATTCTATGAAATCCTGCTCCATTTCTGGATAAAACTATTTGGCATTGGAGAAGCAGCGGTACGTTTTCCTTCATATGTCTTTAGTGCAATAACAGTTTTTTTCGTGTATAAAACCGGGAAAGAGTTCTATAATTACCGAATAGGAACCATTGCCGGACTGATATTCACCTTCTCAAATTACCACCTTGGGTTCTCACATGAAGCCCGCGTTTATGCACTGTTTGCGTTACTAAGCTCTGTATCCATGTATATTTTCCTTTCAATTATCTATAAGAATGATGATTTGCGAAGAAAATATACCTGCTTATTAATCATCAACCTATTGCTGATTTACTCACATTACTTTAGTTTCTTTCTAATCTTCATTCAGACAATCGCCATTTTTTGGTTGCTGTATGCAGAAAAACTAAAAATAAAATATTACATAATTTACATATGTGTTTTAATCTTGTTTTTCCTTCCCAATACCTACTTTTTATGGAGGAGTTTCCTGAATAGCAGCATTCATGGGACCTGGCTTACATCTCCGGAAGACATTAGCGCTTTATATAATCTGCTTTGGCGTTTTTCCAATCAACCTCTTACCACGGTTTTTTCTATTCTAGTTCTATTTGCAGCCTTCATAAAACTTATTCTGAAAAAAGCACTGCTGACTATTGCTGTTGGGACCAAAATCATTCTATTGTGGTTCTTTTTTCCTTTCTTTTTTATTTTTGCGATCTCCTTTTGGATCCCCATGTTTCTGGATCGATATCTGATATTCATATCTACTGCATACTACCTTTTATTGGCCATCAGTGCTGATTATATAATTGAAAAAAAGTATTATTCGTTTATACTGCCTTTTGCACTTATTGGCTTGTTTATCGGCAGTTTCAATCCAAACGTTGACAATAAGTGCCACGCCAGGGAAGCGGTTTATAAACTGATCTCTTTGAAAGATAAGGATACGAAAGTCATTGTATGTCCACCCCAGTTTATATTAAACTTCAGCTATTATTATAACGCTGCAATTTTTAAAGAATTCGACGACCAGGATCTTTATTCAAAAATAACAAGGAGTCTTAAAAAGGACAGCATTTTTGCACTGTATCGTATTGATGGGTTCAAGATCAAGGACTGCAAAGAAGTTATTTTTGTGGATGCAGCTGCCGACTTTCTATACCCAGATAACCATATCAACGCTAGTTTAAACCAAAGTATGAGGCTGAAAGACACTTACAAATTTGAAGGGAAGTTTGTGATCTCAAAATATGAGTTTAAAGATTGAAATGAGCCAATGCTTAAACCAATCCCCGCTGCTTTTTAATATTTTCGTAAGCGCTTCCTACTTCACGGAACTTTTCCTCTGCTGATTTCTTAACTTCATCACCAAGATGTTGAACTTTATCAGGATGGTATTTCATTGCCATTCTTCGATAGGCCTTTTTCACTTCTTCATCGGTAGAGGCAGGCTCGACTTCGAGGATTTTATAGGCTGAGTCAACCTCTTTAACAAACATTGATTTCAGGGAAATGAAGTCGTGACGGTTAATTCCAAGATAATCAGCGATAATTTCAATGGTCTCAACTTCAGTAGGTTGGGCAAAACCGTCAGCCAAAGCAATCCCAAAAAGATAATGCAGCAGTTGCAGGCGTTCCGGATAAGCCATAAACTGACGAATCTGTGTAGAGACTGCCCGGATATCGATTTCCTGTTTTAGGATCTCTCTTAAAGCGAGCATATCCTCGTTGGCTTTATCCTCCCCAAACTGGGCTACATAAAAAGTTCTGACGTAATCCAGTTCTGATTTTGTGACTTTCCCATCGGCTTTCATAATTGCCGCTGAAAGAATCAGCAGGCTAGCACTGAAATCGCCGACCATCGTTTTGCGTTCAACTTTGTCGCTTGGTTGCATGCTATCAACCATAGAGCCAAAAACAAAGCCCAAAATACCACCGATAGGGCCACCAAAAGCCCAACCGAGACTACCGCCTATCCATTTTGCATATCGTGCCAAAAGAGAATGTTTTTATGAATTAATATGTTGATCCAATGGAAGACCAAATTCCTCTTCCATCTTTATCCCTAATTTTTCCAAAGCATTTAAAACGGGCTCGTAAATATCGGAAATAACCGGCCGGTAAATACCACGTGCAGGAATTTTACCTTCCAGGATCATCTCCACTGCAATGGCTGCAGGCAAACTCACTGTACGGGCGATGGCAGTATCAGTAGCAGGAGAACCATATGCCAGCATGCGTGACCTGATCACTTCTTCAGTTCCATCAGGATAAACGGCAAGAAAGGAATGTTGCAAAGCAACCATATCCTTGTCGTTAATTTTTAGATCCATTTTCGATAACATCAAATCAGCTGTAATATCGAATGCTGAAGTTTTCTGGATTGAAATCAATGAGTCAGAAAACCAACCAAGCCAATCCATTGCCTGAATTGCGATGGCCTCTTCAGAAATTCCAAGGCCAGCAGCCATGTCTTTTCTTAATGAGTGCTCACTAAATCCATTGATTTTAGCAATGAATGCGGCGTAGCTCATCCCAAACGTTTCATATTCAGCAGGATCCAGAAGGTGAAGTTTTTTCATGGCATCAAGGCTTTCGCACCATCCCTGGAAACGAAAGGTCCCGCGAAATACCGTCTTTGCCTCCGGGATTCCATAAATATCGATATATTCAATAGAGTCACGGTTTGGATAAACATCCAAAGCCCCTACCCCACTGAAGTTGACGCTAAATGGATCTTTAAAAAGATTCTCGGTAGGGATGTTTACTTCCTTACCGCCCTTCAAAAAACGGGCACTATTGTTCCCGGCCAATAAAACACCTCTTGGGCTCCATGAGAATTTATATCGGAATGGATTGTTGGCAGATTCCTGAGCCGGCAGCGCACCACAGATAGAATAAAAGTCTTTTACTTTACCTCCCATTTTATGAATGTGGTCTATAATCCTCATGGCTGACATGTGATCAATTCCAGGATCCAGGCCAATTTCATTAATAAACAAGAGCCCTTTTCGTTTGACATCATCATGTAAAGCCTGCATTTCCGGTTTCACGTAAGACGTTGTGACCATATGTTTTCCATGTTTCAGGCACTGTTCTGCAACTGTCATGTGAAAAACATAAGGTAACAAACTGACAGCCAAATCACAATTTTCTACCATGGTAGAAAGCGCATCCTCATCTTCAACGGACCAGTCAACAATAAATGCATTCGGGTGATTATCCGCGATTTGCCTTGCATGATCGGGCGTGTTGGAAGCAAGCGTCAAGTGATAGTTTTTTTCGAGCAAGTGTCGGATAATGGGTCCTGAAACCAGTCCGGCACCAAGGATAAGTACACGTTTCATCTTATAGTAATTTAGAGTAGTATTATCTATTTTATGACAGGTTCTGAGGCAAACTGTTCGAGGTAAGTAAAATCTGGTGTAAAGTTTCCTTTGTGAAGGATTAGTGCTTTTTTAATCGCCCGAGGTAAATCCAGATCTTCAAATGAAACTTCGAAATCGGCATCGGCAATAGGTTTTACAAAACTCATTAGCACATCAGCAAATCCATTTGAGGAATCCCTGGGAAGTTCTGCAGGCAGAATATCCACCGCCATATCCAGGAGGCCTTCACCCTCGAATCCCATTGTAATACCCTCGCTCATAGGATTATATACAAATATTGGATCCTGGATTTCTGTGGAGATTACTGTAGCTTCAACGGAACCATTAACATCACATGAAATATCGCCGACTACGGTAAGTTTGGGTTCTCCTTTGGCAAATAATTTCTTTAAAAAATTCTTGGTCAACAACTTAGGATATCTATTGTCCCAATACATACAATTAACCAAGACGGATAGATGCGGAGCATATTTCTCAAAGACCCCGCGGTAGTTCATAGGATTTTGGTAATAATCCTGTAAGTCAAAGGCTTTGTTTTCATCAATTGGCTCTACAAGGTTTTCCTCTTTAAAGATCACTTTGTAAACGAGGTTATCCGGTTGATTCTTACGGGCTTTCAAACCCAGTAATTTTTCCGGTGAGATTTCTTTAACCGGCAACAGCCCCAGTATCTCCTGAGCACCACCCGAGACGTTCCCATAGCCTGTAAAAGCAAACGTAAGGGGGCGAAGTTCAACGGGAAGACCTTGTTCCGCAATATGTTGTCCAACATCCATGATATCGGCGCGGGCTTCTTCAAGGGAATTGTATTGACAAGCCTGTTTTATCTTTAAGAATGGTGTTTTATAACCCTGTTCTTTAAGGCGAAGGCCCAATGACCATAAAGTATTGATCATTCCTGCCAGGCCGGCATATTTTCCAAAAAAGATGAGACGTCTGTTTTGTTCGTCAACGACTTTCTCATAGTCAATGAGGTTACAACCAAGTTCCATCATCCTTTTCAGCATTGGCATATTCGAAGACTGGCCTTTTATAACGTGTGAGAAGAAAATATATGTCTTCCCTGGCTCAAAGAAGCTGATTGGCATTTCTTTCACGCCAAAAATTACGGAACACTTTTTTAGGTCTTTGGAGACTTTGGCACCGGCGGCAATATACTCTTCATCTTTAAAAATTCTCTTTTCGGAAGTCTGAACGATGATGTCCAATTTTTTTTGTTTGACAAGCTTTTCAACATGTCTGGGGGTCAGTGGGGCCCTTCTTTCCATCAGGTATTTGTCCTCGTGCCTGATGCCAATAAAGTTACTCATAAGTGTTTTTTAGTATGTATTAGTTCTGAAGCGGTAAAATTACAAAAAAATACTAATTTTGGGCGTGCGGAAAGCCTTGCTTTCGTACGATTTATAATGATTCCGGCAGCATTGTAAAAGTAAAGGTGCAAAAAGCACTAATAATGAGCTCTTGTTTTTAGGAGCAGGCATGAAAGATCTATCAGTCGAGGTATACAATAAACACTCAGTGGCAAAAAAAGGGATTTTCAGAAGTTTTTTCAGGATCATCAAATGGGTGATATTGGTGTTTCTCGGAAGCTCAATTTTTTTCACGCTTCTCTATCGTTGGCTTCCTCCTCCTGTCACACCACTGATGCTGATACGGCTTGGAGATCAACTCAGTGAGGGTAAAGACCTCCGGCTTAAAAAAGACTGGGTCAGCCTGAAAAAAATCTCGCCGAATCTGGTTCAGGCTGTTATTGCTTCAGAAGATGCAGAGTTTCTTGAGCATTATGGTTTTGATTTTGATGCCATCAAAAAGGCACAAGAATACAATGCAAAACACAAAAGGGTCAAAGGGGCGAGTACAATTTCTCAGCAGACTGCCAAAAATGTATTTTTATGGCCTGACAGGTCATGGATCCGAAAAGGTCTTGAAGTATATTTTACCGGCCTGATTGAGCTGATCTGGGGTAAAGAAAGAATTATGGAAATCTATCTGAATGTGATTGAAATGGGTGATGGGTATTACGGTGCAGAGGCCGCTTCACTTCATTTTTTCAACAAACCTGCTTCCCAGCTAACAAAGTCAGAAGCAGCGCTCATTGCGGCTACTTTGCCTAATCCCAGGATTTTTAAGGCCGATCAGCCTTCAGAATATATCAAAAGGAAACAAGGGCGGATTCTGGTAATCATGAACCGATCGGGGAAAGTCAGTTTTGAATAATATCAACCGCCACCCTCATGCTTTGACGACTTCAATCCCTTTTTCCATATAAACGAGATATGCTTCGACCGCAGGGTATTGCATTGCGGAAAGGATGTTTGAATAATCTCTGATTTGGTCGAGGTGGTGTTCGGACTTCTCCCCTGTTTTATAATCAAGGATTACGGTTCTTTCAGGCAGACAGACAACGCGGTCGGGTCGGATCACTTTTCCATCCGGGAGTAGAATTTCTTTTTCAGCAAGAATCTGTATGTCACCAGAGAAAAATTGCTGAAGCTCCGGATGAAAAATCACCTTTCTAACATTTTCCCGGATTTCCTCTAAATTATCCTGGTCAAAAATCCCTTTAGAGTACATTTTCTTTAGTTCAAAATCCCAAGAATGAATGTCACTAATTCCAGCCATGACCTGGTGTAAAAGCTCCCCTTTTTCGCGAGTTCGGGTGGGCTGAATGACATCCCAGGCGGATGGTGAATTGTATCGGATGAAAAGTTTATCTTTCCAGGAGGACGATAATGACGAAGTCAGATGGAATACATTTTTATCCTTATCCGGTGAAATCTTCTTTTTCTTTTTTTGGCTTTTCTCCCCTTGGATATAACATTGACTCAGGTCAACATGGCCTTTCATTTTGGCAAAGCGAAACAGAAAGTCAGCAGTATTAAAGCCTGTTTCCGGTGTTTTCGAAGGCAAGTCAGACAAAATATACAAGCGATCTTCTGGCCGGGTCATGGCAACATACAGCAAATTCAGGTAATCGAGCCTGGATTTATTTTCCTCCTCCCGGAATTGCGCACTAAAAGTCGTGGCATCCAAGTCCTTTAATGTCTTCAATAAAACCTTTTGAATTTCAGGAATTTCTTCATCCATGATATCAGCCCAGAGATACTTCAGCGTAATTTTCATGGCTGCAGGCAAGAATGGTAAGATTACCACAGGAAATTGTAAGCCTTTTGCTTTATGAACCGTCAGCAATCGAACAGCAGGAACCTCATCCGGGGTTAAAATCACTTTGCTGTTGCCCTGAACTTCCCACCAATCAAGAAAACCTGTCACAGTTACATCATTTCTCCTGGAATAATCATTCACTGCATCAAGAAAGAATAGAAGATAAGGATCAGACTCTTCAGCCAGTTTAAAATGTCGAATCAGTTCTTCACTGAGGTCGTAGACGGGAAGTTTTTGCAGTTCCCCAAGCTTCAACTCCCTAATACTCAGATTAGATGCCGATTGAACAAATATCTCCATCGCTCTTCTTGAGATTCTATCTTCAGGATTGACAGTCCAGCGAAGACAGGAGATCAGGAAATTCACTTTCCCCGAAGCCGAGATCTTTAATAAATCCGGTGACTGAACCGGGATCCCACTGCCAATCAGAAATTCAGCGGTAACTCCAATATTGACATTCGCTCTTCCTAATATGGCGATATCGCCATAAGTATAACCACTATGAATCACTTCCTGAATAATATCCCTTATTCGATGTAACATTAAATCATTATATTCCAGTCCGTTGGCTTCATCAGGGACAAATTCTAAAGAAACCATACCACCAGTCTTGCTTTCCTGTGGTTTTTGCCGAATCAGGTTTTCAGCGTATATAGACTTTTGAAACATTTCGGAAAGGACCACCGAGGTATTGATAAAAAACTCGTTATTGAAATCAACAATGAACTTTCCAGAGCGATAATTGGTTCCAAGGACCGCCTCTTGATAACTTCTGATGAGTGCTGATTCCCTTTGACGGTGGATCAAACCTTCTGGATTACGATACACTTCGGGCAAACTGGCGAACTGCTCCACTTCCCCCCCGCGCCATCTATAAATTGCCTGTTTGCCATCCCCAACGATAATAACCAGGTAAGCTTCTGAAAGGGCATTCTCAATTAAGGGTAACATGTTTTGCCACTGCAAGATAGAAGTGTCCTGGAACTCATCAATCAGAAAATAATGATAGCGTTCCCCCAATCGTTCATAAATAAATGGAATTGGCTCATTTAAAACCACTTCTGATATCCGGCGGTTAAATTCAATGATGGGAAGGATATTATTTTCTGCTTTAATTTCTTCGACTGCATGATTTATTTCATGGAGCAGTGATAGCGCCCACAAATTTGAATATAATGCCTTCCTTATCAAGTAGTTTGGAAGTTGTTTTTCAATAAATTCATGTAATGCCTTGAAGCCGTCCTTGAAATCTTGCCCTAAACGATCAAATGTGCTTTTATGGGCAATGCTGGCTTTTGGTCCCAGCCAGACGTCCTGATTGAGTGCCTTTTGGACATATGAATTGGTACTCAAATATTTATCCATCAAAGGATTGGCAGAAAGATTCCGTAAGTTTCCAAAAACGCCATTCATTCCATAATAAAACGCCTCAAAAGGCAAATCATTATCAATGAGCATTTTATAAAGTACGGACGCCTGTTTGTTCACCTGACTTTCAAAGCCATAACGTAGTGTTCGCAGTTTCTTCCTGATTTCGGAAAAATCAGACAAGGTCAGATGCTCTAAAGCACTCAGGGCATGTTGTCCTTCTTCCTGAAAGAGAATATCGCTTGCAAATCCGGCCAGGTCTTTTTCGATATTCCATCCCTTTTCCTCTTCAACTTTCTCGAGCGTAAACTCTAGTAAAGCTTCGGTCAGACATTCATCTTTACCAAGCTGTTGCATGAGTTTTTCGACGGCATTTGCAATGACAGAAGACTGGTCCAGCTCAATCTCAAAACTCTGGCTAAGGTGAAGATCCCTGGCAAAGGTTCGTATTACCCTGGCAACAAAGCTATCGATGGTCCCGATTGCCAGATCAGAATAATGATGAAGGATCAGGCCTAATACTATTTCCGATCTTTTCCTGATGATAGCATCACTCAGGCCAATCTCTTCCGAAAGTGTTGCAGACAAAGCTTTTATACTATCTTCCTGTTCAATTTCTTCTTTAGCAAGACCCGTAAGGAACAGCATTAGCCTTTCCTTCATTTCATTGGCCGCTTTATTGGTAAAGGTGATGGCAAGGATATTCCGGAAGGAATCAGGTCTTAGAAGTACGACCTTTAGATATTCTTTAACCAGTGTATAAGTCTTACCTGATCCGGCAGAAGAGCGATAAACCAGGAATGACATTAGAAGCGAGGAAAGATTGCTGGCATGAGAACAATAACTATCTTTCTATCAATAACTTAAACGAATTTACAAGATTTCCTTTTTCAATTTTCAGAAAATACAAGCCTGATGGGAAACTATTTTCATCAAGACTAAAATTTAATAAATTTTCTCCGGATCGGATATTCCCCTGGTACAAATCTTTTATCTTTTGACCTGTAATATTCCAAAGGCTGATATTTACATATTCAGACTGCAATGAATTCATTCTCACCTTAACGATTCCATGACTTGGATTTGGGGAAACCGTCACATTCTGAACAATTTCAAGTTCATCAATTCCAACGGTTGGTTGGTTATCGATCCACTTCCATGTTGTGATGAGATTTTCTTCAGTAACCGTTAACAAAGGCACTTTATGACCATTTCCAAGCCATTTATATTCAATGTAATCCCGGATTAATGGGATTCCCATGCTGATGGTATCGAGATAAATTGAATCCTCTTCATGAACAATAGACTTCACCCTAAGAGTTTGAAAACTGCCATAAGGTGTGATGAGCGTTCCCCAGCCGTCAACCTGATTGTGTCTTTTTCTGTTAATCTTCAGGTAACCCAGAGTCAAGAGGCTTTGCGCATAATTTGAAGTTGAGGAATCCTGAAGGGAATTTATTGTTAAAGGGAATTTATACCAGACATCAGCGTTGTTAAATTTTATTGGCAGGCCAATTCCATAGATGCCGAGTCCAAAACCACTTAACTGGAAACTTGTTGCTGATTTTCGGAAGAAATTCGTCAGGTTCGATAATGGGATAGCAGGAATTACACTCAAATCGGCCGAATTTTGTGCCAGGTTCGCAGCATTGGCACCCAAACCGAAAGTCAACTGTAAAGTAAAGCTGGTACTGCTGACACTTATAAAAGTGTCTGCTGCAGGATTACCTGATAATGTTGAATAATCCCAAGTGAAGTTGTTTCCTGTATTTTGATAATTCAGCGCCGATAGCGTCGTCGTTTTAAACCAAATAGTATCTCCTACAGATGGCATATCATTTTGCGTAATGGTCGGTTGTGCATTTAAATTACTGATTAACAGCAATAAGCAAAAAGCAATCAGGAGTCTTCTCATATAAGGAATTTATTGAGCCAGCATAACTGGCATTACCAGCATCAAGATATCTTCATTTCCATCAACACCTGCAACGGGAGTCAGGATTCCTGCCCGATTGGGTTCTGACATTTCTAATTGAATCTCATCAGTTTCTATATTATTCACCATCTCGATCAAGAACTTTGAATTGAATCCGATCTCGATGTCTTCACCTTCGTAAGTACAAGTGAGGCGTTCTTTTGCTTCATTGGAAAAGTCCATGTCTTCAGCAGAAAGAACCAGTTCCTGTCCGCTGATTTTCAGCCGCAGCTGGTGTGTACTTTGATTGGCAAAAAGGGCGACACGTTTGATACAATTTAGAAACGGGCCTCTTTCAACTGTGAGTTTGTTGGGGTTATCTTTAGGTATAACAGCCTCATAATTAGGATATCTGCCATCAATCAGACGGCAAATGAGGTGCATATTGTTAAAGGTGAAAGAAGCATTTGTCTGGTTGTATTCGAGCCTTACATTTTCGTCGAGGTGAAACAACTGGTTTTTCACCTGGTTCAGTGGTTTTTTCGGCAGGATGAAAGAAACAACTTCTTCGGAATGGGTATCAGTTCTGCGGTAGCGAACCAGCTTATGGGCATCGGTTGCAACAAAGACGACATCTTCCGGGGTCAGTTGACAGAAAACGCCTGTCATGACCGGCCGAAGTTCATCATTTCCTGCTGCGAACAAGGTTTTGTTAATCGCATTGGCCAATACCTGGGCAGGAATATCCATCGTTGTAGGATTCTCCATAACCGGTGGCTTTGGGTAATCCTCGGCACTATGGCCAGAAAGTTTATACTTGCCTTCCCCAGCTGAGATTTCGATTGCCTGGTTGCTTTCTTCGATTGTGAATGTCAGGGGAATATCTGAGAATGTCTTTAATGTATCTAACAATATCTTTGCAGGAATTGTTATGGCACCCTGGTCTTTGGATTCAGACAAAGGAATGGTGACCTGCATGGTGGTTTCAAGGTCGGAAGCGGTAAGAACCAGGTTGTTATCGGTCAACTCAAATAGGAAATCATCAAGAATAGGAAGGGTATTGCTGGAATTCAGCACGCCGCCGATTGCCTGTAAACTTTTGAGTAATTGAGAACTGCTTACAATGAATTTCATCTTTTCTGTCAATTATGGGTAGTGAATATTTTCCGTAAAAATAGAAATTAAACATGACCTTTTACAAAAAATGAATCACAGGATATTGACAAAAATTTCATAAAATCGCAGTCGATTAGAAAGCCGGAAAAAACCGAATTAAAAGAAATCCTTGAAAGAGAAGCCAAACAAGCATGTAATTGTCTCTGTGATCAATGACCTGGTCACTGACCAACGTGTTGATAAAGTCTCTAAAACCCTGCTAAAGATGGGTTTTAATGTAACACTTGTTGGCCGAAAAAAGCATGACAGCCTGCCAATGCCTACCCGGACCTATGCAGCCCAACGCATGAGGCTGTTGTTTGAGACAGGACCTTTCTTTTACATCGAATACAACCTAAGACTTTTTTTTCTGTTGTTGGACACGAAAGTGGATCTGTTAGTTTCCAATGATCTGGATACGCTTTTACCCAATTACCTCGTTCACAAAATCAAAGGCATCCCTCTGGTATATGACAGTCATGAATATTTCACGGCAGTCCCCGAGCTTGAAGGAAGGCCTTTTGTGCGAGGGATCTGGAAAACAATTGAACGTTTTATTTTCCCGCGGCTTCAACATATTTTTACGGTTAATGACTCAATTGCGGGTTTGTATCAAAAGGAATATCATAAAGATGTCAGGGTTGTCAGAAATGTACCGGAAAGAAAAGAAATTCCACCCAGAGACAGGGCGGCGCTGAGCCTCCCGGAGGATAAGGTTATCCTCTTGCTCCAGGGGGCAGGAATCAATATACATCGAGGCGCTGAAGAAGCTGTGCTGGCAATGAAACACCTGAATAACAAACTATTACTTATCATTGGCGGTGGAGACGCGCTGCCATCATTAAAGCAAATGGTGAGTCAGCACAAGCTTGAGGACCGGGTGACTTTTATTCCCAAGCAGCCGTTTGAGCAATTGTTGAAATACACAGTTTGTGCTGACATCGGCCTGACCCTCGACAAGGACACCAACCTGAATTATCGTTATAGTCTTCCCAATAAAGTCTTTGATTACATCCAGGCCGGCATACCCGTTTTATCCTCTGATCTCCCTGAGATCCGGAAAATCATTGAGGGTTATGACATCGGTTGCATTGCGACATCTCATCAACCTGAAACCCTTGCTACTACGATAGAAGCCATGATGGCAGACCCTGTCCGCATTGCCATGTGGAAAGAAAACCTTATTATTGCCGCCCAAAAGCTGTGTTGGGAAAACGAAGAACACAGCCTCCAAGAAGTCTATGGGCAATACCTCTGAACGACATTTACACCTGGTTTCTTTTGATATCCCCTATCCTGCCAATTATGGCGGTGCTATTGATATTTTTTACAAGATCCGGAGTTTGTGTGAGCAGGGTATTAAAGTTCACCTTCACTGTTCACAATATGACCGGACACCGCACGACTTGCTGGAGGCATTGTGTGAGACGGTCGCTTATTATCCGCGCGACCTGTCGTGGATCCATCTGTTCAGTAATTTACCGTATATCGTAAAAACAAGGGCAAACACCTTGTTGCTGAAGGCCCTTCAAAATGATGATTACCCTATTTTATTTGAAGGTATTCATTCTTGTGCCGGCCTTGCAGAGGAAAGCCTGAAGGGACGTCATAAAATCGTCAGGACACATAATATTGAGCATGAGTATTATTCTAATCTTGGAAGAGTTGAGAACAATCCGCTGAAGAAATTGTATTTCTATCGTGAGGCAACAAAGCTTGAGCGCTTTGAAGAGGTTTTTCGCCATTCCAGTGGGCTTGCAGCCATTTCACTGAAAGACAGCTCCTATCTTGCCAAGAAATTCCCGGATTTGAAAGTGGAGACCGTCTCGGCTTTTCATCCTTTTAACAAAGTTGACATCTTGCCTGGGGATGGGAATTATGCGCTATACCATGGCAGTCTTGAAGTTGGGGAAAACAACAAAGCTGCCATTTTCCTTATTAAAGAAGTCTTTAGCAAGCTTGAGATTCCATTTATTATCGCCGGGAACAACCCATCGAAGGAGCTGATTTCCCTGGCGGCACAATTTCCGGATGTTACACTTAACACCAACGTTAGCACCGACCAGATCTATGAAATGGTTCGGGAAGCACAGGTAAATATCTTGCCAACCTTCCAGGCGACAGGCATTAAGTTAAAGCTACTGGCGGCCTTGTTTACCGGGCGACATTGCCTGGTGAACACCCCCATGATTGAAAAGACCGGGCTGGAATCTTTGTGCCAGGTATGTGACAGTCCTGAAGAAATGCGAAACAAGATGATTGCATTGTTTACTTCAAGTTTTACGACCGAGGAGATTGCCAGCAGAAAAGCGCTTCTTGAATCCGGGTTTTTCAGCAATGTGTATAATATTGAAAAGTTGGTTGGGATGATTTTTGAGTGATTGATTTTTACAGTAATAGTGAAAACTATTTGTTTATCCAACGGCACGTCTATTAACTCTTGTATTATATGTTATCTGCCAATTTTATCTATTGTCTCCCCCAAATCTCCTATTATTGACCGGTTTTTACTTATATTGTATTTAACACACTAACACCAGAATTTCATTTAATAAAAGCGAAAACATATTTGCAATTCAAAGTTATTTTGTATATCTTTACGAAAAGAATTTGAATTTTTGTATTTATTTTCTTTAGGTGGCGGTTTTTCTCAACCTGTGTGATTTTCGAACAAAACAATTAAAAATCAGTTCGCTGGACCCAAATATACTATATATGCATATATATATAACTATTTATTATTTATCTCAGATAATAGAAAGTTAGATTGTGCTATAAAATACACCTTACGCTTACTCACTAGAAAAGGTCATCCTCCCTAGCTTTAAGTCAAACACTTAGAGCACCGTAATTAAAATCAAATTTTAGATATACATAAATTCAATTCGTTGAAAAAAAAAATAATCTCATATACGATGAAAAAAAAATTAAGAATTCTCGCGATAACCTTTACAATAACTCTTTTTTCCTCATTTTGCGCTAATGCACAATTTTTCGTGACAATTGATCCAACTAATTGTCATTGTATCGCAGGATTTGGACACTTTGAAATTACAACTGTCGTTTATGGTGACAGCCACTGTGGAAATGAAGTCCAAACTACCAAACCTTACCCTACCGAAACATTAACAACATTTATTCCAGGTATTCTTTTTTCTCCTACATTAGTATCAGGGACAGATCATTTCAAAATTTGTGTAAAAATTTTTGATATTAGTAATACTTTAATTTGTACACAGTGTACCGACTGTTTGTTATTTATAACTGATGACAACTATGTTGTGACATTCTAACATTACATCCCTTTTTACATAAATTTTTGTGAATTATATTGATATACGTATAATGAGTAGAACAGTTAACACAACTCTTTCTGCTCATTATATGTAAATCATATAGTGCTGTGGAGTTCAAGTGATAAATTTAACAAAGTTTATATATATTTATGTATATTTATAAAGCCGACATCTATTACAATAAAAATTGGGTATTATTAATTTTTTTTTTTCTAAGCTTTACGAGATTATATGCTCAATTCTCCTTATGGGACAATCACTTGTGTACAAATTTCATCACAGGAATGAAACAACAAGGCAATGATTACTGGGTAACGGCTCATGGTGGTGGTCTGATGAAATTTAATCCCTCTTCAACTACAATATTTTATAACAAACACAATTCGGCCATCCCTTCAGTTCTTTTATCGGCTGTTACTATAGATCCTAACGGAAAATTGTGGATTGGCTCTGATGATGCCGGACTGATTTGTTTCGACGGTATTAATACGTGGACTACTTTCAATACTTTGAATTCCTCACTTCCATCAAATGAGGTTCAAAGCATTTGCATCAAAGACAGCATTGTATGGATCGGAACCAAATTTGGTCTTGCCCGTTTTAACGGGACTACCTGGACGATATTCACCTGGATAACTTTCGGTATAAATTCATATCCACTTCAAAATGTGAGAGATATTGACATTGATAGCAGCGGAAACCTATGGATATGCTGCCGGCATGTTGGTTTAATGAAATATAACGGAAGCAGCTGGACTGTCTATAATAACAGCAATTCCACAATAACGCTCGGTATTAATAATGATATCCGTTGTGCAGATATTGATTCATCCGGCAATATTTGGGTGGGTTCTTTAGACGGCATTTCAAAATTCAATGGATCGATGTGGACCAACAATATTGGTTGGTATTATAATATTGAAGATCTCAAACACGATGCTTCCGGAAATTTATGGATCTATCCCAAAGACCCTTACTTAGTAAAATATGACGGAACAACCTGGCAAAATTACATACCCTTAATTTCACCCGGTCTCACTTATCCTGTATTCCAATTTGGTTCGTTGCTGAACCACCTTTATATTGATGATTCAAACGCTGTATGGATGGGTTTGGCTTTTGGGTTGACCCGTTACAATGGAAACTGGACAGATTTCACCAGTGCGATTTCATCAGAGCTAAAGTCCAATGGAATTAATGCTATAAATTATGACCCTGTAAGCCAAACCTATAATATAGCAGGTTCATATTTTCCGTGGTGGGAAGCTCCAACTCCGATTTGGGGCTCCGGACTGACTGTCTTTGACGGAACTAACTGGAATCATCACAATTTTCTTGATTCCTGTACATCGCAATACGATTGTGCCTATTCATTAAGCACTCAAGGTTCTGAAATATGGGCAGGTACTTATGGAGGAGCTGTAAAATATGATGGAATAAATTTTACTACTCATTTGTGGAATACTATGTGTACAGAAAGATTTACATCACTTTTAAAATTGAATAATAATCTTTTTATCGGATCCAATTTAGGTGGAATTTTCAAATTTGACGGAACGACATTAACTACTTACATGCTTCCCTTTACCAGTATTAAAAACATCAGCTGTCTTGCTTTCAATGATGGTATGCTTTTGGCAGGCAGCAATTCGGGTTTGATTTCTTATGATACCATTGCTTCCTCAGCTTCATTCTATTCAATGGCAAATTCACCTATTCCATCAGATACGATAAACGATCTGCTAAAAGGGAAGCCTATGTGGATTGCCACTGATCGCGGCCTGGTGTGTACTGACCTGTTAACATGGACTACCTATAATACCTCTAATTCAGGAATACCTTCGGACTTTATCAGTTGTATCACCAAAGATAGTCTTCAAAATATATGGCTGGGAACAAAAGGTAATGGCATTGCGCGATTTGATGGGAATATTTTTACAGTTTTCAACACAACAAATTCAGGACTTACTGACAATAACATTACTGATATTATCACTGATAATGACAACAACATTTGGGTTGGCACACATGATGGGGGTATAAGTGTCTATAAATATGGGCTTTGGCTTTCTGAAAATCCTAAGTGGCAAAACAATTCTCCAGTGAAGCTATGTCCAAAAATGATCATCAGCCCAAATCCATTAAAAACAACTGCATCAATCCTTATTTCGTTGCCTCAGCATGGGAATATCTCCTTGTATGTTTATAATACACTTGGTCAACAAGTCAAGACGTTATTATCAGGTGAACTTTGTGAAAAGGATTTCAGTATAACCTGGGATGGAACTAATGATGCCGGGAATAAAGCATCTCAAGGTGTGTACATTTGTTCGTTAACTTGCGGATTTGAGAAGACTTCAGTGAGAATTGTTGTGATGAGGTGAGTGGGCTTTTCATTTAGCAATCAGGCAAGCAAATGTCCACCCTCACATCGCATGGTTCTTGCAGGAAATTTTTCAAAGAGCGAGTAATCATGAGTAGCCATGAGGACAGAAGTGCCCGTCAGGCTTATATCTTTTAAAAGTTGAAGGATACCCTCAGAAGTTTCCGGATCGAGATTTCCCGTTGGCTCATCAGCCAGGATCACTTCCGGATTGTTAAGCAGCGCCCTGGCGATTCCGACCCTTTGCTGTTCTCCTCCGCTTAGCTGGTTGGGCATTTTAAAACCTTTGGTTGAAAGGCCAACTTTTTCTAAAACATCATTCAAACGAGCCTGCATGGCTAATTTATCTTTCCAGCCGGTGGCCCGTAATACAAAAAGTAAGTTCTCGCTGATATTGCGGTCGCTAAGCAGCTGGAAATCCTGAAAAATAATCCCGATTTTACGTCGCATATACGGGATGTCTTTTCGTTTCAATTGAAAGAGGTCAAAACCAGCTACAGATGCGCTTCCATCATAAACCGGAAGGTCGGCATATAAGGTCTTTAACAGACTGCTTTTCCCGCTACCGGTTTTCCCGATCAGGTAAACGAACTCACCTTTCAGGATAGAAAAGCTGACATTGGTGAGGATCAGGATGTTCTCCTGGTAAACATTCAGTTGGTCGATATTGATGATATGTTCTACGGACATGCTTGGGGCGAAATTGAATGCAAAAGTAGAAATAAATTTTCCACCTAGCCTGCTTTTAAATAGGGATATAATTTCCTGAAGCAGGAATCAGGAAAGACCTTAGCCCGTCGAACTTCTTCCAGGACCTTGATCTTGCCATACTTATCTCTGAATTTACAGAAAGATTTCGCCAGTTCGTAACTTCCGTATGGATGTTTCATCAGTTCTTTGAATTCACAGGAATTCAAATCAATTTTCCGGATCATGCTTGTATCTATTCGTATCAAACTACTTAGCTGAGGCTTGGCTCCAAAACCATAAATTTCGGCAAACTGGGCTTTGTCGACAAATCCGCCGAGGCGGTTTCTGTATTTGATGATTCTGGAAACGAGATACGGATTAATTCCTGGTAAGGTGCCAAGCTTTGCAGAATCTGCACTATTGATCTCAATGACTTCAATTGTAATTGCCGGACTTATAGGAATTTTAACTTCATTTGCAGAAGCAAAAACGATATAGGGATTCACTTTTTGGTATAATGCTTCAGGCATGCCAAAGATCTTTTGAAGGTCTTCTTTGGTTTTGAACTTCCCTCCTTTGTCGCGGTATTTGAGGATTCTTTCTGATAGTTTTTGAGGAAACCCCATAGCGAGCCACTGCTTTAGGCCGATGGTGTTGGGGTCGAAAATGGAAATTTCTTTTGCGGAAACATCATCATTTTCGGGATTGTCATGACTGATTTTGTTTTGGGAGAACGATGATTTTTGCGGGTCCGATTTTTCCTCAAGAAATAACTTCGTTTTTTTGGCAAAAGCATCAAGGGTGCTGTCATCCTCCGGGAGTAATTGACTGATTAATAAAGGCAACCAAATAATTAGCAGAATGATCACCGATAGGGTGACAATTCCTTTTCTTTCGGTTTTGCTGAAAAACAGGATGGATTTCCAGGATTGGGACATGGATTTCGTTTAAACTATTGATATAAACATTTTTTCTATATAATATTATGCCGACCCTACGGGACTTCTTGCATAAATGAATATTTTGTCTTGTACAAATATGTCGTCCCTACGGGACTTTAAGGCAGTCCTGTAGGGACGAAATATTTGTAGAAAAACAATGGTTCCCCGATAAATAATTTCCGTAGGAACGAAATAAAAACAAGGATTCCAGTGAATTTCAAAATGTTGTTTTGGACAATGAGAATAATAATGTTGTTCATATACCTTTATATACGGAAAAACGGCCCCAGAGTGGAAAGAATTTCTGGAATATTTTTCTGCGTAACTCTGTGTCTCGGTTTCTCTGTGGTGAGTCTTAAAAAATCTAATTATTTTAGTGTGATTTTTCAACAAAGATCAGCCAGAGCATAAAATATCTTAGGTTTGTCTTGACTTTCGTAATACAAAAAAACAATATGGCAAATAAACTACTCACAACCAAGCCCTTGCAGCAACTAATGCATGAATCCACTGATTCGGGCCATGGTTTGAAGCGAACACTAACCGCAACCAACCTCACTACTTTAGGCATTGGGGCGATCATCGGGGCAGGAATTTTTGTACTAACAGGAAGTACGGCAGCTCAATATGCGGGGCCAGCCATCGTCATCTCCTTTATCATTTCCGGGCTTGCCTGTGCTTTTGCCGGTTTGTGTTATGCTGAATTTGCCTCCATGATTCCCATTGCAGGGAGCGCTTATACTTACGCTTACGCCACCATGGGAGAATTCCTGGCCTGGATCATAGGCTGGGACCTGATCCTGGAATATCTTTTCGCGGCATCGACTGTTGCTGTTGGTTGGTCCGGCTATATGCTCAGCTTTTTAAAGGACTTTGGCATTTATATCCCGGCACATCTTTCGGCAGCCTCCGGAACAGTTTTATACGACATTCCCAATATGGGATATAAGGCCGTGGATAGCCATCTGGCCAAAACCTTGCTTGACCAGGGAATCTCTTTTCAAAGTCTCCCGCATGTGACGGCTGTCATGAATGTCCCTGCAATGTTTATCATCTTTCTTCTTTCAGCTTTGCTGGTTATAGGGATCCGCGAGAGTGCCAATTTTAACAACATCATGGTGATGATCAAAGTCTCGGTGATCTTACTTTTTATTGCTATAGGAATTGCCTTTATCAAGACAGCCAACTGGCATCCTTTTATCCCGGCAAATACAGGGGTATGGGGCCATTTTGGCTGGTCGGGAATTTTCAGAGGTGCGGGCGTCATCTTCTTTGCCTATATCGGTTTTGATGCAGTGTCGACTGCAGCGCAGGAGGCGCGAAACCCACAGAAAGACATGCCCTTTGGGATCCTGGGCTCGCTTGGTGTTTCAACGATATTATACATTGCGGTTGCCATCGTGCTGACAGGGATTGTAAGTTATACACAACTAAATGTTGCGGACCCAATGGCTGTCGGTGTTGATGCTTTAGGACCTAAATTGTTCTGGTTAAGACCCATTATCAAGGTAGCGGCAATTGCCGGACTTAGTTCTGTAATTCTTGTCATGTTATTAGGACAACCCCGTATTTTCTTCACCATGGCTAAGGATGGATTGTTGCCCCCGGTTTTTGCCAAGGTTCATCCAAAATACAAGACGCCCTATATCAGCACGATGTTAACTGGTTTTGTTGCAATGATCATTGCCGGCGTGCTTCCAATCAACATTCTGGGAGAACTCGTATCCATAGGGACTTTACTGGCTTTTGCCATTGTTTGTATCAGTGTTATTATTTTACGAAAAACCAAACCTGATTTTCACCGTCCGTTCCGGACTCCCTGGGTGCCGTTAATCCCTATTCTTGGCGCTGCAATTTGTTTTGCCCAGATGTTGTCACTTCCGCTCGACACCTGGTTGCGGCTCATAATCTGGATGGTGATAGGTCTTGCGATTTACTTTTTCTACGGAATAAAAAGGAGTAAGCTTAATAATAAAATATAAAGACTCACCTTATGCCAGATAAATCAACATCAGGATTCCACCGGAGCCTCGGGCTTTTCGACTCAACCGCAATTGTGGTTGGATCGATGATAGGCTCCGGCATATTCATTGTTAGTGCTGACATGGGCAGGGAGTTGGGTTCTCCCGGCTGGCTCCTGGTGACCTGGGTCGTTACAGGCCTGATGACGATCATAGCCGCACTGAGTTATGGCGAGTTGGCTGCATTGATGCCAAAGGCCGGTGGACAGTACGTTTATCTGAGAGAAGCTTATAATCCTCTTACAGGCTTTTTGTATGGCTGGACGCTTTTCCTTGTAATCCAGACCGGCACCATCGCAGCAGTTGGGATGGCGTTTGCCAAGTTCACAGGGATGTTGATCCCCTGGTTTTCAGAGACACACGTTTTTTTCAGTATTTGGAAGATCCATTTTAATGCGGCACAGCTTTTGGCAATTATTACGATCTTGTTTCTCAGCTGGAATAACAACCGTGGGGTAGAATCCGGCAAGAGAGTGCAGAATGGATTTACCATTTTAAAAGTAGCCCTGGTGATCATTTTTATCGTCATAGGGCTGTTCTTTGCCCGCAACCAGGCAGCAGTTGACTTAAATAAAAGCTATTTCTGGGATGCGCTGCCCTCATCCGGTGGCGGAAGCCTTAGCTTCCTGGCCCTGATTGCTGCCATGGGAACCGCCATGGTGGGTTCTTTGTTTTCTTCGGATGCCTGGAATAACATCACCTTCACCGGAGAAGAAATAAAAAATCCTCATAAAAACATCGCACTGAGTCTTATTCTTGGGACCGGGATTGTTACAGTGTTTTACATTCTGGCCAACCTGGTTTACCTTCAGGTGATGCCTTTGCGCGGCAGCGCTATCGGACAAACAGTCTTTGATCGGGGTATACAGTTTGCCACCAACGACAGGATTGGTACTGCAGCCATGCAGAGCATTTTTGGCGACAGCGCCGCGATAATCATGGCGATCTTTGTGATCATCTCTACATTTGGCTGTAACAACGGGCTTATCCTGGCTGGAAGCCGCGCCTATTATGCCATGGCGAAGGATGGTTTATTTTTCAAACCCATTAGTAAGTTAAATGCGCATGGTGTCCCATCGAATGGGCTCTTGTTCCAGGCAGTTTGGGCAAGCGTACTATGCCTGAGCGGGACTTATAGCGATCTGCTCGATTACATCATTTTTGCGGTGTTAATATTCTATGTACTGACTATTGCCGGTGTTTTTATCCTTCGTAAAAAATGGCCTGAACGTGAAAGAAAGTACAAGGCTTTTGGCTACCCTGTTTTGCCAGCCATTTATATTATCCTCGCTGTTTTAATCATGATCGACCTGCTGATTTACAAGCCTACGTATACATGGCCGGGCTTTATAATTGTGTTGATGGGGATACCGGTTTATTTTTTGTGGAGGAAGGGGTAGGGTGATGGGGTGATGAGTGATGGGGTGATGTGGTGATGGGTGATGGGTGTTTGGGATGAGGCGCTAGGTTTGGAGTTTTATGATGGATTTCATTTTTTCGATTTGCTCGGGAGTGCCCAGGACGATGAGTTTGGAGTCTTTCATGAGTTTTGTGTGGGGGCCTGGATTGATAATAAATTTTCCTTCATGTGATTTGTAACCAATGATATTTGCCCCGCTGATCCGGCGAATGCTTAAATCATGAATCGTTTTTTCCTGCATTTCAATGGGTAAGTCGGAGCATTTTATTTCAATTAAATTAACGCCCTGGTCTCCCTGAACAGACAGCTGAGAAAGGAATTCAAGCAAGTCGGGTTTGGCAATAAGCGTTGCCATATGCGAGCCACCTACTTTATCAGGCATGATAACATTATCAGCGCCGGCAGTCTTTAGCTTTTTATCGGCACTATCGTGTGTAGCCCTGCTTATAATTCGGCAGGCAGGAGAAATGGAGCGTGCCGTCAGGACTACATAAAGGTTGTCGGCATCAACAGGTAAGGTAGTAATCAGTGCCTGGGCTTTTTGAACGCCGGCTCGGATCAGAACCTCATCTTCCGTAGCATCGCCTTCAACGAAAACAATGTCTTTGTCATCGCAGTTCTGAACGAGTTCATGATTCTTTTCGATGATGACAAAAGGCTTTTTGTACATCTTCAGGTCGATGGCAGCCTGGCGGCCATTCCGGCCATAGCCGCAAATGATGACATGATCTTTCATGGTGATTTTATTATTTCGGATCCGACCACTTAAAAAAATTTCGATTTGTCCCTCCATCAAATGACTGGTGATAAAACTAATGGCATAAGCCAGAACGCCAAGGCTAAGAATGATTAAAAATATTGTGAATATTTTGCCAGCTGTATGCAATGCAGGTAGATCCCCATAACCGACCGTTGCGACTGTAATCACGGTCATATAAACTGCATCCAGTAAACTAAAATCCTCAAGAAAAATATAGCCAAAGGTCCCGATCAGCAGCAGACTGAGTAATAAACCAAAGACTATTAATACCTTCCATTTTGAAGTAGCTGATTGCATAAGATCAATCTTTACCTTGGGATAAGATGCGGATACCGATGCTGCAATTTAGGCATTTTTTTAAGTCACAATAACATTTCTTCAGGTATATCAAGCCTTGTCCTTCGAGGGCATTGGTGGCGGTCACGCCGATATCAGCCCAAGCACGGAGAATTTTATTGTCTTCAGCAGGAAGACTCTCCATGATGTTCAGGGCCATGTCGATACGGTCCTGCCGCTCTTTTCGTTTTCCATAAAAGATCAACATGGGAACCAGTGCGTTGATGATCCAGACCCGGATGAAGCCTTCACCGGGATTACTTGAGTTTTTCCGGGCAGGACGGCCTGGAATGAAATGCGAATCCCAATAGCTATGGAGCTTGCGGTTCAGGTATTCCATCACATTTTCAAGATTCATTTCCAGTAAAACTTCATCCACGAGGCTATGACGTTCTTTAAGAAATGCCGCCCAATTAACGATTCGCATTGTTGGAAATCCGGAAGGTCGAATTCGCAGAAATTTCCAGTCATCTGCGCTCATTGAAGTCAGATGATGTTTGTGTTTCAGATGATGATATTCTGACCATAAGCTTTTTGCATAATCATCATCAAAATCGGGCCTCAGAAACCCCGCTTGTCCGAGTGCAAGGGCTTCCAAGATTATATCCTGATCTTTATAACGCCGACAGAGGCTAAAAGGAAGAATTCGCGCCAGTCGTTCAAAAGGATCGGTATTGATGACCATACCAAATGACCTGGCAAAAAACTGATGTGTCGTTTCCTCAAAATCTCCGTGATTTGCATGTAAAAGATTATCAATCAACAATAAACGATCTTCATAACGTTCAACAGCCAAAGCGCTTAAATAAGTTTTTAGATGCGAAGAAGGGACATGATGCAGCTGGCCTGAACAAGGAATCCATTGTTGGCTTGAAAGAAAATTCTCATACCTCATATATAGACCAGGATCAAACCGGTCTTTAAGGACAAGCGTTGGCAGAATTTCATTTTCTGTTCTGAACACAGGTTTATCAGACTCAAAGACGACATGCATGATAACGCCAAGATAGGCAGGATCTTGCTGATGACCATGACGAAACCAGTCGGATGACCTCGTATGAATTTCCACGCTCCCGGCCCAAAGGGTCTCCCCCACCCTGATCATAGCCTGGATAAAGTCGGGCCCGGAATCAGGATTCAGAAACCCAGGTTTGATCACCTCGACATGCTGACCATCCTCTGTTTGTAACTTTGATTTCAGCAGTTGAAATTTCCAGATATAATACAAAAACTCTTCTCTCATAATTATATAGACGAAAAAAGGGGTGTTGAGTGGAAAGAAAAAAGCTATTATTTTTAAACATTATGTAGAGGTGCACAAACACAGGTATCAGGGATATTTTGGATTTTTTTTTAAAATTTGCAAAGCAATCGTGTCTTTGCTATCTTTGTCAAGGACTAAATCTGAATTGAATCCGCTATGACTGAGAGTAACGAGCTGATTGACAGCATTCAGCAAAAAGTTAAGGCCTTGATCAGCCAGTGTTCGACAGTACAGAAGGAGCATAAAAAGATGCAGGACCTTATCAACAAAAAAGAGGCCATTATCATTGAACAAAAACAAAACATTAAACAATTAGAAGATAAAATAACCATACTAAAAATCACCAAATCATTGGAGAAAGGGAAAGAAAATTCGGATGCAAGACGGAGAATCAATGAAATGATTAAGGAAATTGACAAATGCATCGGATTAATAAATTCTTGATGAATCATATGCCTGATGAGTGAATCGTCTATAAAAGTCAACATCGCTGGAAGGAATTATAACCTGACAGTAGAAAAAAAGGAGGAAGAAAACGTTAAAAAAGCTGCCCGGCTTATTGATCAGAAGATCAAGGAGTATTCAGCCAGTTTTTCGTTTAAGGACAAACAAGATCTGATTACAATGGTGGCCTTGCAGTTCACGACAAGTTTTTTAAATGGAGAAGTGCAGGGTGACAAAGATGAGATTCAAACAATAAATCTCCGGCTTAAGGAGTTAGACAAAATACTGGATCAGCATACAGGCAATTGATTCGACACGTTCTTTATTTAGATATTTAAGATAAAAACCCGCATATTCACTACTGTTGGTAAACTCAACATATTTATCAATAGGGCATAGCTCTATGCGGCAAAAACAGGCCTCAACCTTCGGGTTCTCTTTTTTAGGGACAGTGGACTTTTGCGTTGCAAGGCGGCTCTAACCATGTCAAATGGGGTTTACTCAACCTACTGAGTATCGCGGGTTTTTTTTCTTTTCCACACCTCTGATGGTTGTAAAATGTACAACCATGTCTATCATACTCTATTGTATTATTGCCATTCTGGCTGGCCTAGGCGTTGGCATAGCGATGGCAACATCGATGCTAAAAAAGCAATTGCTGGCCAAGAGCGAGCATATCCTGAAAGAAGCCGAAGAAAAGGCCGAAGTCATGAAGAAAGAAAGAATACTTCAGGCTAAGGAGAAATTCCTTCAGCTAAAGGCTGAACATGAGCAGGAAACAAACAACAGGAGCTTACAAGTTCAGAAGCGTGAAGTTGCCATTCAACAAAAAGAACAGGCACTTAACAAAAAGCTTGAAGAAGCCCAGCGTCAGCAAAAAGATCTTGATGTTATTAAGCAAAATCTGAACAATCAGCTTGACATTGTTACGAAGAAACAAACTGAAGTTGACAAAGCTTTTCGTAATCAAGTAGAGAAGCTTGAGTCCATTGCCGGTCTGTCTGCCACTGATGCCAAAGCCCAACTTACCGACACACTTAAGGATGAAGCTCGTTCTGAGGCCATGGTGATGATCCATGAGATCGTTGAAGAGGCCAAACTGACTGCAAATATGGAGGCTCGTAAAATTGTAGTTGAGACCATTCAGCGAACAGCCACAGAACATGCAGTAGAAAACTCAGTGTCTGTCTTTAACATTGAAAGTGAAGAGGTAAAAGGACGGATCATTGGTCGTGAAGGCAGAAACATTCGAACTTTGGAATCACTGACTGGCGTTGAAATCATCATTGATGACTCTCCTGATGCCATTATCCTTTCCGGTTTTGACCCGGTACGTCGTGAGATCGCACGCTTGTCGTTGCATAAGCTGGTGACTGATGGTCGTATCCATCCTGCCAGAATTGAAGAAGTGGTCGCGAAAGTGACCAAACAAGTTGAACAGGAGATCATTGAAGCGGGAAAACGTACGACCATTGATTTAGGCATTCATGGCATGCATATTGACCTTGTTCGTCTTGTTGGTAAGATGAAATACAGGACCTCTTATGGCCAAAACTTGCTGATGCACTCAAAGGAGGTGGCCAACCTTTGCGCTACGATGGCTGCAGAGCTCGGATTGAATCCCAAGATTGCAAAACGTGCAGGTCTACTGCACGATATAGGCAAGGTGCCTGACGATGAGCCGGAATTGCCACACGCCTTATTGGGCATGAAGATGGCCGAGAAATACAAAGAAAGGCCTGAAGTTGCCAATGCTATCGGCTCCCATCATGACGACATCGAAATGGAGTCATTATACGCGCCTATTGTGCAGGTTTGTGATGCGATCAGTGGTGCTCGCCCAGGTGCCCGCCGCGAGGTTGTAGAGGCTTATATTAAAAGACTTCAGAAACTTGAAGAAATAGCTATGGCTTACCCGGGAGTTATGAAGACCTATGCCATCCAGGCAGGACGTGAACTCAGAGTCATCGTTGGTGCCGAAAAAATCAATGATGTTGAAGCTACGCAGCTCTCCCTTGATCTCTCTAAAAAGATACAGGATGAGATGACCTACCCGGGTCAGATCAAGATCACTGTAATCCGCGAGACACGGGCTGTAGCGTTCGCTAAATAAGCATTGTTCTGAAACAATTTAAGGTTAATTAATAAGCATAAATTGTTATATTCGTTTTTTATGTTATATATTTGATTTGAATTTACGCATCAGCGCTTTTTCATTCAAGTATTATGATGAATCTGCTGCATTATGTTAATTACCCTGCCTTCATTTTAGATGAAGACATGCTCGTTATTGACTGTAATGATGCATTTTACAGGCTTAACATGCCTGCATCGAACAACAAAGGAATACCACAGAAACTCAGTTTTTTCTTCAAGCAAAACAATGTTAAGGATTTCTGCAAAATCTTTAATAACACCTTTATTAATGGTGATGTTCTGCTAAGCGATATCACAATTTATAATAGCACAGGAAATAGCCAAATCTATATTTCAGAGTCGTCACCTTATGAAGGACATTCAGGGAAAACAAAGAAAATTCTCTGTGTACTCAAGAGCAAGGATCAAATAACGTCACAGAATTTTGGTGATTCACCGTTTCATGTTACCCGTGAAATATTTAATGATTTCTTCAATAATTGTCCGATCAATTTCTTCATAAAGGATAGTCATGGAAATTACCTATATGTGAGTAAAAACTTCAACGCTGTTACCGGGGCCGGGCAGAAAAAAGTTACTGGTAATAATACTTCTGAGATCTGGGAACCCGGGATTGCAACACAGCTTTCGGAAGAAGACAATACCGTGGTGAATACGGGAAAACTCCTTGAAGTAGAAGGCCTGGTTAACGGGCATTATTATATGCGATGTAAATTCCCGCTTCAAAAGGGAAACGGAGAAACCCTTGTCGGGGGATATTTCATTGACATCTCTCAACTTAAGAAGACTGAAAACGAATTGATGCGGGCGCATCAAACTGCGCGTCAAAATGAGGAAAAATTCAAACTCCTGGCGGAATATGCCAATGACTACATCATCCATTTATCGACAGATGGGAAAATCCTTTATATTAATAACTATGCAGCAAAGTCTATTGGGTTCAGCCCTACAGATCTTGATGGGGAAAACATCAGCAAAGTCGTAGGTCCGAATGATCTTGGCCGAATGTTGAATAACCTTAAGACCATAGCTGAAAGCGGAAAAGGGATTGTCACGGAAAGCCATTATAATTTCAAAGGTCATGAAGTATGGCTAGAGGCACGCATGGAACCTGTTGTCAATAAAGAAGGCAAAGTTATTTCAATTCATACGCTTTCACGAGACATAACTGAGCGTAAGAATGCAATCAAAGCACTTGAAAAGAGCGAACAAACCCTGGAAAAATTAAATAAGAACCTTGAGGCACGTGTTCGTCGCGAAATCAGGAAATTTCAGCAGCAACAAAGCAAACTCATTCAAAAATCAAAACTGGAATCTCTTGGAGAAATGGCTGCGAGCATTTCTCATGAAATCAACGGACCACTAGGAATCATTCTTATTTCACTTGAAAGCCTTCGTGCCACCTATCGCCTTGGTAAAGCCGATGCCGAATTCATTGAACACAAACTTGATACAATAATGAGGTCTATTCACAAGATTCGGTCCATTACTGAGCATATGCGTATCTTCTCGCGTGATCAAAAGATCGGAATTATTGAAGATTTTGATATGAATACCCTTGTCGAGGAAACTCTCTCCATTATTCAGTCTCAATATCGCAATCATAAAGTTGAGTTGGTTGTCGAGCTTGGGAGTAAGCTGCCGCTGGTCCAAGGAAAAAAGGTCCACATGGAACAAGTGTTACTGAACCTGCTATCAAACGCCCGCCATGCTGTTGAAGAAAAAGCCATATATTATTCTTCTGCTGACTATCGTAAAACTATAAGGATTTATACGCGTCTGGAGCGCGAAGGTGTCAGCCTGGAAGTTAATGACAACGGAATAGGGATCCCCAAGAAACACCTAAAACATCTCTTTGATCCATTCTTCACTACTAAAAATGAGGACGAGGGAACAGGACTGGGACTTTCTATTTGTTACGGTTTGATGAAAGAAATGAAAGGGAATATTGTATTTGAGAGCAACCCAAGTGAATATACGCTTGCAAAAGCATGGTTGCCATGTAACAAAAGAACAAAATTAAACAGGCCCAAGGCAATGATCTATGAATAAGCTATCTGTGCTTGTGTTGGATGATGAGGCTGCATACCGGGAAGGTTTGTCAGAATTATTAAGTATTCGTGGGCATCGGTTACAAACGGCCTCAAAGCCGACAGAGGCACTTGAGCTACTTAAAACGCAAAGCTTTGACCTCTTACTACTCGACCTGAGTATGCCTGAAATGGATGGCCTGGAATTACTGCAAAAGATAAAATCAGACCTTGCCTATATGGATGTTATCGTGGTTACCGGTCATGCCGATCTTGAGCATTCTGTTGCGGCTTTAAGAGCAGGTGCCACTGATTTTATCACCAAGCCATTCAGCAGCTTAGACATTGAACATGCTATAGAACGCTCTCGGAAATATTCAGAGATCGCAAAACGTCTGCTTGATGCTGAAAAAGGGATCGCCGCTCTGAGTGCGGATCTGAGCAATTTTATCGGAACCCAGATTGTTGGGAAGAGCGAAGCTATCCGAACTGTCCTGGAGCAGATGAAAAAGGTCAGTATTTCTGATGACACAAGTGTCCTTATCTTTGGTGAAAGCGGAACTGGCAAAGAGTTGGTTGCCCGTGGTATTCATGGAATGAGTAAACGGAAAGGGCAATATTTCCATTCAGTAAACTGTGCAGCAGTGCCGGATACCCTGTTTGAAAGCGAATTTTTTGGATATCAGAAAGGAGCTTTCACGGGAGCCCAAGAGACGTTACCGGGCTGGTTCGAAATCTCTAACAAAGGGACGCTCTTCCTGGATGAAATCAGTGGCTTGCCAATGCAGCTGCAAAGCAAACTTCTACGGGTACTTGACCAAAAGAGCATCATCAAACTTGGCTCTCACAAAGAGATCATGTTAAACCTGAGGATTATAACAGCGACCAATCAAAACCTGGAGCATATGATTGCTGAGGGTCGTTTCCGGACCGACCTTTATCATCGTTTTGCTACTTTCAAAATTTTCCTTCCCCCACTCCGGGAAAGGCGTGAAGATATTCCGCTGCTGGTAGATCATTTCATCGAGCATTTCAATCATAAGATGGTTTGCCAGATTAAGGCTATTGAGATTTCTGCCATTGAAGCCCTGATGCAATATTATTTCCCCGGGAATATCAGAGAGTTGAAAAATATGATTGAACGAGCCTTTATCCTGAGTGATGGGCGGCGAATCAAATTAAAAGACCTTTCGATCCCCGGACATGGGATTGCCACTGCAGCAAAAGCATCCGCTGCACATTCACTAAACCTGGATGCGCTTGAGAAAGATTCCATCACGGAGGCCCTGCAGCGTGCAAAAAACAACAAAACACATACGGCAGAGCTCCTGGGAATTACGCGACAGTCGTTGGAGCGAAGGATGGAGAAGTTTGGGATGAAGTGATGGGGTGATGGGGTGATGATGGTGATGGGTTATGAAAGACGGGCTATGGTGTACTAAATCGGACAAATTGCTTCAAGTCATTTTTCTATATCACTGATTTATTGACAACTGCAATTTTGGCACTTCCTTTGTTAGGGCTGAATTACTATGCCTCAGATGAACATCTTGGTAATTGACTGTCCTGGAATTGAGAATTTTCAGAATCGTAGTATCTGGTTTCCGGAATTTGAGGAACCCTTTGTTTATACTGAGGTATGTGGTATCGCCAATGCCATGCCTACGCTTGCCACAGGGGACTATCAGCTGATCATTTTATACCGCCGGGAGCTCAGTCAGCACTTCCGTGACATTATGTTAAAAATCTCCTGCAATTACCCGGATCTTCAAGTGATTATCAATCACAAAAACAATGAGGGAGAAGAATATAGCTACCTTGGGAGAGGTATGTATTTGAGTGAGATCGAGCAATGGTGAAAATATTCGTTGGTACGAAAGAAAAAACCGTTTCCAGTTTCGTCCCATTGTCCGGTTTCGAACAAAAAGACTTATTTAGATTTTACGATTCAATATCAGCCTTTTACGCTATTTAAATGAAACAGGAACAATGTAAGCGTACGAATTCGGGCAGTTATTAACAAATTTATCAACAAGCGCTGTGTTGTTATCGCTCTGATATAATGACACTTACATATCACGGCACGACTTTTGAATGTAGGGTATCCCCTCTAATCCCCGGAGGGATGTAATTGTATTTAAGTTTTAATGGAATACAACATTATATAAGTCGTCTGCTTCCACAGGCAATAGAATCATTAAATTAAAGACAAAACATTTGAACAGAGAATTGACATTAAGGACAATTTCATTCTCCCATTTTACAGACTGCACGACGGATTATTTTTTCGTCGTGATCATATATTTTATGATGTTACAACCCGCTCTTATTAATTCATTTACAATTGTTTACAACCAGCGATATTTAAAAAGAAATATATTATAAACCATTAAAATTATCATGTTATGGAACCAAAAGCTTTACGCCCGTTTCCGAAATTTATTGTTTTTACGGCAATTCTGATGATTGGGGTATTTGGGTGGGGATATGGTTATGGGCAGGGAACAGCAGCTGCACCAACGATCACAACACTTACTATCTGCTCAGGAACCAATGCGATAAGTGGAACTTGCGAATCATCGGCCGTATTCATTCGGATTTATGCAAATGGTTCAACTTTGATTGGAACTGCTACAGCAACAGACACTTGGAATATCATAGTTAGTCCTAACTTTATTTCTGGAGATATTATTACAGCAACTGCAGATAATGGAGATGGGGAGGTTGGTTCAACAAACTCAGTTACTATTAGCTTGTCTCCAACTCCATTAATTACCAATAATTCTGGCACTACAATAATAACCTGCACTACGCCGACCATTAGTGTCACTGCATCGGGAGGAACAGGATATGCATGGTCTGGCGGCATAACACCGGCAACGGATATTAACAGCTTCACTGCTGCCGGAACCTTCGTCGTAACTGTCACTGCTGCCAATGGCTTTACTGCTACTTCGGCTATTACCGTAACTCAGGACATTACAGCTCGTACGACCGTCGTTAAGAGTAATACAGTTGGAGCTACAACGATAATCACCTGCACGACTCCGACAATTACAGTCACGGCATCAGGTGGAACAGGATATGCGTGGTCTGGCGGAGCAACGCCGGCAACGGCAGCGA
>SESG01027318.1_pt1 | contig 35689 bp, 50 predicted proteins | sample 3171421 | NCBI WGS metagenome assembly SESG01 (sample SAMN10866946, study PRJNA518727) | freshwater metagenome | biome: subpolar coniferous forest; feature: holomictic lake; material: water; isolation source: holomictic Lake 227, 6 m and 8 m depth | place: Canada: near Kenora, Ontario | collected...
TCTTGAAGTCGAAGCGCGAGAGCGCCGCGGCCTTGACCGGCGCGGCCACGATGTCCGCGAAGCCAGCGGCCAGCGCCTCGGCGGCCGTGTACCAGGTCTCCGCGGCCATCGCCTCGGCGATGTACTCCCGGTCGGAGCCGGTCTTGCGCTCGTAGACGCCGATGATCGTATCGCCGACCTTGTCCAGCACGTCGGCCATCTGGCGCATGTCGGCGCTCGTGCCCATGGCCATGCCGTAAGGATCGTGGACCATGAAGAGCGCGTTGGCGGCCATCTCCACGGTGTCACCGGCGAGCGCGATCACGCTGGCGATGGAGGCGGCGATGCCGTCGATGTAGGTGGTCACGGTCGCGGGGTGGCGCTCGATGGCGTTGAAGATCGCCTGGCCGTCGAAGACGCTGCCGCCGGGCGAGTTGATATGCAGCGCGATGTGGTCGACCTCGAGCGCGGCCAGGTCCTCGACGAACTTCTTCGCCGTGAGCCCCTCGCCCCAGAAGTCGGTGCCGATCTCCTCATAGATCCAGAGGTCGGCGCGGGCGCCGGTCTGCGCCTCGATCTGGTACCACTTGCGTTCAGCCTTCATGACCGCTCCTCCTGTCTGGGGTGGTCACGGTCAATCATGTGGAGGCTGTCACCCGTCACCCGCTCACTTCGTCAGCTCCGTGCGGCTGCCGAGCGTGTCGCATTCGATGTGCGCGTCGATGAAGAGCAGGCCGCACTTGTTCTGACCGGCGTTGTAGGTGTCGGCGGCGTTGCTGGAGTTGCGGAAGAGGCGACCCATGAGGATGGAGCTGAGCCCGTCGGCCCCGGCGCCCGGCGTGATGTGCGCGAACTCGGAGAGGTAGTGCTGCCAGGCGACGACGTTGGCCTCGGCAGGGAGCTTTTCGACCGTGTAGATGGTCGTGGTGTCCGGGTAGACGACGCCGATCTTGGCCCATGCGTACTCAAGGCCCCAGCGCGGCGCGGCGTCGGTGTCGTTGACGGTGCCGACCCAATGCACGTGCATCTCGATGTCGGTGCCGAGCTTCCAGGCGTGCGGCATCTGCATGGCAAAGAAGACTTCTTTCTCGTTCTCTGCGGCCACGTCATCGAACGAGTAGGCATAGATGCCGCGACTCGTGCCGGCGAGGTCGTCCATGTATTTCTCGAAGGCCGGGGCGTTGTTGCCTTGCGTGCGTGCGTTCGGCGCCACGCGGAGGTCTTCCCAGTAGGTGGCGGCGCCGTGCAGGACGAGCGTGCCGTCGGCCTCGAACTCGGCGTAGTCGGTGCCGCCGGCGATGGGATGGTGGTGGTCACGCAGGCCGGGGACGATGAGGCTCATCTCAGCTCCCCTTCATCTGCGACGCGGACACAACGGCCGAGGTGCCGCCCGTACGGATGAACTTCGCGGCGACGGCCATGGCCTTGCTCCACACGCCGGAGTCGCCGATGTTCACGAGATGCCCGTTGGTCGTGGTCGGCGCCGAGTTGTCGAAGGTCACGCGGCAGGGCGCCGTCTCGTTCGTCCAGAAGACGTGCGTGGTGTCGGCGTGGAGGGCGCCGAACTTGACGCCGCCGCTGGTCGCATCCACGGTGAGCGCCTGGTCCGCCTCGGTCGCGTTCGGCACGAGGTTGTGAGGCTCGCGACCGAGCAGCGTGACCAGCATGTCGAGGACCGCGTTGTCGGTCGACGACAGTTCCGCCGTCACCACGTCGGCGTTCGTGAGAGCGCGGACGGCGGGGCCGGCGAGCACCTTCACGTCGAGGCCGTTGCGATCCGCGTCGATGGCGGAGACGGTCGGCTGCGCCGTGACCGTCGTGCCCTTGGCCGCGCCCGCGATGGCGGTGACGCTCGTGGGGTCCGTGATCGTGTGGCCGATCATCGCCGTGCCGGCGCCGAGCTTGCCGATCTCGGCGGTGCCGGCGCCGAGCTTGCCGATCTCGGCGGTGCCCGCTGCCAGCTTGCCGATCTCGGCGGTGCCGGCCGCAAGGGTCACGGTCTCGGCGACCTCGATCGTCGCTCCAGTGATGGTCGCACCCTCGACGTACACGCTAGGTGACCAGGTGCCATCGCCGTTGTCGTGCACATTCCCGGGGACGACTCCCTCGGGGGTTGAGATTGGGGTGGTTCTGTCTGCCATGTCAGCCCTCCTCGAGGGTATCGCTCAGGGTTTCTCGGATGAAGCCGGCCACGTCGAAGGGCTCGCCGGCCAGGGCGTAGGCGTCGATCACGGGCGCCAGCAGGTCGCGGGCGAAGCGTTCCGTTCCCTTGGAGTTGCGTCCGCGTTCCGCGTCGTCGGCTGCCTTGGCGCGGATGCGCTCGGCGGCGTCCGCGAGGAAGGGCGCGAGAATCGCAGATGTCGGTAGCCGCTCGGGGGGCGCGTCGCCGCCCGCCCCGACAGAGAACGATCCACCCGAGGACGACATCCCCGAAGACGACCTCCCGGACGCTGTCGGCGCCGAGGACAGCTCCGCGGGCGGCTGAGCCGGCGGCGCTGCCGCGGGGTGATCCTCTGCGAGGGGCGCCACAGTCACGGGGCGCACGGGCAGGTACTCGAGGTCGGGCAGGTCGAGGAAGTCCAGTGACTCGACCGGGTCGTAACCGCTGCGCACCAGCATGCCGAGCGCGTTGACTTTCTCCATGAGCATGGCGTCGTCGTTGGGGCCATCCGGCGGGGCGTCCGCGGGAGCACCGCCGTCCGCAGTGGCCGCGGGCGCCGACCCGGTGATCACGCCGTCCTCCCCGACGGTGCCGAGGTTGAGCTCGGCGAGCGGCACATCGAGGCCGGGGACTGGATTCATGTCCTCCTGCGACCTAGCCTCGTTGCGGAGCATGACGCCGGCTCGTACCAGCGCCGCCTCTCCCTCGGTGCGGGTCTTGTAGTCGCCGCGCAGCAGGCCGTCGAGGTTGAACTTCACGTAGTACCCCGGATCACCGGAGAACAGCTTGTGGCGCACGACGCGCTCGGTGTTCGTGCAGATGGGGGCGATGCAGTGCTTCCCCAGGGCGAGGTCCTGCTGCTCTGAGTTCGAGTACGTGCCGTTCGTGAGGTCCTGCACCATGGCCATGGGCACGCGGAACACGGAGCAAATCTGCTGGAGCTGCCAGCGGAGCTGCTCGACGAGCTGCGCATCCTTCATCGTCAGCGGGTTCTGCTTGTACTTGAGGCCGCGGTCGAAGACCCTGAGCTCGCCCGCCTTGAAGATGCCGGCGAAGCCCTTCATCTGCTCGCTGATCGCCTCAAAGTCGGGGTCGGAGAGCGTGTTCTCGGTCTCCAGGTAGCCGGGGAAGTGGTTGCCGTTGCCGAGCAGGCGGGCAAAGAACTGCTCGCTGCCAATGGCCACGCCGATGCTTTCACTGATCAGGTCAATGAGGGACTTCGCCTGCAGCGGCGAGCGCAGCACCGGGCCCTTGAAGTGGAGCACGTCCCGCATTTGGTACATGCCCGCCGGGGTGAGGTCGTCGCCGCCGTACTCGTACCAGGCTCCGTGCGTGTCGCGGTCCACTCGAAGCAGCGGGTTCACACCGTACAGCGGCCATATCTCGGTGGGCCGTTTGCCCTGCCACACGATGCGGGCGTAGGCGTTGCCGGTGATGTCCTCGGTGAGCTGCTTCCAGCGCCAGAACTCGCCGGCCGTCATGAGGTCGTTCGGGCCGATCGCCAGCAAGCGGTACGCCGCATGCTGTTCGTCGGGCACCCGGTCACGTCCACTTCGGGAGAAGACGCCGAGCGGCAGACTCGAAAAGCTTTCAGAGCGCACGATCAGGCAGGAAAGCACAGCGGTGGCGCGCAGCGAGCTCTCCTGCGTCACGCGGATGCCGCTCGATGAGACGGCGGCGAGCGCCCCGTAGAAAGCGCGGAGCACGTTGTCGTCGCCGATGCCCCACTCCTCTTCGGCCTGGTCCTTCGTCGCGGTGAACCAGCGCAGCGGATTCAAGCTCAAACTGTCGCCCTCTCAGGCCGCTCTACGGGATGCGGCTTCTACTCTGCGGGGGCTGTCACCCGAGGGAGATGGTGCGCACGCCACCGGTCGCGGCGAAGCTCGGGCCGGCGTCCGCCTGCGCCTCGGCAAGGAAGGTCGCCATGGCCAGCGCCACAGCGCCGTCGATCTTCTCGGCCTTGCTTGCTTTGCCGAGCCTCCAGCCCATCGGCTCGCGGGGCATCTCGATGGCGTTGAGGATGTGCTCTTTGATGGACGTGCCGCGGCCGGCGCGCAGACGCCCGGTGCGCACGAGCTCGCGGAGCGTCGCAGAGGCCGGGCACATGCGCGTGTTCGTCTGCCCGAACTCTTCGACGGGGATGCCGTGGTGGCGCTCCAGGCGCTGCATGAGAAGGAGCAGGCGGTTGGGGTCGAAGGCGATGCGCGCCACATTGCGCGTGCGGCAGAGTCCGGCGATGAACTCCTCGATCTCGTCGAGGTCGTAGTAGCCGGTGTCCTGCGGAGGTTCGTCGTAGATGTAGGGCTCGACGTGGTGCGTGCCGCCCGGATCACGGCGGTCGACGACGATGGCGAAGCAGTCTCCCTTGTTGGCGCCGTCCACGGCTATCACGCAGGGTTCATCGGGCTCGACCACGGGCGGCTTCTGGCATTGCTTCCACTCGCCCCAGCGGAAGGCGCGGCTGGCGTCACTCGTCAACGGAAAGCGGTTCAGGTGGTACTGCTCGAACTGGGCGAGCGTGAGGCGCCTGTACTCGTCACGCAGGTACTCCCCAGTGATCCACGGCGCGATGTTGACGGATCGCCATACCTTGGGATCGCCGGCGTCCTGATTGTCGCGGGCGCCCTGCCAGTAGAGGTAACCGCGGGGGTCCTTCTTGATCGCCGCGAGCCACTCCCACAGCGGCCCCATGCGGGTCGGCCCGGCGGTCGTGATGCCGATGGTGAGCGGCTCCTCACGGCCGCCCATGCCGCTTCGCAGAGCGTTGACCACGTCCATGTTCGGGTACGTGTGCGGCTCGTCGCAGACGGCGATGCGCGGGTGGATCGCCTGACCTGCGGCCGTCTTGTGGGGGATCACGTAGAACTTGGCGTCGATCTCGGGGATGTGGATCACGTTCTTGTAGACCTTCGCCAACTCCTTGAGAAGCGGGTTCTGCTCGACCATGGAGCTGGCGAAGCCGAGGATGAGGCGCGCCTGGTCTTCGTCGAAGGCGAGCGCCACGACCTCCTGCCCAACGACGGGCTCCATGAAGAGGAAGTACAGCGCGAGGCCGGCGGTGATCGTCGTCTTGGCGTGCTTCCTCGGCAGGCCGATAAGGGCCTCCGTGTACTTGCGCCGGCCGTACCTGTCGAGCGTCCCAAAGATGGGCTCAACGATGTGCTCGCTGGCGTAGTCGGGGAGGATGAACGGCTGCCCCGCCCAGCGGTCGTCTACGAGGCGGAGCTGCGTGCGGAAGAAGGCGTCGACCAGGAGCGGCCCTAGCTCCGCCCTCGTGACGCGGCCGCCGACCGCCTCAAGGATCGTCTCTCGGAGGTCGCTGGCTCTCACTTTCCCGAAGCGATCTGCGCCACGATCGCCTCAGCGATGCCGGAGTGGAGGTCCTTCATGAGGCTCTGGCCGGCGAGCCGCAGGAGCCCGGCGCGCAGACGAGCGACGAAGGTAAGCGCGTACTGGTCGGCGATTCGCAGGTAGAACGTGCCCTCGTCGCGTGCCACCTTGAGCATGGGATTCACCTTGGGTCCGAACGGCGTCTCAACCACCATGCCGTCCCGCTCGATGTACTCCTGCGCCTGCTGGTGCCGGTACAGTGACCAAGCCATCATGCGCAGCGCCTCAAGGTCCGTGTCGTTCAGGCGCCCGGCGAGCTCGCCGACGGCGCGCGTGAAGATGTCGCGGGGCAGGCCCTGAGGCAGCTCCCCGGCGATGACCTCGGCAAGGCCGGGCTCGACGACCTGCGGCACGACCTTCGTGGTCTTCTGGCCCTGCTGCGGGGCGTGCCCGGTGCCGCGCCGAGCGCGGCTGGGGTCCGGTTTGCGACCGCGCGTCATGGCGAGACGTCGCGGAAGTAGCGTTGCAGGGCGGCCTCGATCGCGTCGGCCATGCCCGCGCAGCGCCAGGCGAACTGGCGGCGAGCCTCGACGCCGAGGCGGCGGTAGGAAACGACCAGGAGAAGGGTCTCGTGCACGGCGGAGAGCACCTGGTCGTCGGGTTCAGCGGATCGGCCCACGAGGAAAGCCTCGACGACCGCGGCGTCAGGAGCCTCCGGCGAGTTGGCCGAGTCGGCGCCGAAGACTGCACGTTTGGCGCGGCCCGCGGCGATCCTGCAGCTATCGCGGCAGTAGCGGCGCCGTCGGCCGGTCACCGCTGCAGCCGGAAGATCACCCCCGCAGAACTGACAAATGCTGATCTCGAGTTTTGGCGCCACTCGCCCATGGTGCGTTTCGTGTCACCGGGGGGGGCGTTTCGTAACAGCGTGGCTAGACCCCGACTCCCCAGAATCGGGGGAATACATGCGGAGGGGTAGGCAGGGTCAGCGTTGCGCGACTGCCGTGATGCGAGGGGGTACCCGGTGCCGTCACTCAGTTGGACGCGAGTTGGACGCGAGTTTGCTTGGATTCACTGGACTCTGCTCGCTCGAGGAGCCCATCCTGCCCGCAGCCAAGGCGCGGAAAGACGGCCGTCTCAGGCACGAATCAGGCACGAATCAGGCAGAAGATGGTGGGAGTGGGTGGAGTGCGTGGTGGTGGGCGACGTTGGAATTGAACCATGATGGCTACTTCCCAAGAACATGCTCATTTGCAGGCACGACGCTCTGCCAGTTCGTCTAGCGGCTCGCTCTTGGACGCGCCTTGGACGCGAGTTTGGCTCGCTGCCTCGCTCCAGACCACGTCAAGACGCTCTGCCGCGGCCTTGCGATCGCCGTCCGTGACGTGCCCGTAGACGCCCAGCGTGGTCGCGACGTGAGCATGCCCGAGGTGCGCCGCGACCACGTCCATGCGCTCCCCGGCGCGCAGTAGTTCGGTCGCCACCATGTGCCGCAATGCGTGGAAGTGCAGGGGCGCGAGGCCGCGGCGACGGATGCGCTTGCCGAGCTCGTGGGTGAAGCCGTCAGGGATGATCGGCTGTCCGCGCCTGCCGCAGCAGATGAGCGCCTCCGGCGACCACATGCCGAGAGCCTTGCGCTCGGCTTGCAGCGTCGTGAGCATGGTTACGCAGGCTGCAGGCAAGGGCACGGTGCGGCGACCGGCGCGCGTCTTCGGCGGCCCGAACGTGAGCGTCGCCCTGTTGTGGCCAGTGAGGCCCCTGGAGATGGTCACCGTGCCACCGGCCATGTCCACGTCCATCCAGCGCAGCGCCAGCACCTCGCCGCGCCGCATGCCTGTCGTGGCGCCAATCATGAGCGCCGGCCAGAGGCGCGTCTGCGCCAGTGATGCGATGTACTGCTGAGCCGTGGCCACAGATGGCGCCTCCGTGCGGCGCTCGGGCAGCCGCGGAGCACGCACTGCGGACACAGGGTTCACGCTCACCAGGCCAAGCTCGAGCGCCCAGGCGTAGCAGGCGTGCAGCGTGCCGCGGTAGTTGCGCACGCTCTTGGGAGCGCAGCCAGCGGCGATCTGCGCAGCCTGCCAGGCGGCGACCTCGGCGGGCGTGAGGTCTGCGGCAAGGGTGTCTCCGAGAGCCGGAGCGATGTGCGTGATGGCGTGCTCGTGGGAGCGCACCGTGTTGGCCGCCTTGTCAGGGCGGGCGGCGTCGCGGAGGAAGCGCTCGAGCAGCTCGGCGACCGTCTCGTCCGTGGCGCATGCATCCTCCTCTCCGCGTAGCCTCTTGAGAAGAGCCTCCAGGGCCGGCTCCGCCTCTGCTTTGAGGCGTTTATAGCTGCCGCCGTTCACCCATCCGCTGCCGCCCTCGCGCTTGCCGACGAAGACGCGGACGCGGTAGGTGACCTTGCCGTTGATGGGCGACACGCGCCGCTGGATTGAGCCGGTCATGGACGACTGTCGCGAACCCTGGCGAGGGCCTCGACCAATCGCTGACGTTCGTAGGCCAACAGCATCGGTTCGAGCTCTTCAGCGAGGGACAGGAAAGCCGGTGAGACAGAATGAGCCCATTCCCTAGAAGCGGCCGCCAGTTGCGTGAATACACGATTCACAGCGCACATGTTCTCGGCAAAGCTGCGGACGGCTCTCTGGTCAAGCATCGCTATCTTTCGTGTGGTCGGGCGGCCCGACTCCTCCACGCCCGCCGGACTGGTCGCAGAACGCCCCGCCGCCGCCGCCGCCCCTCACGATGGTCACGTTCATCGACCTGGTGCCCGGCAGATACGAGACGGTCACCGCAGGGAGGCTTCCACTCATGATGCCCTCGAGTTCATCGACCTGCGCCTCAAGCTCCAAGATGCGCTTGTGCAGGGCGACGACGTCGTTGCCGATCCCGTCCAGCCCCATGCGGTCGAGCATGTAGGGGATGCCGTGCTTCCGGGCGTCTTCCTCGTACTCTCTCAGCTCGTCTTCGTCCATCGTCTCCTCCGTCTCTGCCCTCACTCTACAGCGCCACATTCAGCGAGCGTCAACTCGTCCAGCTTCACGTCTTTGGAGCTTCCTCAACTCTCGAACCGCCTGCCGAATGTGCACGCCACACAGCCCGGAAGACCTGGCTGGCCAGGCGCAGCGATGCCATCCGTCGTAGCCGGGACCCCACATCGCGACCTGACACCTCCCAGCGTCGGGTGGCTTGTTCCGCGTATGCAGCGAAGGCCGCGGGAACACCCGCAACTCGACAGGGACATCGTCCCAGAAGACGATCATCTTCCAGCCCGCCTCACGACGACCACGGTCCGCGGCGTCTCGCGGTCGAGCCACTTGGCTGCGCGGGCTATGACCACCTGAGAATCGTCTTCGTAGAGCACGCTCTGCATGCCGTCGAGCACTGACTTCAGCACGTTGTCCACGTCCCTGCGGCGCTCGTCGGGGAAGTAGCAGACCACCTCGACGACGAACCTGCCCGTGAGCGCCCAGCCCCTCGGACGCACGCCCAGGGCCGCCCAGGCGATCATGCGCTCGAAGCGCTTCGTGGCCTTCGGCGTGTAGACTCTCCCGCCCTTGCCCAGGCGTGGGCGCTGCTTGCCTTGCGGCTTCCCGCTGACAGTAAACTGCACCTTCACGAGTGCCCCGCCGCTGCCAAGCGGTCACAGAGGACGTTGAGGCGGGCGACCTCAGCATCGGCCTTCGCGGCAGCGTCGATGCGGCGGGCGACGTCGGCCTCCAGCTCCGCGATGCGGGCTTCTAGAGTCTCGATGAGGCTGGCTCGCTGCTTCGCGTGGGCAAGGCCGCGATTGATCCCGGCGCTGCTCTGCCTGCTCATGCTCGCGCCTCCCACTCATCGCACCCGGAAGACAGCGGAACCCAGCCCCAGATTCTCTTGCAAACGCGACACGGAGTCCCACTTTTCGAGATGTCTCCAGTGTGAAGGCACGTCTCACACCGCCGTGCCCTCAGCGCCGCCAGCTCGTCCTCAAGCTCGGCAACGGCCTCCCGTAACGTGTCATTGAGCATGTGCATATTGGCCTTGTCGTGCTCCAGCTCGCGGATGTGGCTGTGCAGGTTCGCATTGGTGGTCTCCAGGATGGTGATGCGCTCCCGGCTGCGCCTGTGCCGCGCTCTGGCCTCCTTGAACCACTGAATCGCCTCCGGGTAGTCCTGCGGGTCGTAGTCGACGATCTCGTCGCTCATGATGGTGCCGTCCATCTGCTGCACACGCTGACTGGCACCGTCTCGCCCTTGAGTATCTCGACCTCACGCACGCACCTTGCGGAGCACTCACACGTCGGACAGGCCGAGACAGGCAGATCATCGATGATGCGGCGGACCATCGCCGCTGTGGTCACTCTGTCGCTCTCCATGCGCTCGCGGAGAGCGTCTGCGTCGATCATCCGCATGATGCTGTCTCCTCCTCATAGCCGCACTCGTGGCAGTCGTCGCTCTGGCAGGGGCACGGCGGTTTTGCTTCCTCGGCCTGCTGCTCGGCCTTTTCGACCATCGCCCACAGCGCGAGAATAGTCAGATCCTGCCTGTCGATGATGGCCTGCAGCACGCGGCCGTGAGCACGGGAGCACGTCAGGTCCTCGGCGAGCTGCCAGAGGTCGCGATGTGCGCTGGCGAGGTCGCCGCGTAGGCGCTCGATGGTGGCGCGGCGCCTCATGGCCGCCGTCCCGGCCGGTAGCACGTCAAACCGCCTTCGCCCTCGGTATCGCAGTCGCCACGGCTCGGACATTCCGGGTGCTCGGCGCAGACGCAGATCCACGCAGGCTCACAGTCGATGCTCGGATCGCCGCAAGGCATAAGGTCCCAAGTGCTGCCGTCGTAGCCGCAGCCGCAGGTGCCCTGCCAGCAGAGGCCGTCGTAACCGTCGATGGACAGGTGCATGGTGAGGTACTCGGCAAGGTTCACGGCAGAGCCTCCGCCACCGGCGCCTCAACGCTGAACAGCAGTCCGTGGTCGGACGCCGTGATGACGGCGTGCGGGTCGCGCTCGCTGTCGGCGTCAACGTCGACGATGCGGTAGTCGGTGAAGTCGTCGGCGCGGCGCGGATCGTCGCCGGGCAGCGAGCTGAGGAAGTCGGCCGCCAGCTCTCCGAATCGGGTCAGTGGCCCCACCTCGACGGTCTGCATGTCGTGGACTCCGGGCCAGGCGACGAGGACGAAGGGCGTGACTTTGGCGACAAGAATCTTGCCGGTCCCATCGCACTCGCGGCAGCGGTGGTGCCCGCCGCCGGTCTTGTCCGGCAGGCGGCCGTCGCCGGCGCACTCGGGACAGGTGCGCTCGGCGGTGGTGCTCACGGTCGGCGCCACCTCGCCCTGTTCCATTTTCTCGCCCGTGTTTGCGGCCACCTCGCCGGTCACCGGGTCAACCTCCGGCGGCTCGCAGACCACGACCTCCTCACCTCCGGCGGCGAAGGTCACGCCGAAGCCGTTCGCCTGGGCGGCTGCCTTCAGGGCTTCGGCGGCGTTGGCGATCGGGCCGCTCGGCACGTGGTCCTGTGCGCGCCGCAGCTCCGCCTCGGCCATGTCGCGGAGCTTCTGCGCGTCGAGCAGCTTGTCGTTGGCTGAGATGACGGCCTTGAGGCGCTTCTCGACCTCCTCCTCGAAGTGGTTGAGGAAGGCTTGGGCGATGTCGAGCTGGGTCATCGGGAAGAGTTCGGTCTGGGTCATGGGGTGCACTCCTGCCAATTGCAGTGTGGACAGTGCGAGAGGTTCTTGCCGTCGCCGTTGTAGCTCACCTGCGTACCGCACTTAGGGCAAAGCAGCATGGTGCCGTCCTTGATCGGTGCGCGGGCGGGCGTTGGTTCTGGCAACGCCTCGCGCCCGCCCGCGCTATGAGCTGAGAGGAGAGGAGAGGAGCTTAAGAGGAGAGGAGGTTGGCCGTATCGCTTGGGTAATGATTCGGCCAATGATTCGGCCAATGATTGACAGTAGGAGAGCGCGGAGTTCATGAAGTGCTCGTCTAGAGTCGTTTCCGGCACCGTTTGCACGCGCCGTATCGCGGCCTTGACCATGTTCGGGTTGCGCGGCGGCTGGTAGTGAAGGGCCTTGACGATGAAGCAGACTTCGTCCTCTTCGTCGTACTCAAAGAAGCCGTCTGCCAAGAGATCAGCGAATGGTTCGGCCAATCGTTCAGGTAACCATTTCATGTCGCCGCAGATGTAGGGCAGGGGCAGCACGAACAGGCCCTCAGCGGTCCGATGCGGGCAGGTGAGGAGGTACAACGCCAGGAGGCGCATGTCCTCAGTCCACTTCCTCTGCCGCCAGATGGCCGGCGAGACGCGGTAGTAGATCGGCGTGAGTCCAGAGGTCGGTTCTGTGCTCACGTCCCCACCCCCCGCAGCGCCAGCACCATCTCAGCGTCCATGGCGTCCTCTCCGTCGGAGTCCGCGGCGTCGAAGCGGCGCCCCAGCGGGCAGTCCGCCGCCCAGACGGCGAAGGGCGTCAGTGGGTGACGCCCGCGGAACTGGAAGCGGCCGCCCTTGCTGCGATTCGCCGTCCGCACGTGCTGGCGCGGCTCTGGCGCGCTCATGGCGATACCTCCCGGGGGTACTGCCACGCCTCCCCGCCGCAGCCCATGCCGCGGCCACCTGACTGCCTGCAGTTGCAGGCGTCGTCAGGGAACTCGAGGCAGTTGCCGCAGCAGCGCAGGTCGATGCCGGGCCCGTACCAGCCGACCGGCTCGGCCGTCACCGTGTCAACCACCCGCATCACCTGGTCTAACACCGTCCACGGATGCAGCCGCAGCGCCGCCTTGAGGTTCTCGCGGCTGATGAGGTCGTCGGTCATGGCGCCACCCCGCTGAGCGCGGCCCTGTGGATAACCTCCAGCCGCCGCAGCGTTCTCAGCGTCACGCGCTCCTTGCCTAGCTGCAGGGCCGTCGACTTGTTCCCCAGGGCCAGCGAGATGGCGGTCTTCGTGTGGCCGAGTTCCAGGAGCTCGCGGACGATGGCGTGCGCCGGGGCTGCGTCCATCTTGCTGCGCATGAACACGTGCGCATCGGTGGTGATGCCGAGGATGGCCTGCTCGGTCTCGGGAAGGCAGCGGAGCACGCGCCGGCTGCGAATCTTCCACTGGGCCGTCTTGCCGACGCCCGCCAGGCGCTGCACCTGCAGCGGTCCTATCCCGGCGGCGCTCAGCGTGAAGAGGTGCGCGCGGGTGTCCGCGGCGTCGACGAAGACGGGCGGGCGGGCCCCGAAGGCACGCTCGGCATTCTCCCTGTGGCGCTGGCGCTCGTACGTGCGGTTCGCCTCCCGGCACTCCTCACAGCGACAGCGATCGATGACGTACTTGACGTGGGTGCCGTGTGCCCTCATGAGGGCGCCTCCCCCGGAAACGGCGCCAGCACCGCGCCCTCACGTTCGCAGAGGTCGTACCACTCCCACGCCTCGGCGCGGCTGTGCGGGATGGCCATCTCGCGGCGGGTCACGCCGTCGACCGCGTCGGTGTAGGTGCTGCGCGTCGTGAAGACGCCGGCCTCGTGGTGCAGGGTGACGCGGCCTGCGTTGCTCTGGTAGGAGCCGAGGACGGTCATGGCATGCCGACAGCGGGATACACCATCGCGACCAGGTAGCGCGTGTCGCAGCGGATGACGCCCGACTTCGTGTTCGCGACCTCGACCCACTCGCCCAGCACCATGCGCGGCACGAGCTCCTGGGCGTCGTAGGGACGCGGCCTGCCCTGCCCGTCGAACATGACGCTCTGCACGCGCCGGCGGTACCTCTGCGCCCGCGCGTGCGCCGTGTTCTTGCAGACTCCGAGGAAACGCGCCGCCTCGTCCAGGGAGCAGTGCCCGCGCCCGAGCAGGGCCGCCGCCTCGGTCGGCAGCAGGACGCGCTGGCGGGTGGCTGCGATCTCGACCGCGGGAGATGTGGGGATGGTGGCGGCGGTCATGAGACCGCCGCCCTCGCAGCCGCCGCCGTGAACTCGGCGATCTCGCCGTGCGTCAGGTCGCTGTTGCTGCGCCCGCCGAAGCGCTGGCGGTACTGCTTCGCCCACTCGCTAGGCACGTGCGCGAGCGCCTCGGAGAGCAGGCGCTTGTCCGTGCCTGAGGCCGGGCGGTTCGGGTCGTCGACCGCGAAGAGTGGGCCGCGACCGGGCACGCCCTCGTCGTCGCCCTCCGGGGCGCCCACGTGGGGCGCCCCTTCCCCGGGCCAGAATGCGGCCGGATCGGCGTCGTTGGGGGCCTCGACGGCGGTGGACACCACTTCGGGCGCCGCAGCGTCAGCAGGGGCCTCGGGCGTCGCTGTGGTGGGCTCATTGCTAGGAGGCGTCGGGGGGTTCTTCGTCGGCATCGCCGCAAGGCCCGCCATGAGTGACTCCCACACCTTGAGCGGCATGTCGGTCAGCTCGCCCTGGTAGCCGGCCTTGGCGGCCACGTTCTTGGCGACCGACGACAGTGAGATGCCCACCCGGGCCACCTCGGAGAGCATGGCCGTGTACTCGGCCTCGCCGATGACCTCGCCGGCCACTTCTTCGACCGCGACCACGTCGTACACGTCTCCCGCGGGGACGATGCGCTTGCCCTCGCGGGCCAGCACGTCATTGGCTTCGTCTTGGTCGAAGATGCCGTGCAGGCCCATGGTCACGCGAGCCGCTTCCTTGATGGCCTTGTGGCGCAACATGCGGCGCGTCATCGTGTTCCACGGCTCCGTGCCGCGGTAGCACTCGTCGAGGTACTCGCGAATCGGCGTGGACGTTCCCGGACGGTCGTGGCGGTGAATCGTGACCTCGATGTACTCAGGACAGGGCCGCGAGCCCTTCACCTCGACGATCGTCTCGGCATAGACGATGTCCATGCCGGCGAACTGCGGATGGTCGTTGATGATGCGCAGCCAGCCGTCGACGGAGACGACCGGCACGATGCCGTTCTTGCTGGGGAACGCGAAAAGCTCGCGCGTGAACGGGTTCAGCCCGTACTCATTGGCGACCACGAGCAGGGCCGTCATCTGCGCGGGGTTTGCTCCCTTGAACACGGTCTGCGTGAGCGTCTCCTGAAGCTCGCTCTCTGTGACCTGTAGGCGTCCTGCCAGCAGGGCCAGGGCTGTGCCCGGATTGCCGTTGGGGGTCATACGACCATCTCCTCGTAGATCCTCACGCCAGCGATCTCGCGCACGCCGGCCCTGACGACCTTGCCGAGCTTCACGGCGTCGGCGATCTTGTACTCGTCGGGAAGGGCCGCCATGTCGACGACCTCGAACTTCCAGGCGCTGCGGATCGTCACCGAGCCGGCCTCGGTGCGCACCGTCTTCGGGGGTGCCTGCACGGTCGGCATCGGGATCATGACCGGCGGCGCCTCAAGGCCCTTCTCTTCGGCCCGCGCCGCCTGCCGTGCCTGCTTGGCCTCGGCGAGCTTGCGCAGCCGCTCCTGCTCCTTGCGTGCTTTCTCCTGCGCCATGCGCACGTAGGCGATGTGCTTGTCGCCGACGATCTTCTGCGCCTGCGCGAGCGGCGCGTCGTCGGCCTGGAACTTGGCGATGATGCGCTTCTTCTGCGTCTCCAGCGGGTCGGTGAACCAGTGCCGCAGCTCGTCCCAACGCTTGCGCGCCGTCTTCACCTGCGCCAGGAACTCCGCTGCCAGGACGTCGCTCTCCTGGTCGACGATCTCGATGCTCTGCGCGCGCTCCAGGAGCTCAAGCGAGATGCCCGACAGCTCCTGCGCGCGCTCGTCGCGCTCGATGACTTCAAGGTCCATGTGCTCAGCCGTGGTGGCCATGTCAGACTCCCCTGAGGTAGCGGTACAGGTGCAGGCAGGCCAGGAACGCGCCGTAGTCCTGCGTGTGATTCGTGTGCTCGTGAAAGCGCGCCGGGCCGTCTGCGTCCATCGGGACGTGGAGGATGCCGCGGCGGCACGCCTTCTTGGTGAACCCGTAGTCGCCAAGCAGCGGCAGGGTGGCCTCTCTGTAAGCGGATGTCTGAAGGTTCATCTCGCGGTAGAGGCCCTTGCCGCTTTTCACATCAACCACGGTCGGCTCCTTGTCGCCCTTGAAGCGCAGCAGAAAGTCGAGCGCGCCGGCGTACTGGGCCGGGTAGTTCGCCACCATCAACTCGACCGCGTACACCTCGGCCACGTACTGCTCGTACCAGTCCGTGAAGGCGTCGAGCTGTGCCTGCGCCGGGGCGTCTTCGTCGCCCATGGGGATGGACGGCACGCCCTCGACGACCAGAGCGGCCAGTGCGTGCACCAATGTCCCGTGCGAGGCCGCCTTGGTGCGCACGCGCTCGGCCTCGGCGTTGCCCAGCTCGCCCAGCCAGCGCTCGAGGGCCGGCTTGCGGATGGTGCTGCCGATCACGGTGGTGACCGACACAAAGTTGGCGCCGTTCACTGAGTAACGGTGCTCGGCGTCCCGCTGGATGTCGATCATGGTCGCACCTGCTCTGAGAAGTTGAGCAGTGCGAACTCTCCCCAACGCTCAGCAGCGGCTGCGTCATACGCCTCGGCAGCATCCAGCTCGCTGGCGAATCTTCCGAGGAACGCCCCCGGAGTCCCGTGGCGGCCAATCTGTGCCGCCCATGCCTGCCTGCTCCGGTCCCAATAGACGCCCTTGAACGCGGAGCTGCCCCGGGTCTTGCGTTGGTTCGCGAGGTTCTCCGTCTGCGTGCAGAGGCGGAGATTGGACCGCCTGTTGTCCAGAGGGTCGTGGTTGATGTGGTCGACCAGCATCCCCTCCGGGGCGTCAAGCAGCGCCCTGTGCATGAGGATCATCGAGTGCTGGCCGCGCTCCCACACGTTGCGAATCGCCACGAGCTCGCCGTTGCGCCCGCGCGTTGTCGCGCACCACTTCCACTGGCTCAACCACTCGTGGTCAGCTTCGTCAACGATGGCGACGCGGCCTTGGGTGAGCGTGATGGTGGCGCTCACGAGTTCAGCTCCCCATGAAGCCGCACGTTCTCCGCCAGCGCCTCTTCGAGCGCGTCGCGCAGGTTCGTGAGCTGGCGGTTGAGGCGAGCGATCTCCTGGGCGCGCTCCTGCGCCTTCCTGTGCCAGAACTCCAGCTCCGTCTCGCCCACGGGCGCGGTCAGGGGGATGAGTCTGGCGAGGGGCTGGGGGTCGCTCACGATGCCGCCCAAAGCAGCGCGCAGCAGGCCAGGAGCACGACGATGGTGGCCGCCGTGAAGGCCGCCCACACGATCACGTCGCAGAGGCTGACGGTGACGGTGCGGGGGCGGCGCTTGGTCCAGCGGCGGTGGGTGGGGGTCATGTCGCCCCCCTCGAAGCATCCCGGCAGAGCCGCAGGAGGTCTTCGCCGAAGAAGAGCCAAGTCGCGGTGAACGCGAAGGGGTGGAGAGCGTTTTGCTTGACCAGCTCGCGCAGCTTCGTGTCGCCGATGCCCAGCACGCAGCAGACCTGCTCGCGGGTGTACACGGCTGTGGGGACGATGCCCACGGGCATGGGCAGGTCCGGTTTCACGGCCTTCAAGACACTAGGGCCGCGCCGTACACATGCCGTATACCTGCCGTAGTGTTGCTAAAACGGCGTGATATGGGCATAATGCACGACGAGGACCGATTGTCTTTGATGGGCTCTCGTGTCTTCGCTAGTTCAGTGTTCCGGCCGGCCCAGCGTTGGCGCGCTGGCCGGCCGTCTTCTTTGTCGCTCACAGATGGCTCCCAAGTGAGAACGTGGACGGGGTCTACTCAGTCAGGTCGTCACCTCCCAGCGACCGTTCGGCCTCGACGCGCTCAACATCCCGAATCGGGATCACGTATCCGCCGCTCGGCAACTCAGCCCCGTTTAGGCGCCCAGACTTCACCCAGCGCCCGATGGTCGAGATGTTGACGTCGAGCCTCTTCGCGACCTGTCCCGCCGTGAGGAATCGCACCGCGTCATCTTTGGTTTCCACTCCCACCTTCTCTCGCGTCGTGGCCTAACCGGGCAACCATACACACTTCTCCCCCGCCGCGCAAGAGGGTTGCAGGAGGGGATTCCGTGGTAGAACATCGGTGCCGACAGCGACGTGCGCCAACGATGGGGGAGCCATGATCATCGCCACGTTCGGTCCGACTACGGGATGGTCCGGGAAGACGATCGCCTATGAGGGTGGGGTGTTCGCTCTCGAGGACAGCGGCCCGCTCTCGGCAGGGGACGTCATGGAGTACGACCGCCAGGGCTACCTGCTGTGGTCGACAGACGGCACGCGCGCATGGATCGCATCCATGGTCACTCCCGTAACGCCAGTCAAGAGGAGCGGCACGCCCGGATGGGTCTTCGCGATCGTCGGCGGCGTCGTCGTTCTGGCGGTGTTCGCGGCGATCGTGCTCCCGATCATGGTGGGCACGAAGGGGCAGTCGGCAGAGCGGGCCGCCTCAGCGGCCGCCGTGGCGCTGGTACCGGTGTTCACGTGGCCCGGGGGCGGGGCGGGCAACGACATCCGCAACAGCGAGCCGTTCACGCTGCAGGGCGGGCACCAGGTCGTGACCATCGCATCGACGGCCCTCTCCGGGGAGTTCTCGAATCCCATGCTCGGCTGGACGATACAGGGAGTCGACGGAGGCTTTGAGATGCTGAACCCGGCGAGCTTCGGCAGCGCACGCTCAGACCTCTACCTCCCCGCCGGAAGCTACTACCTATCGAGCAACACCATCGACTGCACCTGGTCGTTGGCCGTCTCTGAGGAGAGATAGACAAAGGCCCCGCCGTCTCGTGGGGGAAGACGACGGGGCCGTGCCGCGGGGAGCCACCCAGCCGCGGCGATGCCGGTGTGCGAAGCCGGCAGAGGTCAGTTCACTGCGGCGGGTCGTTCGGACCCGGCGAAACGTTGAAGAACGCCATGAGCGAGCTGCACCCGCCGAGCACCATGACGATGGCCCCCAGCGTGCCCGAGAGTTCGTCCGCCGTGATGACATCGAAGGCGATGAGGGCGGCGACGGCCGCGGCCACGACGCCGTAGATGGCCTTGCGCCGTCCGGGCGTCAGGACCTTGTTGATCTTGGCGAGCATGATGCCTCCTTGGGGACGGTGGAGATGGTCACCAACCAACCGCCGGATCGCCGCGCCACGCAGGCAGGAACGAGTTGCCCTGCGACCGGAAGATGCGCAGCGCCTCGCGGAGGTTGTTCTCGGCGATCATCAGCCAGCGGATCGCCGCCGACCACGACATGCCGGTCCTGTCGGTCACGTGCTTCGGCCAGACCTGAGTGAGGCCCGTGCAGTCGATCACGTCGTTGAATGCGCGCTCTCGCCCGCTGGACTCGAACCAGATCATGCCGGTGAGAGTGTGGATCGCGGAGCGCGGCCAGCGGACCCACAGGGCCAGGGCTGCCCACCGCGTCCCGCTCGACGTGCCTCCCGGCTCCCTCATGCGCTCGACGAGCTTGTCTGTCCGCCGCTGGTACGCCCTTGCGTCGGCTCTCCACCCCACTCCAGCGCCCAGCCACCGGGCCGCAACTGCGGACCTGTCGGGCTTGGCGGCGCTGTGCGCACCGAACCGCACCACTGCGAGGGAGAGACAGGCGCGAGCCCGTCCCCACTCGCGCCAGGCGCGGACGGCGGCGGCGCGCCCACGGAGTGCCCGGAGCACGACGCCGTCCGAGGCGGGGACTGTCGCTGTGGTCTCGCCCGAGGCGAAGGCGTCCGGCTGGGGCGGCGGTTCAGAGCGCGCAGCCCCAGGATGAGTGCCCACCAGGAGCAGAAGCCCCAGAGATACCAGAGTGATCGTGAGTGCGATAGGTCCACGCCACATACGCTCCCCGTTCGTTGCCTGCAGGCTGTGCGGGGGGGCACGCCCTGCGGGCAGCAGCCTCGTTGACCGAGGAAAGCGCGCCCGCCCCGCAAGGGTGACTCTGCAGGCCCGGTCACCCGTTGGGCGCAAAGATGCCCGCCGGAAGCTCAGCGCCGCCCGCCTCCGTCATCTCGACGCAGACGCCGAGATAGTGCGCCACGACCTGCACGGACTCCTCTGAGACGCCGGGAAGCTGGCGCATGAAGTGCGCGATGATCGTGAGGTTGATGCGGTCCTGGAGGGTCATTTCCAAGGCGGGTTCTTGACGTACTTCTTGAGCGTGACCCAAGGGAAATCGGGCGTCAGGTCCGAGCGCTCGCCGGTGCGCAGCACCAGGTGATGTTCGGTCACGTCGCTCATGTCGAGGTCATGCCGCTCGAAGAGCACGCGCAACAGGTAGGCGAGCGCCTGTATTTGCCTGTCTGGCCACGAGTCCGCAGCGCGCCCGTCGCCGTCGTCGACGATCTCGATGCCGATGGAGAAGCCGTTGACGCTTGAGCGCCCGTGCCACGAGGACGGCGAACCGGCGTGCCACGCCTCCATGTCGTCGGGCACGCACTCGACGATGACGCAGCGGGGGCTCTCCTTGCCGAGCACGTAGTGAGAGCTGACGCGGTTCGCGCGCAGGCTGTTGAAGTAGTCGCGGATGGGCATCGCCGCGACGTTGCTCCCGGAGCACGTCTGGTGGAGCACGATGCACTTGATGTCGTCGGGGCCACCCGGACGGGCCCGATAGGCGCCGTTTGTGAGCAGTGCGCGCTTCCAGACGATGGGTGCTTTGACTTTGGCGACGGCCATGACGCTCCTCCTACTTCGTGATGCGCTCGACGAGCGCGCCGATCAGGTTGCTGGCGAGCACCGCCACCAAGAAAAGGATGACGGCGGTGACGATCTGCTCCTTCGTGAAGCGTCGCTCCGCGACGACGATGTTGCGCTCGCTTGTATGGTCGGCGTCGTCCGGCTCGTTCCTGCGGAGCGTCTGCTCCTTGAGAATCTCCTCGATCACTTCGCGCTTGGCCTCCTTGATGCGCGCCCCGCGGTCATCGACCACGGCCTTGATGTCGCGGTGCTCCGCCTCCAGACTGCTGATCCTCACCATCATCGGCGTGTCCACGGCGTCGCAGTGCCGGCCGATCGCGGAAGTGACGGCTTCGGAGACGCGCCCCGCCTCCGACTCGAGGTGACTGGCGATGAGCGCAAGGGCGTCGCGGTCCTCTTCGACGTGCGTGGCGAACTGCGCCGAGCGTGCGTCCTCGCGGTCGAGCGTGTCGTCGTTGAGCGCGCGCATGGCCTCCAGCACGTCCTGCACGTCCGGGCCGCCATTGCCCGACTTCGCGACCGCGATATCGCCGAGCTTGCGTGCGAATCGCGACTCACCGGGCACGAGAGGGCGCTTCTCTCGCCCTGCGGTCCATCCTGGTCTTGATCTTGCTGCAGGGACGGCAGAGGGTCTGCAAGTTGTCGAGGTCGCTGGTGCCGCCGTCGGAGAGCGCGAGCACGTGGTCGCAGATGTAGGCGCGCGGCGCGACCTCGAAACCGCAGCGCCGGCAGCGCCCCTCGTCGCGCTTGTAGGCGAGTGGCCGGTTGCGGGCGAAGTCCCGGTCGTAGTAGCCGGCCCGCCAGGGCTGCGCGGCGAGGCGCTCGGCCTGCGTCACCGTGGGAGCCGGGTGGAGGGCGCAGCGGTTGGTCCCGGGCAGGGAGCGGCGGCCGCAGTGGCAGACCTTGGTGAAACTGCTCATGCCTCTGCCACCTTGCGCGCCCGGCATAGTGCCTGCCGCGAGCTCCAGAGTGCCCTCTGCGCGTCGAGCTTCTCCAGCTCAGCGAGGTGAGCCTCTGAGAGGAGGCGCTTGTGACAACACACGCAGTATCCGCTCGATGCTACCTCGGCCGGACGGCGGGCGCAGACCGGGCAGAGCGCGGCGTCTCTCATGAGGGTCATGCGCTCGGCGATCGCCTCGGCGCTGACGCGGCCGCTCACGATGTCCCCGCGGATCGCCGGGAGGACCGCCTCACCGCGGGGCTGGCCCAGGACGCTCCCGCGGTGCTCACCGGCGGTGCGCAGGGAGATGCGCTGGCGCGCGGCCATGTGCTGCACGCTGACCACTGAGCGCCCGAGTAGGAGAGCAACCTCAGAGGCGCCAAGGTGGGAGTGCTCGCGCAGATCGCGCAGCTCGAGCGAGGTCCAATCTTTGTTGCCATGCTTTGTTACCACGTTTTCCAAGACTCTCACAGCGCCCGGACGGCTCACTCCGGCCACCTGGTCAGCACGAGGTCGAAGATGGCCACGTGCTGGATGAAGAAGCGGTTGTTCTCGGGGATCGACGGCTCGGGTCCGGGAGCGATCGCGTAGGTGCGCTCCGTGGCGCCGTCGGACTCCTGGAAGACGAACGAACCCCCGGCGAGGCACGCGGCGTTGATGTCCGCGATCCATGCGGAGAGGCTGGCGGCGCTCGAGCACTTCACGGCCAGCGGGATGGTGATCGTCGAGAGAGCGCCGCGCACGCCATGGATGAGGAGTGAGCCGTCGTGGTGGAGGATCGTGTCGTACTCCGGCCCGTTGCCGCCCACGTCGGTGCCGTCGGCGAGCACGTTCGTGGTCGTGCCGTTGTTGAGGTTGATGCCGTTGAAGGCTGCATGCAGGGTCACGTCGTCCACCACCTCGATCGGGGGGTCGGAGCCGGGAATGATGACGGTGCGCCGCGGCACCTTGTGCCGGCTCGTGAGCGCGAGGCGGGCCGCGAAGCCGACCACGTGGCGCGAGGTCAGGGAGAGCGTCGCCGGGTCCACGTCGCGCACGAGGTGGCCAGACGTGAGCGCGAAGCGCACGAGGCCGGAGACCTGGTGCCGGCTCGTGAGCGCCAGCCGCGCGAGGCCCTGGACGCCGTTCACGATGTGCCGGCTGCGCAGCGCGAGGCGCACCGGCGGCGGCGTGTAGACGTAGCCGACGAGGTGCCGGCTCGTGACAGTCTTGCGCACGAAGAGGAGTGGGCGGACTCTATGGCGGCTGGTGAGATTCTTGGTGGCGAGGTAGCCGACCTTGTGGCGGCTCGTGATGGTCAGTTGGCCGGCCGGTGAGGCAGGCGTCAGGTAGCGCACGATGACGACGCCGAAGCCGCCCGATCCTGCTGCCGGCGCGTCGTCGCCACGCATCCCGCCACCGCCACCGCCGCGGTTGGCGGTGCCACTCGTGGGAGTACCGTAAGCTGCGGCACCGTTGCCGCCGCCATCCGTGCCGGTCCCCGTCCACGCATCGCCGCCGCCGCCGCCGCCGCCGCCGTAGTGGACGTGACTACCGGTGATGTCGGAGCCGTAGCCGGGGCCACCGTTCTTCGGGTCGGACGGCGAACCGCCAGCACCGCCACCGCCACCGCCCTCGTAGTTGTGGGGCAGTCCGGCGATCTGACCGCCCTCGTTGGACTGCGGGGCACCAGAGGGACCGCCCTCACCCTTGTTCGGGTTGGTCGCGTAACCGCCGATGCCGCCGTATGCCGTGTGGCCGGCGAATGAGGAGTCGCCGCCGTTGTGCCCCGGCGTCGCGCCGGTGGCGCTGCCTGTGCCGCCCGCGCCGACGACCACGCTCATCTCTCCGCTCACATCCTCGGCGGTCAGCGGGACAACACCGCCGCCGCCGCCGCCGCCGCCGTAGCAAAGTCCAGACTGTCCCTTACCGCCGGCGCCACCGCCGCCGACGAGAAGTGCATCCGCCTCGGTCACGCCCTCCGGCGTGACGAACTGGCCGGACTTCAAGAAGCTGACCACTGTGTAGTCGCCGTCTGTGGTCGGAGTCTCGCCGCGGTAGGGAACACAGTGGCGGCTGGTGATGGCGATGCCCGTCTCCGGCCCGGCCGCGTAGTTGTCCGAGATGTCTGTCGCGCTCAGGCAGGTGTTGTACACGAGCGCCGCACGCACGTTTCCGCAGACACCTGTACTCTGCGCCGAGCCGAGGCCGCAGATGGCGAAGTCCTTGGCGTTGTCGGTGTTGTAGGTGTGAGCTGCGGATGTGCCCACGAGGCTGCCGTCGTAGTACAGCTTCAGGTAGGAGCCGTCGTAGGTGAGGGCCACCATGTGCCACGACGTGTCCGGTGTGGACGAGCGCGTCACCGTCATGATGGTGCTGCCCGCGTCCTGGATGATGTGCGCCACTACGTAGCCGTTGCCGTTCCAGATGAGGCCCCAGCCCGGGTAGGGGCTGGATTCGCTCATCTTTCCGGCGATGCCCCGGTTATCGGCCCCGCTCCCTGCTGGGTACTTGGTCCACACGCAGAGCGAGCGCGCCCCGCTGCCCAGTTGGAAGGCCGCATCCGAGCTTGTGGCTTTGGTGCCGTCGCCCTGGTCAGAGCGCAGGTAGGGGATGCCGCCGTCGCTCTGCCAGTCGGCGTTGGCGACGCTCAGGTCATGGCCGTTGCCGGAAAGGTCAGGCCAGGTCGAGCCGTCCTGCTCGCTGGCGTTCCACCAGCCTATGAGGCCGTCTGTGACCAGGGCCATGTTCAGCCGCCTCGACTCACGGGTTCTCGATGCATAGCTGATACTCGCAGCCGCTGTTCTGCGCCTGCGAGCTCGGCGTCACCATGCGCAGGTAGACGGCCACGTAGTCGTCCTCGACGTAGTCGGGGTCGGGCAAGGCCACGCCGGCGCCCTTGCTGGCTGCTGTGGAGAAGGTCGGCCCGCTCGGCGCCGTGTTCTCGTTGGCGAGCGCGTCCACCTCGTCGTTCTTCGCTGCCGCGAAAGCAAAGGCGTAGGTCTCGCCGTCCACCGTGTAGGGGCTGTTCGGGTCGCGCGGCTGGTAGCCGATCCAGGCCACCGGGTCCGGCCAGCCGGCCACGTCGGCGCTCGTGTTCTGGATGTAGATGCAGCGGTACCGAGTCACGCCCGTCCCGGCCTCCGTGCCGGTCACGTCATCGAACAAGTTGTTGAGGGCGGTCGCCGAGACTTCGACGGACGACTTGGCGCCGCCGATGGAGAGGCGCGGATCGCTGTTAGCGGCGCCTCCGCTGAGAAACGCCTTGAGGTCACTGCTGAGCACTGTCATGACGCTCCTTTCAGCCGGCGCTGCGCCGGAGATCGAGTGATGTGGCGGACTTGTTGGGGTTCGTCGGCGTCGTCGAGAGCGGCACGCCCGCCGAGTTGGCGGGGAAGCGACCGACGTAGCCGGAGTGCCCGAGGTCGAGCGTCACGGTGTCGGAGCCGACTTCCACGGATACTCCCGTGATGACGGTGTCGGCCGCCACTCCGGGGCCGGAGAGCGCACGCCCGGGGCGCACGAGGCTGGCACCGGCGATTGCCTTGAGGGTCACGGAGCCGCAGCCCTGGTCCGGTCGCTGCTCGATGGCCACAGACTGACCCATGCGCGCCGCGGCGAGGATGCCGCTGGCGCCCGTGCCGTCGATGGACACCACGCGATCTGTGGCGCCCGGCGTCCACGACTCATCGACCAGCTCATAGGCCCCCTCCTTGTCCACGGTCAGGAAGGACGGCGCCGCCACCGCGAGCTTGCCCGCGACCGGCGTCGCGGCGGGCGCCATGTAGCTGACAAGCACGAGATCGACGGCGCCCTCGCTGGAGGTCCCGGCGCCGGTCGTGTCGACGCCCGGTTCGTCGCGCACCGCATAGGCGCCGTCGGGCAGCTCGCGGATGCGCAGCACGTCGTCCTCCCACCAGCCGTAGGAAACGTCGACGGGGTACATGGCGAGCAGGTCGGCCACGGCCGCCGGCAGCGTCGTCGCGTTGCGCAGCGCGATGGTCGTGCCGGGGCTGCCGTCGAGCGGGTGCGGCAGAATCATCGGCTTAACGTCGCAGCCCGGCGCGAGGATGCGGAAGACTCGCGCGAGGTCGTCGTCGCCGCCGGGCGTGAGCGGCTTGTAGCCCTGAGCGCAGACCTCCATGCCGTAGATAAAGGCCCACTGGCCGCGCTGCGCCATGAGGCGGGTGCGGGCGCACCACGCCTGACGCACGAGGTGGGCGGCGTCGAGGCTGTACCAGGCGAGCTGACTCTCAGGGCAGCGGATGGGCTTGTACGCGGCGTAGAAGACCACGTACTTAGCGTCCACATCGATGCTCACGCGCGACGCCGATTCGTAGAGGAAGTGGGCGAACTTGTAGACGAGGTGCGAGTCCCCCTCCATGGCCTCTGGGCGCTCAGTAGGCAGGTCCGCGAGGTCGTCGCAGGCATAGACGCCGAGGAAGCCGTTCTCGGGCGCCGTCGCCCCGTACAGGCCGCTCCACAGGGGCATGTCCGGGTAGGTGGCGAAGTGGTGCTTTTCGACCTCGGTCGTGCCGTAGAAGTCGGCGTCCTCGCCGGCCGGGACAACGGGCGCGATGGGGGCGTTGTAGTCGGGCGTCGTGAGCGCGTCGATGGCGCTCTGCGTGAAGTCGGCCACGGGAACGAAAGAGACGCTCGAGATGCGCTTGCTCGTGGCGCCGCCGCCGATCTGGTAGTAGGCGGCGGTCCACAAGGCCTTGCCGGCGGGGAAGTCGGTGACGTCGAAGGGCGGCGCGAAGTTGCCGGCATAGCTGCCGTACCCAGTCTGCGGCTCGCTGGTGTCGACGAGCACGAGGTCAGTGCCACTGTCCGGCTCGATGGTCGGCCAGAAGAAGGCGAGCTTGTCGGTGATCTCGACGCTGATCTGCCCATCTGGCCAGTCCTCCCATCCGGAGTCCATCGCCCGCCACTGCGCGAGGTCGCGGTCGATGAACACGCCCTCGATCGCCCCGTTGGCCTTGAGCTCGTCGGCGCGCCCCGCGCACGAGACGTGGTAGAGAATGCGCTCGCCAACGCCGCCGCTGACGGTCTTCACCTTGCCGACGAAGGCCACGCCCCCCTCGAGAGTTATCGTGGCTTCGTCGCCCTCGGCGGGCGGCGCCTCATACTGGTCCCAATCGGCGGTGCCGAAGCCGTAGGCCTCGAGGTTCTTGAGCGAGAGGTTGATGGCGCCGGGCGCGATGCTCACGCTGGCGCCGGGGATGAGGCGATGGGGAATGACGGCGTGGGTGCCGGACATCAGTGCCTGTCCTCGTAGGTGCTGGGACCTTGCTCATCGCCGGGGGCATCGTCGTGGGTCATGTAGCCAGGCAGGCGCCGAATGCGCACGTGCGGGTCATCGCAGAGGCAGACAGGCAGCCCGAACTCGTTGTGTTCCGGGTCCGGGTCGGTCCCGGTGATCATCGGGTACGTGACGAGGTCCTCGTCGGCAGTACGGATACGAATGACGACAATGCCACGAGCGCCGGGAGGCCCGTCCGCCCCCACGGGTGCGTTGACCCACGTCCGCGGCACCTCGGGGTCCATCCACCACTCGTCAGGCCCCGTATACGGTGGATAGACCCACGCGCCGCCGTTCTTGCCGGCGCCGCCGCCGCCCTGGCCGGTGTTCATCGCCCCCGGCGTCCCCGGCGTGCCGCCTTCCCCGCTACTCACCAGGCCATGCCAAAGGACCGCGTATCCGGGCGCGCCCCCGATGCGCGGCCACCCCATGTTGCGCCACACCCCCTGCCCGCCGCCGGCGAACCAGTCCGAGAAGAGGACGGTCTTGAACGACTCCTCGTACCCGTGCCAGCCTCGGATATTGCAGGCCACGCCGTGCCCCCCGCACACCGGGTTCCAGCTCGAGACCTCGTCATACTGGTTGTACCAGTAGTAAGGCTGGTGCCCGCCGTCCGCGAACGCGCCCCCGCCGCCGCCGCCGCAGAAGGAGTCGCCGACTGCCCCTGGCCCGCCGTCATGTCCGCCTTGCTTCGTGACGCACCAGTAGGTCAGGCCGGTCTCCATGTCTTCCCATTGACCAACGGCCCCCTCGGGCGGATGCTCCGGGTCGTAGGGGATGTAAGTGTCGAAGCTGTAGTCGGGGTCGATCGCCTGGCCCGGCCGCCCGGGAGTCTGCCATGCGGGATCGGGCTGATAGGGCGGGTATTCGTCCTCCGGGTCCCAGGGGCCGCCGCCGCCGCCGGAGCCACCATCGCCGGCGTTGTAGTACCAGGGCTGGTACCCGGGCTGGTAGTCGCCCTCGGTCAGCCACTCGTGCGACGCACTTCGCTCCCCCTCAGAGCCCCCGTAGCCGCCGCCCTTGGCCGTCCATGGGCCGAACGAGCTGTCCTCACCGGGGTTCCCACGCAGGTTCGCCTGGGCGTCAATGGTGTCGACCCAACCGCCGCCCTCGCCCACGATCACGTCGCCGTCCTCGCCGGCGACGATGGTCTGGCCGTGCAGGTCGAGCATACGGCCGCCGCCGCCGCCGCCGCCCTCGATGCCGCCGCCGCCGGAGCCGCCGCCGCCCACCACGAGAACGTCCGCGTCGAGGGTCTCCTTGACCACGATCTCGAAGCGGGATGAATCGAGGAACGTGTACACGGTCCAGCCCTCGGCGCTCTTGCCGGCCACCGGGCCTGTCGGGCACAGGTTCAGCGCGCAGTCGATGGCGCGCAGCCGGTAGCGTTTCTTCTTATTCGTCGTGCGGTCAAGGAAGCGGCGCACCGCGTGTGACTTCGCCTGCACGGCGTCGTTCGCCCACACCACGCTGTCGGGCTGGTCCTGGTCGGCGTCGTAGACCATGTACGCAAGCAGGCCCGACTCAGCGTCGCAGGAGGCCTGCCAGGTCAGCAGCTTGCCCGTGCGTCTCAGGCGCGCCTTGAAGTGGTCTGGAGGCGAAGGCGGCGTAGTGTCGTCGCTGGCGAACGCCCTCGTCGGGATGGTGACCGGCACGCGCGCGCCGACCGGGATCGTGCCGCCGTCCTTGGTTCGCCCGACGATCCGGTACCAGACCATGAGGCCCTCGGGGGCGTCGGTGTCGCAGAAGGCCTCGGCGCGCGTCGTGCCGATGAGGATGCCCGTGAGGTCGGTGGGGTCGGCTGTGCGGTACACGTCGAAGGATGCGAACGCCTTGCGCTTCAGGTCGGCGCCGCCGGGGCCGCGGGCGAAGTGCGGGCCCTGCCCGGAGTCCCAAGCGATGAGAGCGCGGCCGGGGGCGGTCCAGTGCATCAGAAGCCCGTGCCGGCGACGACCTGACCGGCGCGGTCGAGCTCCGGCTTGAGCCAGGCGGCGAGACGCTGCTTCTCACGCTGCGAGGGCTCGCCGGTGAGGGTCTGCCAGGTAAGCGTGACGCGCCTCTCGATGACGGTCGTGTGCGTCGGTGCGGCCGGTGCGGCGCCGCCTCCGAGGGCCGCCTGGGCGAAGCGGCCGACCTTGCTCTCGGGGACCACGTACTCGCCCTCGCCGCCCTCGGCGAGCACCGCCGCGAGGCCTCCGGGGGTCGCGGGGACGTAGCCGCCGGAGGCCAGCCCTACCCAGCCTGCGATCTGCGCTGTGCCGCCCGCGACAATTCCGAGGATGGTCTTTGCGGGGCCGCTGAGCCAACTCGCGCCCTCAAGGCTCTTCGCCCAGCCATCAAGCCACCCGGCGAGTCCCGTCAGCTCGCTCTCGTAACTGGCAGTCAGGTCGGCGTTCGCCTCTTTGATCTTCTGGACCATCGTCCGGTACTGGTCGCTGTTCTCGCCGTACTTCTTGCGCACGCGCTCGAGCTGCGCCTCCTCGTTGCTCTGCGCTTCGGCGCGCTGCTTATTGAGGAAGTCCTCGGCCCGCTGCCATTCGTTGAAGGCCTTCACCGTGAGGTACACGGCGGCGGCTACAGCGGCGATGGCGACGACCCAGAGGCCCATGGAGACGATGCTGGCGGTTATCTTGCCGGGGAGCCCGGCGAGCATCGTCGTGATGTTCTTGAGCCTCCCGCCGAGCGTCCCCGCCGCGCCTGAGAACGCCGACGCTGCGACGCGCGAGTCGCGGAATCCGCCCGCCACCCTGCCAAGGACGCCGGGCACGCCGGTCAGGCCTTTGAGGATGCCGAAGCCCTCGAGGATGCCCTTGACCTTGAGGACGCCATTCATGGCGACGATCAGCGCGAGGAACCCGGCGGCCACCTGGTAGACGGGCGTCGGGATTCTCACCATCACGCCGGCCAGGGTGGTCAGCGCCGGAAGTAGCTTGGTCATGAGCGGCACGACCACCTGGGCGACACGTATCTGCAGCGCTGTCATGGTCAGTGAGAGGGTGCGCTGCGCCTGCGCGAGGTCGCCCCACTTCTTCATGTCCTGCGCCGTCCACACGAGGCCCAGGCTCTTGAGCAGGGCGGTCTGCTTGGCGATCTCCCCGTTCGACTTCGTGAGCCACGGCAGCAGTTCGGCGCCGCCCTTGCCGAAGAGCTGCACGGCCAGCGCGGTGCGCGCCGTCGCGTCCTTCATGCCGGCCATCTTGTCTCGCACCTGCGTAAGGATGGTGGCGGAGTCGATCCAGGCGCCGTTGGAGTCCTTGAGCGTGATGCCAAGGGTCGCGAAGACCTTCTCCTGTGCGCTGCCCTCAGAGCGCGCCGCGTACATCGCCTTGGAGAGGAACTTCATCCCCGCGGCGCCCTTCTCGGCGGCCACCCCAGAGAGGCGCCACTGCCCGGTGAGCGTGGAGGACACCTCACTGGTAGCGCCCGTGAGGCGCATCACGGTCTTTATCTCCTTGCCGTAAGCCTGGTAGGTGGAGACCGATTTGGCGACCGCGAGGCCGACGGCGGCGAAAGCCACGGTGCCAGCGTTCAAGGCGTTCTTGACGTTGCTGCCCCACGACTTCCACGTGCCCGACTGCCCAGCCACCTCGCGCTTCATCGAGGCGAGGTCCTTCTCAGCCTTGGCGATCTGCTTCATGTCGGCCTTGCCGTAGACGGATACGACGACTGCCATTAGTACCCCTCACCGATACTGTCGAGGTGCCGCTGCAGCTCGTGCTCGGCGTCTCCGATAGCACTCTTGAGGTCGCGCTCGAAGGCGTCCTTATGCTGATCCCAGGCATGCCACATGAATCGGCCCGGCTTGCCGAAGCCGTCGAGCCAGCGCACCATCGCGGCACCCTGCGGGGTGATCGGTCCACGGCTGCGCGAGCGGCCCTTACTCCCGGCGAACTCGAAGATCGAGGTTTCCTTGTCCGCAGCCATGAGGCGCATGCCGACGCGCTTGCCTCGACTGGAGGCGCGGATGCGGTAGCTCATGCGGTGTCCGGGCGGACCGCTCGCGGAGGCGGCGTTCTTGACCTTGGTCAGGGACGCGCGAATCGTCTTGTTCATGCGCTTCAGCGCCTCGGGCTCCAGGGCGCGCAGCGCGGCGATGGTCTGCTCCAGGCCCTCAACGCGAACCTCCGCGGAGAAGCCCTGTCCGCTCGCCCCTGTCACCTTGCCGCTGTACGAAGTCACCGCAGCCGCTCCCTTGCCTTTGCCATCAACTGCTCCCTCTTCGCGGCCTTCTCTCGCTGTTCCAGCCGGGCCATGACGGCGGCGAGCACCTCGGCGTCGCAGCGTTCGAGGTTGAGGCCGAAGCCGCAGGCCAGCGCCACGTCTGCGATCAGGAAGGCTGCGGAACTGATTCCCCCAGGCCTTCACCCTGCGGGTCGAGTTGACTTCGCAGATACTCAGCCTGCTTCTCCTCTATCAGCCCGGACATGAGCGCCGCGGCGATGCCCTTCTCGGTTGGCACCGGCTCGACCTCGGAGACGGTATCGAGCCAGGCGTCGAAGCTCAGCCCCTTCGCGATCAGCTCAGAGCGCTGCGCCGCCAGCCAACAGTGGTAGTAGAGGCGGTACTCGGTATCGACATACTGTTTGCCGGAGAGTTCTCGCTTGGCGCGCATCTCGTCGGCGGGGTGAACGGCTACGAGTTGCTCCTCTGGCGGAGGATCGCCGAGGTAGCGGACGTGTGCCTTGAACATGCGTGCTGCCCCTTTTCTTTGCTCAGTAGGACGCTTGCGCGTTGACGAGGGTCACGGTGATCGGCGTGTCGGTGGTGCGGTAGGCGATGCCGGCGAGCTCGACCTCAGCGGCTCCGCCCTCGGGGTCGGCTTCGGGCATGGCGCAGATGAAGGCCGTCTTTGCGCCCACGATCGTCAGCGACTCCGAGCCGCGCACCATCTCGATCTCGAAGGAGCCGTACACGGGGTCGACGCCGACCGCCGTGCCGTCGGACGCGCCGGTCACGACCTCGCGCCATAGGTCCATGTCATCGGGCAGCACGGTGAGCGCGACCTCAACCTCGCAGAAGCCCTCGTACACGTCGCCGGCGTCGATGCTGCCGGAGAAGAACTTGGCCTCGACATTGCGCTTGATCACGATCTTGCCGGCGATGATCGTGGCGGTCGTCGGCGTGTCGCCGCTGATATCGAACTTGAAGTCACCGCCGACCGGCGTGAAGTACTCGTAGGTATCGGACTCGTCGACAGTCGGGACGAACGTGGCGGGGAAGGAGAGCAGGCCGCCGATCAGGGTGACGCCAACCTCCAGGGGCATGTTCTCTTTCCACGAGAGCTCCAGCTCGTCGAACTTGCAGTCCCGCACCGCCACGATCGTGTCGTCGCCCTTCTTCTCGAAGGCCGTGAAGTAGTCGAGGTCGTCGCCGAGCTTGATGACGTGCGTGTAGGCGCCGCCGCCGCCGGCCGCAGCGCCGCCGGCGAGGTTCGCGGCGGACAGCGCGGTGACGACGCCGGCGCCGGAGTTGCCGGGCGCGAGGGATGCCGTGACGAGAGCCTTGGCCTCGGCGTCCAGGTTGACCGCGTTGCGGACCTCAGTGGCAGTGGAGGTGATGGCCTTGCCGGGGCCGGTCGCGAGGTTGACGGTGATGGCGCTGCTCGCCACGTCGACGCTGAGCACCTCGTTGGCGGCGTCGGCGGCGGCGAGCGCGACGGTGATGGAGTTGCCCGCGGTCCCGGCCGTCTTGGCGAGGAAGGTCAGGTCGTTATTCGCGCCGGCCAGCGCGGTAGTCAGAACCGCGGCCACTGCCGGCGCGCCGCCGCTCGGGGTGGAAGAGCCGAGGGCGCCGAGCAGGAGCAGGCCGATGGACTTCTCGAAGGCGCGCGTCGTGAACTTGGCACCGTTCGCGATCTTGCTGCGGTATGCGCCCGCCGCGGCGATGTAGGCGCTGGTGAGCTTGTCCGGTTCCTGCGTGATGTCGACAGTGAGGGCGCCGCCGGCGAGGCCGAAGGCGAAGTACGGGTTGGCGGCAATCGCGCCCTTCCCGCTCTGCTTGGCGATGCCGAAGACATCCTTGCCGATCTGCAGTCCCATGGCCCAGGCCTCCTGATTGGTCGCTACCCGTCCATCCTCGCGACGCCGTCACCCGCGAGGGCGGTCAGGAGAGAACGGCGGTGGTCTGGTATGCGACCTTGAGCACGAGGCCATACTGGCGGCTGTGTTCGTCGGGGGCCGCCTCGGCTCCCGAGACGGCCGACACGTGCGCCTCCTGCACGGCTCCGCCGAGCGTCGCGTCGACGCTCACAGCGTTCTCGACGATCTTCGCGATCGCCAAGGCGCGGTCTCGGACGGTGACCATGTCCGCGGCGCTCCACACGACGCTGACGCGCACCTCCACCTCGCCGAGCTCGTCGCGCTGCAGGCCTCCCGAGACGACGCGCGGCATGGCCACGTCGAAATCGCCGCTGATCCAGATGTGTTCGGAGAGGAGGCCTCCGGCGGGGTAGCCCACAGAGAACGGCGTCGACTCGCCGGAGGCCGCGAGCTGCGTCGCGATCGCCGTGGCCAGCGCGTCCTGGACGGCGGCCGCCTTGACCGTGAAGCCCTTGCGAGTGTTCGTCATGCGACCCGCGGGCGGCGGCGCCCGAAGTCGGTAATCACGGCGTCGACCTCGGGGATGCCGGTGGGCCTGTCGGGGCCCGCCACGCTGACGCGAAAGAAGCCCACGTCTGTAGCCTCGACGGTGGCGCGAGAGGAGAGCGCGCTGCGCACGAGGTACTCACGGGCGAGGAGCATGGCAGCCTGCACGACCGGCGCGTCCGGGTAGTCGAGGCCGTGCTCGTAGAAGACTTCGACGACGGCGCCGCTCTCAAAGTCGTAGGCGTCGCCGCGCGTCACGCGGCCCCACTCGCGCACGTCGAGGGCTGCGAGCTCGTCGGCAGTGAATGCCGTGCCGTCCACCGTGAGGCTGGTCACGCCGCGCACGGCGTTGTCGGGCAGGCACAGGGTGTCTGAGTCGTTGCCGGCCAGCACCACGCGGCGGGCGCGCGGCACGAAGGCCACGCGGCAGGCCTTCTCCAGGCGTTGTTCGGCGGCCGTGCGCGCCGCGCGCATCTTGGCGTCGGGGTAGGTGGTGGCGCTGGCGAAGGCGGCGTCGAAGGCGCGCATCTCGGCGACCTCGAAAAGGTAGCCTCCGCAGACCTCGACGATGGACTGCCATTCCTTGGCGGCCGCCGACTTCATGCCCGTCCACGTGCAGGTGTAGGTGTCGAGAGCGGCGAGCACGGCGTGGTCGGCCACGTAGGTGATGCCGCTCGCCTTGCCCGTGGCCGGCGTCGCGGCGAGGACGGACGCGGCGGCGCCGTTCTTGACGGCAACCGTCCAGGGAGTCGTCGAGGTGAACAGGGCGCCCGCCTCGTCGGGGGTCGCCACCTCGAGGGCGTAGGTGCCACTGGTGACGAGACGCAGGCGCTCCACGTCAGGGCCTCACTTCTGGCGCTTTGCCGGCCGAGGAGTCTCCGCCGTCGGCTTGTGCACGGCGGCGAGCAGCTCGACGTGACCGTCTGCGATCCACATGACGGCCAGCTCGTCGGGCAGTTCGGCCGTCTCGCCGATCTCGCCGGAGAAGGTCTCCACGTTGCCCGGCGCGGAGGCCCTCTGCACGGCGCTGCGCATGATGTAGCGCACGCGCTTCATGGTCAGGCCGTGCCCTCAGCGGGGCTCTCGTGGCGCTCGTAGGTGACCTTGTCGGTCACGGTCGGCGTGGTCGGCCGGTTGCGGGCGCCGTACTGGATGTAGGTGGCGGTCTCGACGGTATTGTTTGAGGCGTCCTTGTCGACGACGAGGCGCACATACCGCTTGGTGGGCTCGTAGAGGTCGATGATGAACATCTGGTCGTCGTCGTCGTCGACGACCGCGATCGCTGTGCCGAGCAGGTCTGCGGCGCCGCCCATGCCCACGGCGCTGTCCTGCTGCGCCTTGATCGAGGTGACGGCGCCGGTGGCGATCGCGCCGAACTTCACGCACATGAGGACGCCGCGGTAGCCCATCATGTCGAGAATCGCACCGTTGCGGTCGGCAGAGGCGGCCCCGGCGATGGGGAGCGCCTCGGTGAACTTGAACTCGGTGATGCCCTTGGGAATGCCCACAGTGGCCTCCTGATCGTGATGCTGGTGCCTGTGGGTCTATGGTGGGGGGGGCGTCACCCGAGGGCGGCGGAAACGCAAAGGGGCGGCCCGTCGGCCGCCCCTTTGCTGTGCTGCTTCAGTCGTTGGCTCAGGAGTTGTTGCTCTTGAGCAGCTTGCAGGCCTGGTAGTCCCAGGCGCATCCGCCGAGGCGGGCGAGGCTGTAGAACCTGATCTTGGGAACCGCCGTAAACGGGTCTCTGAGTATTGTGGTGGACCTGTGGATGCCGACCGCATACGCCGCGGCGATGTCCGCCAGGGCGATGGGGTGGCCGCTGGCGCCGATTGCCGGAGCCGAGTCGGACTCGAGGACCGGCTTGCCGTAGATGCTCCACACGCCGTTGCCGTCCACCGTGCACAGCGGCACGTTGGCGTTGCTCGGCAGGGCGAAGGCGGTAGCGACGGCCAGCGTGCCGGGAGCCATGATCCACTTCGCGCGGCTGCGGTACTTGACCGGCAGGGCGAAGTACAGCGAGATGAAGTTGCTGTTGAGGATGGCGCCGCCGCTGCCCGACTGGATCACGGTGAAGGCGCTGGTCTCGGCGAAGAGGCCCTTGATCTTGGTGGAGCCGTTGCCGGCCACGGCGTCGGCGCCGGCCTGCTCCATGACGTCTTCGTACATCCAGCCCATGAGCTGCTGCTCGGCACCGGCCACGCTATCGAGGTACTGCTGCGTGGCACGCTGGTCCGAGTAGTAGTCGTAGCAGATGAGGCTTGGGCTGGTGAACGTCGACGCGTTCTGCTCCGAGCGGGCACCGGCCTCGGTCGCGTTGGCGACGACGCCGTGGGCGCTCTTGTACGGCAGGAGCAGGGTCGTGTCGCCGGTCATGTTGAAGACGGTCGCGTTGCCGAAGATCGGGTCGTTCTTGCGGATCAGCTCGATCAGAGCGGCGTGCTCGGGCTCGGGCACGATGAAGCCGCCGTTGGCGTCAGTGGTCGACATGGAGGCGTCGCGGATCGTGCCGGTCCTGAGGTAGTCGTAGAACGCCTGACGTGCGGCGTCCTTCGGGTCGATGGCCGGCTCGCCGACGATCGGCGCGGTGCCGCGGGCGATGGAGGCGCGCAGCTCGACGAGCTCGGCCTCCTTGACCTTGCCGGCCGCATCCTCGAGCGCGTGGATCTGGCCCATGAGGGACATGATCTCGTCGCGCTCGTCGGGCGTCCGGTCTTCCTTTGCGGTCAGCTCGGTGACGCGACGCTGAAGACGCTCGGCATCGGCCTCCAACTGCCGGTAGTCGAAGTAGCCCATGGGGCTACCTCCCTTCTCTTCGGAGACTGCGGAAGTACCCGGGCGAGTGCACCTGATCCCGGACCAGCGGTTCCTTTACGTACTGCGCGCCT
>SESG01017759.1_pt1 | contig 35568 bp, 37 predicted proteins | sample 3171421 | NCBI WGS metagenome assembly SESG01 (sample SAMN10866946, study PRJNA518727) | freshwater metagenome | biome: subpolar coniferous forest; feature: holomictic lake; material: water; isolation source: holomictic Lake 227, 6 m and 8 m depth | place: Canada: near Kenora, Ontario | collected...
AAATAATAATACTATGTTAGCGCCATTATGAAGGAGACGGGGCCGGGGGATTAGGTGCCATGACAATAACAATTCAATTCGGTCAGATGAGCTTATTTGTTTTTTCGCCATTTTTTTAAATTAATTGTAACAAATGGTGCCTGTCCCCGTCATACGCTTACAACGAAGGAAACATCCAGATGAATATTCCAAAATCCATAATGAGACTTCTGACAATGATGATTCTGCTTATTGTAATCCTTGGAATGGGAATGGTCTCAGACAGGATTAAAATAGGCGTGGCCAATTCAGAAAGAAGCTGGAAAAATACAAGTAGAATATTGGAAACGGACTATAATTATCATATTCAACCTGGATGTTTGCCATACTAGAATAAATAATAACATTAAATAATGAGTAACATGAAAACCATTCATCATCAAATCAGCTACCTGGCATTAGGTGCTATTTTATTTTTCTCGTTTATTAGTGCCAACGCACAGGATACACTAAAGTCAAGTGAGATCACAAATACAATCAAACTTGAGAAAGCCATTGAGGCCATTGAGGCCGGAGGTGCATTGAGGATATTTCTGAGCCAGGGAGATGACCCAAAAGTAGTCGCCGATTATCCAGGCTATGTCAATATGCAAAACCTTGTAGAAGTAAATGACAATACGCTGTCTTTCAATCTTAAAGGGATTCAGAAGCAAGATAAACTCAAGATTTATGTTACGGTAAAAAACCTGAATCGTATTGAATCCTCAGGGGCTTCAAATATTAAAGGTATAGCCCCCCTTAAAAGCGACCATTTTACGCTGGAAGCCAGCGGAGCCAGTAAAGTTGAACTTGATCTTAGTTGCAACAACCTCATCGTTGAATCTAGTGGTGCTTCAGATGTGAAATTGGCCGGGAAATCAGAGCTTGTAAACCTGGAAGCTACTGGTGCAAGTAACGTAAAAGCCATGGAAATGGAAATTTCCAAAGCCAGTGTCGAAATTAGCGGCGCTTCAAAAGTTAGCATGAATGTTAAAGATGAAATCAGCGGGGAAACATCCGGCGCAGCCAAGCTATCGCTAAAACAAATGCCGGCAAAGCCAAATCTAGAAACCAGCGGTGCTTCCAAAATTTATATAGGGGATAAAATCACCGTTTTTGGGAGTGATCAGCCAAAGAATGCAGGGGATGAACCGCAAATGATAAAATTGAATGATATTAAAACCATCACCATCGACGACAATGGCATCATCATCAAATCAGACTCTGGTTCCTCGGAACCGCTGATCATTAATGACGATGGGGTGAAAATTATGTTAAATGAAAAACAAGTCGATGGGAAAACACAGGGAAGAGTATTGGTGATCAATGACGATGGGGTGAAAGTCGTCGAAAAGGATTTAGGTGAGAATCATAACTGGCATTGGCCCAAGAAAAATAAATTCAACGGCCACTGGGGCGGTTTCGAGCTTGGGGTTAATGGTTATCTCAATAAAGAGGGAACAACTACCATGCCTGCGGATTTTCAATATCTCGACCTGAGAATGGAAAAGTCAATCAACTTGAAAATCAATTTCTTCGAGCAGAACATCAACCTCATCCGTAATCACTTTGGCCTGGTTACAGGGCTTGGTCTCGAATACGCTAATTATCGCTTTAAAAACAACGTGGTCCTCGTCCAGGATTCCTTCAATCTCTATGGATCCTACGGAACTGATGTTACGAAATCATATGAGAAAAGTAAACTTGTCGTAAATTACCTTGACCTTCCCTTGTTCTTTGAATATCAGACCAATGCCAAAGATCATGCCAATAGTTTTCATGTTGGAGCCGGGATGATCCTGGGATGGCGCATCGGCTCTCATGCAAAAAATATCATCAACGGTGCCAAGGTTAAACAAAAGGACGCCTTTTCGATGGACGCCTTCAAATATGACCTGACCGCCAGGATCGGGTGGGGAATGCTCAACGTGAATGCAACCTATGCGCTGACATCACTCTTTAAAAAAGATCGTGGCCCGGAATTGTATCCATTTAGCCTGGGTTTGACGCTAGTCAACTTTTAGAAGGATTGTCGAATTATGAAGGATGATATATGAAGGGGCGGACATGAAGGATGAACAAAGGATCGCAATCGTTACTGTTTATCCTTTATATCTCATCCTTTATCCTTATATTTGCGTCTTAAAAGCTAATCCGGAACCAATATGTCAGGTCACAATAAATGGTCCACCATCAAGCGTAAAAAAGGTGCACTCGATGCCAAACGCTCTAAAATCTTCTCCAAGGTACTCAAAGAAATTGCCATCGCCGTTAAGGAAAATGGCCCTGATCCCGAAGGAAACCCACGATTAAGGCTTGCTTTATCCAATGGCAAGGGTTGTAACATGCCCAAAGACACCATCACCAGGGCTATTTCGAAGGCGGCCGACAAAGACAGCGCCTCACTCTTCGAAACAACTTATGAAGGTTATGCCCCCAATGGCGTCGCTATTTTCCTAGAAGCCACCACGGATAATCAACAGCGTACTGTAGCCAATGTCCGCTCCATCTTTAATAAATATGGAGGAAATCTCGGCACCAATGGCTCCCTGGGATTTATCTTCGACCGTAAAGGTATTTTTACCATTCCGCTCGAAGGCATTAAAATGGACGACATCGAAATGGACCTCATCGACGCTGGTGCGGAAGATATCTCAGTTGAAGATGAGTTCATCACCGTGACCACAGCCATGGAAGATTTCGGCTCCATGATGAAAAAGCTGGAAGAACTTGGAATTCAACCCGAGAATGCCGCGCTCCAGCGCCTTCCCAATGACACGGTGAAGCTCGAGGTCGAAAGTGCCAAAAAAATCATGAAAATCGTAGATATCTTCGAGGATGACGATGACATCACCAACGTCTGGCATAATATGGAGCTGACGGATGAGCTGATGGAAGCGATGGAATAAGGATAAAGGATGAAGGATGATATATGAAGGATAAACAGTGCCGATTGCGATCCTTTGTTCATCCTTCATACATCATTCTTGTAAAAATCTCAAGGCGAATAAGGTGTAAACGTTCCATTGACATCCCCCGTCGCAAGTACCAGGATATCTTTGATAATATTGATTCCGTCAGATACAATAATTGTATGTTTTTCTGAAGTGTAATCCGGCCTTCCCGGATTAACAGCGGGAGGCTTGAAATCTGGAATTATCCCAACAAAACGCCTCGTGATCATTAATGCATCTAGTGCATTTGGGACGAACCCCATCCCGTTGACGTCTCCAGCAAGGAGGAAAATGTTGGTGAAATAGCCATCCGGGTAAAGCGAAAACCCATTAAAATTGACAAAATGACGCATAACAGCCTGAGCATCACTCGATCCAACACCACCCCATTTCTTATGCACTAAGGCTTCAATGGTATAGGTTCCATTTGGAAGGTTTGAAAAGATGTAGTTTCCAATAATATCCGGGCAAGCAGTATCAATATTAATGTCGTTCTGTTTTAAAAGAACCTTGATGCTGTCACAGTTACTAACGGGGTTCCCTATGGTAGTTGGTGCATAAACACCGGCTGGGGTTTTATGTGCATATTTTGTCTTGCCCGAGATTGAATTTTGAGCGACGGCAGCCAGCCCGCTTATACAAGCTGAGTATAATAAGAACAAATAGAGAATTCTGGGAATTGTTCTCATGAATAGGCTTTGGGACTCATTTTGACCTAAAATGAACCTTCATGCTAATTTAGTAAATATTAATCAGCTCGTCATCACCTTAAAAGTATATTTCTTCTGCGAGAAATAACTGATAAATACGGTAATAATCGACATCAGCATATTGGAAATTGTTGGATAAATCCGAAGCCACTCAACCAGGAATTTCAAACCGACAAAGCTGATTAGTAGATTGACAAGGAACACAATCAAATATCGAAACAGCTGTACATGCCCTCGCATCTCAGAATGCGAAAAGGTCACATATTTCTGAAGCAAAAAGCCAGTCATCAGAACAATAGGAAATTTGATGGCAAAAGAGGCCACATGGGAGCTAAGCGTCACAAAACCCAGTGACAACATCTGCTGTTGAAGCACAAAATTATAGATCACAAAATAAAGGACCCAGTCGAAAACCAGGTTTGCCGACCCGGTAACGCCATAGCGAAAAAATTGCAGTGTCATAAACTTCCGGAATGGCGGGTAAAAGAAGTCAATGACATCGCTGAGCCATCTGCCGGTGGTCTTAAAAATGTTCCTCATCCCTCATCCTTCATATATCATCCTTCATCCTTATTAAAGCACCTCTTTCCCCATAATAATATCATAGGCATCAAGTGCGATCACAAGTTCCTCATTCGTAGGCACTACCATGACTTTGACCTTGCTTCCATCTTTGGTGATAATTGCTTCTTTCCCACGCAATCCATTGTTTTTATCGGCATCGAAATCAACCCCCATAAATTCCAGTCCCTGCATAATCTCATGGCGTGAGGTGACATCATTTTCTCCGACACCACCGGTGAATAGGATCATATCGACACCACCCATGGCAGCGGCATAAGAACCAATATATTTCCTTACTCTATATTGATACATCTTGAGCGCAACAAGGGCTCTTTTGTCATTTTCTGCTGCTGCTTTTTCGATATCGCGCATGTCGGAAGAAACTCCTGAGATGCCCAGCATCCCTGAGAATTTGTTGATCAAAACGTTCCCGGTAGCAACGTCAATTTCTTCTTTGTTGAGGATATGCATGAAAGCTCCCACGTCAAGGTCTCCTGAACGGGTTCCCATGATTAGACCTTCAATCGGGGTCATCCCCATAGAGGTATCAAATGACTTTCCATATTTAATGGCAGCCACAGAAGCGCCGTTGCCGAGGTGGCAGGTGATGATTTTCTGGGTATTGATGTCGACACCCAGGATCTCACAGGCACGTTTGCTGACAAACTTATGGCTGGATCCATGGAAGCCATAGCGGCGGATCTTGTGTTTTTCGTAGAGCGAGTAGGGGATTCCATAGAGATAGACAAAGTCCTCCATCGTTTGGTGGAAAGCGGTATCAAATACACCAACCTGTGGGACATCTGGCAGTAGCTTTAAGACAGAATAAATACCTTCGAGGTTAGGCGGGTTGTGCAGTGGCGCGAGGTCAATACATTCAACCAGGGCATCGATGACGGCAGGGGTAATGCTGACGCTGCTTTTGAATTTTTCGCCTGCATGAACCACCCTATGGCCAAAGGCCTCAATTTCGTCGATGGCTTTGATGCTACCGTATTTTTCGCTGGTCAGGATTCCAAGCAGATATTCAATCCCGGTTTGGTGGTCGAGGATCTCCCCCTCGAGTTTCACTTCGACTCCATCGCTGCGCTGGTGTTTGATGAGTGAACCTTTAAGCCCGATTTTGTCGACCAATCCTTTGGCCAGGACCTGCTGCGACGGCATCTCGAACAGCTGGTATTTTATGGAAGAGCTTCCGCAATTGAGTACAATGATCTTCATGAGTGTAGGGTTGAGTGTTGGGGGTTAGCGTCCAAGGTTGCGGATCGTGCCGAGTTTGGCTGTTTTCTTTCCGTCGATATATTTATAGAAACCTTCACCGGTGCGTCGGCCAACGAGATTGGCGCGAACCATGCGTTTGATGAGCGGGTTGGGCTGGTATTTCTGATAGCCGAATTCATTATGAAGGTTATCCATCCACTTCAGGACTTTGTCGATGCCAATGCGGTCGGCCATTTCGAGGGGGCCGAATTGCAATCCGAAAGCCTCACGCATCGCTTCATCAATTTCTGAAACGGCAGCAACCCCTTCCATCAGGATCTCACAGGCTTCATTGATGATAGGGACAATCATGCGGGTAGTAATATTTCCCGGAGATTCACCGATATTGATGACGGTTTTTCCGATAAGCTTGGCGAATTTCAAAACCGTCGCCAGGGCTTCTTCCGATGTGATAAAAGTCTTAACGACTTCCACGATCTTGACTTTCCTAACAGGTGAGATGAAATGCATTCCGAGGGCTCTTTCAGGGTGTTTCAGCACACTGGCGAGGTCGGAGATCATCAGCGTGGCAGTATTTGAAACGATGACAGTATCGTTTGAAATACAGGCTTCGATCTTTTTAAAGACCTCTTGACGTAGCTCAATGCTGGTGCCGCGTTTTTTTGTGTTGATTGTCTCGATGATGATATTACATTCGCTTAGGTCACGAAAATCGGTTGACCCTTTGATCCGGCTGAGGATGAGTTTCTTCTCGTTGGGTGTCATTCCCCATTTGCTGATGATCTCGTCCAGCAACATGTTCATGCGGGAGGTGATTTCTGCGATTCGGGCTTCACTCAGGTCGACAAATAGCACGTCGAGGCCTGATTGGCTAATGACAAGTGCAATCTCTTGTCCCATGGCACCACAGCCAACGATGCCTATTTTGGAAAGAGCACCTTTAAAATTCAGGTCTTTCCTCAGACTAAAATCTTCTAATTTTTCACTCATAATGTAGTTTTTCGGGCAGTAATCCTGGTTATAATTTATTATTTCCCGCCTGTAAAGCGGTGATAGCGATCATGTTGATGATGTCTTCTACGGAGCATCCACTGCTGAGGTTATTTACAGGTGCAGCCAGGCCCTGGAGGATAGGGCCTATGGCTTCTGCATGGGCAATACGTTGAACGAGTTTATAAGCAATATTCCCTGATTCCATGCTGGGAAAGACCAAAACATTGGCTTTTCCGGCGATAAGGCTTCCGGGAGCTTTTTTCTTACCAATAGTGTCGACGATGGCGGCATCAGCCTGGAGTTCCCCGTCGATCCTGAGGAGCGGTGCCATTTCGCGGGCCATACGCGTGGCTGTGGCAACTTTGTCGACCATATGATGCGAAGCGCTTCCTTTGGTAGAGAAACTCAGCAAAGCCACGCGTGGGTCGATTCCGGCAATTTTCTGGGCGGTATAAGCAGTTGCCACAGCAATTTCGGCAAGCTCTTTCTCACTTGGATTCGGATGCACAGCACAATCTGCAAAGAGCATCACGCCATCATCTCCGAAGCTGGTGTCGCGGAGAATCATGATAAAAGCTCCTGAGACAATAGTGAAGCCTGGTGCCGTGCGTATGATCTGGAATGCAGGACGAAGCACATCAGCGGTCTTCCTCAGAGCCCCGGCAACCTCTCCATCGGCAGCGCCCGTTTTTATCATCAGGCTTGCAAGGTAAAGCGGGTCTCCGCAAAGCTGGTAAGCCTCATCTTTTGTCATACCCTTGGCTTTTCGGATTTCGAATAGCAATTGGCTGTATTCCTCACGCTCAGGGTAATTGGAAGGGTCGATGACCCGGGCTTCTCCCAGGTGATTTAGCGTATGGTCTAGGGCAAGTTGTTGTATTTGTTCAGGTTTCCCGATTAGGGTAATATTGGCGATTTCTTCTTTCAGGATAAAATCGGCAGCCTTTAGAGTTCTTTCTTCTGTTCCTTCAGCCAGTACAATCCGCTTGTTCAGCTTTTTTGCGTTGGCTCGGATGCGTCCCATTAATGACATGACAATTCTTTAAATAAGCAATAACGCAAATGCAGGGGCAAAAGTACAAATTCTTAAGGCTTTAGGATTTCCGTAATACAATTTAAAATCGTTTTAAAGAGGAGCCCCATATTTCTTGATTGGCGCGATTTCCAGAGCATTATTACAAAATCTGCGAAAATTATACGCGATTCTTTACTTTTGCGTTGAATCAGCATGCCAATGTTCAACGACCTTGACCCAATTACATTTGAGAACCGTAACAGGGACTATGGAGCCTACCCGCTCAGGAAAGCCTATGCCAGGGTTGTTAGCAATGCATTGCTGCTGGTATCCTTGGTGTCAGTGATTTTTTTCTTGATCATTTTTTCTTTTTATTATTTCAAAAACGATTCGCATGTATCTGCAGGCGATATGATGGCCATGTATGAGTCATCAAGCCTGGACCTCCATGAGTTGAGCACTCCACCAGCAATACCTGATATCCCTAAATCACAAGAGACAATTCTGGAAAAGACACGGCCGGTTTTAACACCGATCGTCAGCCCGGAAAAAGAAATTCAGAATCCTGAAGATAAAAACAAGCCTGACATTATTGACACCCTCAACAAACGGGGTGATAAAACGATTGTTAAAAATCTGGAAGGCGAGGGAAGTGACAGCGGAGCAGTGTACGTCAGGGTGGAGCGTTTCCCGGAATTCCCCGGCGGAAGAACGGCCTTGGATAAATACCTGAGGGATAACATTAAATATACTGACAATGCTGCTGTTAAAAAGATAGGGGGGCTGGTGCATGTGAGTTTTATGGTTAGCAGTATTGGCAGGGTTGAAAAGATAAAAGTCACACGCTCACTAAATCCCGTTTATGACACTCTTGCTGTCCGTGCCGTTCGTGCAATGCCTTTGTGGACACCAGGCCGCAGGCTTGGGAAGGCTGTGAATGTCTTACTTACACTGCCGGTACGCTTTGTGGCTTCAGGATAAAATACAGCAATTCAGGTTATTACATTAAAACATGAAATGGGCTTTCTGAAAGGAAGCTTCGCGGCCAAATGCCTGATATTGGGGATGAAAGGATTTTTTTTCTTTATTTCTCTTGTGGAGTCAGAAAAAACTTGTAGGTTTGGATGAGTTTTAGCAAGCTGTTTATGAGAAAGATAATTGCCAGCATTTCCCTGCTTATCCTCATGGGGATTAGCGTTTTAGCACAAGTTAGTTATAAACCTGTGATCCTTCCGGATGTCCCTGCAGCACCACCTGTTCCAAAGGTGCAGCAAAAAAGTAGCAGTGCAGGTGAAAGTAATATCTATTTGGGTTTTTCTCTCATGCCTGGTATCCGTCTGGGTGGATTTAAAGATTCGGTGAAGAGTGGTATTGATGTCTTGGTTTCGGGAGAATATTTCATTAATGAGAATATTAGTGCAGGACTGGAGACTGGCCTGATGTACTTTAAAACTGATCCGGTTAACCTTGGTGTCGGGAAACAAACGTTCATCCCAATCGCATTAAAAGCTACCTATTTCTTTAAAGAACAACCCTTTAGGCCTTACGGAGCTTTGAGCATTGGTTATTATGTTTCAAAAAGAGACTATTCTTTCATGAGTGCTCCTTATTTTGACCCGGTTTCCGGCACAACAGTTCCAGGGAAGGAAACCCCAAGAAGTCTGAATATGAGCTGCTTAGGCGTCTCTCCTATGTTTGGATTTTATTATGATATTGATGAGCAATTTGCAGCAAACTTCGGAGCTCAGTTCTTCTTCCTGTTCCCGAAAGGTGGCGCCTCAAATTCTATGGGTATAAAATTTGGGGTTATTTATAAGCTTTGATTTTTTAAGGACGTAAACTCACTTGTGATCTGCAGAGAATATGTCAATGTTAAACCCTAATGTGTTAAAAAAAGCATGAAGAAACTCTTCCTTTTGTTCCTTGTCTTCCTCTTTGTTTTTGATTTTGCTGAAGCAAAGATGGCCTATTCCGTAAAACCCGCTTCATCCAATGAGGCTGGTATTTCCAATTCAGATGATTTTTCTTCTTTACTCGCTAAGAAAAGAAGAAGAAAGAAAAAGAAATCCAGTAAAAAGGGCGGTTCTGATCTTAAAGCAATCGCAGGGGTAGGTTTGATTTACACCATGCCAATGGGCAACTTTAAAAAGTCGGATACTGCTGTCGGCTCTATTGGCGTCAAAGGTGGCATCGGAATTAATGTTGATGGAGAATATTTCGTCAATCCAAGCTTTTCAGTGGGCGCAAATACGGGTATGTATAATTTCTCTTATGATACCAAAAATGATTCATTGGTGAAATTTGATAAATCGACATACAAGATCATTCCTTTAAATTTGAAGGGGACATTTTATTTCGGGAAAGGCCCATTGCGGCCGTTTTTCGGAATTAACCTTGGGATGAATATTATCAGTTCCAAAATTAATTTTTCGGTTAACCAGGACTCCTTGTGGCTGAGAAACGAAAAAATTGATAAAATGACTAAGTTCGGGCTGGCTCCTATGGTTGGAATTTTATATGATATTACAGACCAGTTGTTACTGAATGTCAACCTCAGATATGAGAGCATCAGCGCAAAAGACAAAAAATATGGCTTCAATAATGCTACATTCATGGGTGTGCATTTCGGAATATTGTATACGTTTTAGACATTAATAACTTGTCCCAGAGTCGTTTATTAAGTGTTTTGTTGAATATTAAAAAAGATTGGCTGTCATTGACTGCCAATCTTTTTTTATTGCTGCTGTTGTTGTTGGCAGTTTCCGCAGATGCCAAAGCTCAGAACCAGGATGTTACTGAAACGCTCAGTCCGGATTCTGTCTTTGTTTCGACTTTTAGTGATTTTGCCCCCCTTTTAAACGCGGTGGCTGAGGGTACGGTTAAAAAGAAAGAATCCCTCAGGCCGGGATATATTGTGCTTTTAGATTCAAGTCTGAGGTTTAAAGCAGATAGTCTTCCTGTTTTAGCCCGGATTAAACCATTCTTTGCCCCACATGCCTTAAAAACGCACAAGTTTCAAAAACAAAGAATTCCATGGTCTGGTAATGAGATTTCCTTTGTAGTTATCTTCCTGGGATTTGTAATGTTAGCCGCTGCACATTATTATTATGGGAAGCGATTGTTTCAGATAATCAGGGCTTGCGCCAACAGTCGTTTTCTCGCTCAATTGATGCGAAACGGCGACTTGTACAATGAGCAAATCAGTATTTATCTTTTTGTGATATACCTCTTGTGTATTCCGCTGTTGATCCTGGAGGTCAACCATTATTATCTGGGCTATTCAGTGCCAAGCGGGCCACTGGGGATGGCATCAGTCTATCTTCTAATGTTGGGTGCATTCGCTGCTCTTTATGGGCTTAAAATCCTTGCCATTCGTTTTGCAGGAATTATCTTTAAAACGTATGCAACATCGCAGGAATACATACTGGTTCTATTCGTATTTAATCTTTTTGAAGGGATGCTCATTCTTGTTTTACTGCTTTGGATCATCTTTGCTGATTCTTTCATGATGCTTCAAATATGCTTGCTGGTACTGGCTTTAATTTTTGCTTACAGGTTGATAAGGGCATTCTTCCTTGGTTTGAGTGAAACAAAATACTCTTTTCTCTATCTGCTGCTGTTTTTTACAACAATTGAAGTCTTGCCGACAGTGATTCTGATAAAGCTTATCATGAAATTTCTTCCCGCATGATTTTTTTTTCTAATTTTGCAGCCCTGAATTAATATGAGTTAACAGCTTTGATTTTTAATGCTCGTACCGATAGACTTTTGGTATTGTATTAAACTTAAAACTGCAAAACTTGTGAATCAGTTGAATTTCCAAATGCAAAAAAAATGAAAATCAGAAGCATCCTGGTTTCCCAGCCCCAACCTACTGAGACCGAGAAATCCCCTTACCAGGAGATCTCGAAGAAGTATAATATCAAAGTTGACTACTTCAAATTTATCAAGATTGAAGGAGTTGATGCGAAAGAATTTCGTAAAGAACGAATTCATCTAGAAGATTATTCTGCCCTCATCCTGACCAGCCGCAATGCCGTTGACCACTATTTTAGGTTGGCCAAGGAAATGCGCTTTGAGGTTCCTGAAACGATGAAATATTTCTGCCTGACGGAAGCAACAGCTTTTTACCTGCAGAAATATGTCCAGTACCGGAAAAGGAAAATCTTTCACGGTAAACAGGAATTTGCTGATTTACTTGACATTATCAAGAAGCATAAAACAGAACGTTTTTTGCTTCCTTGTTCCGACATCAGCAAGAATGATATACCTAAGATGTTGGAAAAGAATGGGATAGAATATAAAAGAGCGAATTTCTATTGTACTGTCCCTTCCGATTTGTCTGAAATTGATATTAGCAAGTATGACTTGTTGATATTTTTTAGCCCAGCCGGTATTAAATCTTTGTTTACCAACTTCCCGGATTTTCAACAAGGAGAAACCCTGATCGGTGCTGTCGGTCCTTCTACAGCGAAAGCCGTAAAAGATAGCGGGCTGGTTTTGAACATCCAGGCCCCGACGAAGACTGCTCCTTCCATGACTATGGCGTTGGAACAGTTTATTGAGAATAGCTTAAAGAAAAAATAAGCCTACAGACTTTTTATCCAATCTCATGGCGGAGCATCTATTTACCTTCAAAAAGAAGGAACGACTGCGGCACCATAAACAGATAGACAGGCTATTTAAAGAAGGTATTGTCCTTCACAATTACCCGATTAAGCTGGTCTGGTTGGATGTTTCGGCTGAGAATCCTGTCATTACCCAGGTTATGTTTGCAGTGCCTAAAAGGTTTTTTAAACACGCAAACCAGCGTAACCTGCTGAAAAGAAGGATGAGAGAAGCCTATAGGCTTACAAAACCTTCATTTTATGCAGATCTGGAGAAAAATCAAAAAGCCGGCATTTTCTCTTTTGTTTATAATGGGAAACAAGCGCTTGAATTCTCCTTCATCCAAGATAAAATAATCTTACTTTTGAAGCGTTTAAAGGAGATCCATGAAAAAGCTCCTCGCTAGTATTTTTATTTTGTTGATCCGATTTTACCAGGCTGCCCTGTCACCGTACCTGATGCCATCATGTCGGTACACCCCTTCCTGTTCTCAGTATGGGGTGGAGGCCATACAAAAACATGGTCCATTTAAGGGTGGCTGGCTGACTTTAAAACGGTTTCTTTCCTGCGGTCCCTGGGGGAAAAGCGGGTATGACCCTGTACCATAGTGTTTTATCAGAAAATTATTTTTATGAATTATAACAAATCCTTAATTGGCCTTTTATTGGTTCTCATCTTTAGTCCTGTGTTCGTGAGGGCACAAGACCAGGATTTATTTGAGATCTCAAAAAACCTGGATGTTTTCACCAGCCTTTACAAACAGATTGACTTAAACTATGTAGAAACTGTAAAGCCAGGAGAACTGATGAAAACCGGGATCGATGCCATGCTGGCCACACTCGATCCCTATACCAATTACATCCCTGAATCGGAAATCGAGGATTATCGGTTTATGACCACAGGACAATATGGTGGTATTGGAGCGACTATTCACAAAAAAGGTGATTTTCTATTTATTTCTGAGCCTTATAAAAACAGCCCGGCGGATAAAGCTGGTCTCATTGCAGGGGATAAGGTTCTGGAAATTAATGGCACATCAACCAGGAACCGGAGTGTTGATGACGCCAGTAATTTCCTCAGAGGCCAGCCTGGTAATGCCATTAAGCTGCTGGTTCAGCGAGGTGAGTCGAAACCTTATGAAATAAACCTCAATCGTGAAAATATTCAGGTTGAAAACATCCCTTATTTCGGGATGCTCGATGATCACATCGGATATCTGAAAATGAACGGTTTTACCCAAAACTCCGGCAATGAGGTTAAAGAAACCCTGATGAAACTAAAATCTCAGGGAAAATTGAAAGCATTGGTGTTCGACTTGAGGGGCAATGGCGGTGGACTCTTAAATGAGGCTGTCAATATTGCCAACCTGTTCATCGATCGTGATCAGCTGATCGTGAGTACCAAAGGTAGATTGGCTTCTGCCAATATTAGTTATAAGACCATGATGCCCGCAGCGGATAAAGACATTCCGCTGGTATTCCTGGTCGATAAAAATTCTGCGTCAGCCTCAGAGATTCTAGCCGGCACGATGCAAGACCTTGACAGGGCTGTCATTATCGGCCAGAGATCCTATGGTAAAGGGTTGGTTCAGAATGTTTTACCACTCTCCTATAATTCACAGGTTAAAGTTACGGTTGCAAAATATTATATTCCCAGTGGCAGATGTATCCAGGCGATCGACTATTCCCATAAAGATGCAGAAGGAAACTTTGGTAAAATTCCGGATTCGCTGATCACGGCCTTTAAAACAAAAAGCGGACGTATTGTGTATGATGGAGGTGGGATAGAACCGGATGTCTATTTGTCACCCAATCGCTATTCTGATATCGTTCAGAATCTTCTGAGCAAGTACCTCATCTTTGATTTTGCAACGAAATTCAAAACGCAGCATGACAGCATTTCAGGACCGCGTGATTTTAAAGTGACTGACGTGGTTTATAACGATTTTGTGAGTTTTGTGAAGGATAAAGGTTACGATGACTTTGTTACACCTGCAGAGGCAAGCCTTGAGGAGATGAAAAAAAATGCGGAAAAGGAAAATGACTTTGCCCCGATCCAGGAAGATTACCTCAAACTGAAACAAAAGATCGCCCAGCTTAGAACTCAATCTATCTACGACCATAAAGCAGAAATAAGTAAGCTGATCCGGGATGAAATCGTCACACGATATTATTATGAAAGAGGCAGGGTGGAAGCTTCTCTGGCTGCTGATCCTGCCGTGATGAAAGCGAAAGAAACCCTTGACAATGAACCTTATTATAAAGGGATCCTTGACGGGACTGTGAAGGTTAAAGCTGAGCTCAAACCCATCAAGTAAGGCTTCCCGGGGCTAACACCATGCCGGTAAGCAGAAATATAATCCATCATCGCTTGTATTTTACAGGCCTCTTGCTGTTGATCGCAGCGCTACCACTGTCTCTTTTTGTCATGAGCATTGCCCAGATATTGTTGCTGGCCAATTGGTTAGCAGAGGGCAAGCTTGCTGTAAAGTTGCAACAGTTTTTTAATAATAAGCTGGTCCTTGCGTTTTGCCTGATTTACCTGGTTCATGTAACAGGTTTACTCTATACCAGTGATTTTGATTATGCCTTGAAGGATCTTCGTACGAAAGTCCCGCTCTTGCTGCTTCCGCTCATTATTAGCACTTCTGACCCGATCAGCAAAAACAGCAGGCTGACCTTGATCTTCCTGTACATTGCATCGGTCTTGGGTGGCAGTATTGCTAGTACCTGCTTATATTTTACGGTTGAATATTCAGACATCCGTTATATATTCCCTTATATCTCACATATTATCTTTTCTCTGAATGTAGTGTTGGCTATTGTCCTCCTGGCATACCTTATCGCGAAACCCCAAAAGGTGTTTAACATCCCTAAAATCCTCTATTATTGTTTGATATTGTGGTTTATCGTATTCCTTTTTATGGCTCAGTCACTCACTGGGATTGGGATACTGGGTGGTATAAGTCTTGTTTTTTTACTTCATTATCTTCACAGTCATCTGAAGCTTGGACTTCGCCTGGCTGCCTATACGGGGGTGATGTTTTTGTTGTTCTTGTGCATACAATTTATTCATGCGCAGTATAAAGAATTCGAGCAGCCTGAAAAGATAGATTTCAAAACACTGGATCAATTTAGTCAGGGCGGAAACCCTTATTATAATGATACAAGCTCAAAACAAATCGTAAATGGACATCCTTTGTGGATTTATATATGTGAGCCAGAATTGCGTAAAGCCTGGAATTTGCGAAGTCATTGTCCTTTTGACAGTATGGTGAAAACAGGATTTGATATTAAAAATGTTTTGTTCAGGTATATGACCTCAAGAGGATTAAGAAAAGATAGTGTCGGTTTTAATTCGCTGACTGATAATGAGATATCCCATATTGAATTGGCGTGTACTGATGTCAGGGACCTGAATGATCATGGAATTGCTATGCGGATTCGACAAGTGTTTTGGGAGATTCAAAATTACAGCCAAAACGGGAATGCGAGCGGATTTTCCGTAATGATGCGCATTGAATACTGGAAGGCATCGCTGGCATTAATTTCCAGAAACCCGATACTTGGGGTTGGTACAGGCGACATGAACACGGTGTTTAGTCAATATTACGAAGAAACCCATGCGAAACTCAGCCCGGAATGGCGCAGGCGGTCTCACAATCAATACCTTTCTATCACTGTAGGTTTAGGCATTATCGGGCTGTTTGTCTTTCTTTTTGCCTTGTTTTACCCAGCATTTAAGCTTGGACAGCTGAGGCCTGGGTTGTTCTTTTGTTTTCTTATGATCCTCTTATTGGCGATGTTGGCTGAGGATACGATTGAATCACAAGCCGGAGTGAGTTTTGCTGCATTTTTTTACTGCTTTTTCCTGTTTGTGCCTGAAGAAAAATAAGCTATCTTTGAATTGGTGCCCTTTGTGCCCGGGCATATTCGTCTTATTGTTTTGCAATACCTATCGCTATGAAGTACAATAAATACTTATCAGTTAGTATTTTATCTCTGTTATTTGTTTTGGCTGTCGCCATGAAAGCTGACAAAGCTGCGTATCAGTTTTTTGATCAAAAAGGGAATACTACTGATTATAATGACCTTTTTAAGGACGCAAAAAATGCAGATATTGTCTTTTTTGGTGAAATGCACGACAATCCTATTTGCCATTGGCTAGAGCGTGAGCTGGCGCGTGATCTTTACAATGAAAAAAAGGAACTCCTTGTTTTAGGTGCCGAAATGTTTGAAGCTGACAATCAATTGTTGTTGAGCGAATACCTGTCAGGGACTGTAAAAACACGCTCTTTTGAAGATGAAGTGAAACTCTGGAAGAATTATAAAACAGATTATAAGCCTTTGATTGAGTTTGCCAAAAGCAAAAAGATACCGTTTATTGCGACCAATATTCCACGCCGTTATGCCTCTATAGTTTTTTCAAAAGGATTTAAAGGGCTTGACAGTCTGAGTGCCATGGCCAAGACTTATATTGCTCCTTTGCCTTTTCCGTATGTAGATACTTTGAAAAATTACAAGATTATGCTTTCTGAAAAGGAAAGCATCCCGCCCGGATATGATTCCACCAATTACCCGAAAGCCCAGGCCGCGAAAGATGCTACAATGGCTCATTTTATCTTGAAAAACTGGAGTAAAGGCAAGGTGTTTCTGCATTTTAACGGAACTTATCACAGTGAAGACTTTGAGGGAATAGTATGGTACCTCAAACATGCAAGCCCTGAATTAAGGATTGTTACTATCTCATCCTGCGAACAGGAATCCATTGATGAGTTAAAAAAGGATCAAAAAGGGAAAGCTGACTATATACTGGTTGTCCCTGAAAGAATGACTAAAACTTATCCTTAACGGAAAGTAAAGAAAGCATTGGCAAAGAAATTCCATAAGGTCACCAGGGCAATGGCAATGGCTTTGGACACATAGAATTTCTTCCCAAATTTACTTACAAGGACATACAGGATAAGGGTGTTTAGCCCCAGGCCAATCAGGGAAATGATGAAAAATTCGGAAAATTCCACGCCAATCGCCGGATTTTTACTTTCAAAGGTCCAGACTCTGTTTAAATAATAATTGGAAGTAGCTGCCAGGGTAAAGCCGATGGCATTAGAAACGTATTTTTGAATTCTCAGGACTTCTTTGCAGAGTATCGTAAAACCAAAATCTACGACAAGCCCACTGGCCCCGACCACCCCAAACTTGATAAATTTTGCCAGAAAGCTATAACTCCAGAGTTCAGTCACAAATGAATTTTTAGCAAAAATCAGCTTTTTTTTTGATTATCAAAAGGATAAATTCTAAAGCCTTGATATTAGGGGTTAAAAAAATATTTCATTTTATTTTTCCACTGAGGCCCTCAATTTCCGTCAATATAAGAAACGGAACCCTTTAAATAGCTTTCAAATGCTCTATTCACTTTGGATCTCGATGATACCCGGGATCGGCCCGGTTAATGCCCGGAAACTTATTGCCTTTTGCGGCTCAGCTGAAGCAGTCTATCGAGAGAAAAATCAGCATCTGACTCATATTCCGGGGATTGGTCAGAAATTCGCTGAGCTTCTCAGAAACAGTAAATCTTTGCAGACTGCTGAAAAGGAGCTTTCCTTTTGTGAACGTTACAAAATCAGGATCTACTCCTTTCAGGATGATGATTTTCCATTCAGGCTGAAGCAGTGCGCTGACAGCCCTGTCGTGATGTACTATAAAGGCAATGCTGATCTGAACCCGATGCGGGTAATTGCGGTTGTCGGTACCCGAAAAGCAACAGCTTATGGGAAAGAAGCCTGCCGAAACCTGATAGAAAACCTGGCTGGTTCCAATGTTTTAATTGTCAGCGGCCTGGCCTACGGAATAGATACCTGTTCGCACCGGGCTGCCTTGGATAATGGCCTGATGACGGTTGGCGTACTCGGGCATGGCCTCGATCGTCTGTATCCCGCATCCAATAAAAGCCTGGCGGAAAAGATGTTAAGCCAGGGTGGCTTGCTCACCGACTTCCCCAGCGGCACCAAACCTGATCGGGAGAATTTCCCTTGCCGTAACCGTATCATTGCTGGCCTCTGCGACGCGATCGTAGTGGTGGAGGGTGCGAGGGAAGGCGGGGCGCTGATCACGGCGGATATTGCAAATTCCTACAGTCGGGATGTCTTTTCAATACCAGGTCGTTGGGGCGATCCGTTCTCAGAAGGTTGTAATTACCTGATCAGTAACAACAAAGCGGCATTGATTCAATCCCCGGCTGACTTTATGTGGCAAATGGGATGGGAAGCTGCGACACAAAATGAAGGCCAACAGACTTTGTTTCGTGATTTAACAGCGGACGAGGAGCTCTTGCTTAGGATTATCCTTGAAAACAAAGAAATTGGGATTGATGCCCTGTGTCTTGCTTCCGGATTCACATTAAACAGACTCTCAGCCTGTTTGTTAAACATGGAATTGAACCAGATTCTGAGCATTCTGCCCGGGAAGCGCTATTGTATTGGTCGACAGCCTAAAAAATGATAACTTTGCCATAGATTATCAGAATTTTCTCTTGCGATAGTGCTTCATGGAAATATTGTTGGATAATAAACAGTTTTAAATCAATGAAATAACTTGGAAGGAATCGTTGTAAAATCAACAGGAAGCTGGGTGATTGTCAGGCAGGAAAACGGTCACAGGGTGGAATGCCGGCTGCGGGGCCAGTTTAAAATTCATGGATTAAAGGGGACAAATCCTTTGGCTGTGGGCGATCGCGTTGATTTTATCCTTGAAGAAGGCCAAGAAAGCGGGATGATTACTGTGATCCATGAACGGAAGAATTATATCATCCGCAAATCGACAAATCTTTCGAGAGTATACCAGATCATGGCAGCCAATATTGATCAGGCTTACCTGGTGGTAACAGTAGGTTTTCCGCGTACACATCTTGCATTCATCGACCGTTTCCTTACAACTGCCGAAGCTTATCATATCCCTGCGGCATTGATTATTAACAAGATAGATTTGTATGAAGGGGAATGGCTTCAACGATTCCTTGATCTAAAGATACTTTACGAAGGTATTGGCTATCCTGTATATCCGGTTTCAGCTTTAAGAGGGGATAATATCCAGGAATTGAAAGAAATCATTAAAGATAAAGTCACTTTATTCAGTGGCCATTCTGGCGTTGGGAAATCTGCTTTGCTTAATGGTCTTGAGCCGGGACTCGATCTAAAAGTAAATGCAATTTCGGCCTACCACTTATCTGGAAAACATACCACTACTTTTGCTGAAATGCATGAGCTTTCTTTTGGAGGATTTGTGATTGACACCCCTGGAATCAGGGAATTTGGTTTGTCAGACTTTCGCAAAGAAGAGGTAGCAGAACGTTTCCCTGAATTCAGGGCGATCCAGGATCAATGCCAGTTTAATAATTGTACCCATACACACGAACCCAAATGTGCCGTAAAAGAAGCATTGGCCAAAGGGGACATCAGCACCAGTCGCTACCGGAATTATCTCGGCATCATTGATGATGAAGAACTGGAAGAGAATGATTGGGAATAAATGATTATCAATGAGAGCTTTAATACAAAGAGTCAGCAAAGCATCAGTAGAAATCGACAGCAAGATCGTTGCGAAGATCGGTCTTGGCATCCTGGTGCTATTAGGGGTAGAAGAATCAGACAATCACGATGATGTTGTTTGGTTATGTGGAAAAATTGTCCGACTAAGGATATTTCCTGATCCTGAAGACGTCATGAATCTTTCCGTCATAGAAGCCGGTGGTGATATCTTGCTGGTGAGCCAGTTTACCCTTCATGCCAGCACAAAAAAGGGAAACCGCCCTTCTTACATCAGGGCAGCGCGACCTGAGCAGGCAATTCCTTTATATGAAGCGTTTAAAACTTGCCTTACAGAAGAAATGAAAAAAGAAATACAAAGCGGGGAATTCGGGGCCAGGATGGAAGTAAGCCTGGTAAACAGTGGCCCGGTGAGTATCTGGATTGACACAAAAAATCGCGAATAATGGAACTTACAATTAAGGAGGCGCAGTCATTGGTTGATGAATGGGTAAACACAAAGGGCGTGCGGTATTTTAATGAGTTGACCAATACCGCTCTTTTGATGGAAGAGGTTGGCGAAGTGGCAAGGATCATGGCGCGTAAATATGGTGAGCAGTCTTACAAAGAATCCGATAAAGAAGTGAACCTGGCTGATGAGTTTGCCGACGTTTTATTTGTTCTGATCTGCCTTGCCAATCAAACCGGCGTCGACCTTACAGAAGCATTGCACAAAAACATAGAAAAGAAAGACTCAAGAGATGCTGACAGGCATAAAGGGAATAAGAAATTATTCTAAGAAGCCTGATTCGCTTGAGTTTGTAATGCAATCAGATCTTCAATAGATTGTCTGGATAAATTGATTTCTTCCATGATAAAGACTTGCAAATGTTTGTATTCGTCTTTACGTAGTAAGAGATTTTTATGGTTTTTAAGAAATGATCTGATCGATTTTTGGGTATTTAACAAGTCATGCCATTTTCCAAGCTCCTGATCTAAATGTTTCAGTTCAGCGATGGCTTCTTCAGTCTGCAGTGGATCCCCAATATGAATCAATGCCAAAATATTAATGTAATCTTTGAGCTGTTTTCTCAGGGAATGCAGAAATTTCAGTGATACCGGTTGTTTAATAAAAGTACTGTGTAGCTTGGCGAACGTTTCGTTTAGATGGTCCTGATAAGCAGCGGCGATTTCCTGCTCTGTACGGGAATAAAGAAATCCAAAAAAATCGTTGAAAAGTTTGTCAAGGTAGTTATTCCCTTTCTTGTCTATTCGGGCCCGTAATATTTTTTTAGATTCATCGACACCGGTGATCAGGTGTTTTTCCAGATGTTTGAAGTTTTTATTGAACCCTGCCTGCAGATGATGAAGGTTTTGCAATTGTACCTGTTGGTCTCTGAGTATGCCGCTTAACTCAAAAGTTCTGTCAAGGCTGGCCAGATGTCTCTTATTAAAGTCGTGACTTGGCGAAACGAACCCAAGAAAGCCCATAATCGAACGAATCGTCTTCAATGAAAGTCGTAACTGGTGAATGATCTCAGGATCATCATGATGAAGCAGTTGTTCCGCATTTAGCAGAAATCTTGTTTTTTGCTTTAATAAAGCTTCTTCCAGTGATGTCTTAATACTGACTTTCATAGAAATTTGGAAAACAGCCACTAAGATAAGACTTTCAACCAATAATTAAATTAAGAAACCGTTAACTTTGTCGAAATATGCGATTAAACTTCATATTACTCCTTTTTCTGTTCCCCTTACTGGCTTTTTCACAGCAATATGTCGTTTTTGGGAAGATAGCGGATGCCCATACGGGTCTGGGCCTGGCATTTGTGAGTTTGACTGCCAATGGGGGGACCCATGGTTGTTATTCCGACATCGACGGTAGGTTTCGTATTAGCAATGTCTCCAAAATAGTTCGTATCAAGGCTACCTACCTGGGCTATGATGCTGTTGAAATGAACATTGATAGCAATGTCACCTCGCTTAATATCAAATTATATTCCACCAGTATAGAATTAAATTCGGTTACAATTGTCCCGGGGATTAATCCTGCCAACAGGATCATCCGGTCGGTACTGATGAATAGAGAGCAGAATGATCCTGAAAAACTTAATTCGTTTTCCTATACAGCTTATGAGAAAACAATTATTAAACCGGCACTTGACTCCTTGTTTCAGCGTGATTCTTTGCAGAAGGATACATCATTGGCGCGTTTAAGGCATATTTTTAGCAAACAGGACATCATCATCATTGAATCGGTCTATGAAAGGAAATTCAAAGCACCCGACAATGATTTTAAAAAAGTATTGGCCAGCAGGGTTTCCGGACTTCAGGATCCGTCGTTCACGCTTTTAATTTCAATGTTGCAGCCCAATTCATTTTATAAGGAGGTAAGTTCAATTCTTGATAAAAACTATGTCAACCCGATTAGTACGGGTTGTTTTTCAAAGTATTATTACAGGATTGAAGACACTTTGTTCAATAAAGGGACCTCAGATACTACTTACCTGATTTCTTTCAGGCCTTTACTTAACCGGAACTTTGATGGTTTAAAAGGTGTTTTATACATCAATACTGATGGCTATGCCCTTCAAAGTGTTATTGCAAGTCCTGCCCGCCAGGAAGCCGGGATCAGTATTTCGGTTCAGCAGCTTTATGAAAAAGTTGATAGTGTTCACTGGTTTCCTGTCCAATTGAATACCAACCTTGAATTCACTTCACTGGACCTGCCAGTGGGCAAGGATTCATCGAGAACGGTGCATATGGTGGGAATTGGGAAAACCTACCTGAAAGAGATAAAGATCAATCAATCGATCAATAAGAAGGACTTTAACCAGCTACAGATGGTGGTGGATCCCGAGTCGACACACAGAGATGAAGACTATTGGACTAGCTACAGGCAGGATTCTCTGACTGCCAAAGACCATAGAACTTATGCGTTTATGGACAGCATTGGAAAAGCTGAGAAGCTTGATCAAAAAGTCAAATTTCTGGAAGCACTCGCCACAGGCAGAATTCCTGTCTGGAAGCTTGATGTTGAAATGGATAAAATTGTACGGTATACAGGTTATGAGGGTTGGTGTTTTGGTCTTGGCCTTAGTACAAACAGAAGGTTTTCAGAAAGGTTTAAACTGGAAGGATATGGGAGTTATGGATTCAAGGATGATACCTGGAAATACGGTGGAGAATTTGCTTATGTGTTGAGTCCGCGGCATGAGTTAGAAATTAACCTGGCTTATAAGAAGGATGTTTTCGAAACAGGTGGGATCGAGTTATTTGATGTACAGAAACTCAATATTTATGAGAGATTCAGGAATTACCTGATTGTGAGGATGGACAAAGTAGAATCGTATAGATTTTCAGTGAAATTTCGCAGCATGAAATGGTTTCTTGTCAGCTCGAGTCTCTACCAGGTCTTTAAAACGCCAACTTACAGCTATTCTTATATCCCTTCAGACTCCGATCCAGGCGCTTTTGTAAATCCATATAAATTTACCGAATGGGTTACTGCTTTTCGTTTTGCCTATAAAGAAACCTATATGAAAAATGCGAGGACGCAAATTTCGATGGGAACGAAATATCCTGTGCTTCAGTTTCAGTATGTGCATGGATTTAAAGGACTTGCTCAGGGGCAATTCAAGTTTGACCGGGTTGATTTCAGGATTTCAGAGTCGTTTTATACAAAATACCTGGGGAAAACTACCTTGATATTCCGCGGCGGAATCATGACAGGGAATTTACCCATTACAGAACTCTATAATGGAAACGGCAGTCTCGGGCAATTTACGATATATGCGATGAATAGTTTTGCCACGATGGCAATGAACGAGTTTGCTTCAGACCGTTACCTGGCCTTTTATTTTCATCATAATTTCGGGAAATTGCTGATTCGTAAAAAGTATTTTCAACCTGAGATTGCCCTGGTAGGAGAAGCAAGCATCGGAAGTATACAGCATCCTGAATATCAGGATGGTTATGCTTTTAAAACAATGGAAAAAGGCTTTTATGAAAGCGGGATTTTATTGAACAAACTTCTTGTCTTTGGCAGTTCCAATATTGGCTTTGGGGCTTTTTACCGAATGGGAGCCTATGCCTTTGAAAAGCCGGAAGATAATTTATGCTGGAAATTCTCCTTTGTAATGCCTTTCTGACAAGGAATGACTAGACAGTCATGATGTCTTTTTCTTTTGATTCGAGCGCTTTATCTGTTTTGGTGATGTAGGTATCGGTGAGGGCCTGGATTTCGCGCTCAAGACCTTTAACTTCATCTTCCGGGAGGCCAGCTTTTTCAAGTTTTTTGGCGACTTCGTTGGCGTTTCTCCTCAGGTTACGAATGCTGATACGTGCATTTTCAGCTTCAGCTTTGGCTTTTTTCACAAGGTCTTTACGACGGTCTTCGGTGAGACTTGGGACATTGATCCTAAGGATTTCTCCATTATTTTGGGGATTAAAGCCAAGGTTTGCAGCCTGGATCGCTTTGTCGATGACATTAAGCATGTTTTTCTCCCAGGGCTGAACGATGATCTGGCGGGCATCTGGTGTCGAAATATTCCCGATTTGTTCAATAGGAGTCATCGTCCCATAATAATCAACTTTTACGCCTTCGAGCATGGCAGGGGAAGCTTTCCCGGTGCGGATTTTGTAAAATTCATGTTCAAGATGGGTGATGGCACCCTCCATTTCCAGGAGAGTTTGTTCAAGGATGGCGATACTTTCAGGGGTCATATTGATTGATATTGAGGCTGCAAAAGTAAATATTTTTTTCTTATTGGCTGACAAGCGTACCAGTAGCTTCTCCGGCTATTGCTCTGGCCAGTCCGCCTTTTTCATTGATATCGATCACCAGGATCGGCATATTGTTTTCCTGGCATAAGGTAAAAGCCGTCATGTCCATGATATTCAATTTTTTCTGATAAGCTTCTTCAAAACTCAGCGTATCATATTTGGTAGCCGTTGGGTCTTTTTCAGGATCAGCGGTATAGATTCCATTGACACGGGTTCCTTTGATCAGCAGATCAGCTTCAATCTCAATTGCCCTCAGGGCTGCAGCGCTATCGGTTGTAAAAAAGGGATTTCCTGTTCCTCCAGCCATAAAAACGATGGTTCCTGCTTCCAGGTATTCTTTGGCACGTCTGCGGCTCATTCTTTCGCAAAGCGGGTCGATGGCGATACCAGAGAGAATACGGCTTTTATAACCTCTTTTCTCTAATTCAGCCTGAAGGGCCATACTGTTGATGATTGTAGCCAGCATTCCCATATAGTCGCCCTGGGCGCGGTCCATCCCTTCGCCTTCACCTTGCAGGCCACGGTATATATTGCCACCACCCAGCACGATGGCTACTTGCACTCCTTTTGAAGCGATACTAATTACCTCATCGGCATAATGATGCAGACAATCGGTAGCGATGCCTGATGATCCTTTCTGTGCCAGGGATTCCCCGGAGAGTTTGAGTAGAATTCGGCGGTAGTTCATGGTTTAATTTTGCTCAAATTTACAAAAAAAAAGCAGCCCAAAAAAGGGCTGCTCTTTTTTAGAAATTCAAAAGTTCAATTATGCACCCAGCATAACTCTATTGAAAGAACTCACTTTCAGGTCTTTATCTTGTTTTGCAATGTGATCGCGAACAGTAACCTTGGTTTCTTTAATAAAATCCTGGTTGAGTAAGGTGTTTTCTTTGAAGAATTTCTGAAGTTTCCCTACAGCAATTTTCTCGAGCATTTCTTCAGCTTTTCCTTCCTGGCGGGCCTGGTCTTTTCCGATTTCAATCTCTCTGTCGATAGTTTCCTGAGAAACATCGTCTTTGTCGACTGCAATAGGAGCCATTGCTGCGGCTTGCATACAAAGTTCTTTACCTAATTCTTCGAAACCGGGTTTGCTAAGGCCAATAATGGTAGCGAGCCTGTTGCCGTGGTGGTTATAGGCGCAAGAAGAAGGTGACTCAATAAAATGATAGTGAGCCAGATCCATCTTTTCGCCGGTTTTACCAGTCATGTTCATAATATTCTCGGCTACGGTATAGTTGTCAATCTTAAGGTTTTTCATATCCTCAAGGCTGGCAGGTTTAACGGTGATAGCGAGGTTCATGATGTCTTTAGCCAGTTTTTGGAATTCTTCGTTCTTGGCTACGAAATCTGTTTCACAGTTCAGCATGATAACAGCTGCGAAGCTATGATCTGCTGTTGTTTCTGCCATAACGATACCTTCATTGGCATCACGGTCGGCACGCTTGTTAGCGACTTTCATCCCTTTTTTGCGGAGAATATCGATCGCTGCTTCAATATCGCCATCGGCTTCTACCAGGGCGTTCTTGCAGTCCATCATACCTGAACCTGTGATTTGTCTGAGTTTGTTAACTTCGGAGGCGCTTATGTTTGCCATTGTAGTAGTGAGTTTTATGATTAAGGTTTAAGCGGGAACATTGGAAAATGAACCCGCCTGAAATATTATAAGATGATTGATTAAATGCTTACTTACGAGCCGCAGGTTTACGGACAGGGCTGCCTTTCATGACAGGTCTTCTTGGGCGTTTTGGGCTACCGTCGGCTTCTTTCTCGTCACCGTCAACTTTAACTTTTTTGGGTTTGCCATCTTCATCGGTTTCTTCGATGAGTCCTGCAACCACTTCTTCGTCGATTTCGATAACATTATGATCGCCATCTGCGTCATAATCCTCATCCTCTTCGCGGTGATCTTTGTCGAACTTACGTTCAGCAAGACCTTCTTCGATTGCTTCGCACATCAGGCGGGTAATCAGCGAGATAGATTTTGATGCATCGTCATTGGCAGGGATAGGGAAGTCAATCAGGTTTGGATCAGAATTGGTATCTACGATAGCGAAAGTTGGAATGTTGAGTTTCCGGGCCTCTGCGATAGCGATTTTCTCTTTCAAGACATCAACGACGAAAAGGGCAGAAGGAAGTCTGCTCAGGTCGGCGATACTTCCAAGGTTCTTCTCAAGTTTGCCTCTTTCACGGGCAATCTGGAGTCTTTCTCTTTTTGACAAGCTCTTAAAAGAAGGGCTGTTCATCAATTTGTCGATTGTCGACATTTTTTTCACCGCTTTACGGATGGTGGCGAAGTTGGTTAACATTCCACCAGGCCAGCGCTCAGTAACGAAAGGCATGCCAACTTTGCTGACATGATCCGCTACGATCAGCTTTGCTTGTTTCTTTGTAGCAACAAAGAGAACTTTTTTTCCTGATTTGGCAATCTGACGCATGGCTGAAGCAGCCTCGTCGATTTTAGCCATAGTTTTGTAAAGGTCGATAATATGAATCCCGTTTTTCTCCATAAAGATATAGGGAGCCATATTTGGATTCCATTTTCTTCTCAAGTGGCCGAAGTGTACGCCAGCATCGAGTAATTCGTCAAAAGATGTGTTTGCCATTATGTATTTTATTGTTAGTTTACTTTCAGCTCATTGCAATTGCCGGGTAGCGTCGAAACGGTCGGGGCAATTTGGATACTAAACTAAGCCGGGAAGGAAGCAGGTCTTAACGCTTGCTGAACTGGAAGCGTTTACGGGCTTTTTTCTGACCAGGTTTTTTCCTTTCGACCATACGAGGATCTCTGCGCATCAGTCCTTTTACTTTAAGAAGCGGACGGTACTCAGGGTCAATGGTAACGAGTGCTCTGGAGAGCGCAAGGCTTAAAGCCTCTGCTTGTCCTTTGAACCCACCGCCATCAACATTTACGAGAACATCATATTTCCCCATGCAAAGGGTCGTTTCCAGCGGATCCAGTACAGTGTACTGTAAAAGTGGAGTTGGGAAATATACCTTATAATCCTTACCGTTAACGGTCATCTTGCCGTCTCCGTCTTTGAGATAGAGCCTCGCTACTGAGGTTTTTCTTCTTCCAATGGTATTCAGAACTTCCATGCCTTATTTGATTGTATTGAGGTCCATAACTTTGGGTTTCTGAGCTTCGTGGGTGTGAACCGGACCGGCAACAACATAAAGGTTGCTGAAGATCTGGCCGCCCAGTTTGCTCTTGGGAAGCATGCCACGAATTGCTGCTTCAAGCACAAATTCAGGCTTTTTGGCCTTCATCTGAAGTGGAGTGAAAAAACGTTGTCCACCAGGATAACCTGAGTGACGAACATATTCTTTCTCCGTGAACTTAGCCCCACTGAAAACAGCTTTCTCAGCGTTAATTACGATTACATAATCACCACAATCAGCGTGTGGGGTGTAGTTGGTCTTGTGTTTACCACGTAAGATCATGGCAACTCTCGATGCGAGGCGGCCAACTCCTTCATTATCAGCGTCTACTATATACCATTCTTTGTTGGCATTCTCTTTAGTGGCGCTGATCGTCTTGTAAGATAAAGTATCCATTTGCTATTCTGTTATAAATTCCCTCCTTAAAAAGGGGGTGCAAAGTTACAAATAGTTAATTCATAACCAAATGACATAACGTTTTTTTTGTAAAAAACTCCTGAAGAAAAATGAACAACCCGATCAGCAAGGCTTTACAACTTATTTTAACTCGAACTTGCCCGGATAATTCTCATCAAAATATACCCAGAAAAGCGGCTGCAGTCCTCTGAACGCTCCTTTTTCATCGTAATTGTCCTGGATCACCGCAATTCCTAGTATTTTTTTCTCTATTTTTAGTGTAGTTTCATCCATGGTCCATTCCTCCAGGTAGCGGATCCTGTTGATGTTGTTCAGGTCGAGATGCTGCTGCATAATCATCACGGTATCATTGTAGGGTGGGTTTGGACTCGTGCCGCTTACCGTGTCAGTTCGGTTTCCAATAGCTTTTACTTCTGCGGGTGTTAATAATTTATGTTCCGGATCATAAGCTTTTACCTTGCCATTATAAGCTGCCTGGATGATCGTCCTTACAAGATTCTCTCGCGCTGGTCCTTCGAGATTTTGAACCCACCAGTCATAATCCGGACCGGGACTCTTAATAAGTACATCATATTGAATCCTTTCCGTAATGACTTTGTTTTTGGAAGCTTCATTTTTACAAGAGAACAATATGGTGCTGAGCCCAAAAAATAAATAGAGGATGGTCTTGAATGAAAAATAGGACTTCATAGCTTCAGGGTTTAGTATCTAGTGAATAATTAACTTCGTAAGCAATTTTCAAAGGTAAGAATTTATCTGTTTTTTATGCAACTGAAGGAACTCATCATGGCTCCGTATATCCAGAAGGCCATGGCTCTGCGAAATAAAAGGAGGAAAGTAGGGGGCAATATATACCGGCATTCCATGGCCGTGATGCGTATCTTGCTTTTAAGATTAAAGCTGCTGACAGGATCAGCAACCTAACCGACATGCACATCGGCATGGCCAGCAAGGAATGGATGATCCGTCAGATCGATTTCACTAAAAAATAGATCATTCCAATGGCTGAAAAAGTCAATAAGGACATAGTGAAAGAACTGAAAGATCTCGTCCGCCGCCGCCGAATAGAATACCTGGTCACGCTCGACAAACGCGTGGTTAATGCGCTCCTCTTAAAATAAGTACTATCTTTGCCCCTCGTTAAAAGTCTTCATGAATCATTATTAACTTAATCATTGACACGGTCAGGGAGAAGATTATGAGTGGAACTATATATAGTGTAATTCGTGGAACAGGATGTTATATTCCTTCCCGACAGATCAAAAATGAGGAGTTTCTGAACAATGAGTTTTTTGAAACTGACGGAAGTAAACTCGGCAAATCCAGCCAGGAAATCATAGATAAGTTCTTCGAAATCACTACAATCGCGGAGAGACGATATATTACCGACGGCCAGGTAACTTCGGATATCGCCTTTTTGGCTGCCACGGAGGCAATAAAAGATGCCGGGATTGACAAAGAAGAACTGGATTATGTTATTTGTGCCCACAACTTTGGGGATGTAAAATCTAACAACAACCGCTCTGATATAGTTCCCAGCCTTGCCTCCAGGGTTAAATTTAAATTGGGGATACAAAATCCGGATTGTGTGGCTTACGACCTTACTTTTGGCTGTCCGGGCTGGCTTCAGGCTGTAATTCAGGCGGATTACTTTATCAGGTCTGGTGATGCAAAAAAAATCCTGGTAATCGGTGCTGAGGCTTTATCACGCGTTTCTGATCCCCACGACAGGGACAGCATGTTATACGCTGATGGCGCAGGAGCTACGGTACTTGAGGCCAGGCAAAGCGACACACCACTGGGAATCATAGCCCATAAAACACGTTCCGATACCTTGTTGTATTCACAGATGCTGCATATGGATAAATCCTTTAACCCAGAGCATCTGCCGTCCGAAGATTTGTACTTAAAGATGAATGGGCGCAGGCTTTATCAATATGCGCTGGATACTGTTCCCCAGGCGATGAAAGCTTGCCTGGAGAAATGTAATATACACCTCAGTGAGATCAAGACTGTCCTCATCCACCAGGCCAATGGGAAAATGGATGATGCCATTCTGAAGAGGCTTTATTCTCTCTATGGAATTAAAGACATCCCGGAGAACGTCATGCCGATGACCATTTCATGGCTTGGGAATTCTTCAGTAGCCACATTACCCACCTTATTCGACCTCGTCCTGAAAAACAAAGTTGAATTTCATGAGATCCTGCCAGGTGATACCATCCTGTTTGCCTCAGTAGGCGCCGGAATGAACATCAACGCATTCGTTTATAAAGTATAATTGCATCCCCGCATTTTGGGTCTTCTTGTCGTTTGATCAAATAACCCGATTCATGATGAAAAGTATACGATCATTCTTTCTGATTCCATTAGTTTTTGTTTTTCTTCCCTTTCTGGCAATAACGCAGACCATCGTTCGAACGCAAGGAAAAAGCATCCTGGTGAACGATACAGCCTATATCATCCGCGGGATCTGTTATAACCCTGTTGCCATTGGAAAAGGACGCTTCGACCCAATGGATTATACGCATATCGACCAGGATATCCTGCTGATGACCCAGGCAAAGATCAATACAATCCGCATGTATCAACCGATTACCAATGTCACTGTACTCGATAAGCTTGCTGCTGCCGGGATTAAAGTAATCGTTGGGTTCACCAATTATGATGATACCGGTCTTTATCCTGATATCAATCATGGAACATATCTGGGATATATAAACACTTACAAAACCCATCCCGCCATTCTGATGTGGGAGCTTGGGAATGAATATAATTATCACCCTGAGTGGTTCAGCAACAACATCAACAACTGGTATACAATTTTGAATACTACTGCAGGGGCTATCCATGCTGCAGATCCGAATCACCCGGTATCTACCGCACATGGCGAAGTCCCTTCCTCTGTGGTGGTTAGCGCCTGCCCGAATGTTGACGTATGGGGAATGAATGTTTACCGCTATGATGACCCTTCCGCCGCGATCACCCAATTTAATTTTTTATCATCAAAACCTTGTTATTTCTCGGAATCAGGTGCTGACAGGTATAACAATACCCAGGGTGCAGAAAACCAGCAGAACCAGGCAGATGGAGATCTCGCGATCTGGAATCATATTTCCCCGCATTTTGACCTGTGTTCCGGAATCGCGTTTTTTTCTTTCGTCGATGAATGGTGGAAAAAGGGGAACAACGGCTTGCATGATGTCACCGGCACTGTGGGCTCAATCCCTTATGATCATTTTGCCAACGAAGAATGGTGGGGGATCGTCGATATCTATCGTAATACCACATTGGCCTATGATGTGATAAAAAATGTCTATACACAATATGCTATCGGGATTCAGGAAATCGCGCCCGGCAATAGTGCACTTATCCTTCCCAATCCTGCTGAAGACAAAATCATAGTGCGATTGTCAAACACTGTGTATGAGACGATTCAATTGAAAATCTTTGGAATTGCAGGGAATCTTCTGTTTTCAGAAGAATATGAGATTCATGGCAATGAAATAGTAATTCCTCTGGATCGGGATAGATTTACTGCCGGATCATACCTGCTCAACGCCACAGGAAAGACAGTCAATATTAACAAAATCTTGATTCTGAAGTAGGCAATTGATATTGCTCCATCGTATTGCCATTCAGGAACCTATAATCCCACCTCACCCCCCCCTTCCATTGGTATATTGGTATATTGAAAATTGGTATATTGTTAAATTCCTTCCTTATAAATCACCCCCCGATTCCTCTTCCTGTCAATCTTCACCACCAGTGGTTTCTCAAACCTCAGATGCCGTAAATACTCATCTTCATATAAGGCGGGCTTGGAGTTCAGCCATTCCAGGTCATAATGCCCGTCTTTGATAAATGGATTGAGCGTAAAATAGCCCACCCGAAACGAAGTCAGATTTTGGAAAAAGTGAGTCCCCTGGCTTGGGTCGATCCGATAATGCTCAAGTCCGGATTCAATGATGACACGTGCTCCTGAAATTTGTGGCCATTTCACCGGAATCCCAAGCCATGGATCGGAAGAGCCCCAGCGACCCGGGCCAACGAGGATGTAATTTCTTCCTTCTTTCAGTAATTGTGCATTCAGCATATCAACTCTTTCTGCAATAGTCTTGCTGTCGGCCGCTTTAAAAGTTTCTGGTTTGACATAAACCAGGTCACATAGGGTGTCGATGACGCCGTTTCCCAGGGCAGATTCAGAAATGATGACGGTTTCTTCAGGCTTAACTTCGTCGAGTGAGATGGCCAATGAATCATCAGCCTCGACGATTGGACGGATTTGTAAGAGGTAAAAGATTTTGGGTTCCCCTTTCGGGCGGTCGAGGTCGACAGCAAACTCGATTTCTATGGCTTTGTTCATCTCCCTGGAGCCGATATGGAGCACATCATTCAGGATTTCTGCCATAGGGAATACGTTATGAAACAAGATGTTCGAAAAAGTGATCAGTTTTTTCCCGCCAGGCTGAAATCCATCACGCAAAAGGTTGTTTTGCATGTCATAAGTTGAGGCAGCATATCGCAAGGCATTGTCATTTTCTGCATCTGAGATTTTAAGTTTCAGAAGGTTCAGTCCGTCATCGATGGTGGGTTTGAAATGTGCCGGGTCGAGATCCAGGGCATAGAACACTTTTTGTGTCTCTCGTAAGGCCATATCGGGACTTGTCAACTGTAAAACCTTCTTGGGGTACTTTGGGGAAAACCTTAAGGTATTGCCTCCGTCGACGATGTATTTCCCCAGGCCGAATGCGATGTTTGCGATACCATCCTCGGGTTTCTCAGGCGCAATAGGGTAGAAGTTGATCGAGCGCGCCACACCTGAGGCTGCCGGATAAAAACGGTTGGTATACGTCCTGCCGCATACTTCCTGCAAAACGATCGCCATTTTCTCTTCGTCGATCACATTAGAAGTGGCAGTCATATAGGATTTGCTGTCTTTGAAGAAAGCCGAGGCATAAACTGCTTTGATTGCGCTGCTTAGGTTTTCGATCATGAGCCGTTCGTCGTTTTCGACGTTTGGGATCATATAAGTTGAGTAGATTCCTGCAAATGGCTGATAGTGTGAGTCTTCAAGCAGGCTGGAAGAGCGGATCGCTATCGGGTTGCGTACCACCGAGATGAAGGTGTACAGGTCTTCATGGATGCGGAAAGGCAGGCGCGCCCTAACGAAGTTCGTCAGGATCTCTTCATCGGGCAATTCTGAAAGTGCAATTTTATACAGCTCGTTTTCTTCCATGAACTCATCGAAGACGTCAGCACAAATGACTACTGTGCGTGGAATAGTGATGATGACATCTTTAAAGCGGTCGAAGAGATGATTTCTTTTGATGAGGGTATCCAGGAATGCCAGTCCGCGGGCCTTTCCACCGATAGACCCTTTGCCGATCCGTGTAAAGGTGAGGTATTCGTCAAAACGGTCACGGTAAAATTCGGCGATGATCCCACGGGCTTTGGAGACCCTGAAAGTGGCGATAGCATCGAAGATGAAGCGGCGGACCTCGTCGAGGTCTTTAAAATCTTCCGGCGTGATTGACTTGAACAGCTCTGCGATGGGGAACAAGGCCCTGGCGCGCAGCCATTTGCTGAAGTGATTACGGGTGATGTGATATTCCAGTGATTCGTCGGGGATCTCGAAGATCTTTTCCTGCAAGGATTTCAGGTCAGGAGCACGGGTGATCTCTTTGAAGTCATTGGGGTCGATAAACACGAAATCCCCGAAGGCGAAGTATTCTGAGATGAAGTTTCGTAGCTCAAGCGACATTGTCTTGGAGCGTTTGTAAAGGAAGCCGACACGCAATTCTTTTGCTGCGGCTTCATTCTCTAATTCCGACGACTGCAGTAGGATTGGCATGAACTTGTCGTCATTTTTGATAAGGTCAACCAGGCGAAGGCCTGCGATTTTATCTTCTTTGCCCTCACGGCTGTAGGTGATGTCAGAAATGACCCCGAGGAGGTTGTTTTTGTATTTCTGATACAGGCTTACCGCTTCTTCATAATTCGTTGCCAGGAGGATCTTTGGCCGGCCCCTGAGGCGAAGTGTCTGCTGATGCTCGTTGAGCCCTTCCGTCATGAAGTCGGTTGACTGCTTATAGATGATTTTATAGATATGAGGCAGGTAGCTGGAATAGAAACGGATGGAGTCCTCAACCAAAAGGATGGCCTGCACCCCGATTTCGTTCACGTCATGTTCCACGTTCATTTTATCCTCGATCAGCTTGATGATGGCGAGGAGGAGGTCAGCATTCCCCAACCAGCAGAACACATAGTCGATCGCGCTGAGGTCTTCCTGGTCGAGTTTGAGGAAGACTTCGCGGGAAAAAGGTGTCAGCACAACGATCGGGATGTTCGGGTAACGCTTTTTGATTTTAAATGCCAGGTCGAAAGAATCAGTCTTTTCCGCACTCAGCATGGTGATGATGAGGTTGATGTTGATCTGTTCGAGGGTACTGAAGGCATCCGGCTCCGAGGAAGCCTGGATAAATTGTGGTGGGTACCTAAGGTTCAGTGCGACATATTCGTTAAAAATCTGTTCGTCAATCCGGCCGTCTTCTTCCAGGATGAAAGCATCGTACTTTGAGCTGATAAGCAGGATGTTAAAGATCCTTTTCTTCATCAGGTTGCTGAAAGAAGTCTCGTTAAAGACGAATTGTTCCGACAAAAGGTGGGTGGTGGTAATCATCCTTTAGAATTGAGGTTGCAAGTTAGAAAAGATTATTTAACCACGGAGGCGCGCGGAGGTTAGCGCGGAGGCACACGGAGTTAATTTTGCGTTATTACAGAGTAATGGATTGAAAATGCGATTGATATATCCGAGACAAAGTCAATCAGTTTAAATTTTCTAAGTTCAAAAAAAAATGAATATTTCTTTCCAGTAGAGGCATAGTTTTCCGTATATATAGAGTGAGTGAGGATTGCAATTTTAATGAACCTGAAAAGAAACATTAAATCACCAACAATATGGCAAAGAATAACTTAGCCTTGATCCCTGAGGAAGTGATCATGAGCAAAATCTACCTGATCCGCAATCAGAAAGTAATGCTTGATATGGATTTAGCCGAGCTGTATGGTGTTGAGACCAAACAGCTAAAACGATCAGTTCGCAGAAATGAGAAGCGTTTTCCACCGGATTTTTTATTTGAACTTTCACAAGATGAGCTTGAAAACTTGAGGAGCCAATTTGGCACCTCAAGTTGGGGAGGAGTCCGGTATCCTCCAATAGCCTTCAATGAGCAAGGTGTTGCCATGTTATCCAGCGTATTGAATAGTGAAAGGGCCATTTTGGTAAATATCCACATAATACGAATCTTTTCCAGGATGCGTGAAATGCTTATGGCTCACAAGGATATAATTGATAAACTCTATCAGATTGAAAGCAAGCTGGCCGATCATGATAATAAGATACTGTTAATATTCGAATATCTCCGGCAATTGGAACAATCCAAACAACAGCAACTTGATCAGGCCAACAGAAATCAGATTGGTTACAAATCACAGGGAAATAAGTAGAATTGTGGCCGGTATTGATGATTGTAACGAGACGCTACGCTCAACGGGGTGGTGGTAATCATCCTTTAGAATTGAGGTTGCAAGTTTGAAAAG
>SESG01008642.1_pt1 | contig 35395 bp, 32 predicted proteins | sample 3171421 | NCBI WGS metagenome assembly SESG01 (sample SAMN10866946, study PRJNA518727) | freshwater metagenome | biome: subpolar coniferous forest; feature: holomictic lake; material: water; isolation source: holomictic Lake 227, 6 m and 8 m depth | place: Canada: near Kenora, Ontario | collected...
ACTCTCGCTCCAATTTCGGTCGCGCGGGACCTTCACCCGTTATCACCAATTGAATCAGTTGATCGCGGTCCAAAATTTGAAGATCCGAGATCCGCTTCTCGTTGGCCAACCTTCCGACGTAACCCACAACGAGCTTCTCTGCGCGATTACTTTTTGCATCTATCTCACGAAACTTCAACCATTGTTGGTAAAGATTTTCATCCCGCTTATCTGGATGAAATAACTTGGTGTTTACCCCTCGGCGCCATAGATGAACATTTTGAACGCCCTGAGAGACCAGTTCATTCTTAGCGGAAGAGGAAGGTGCCAGAGTGCGGTTGGTATTCGAGTGAATCTTGCTTACGATCTTTCGCAAACCGGCGTGAGCCATAGTCATTCCATAGTGGGTAGCAAAACCGGCGATATCGGTTTGATAAACCGAGAGCGTTGGAATATTTAGTCGCTTGGCTATTCGGGCGCTGTAACCGCCGAGAACAAAGGGGCTGGCAAGATGCAAAATATCTGGGGCAAAACCATCGATTAAAAATTCCAATTTCCTTCTTGGCACCGCCACTGGCAGACCAATTGGCAAGATGGATTGAAGGGGGAGTGATGGGATTCGCTTTACCCGATGGCCGAAGTACTCGGTTGGGCCGCCGGCGCTCTCCGGCGCGATCACAAGCGCTTGGTGTCCTTCTTCAGCCAGAAACTCTAGGATTCTAAGGACGGAGTTAGTAACGCCATTGACCTGAGGTAAGAATGACTCGGTGACAATTCCGATTCTCATGGTTGAAGAGTGCGTTGACGAGAAAGCCTAAACTTAGTATTGAGGTTAAGTGTTGCTTACGGCGAGGTGAAGAATTGGGCGGACTCGCCCAGCTATTTGATCTTGGATTTTTTAGTTACTGGTCAGTAACATAAGCCAAATGGAGAGATTATGAAGCTAGCGGTTTGCGTGAAGCAGGTGCCTGACTCGTGGGCCGAGAAGAAGATGGCCGGAGGCGTTTTAGATCGAGCTGGCGTCGATGCCGTCCTCAATGATTTGGATGAATATGCCATCGAAGCCGCCTTGGCTCTCGTCGAGGCGAATTCACCCACCGGAGCAACCGGCGAGGGCAGCGCTCACTCGATCACTTTGATTTCGATGGGTCCAGATCGAGCGAGCGAATCGATCCGCAAAGGGCTTTCAATGGGAGCTGACGATGCCATCTTGATCACCGATCCAGCGCTGGCTGGTTCTGATTCGTTGGCGACTTCATTGGTACTGGCTAACGTCCTCGCGGCCGGAGGTTACGACTTAATTTTTTGTGGTACTGAATCAACCGATGCTCGCATGAGTGTCATCCCAGCGATGTTGGCCGAGCGACTTCAAATCTCGCAGTTAACTTTCGCAGGGGCTGTCAGTGTTGATATCACAAGCGCCACTGCGAAGATTTCTCGCGTTACCGATTCTGGAATTGAAGAGATGAGTGCGACTCTTCCTGCAGTCATCAGCGTGATTGAAAAGATAAACGAGCCCCGGTACCCATCTTTTAAAGGCATCATGGCGGCCAAGAAGAAAACTATCGATGTCAAGAGTTTGGCCGATCTTGGAATTTCGACTTCCGATGTTGGTAGCGCCGCAGCCTTGAGTTCCGTTGAAGATGCACAAGCACGAGCACCGCGCTCGGCTGGAATAAAACTGGTTGATGAAGGTAGTGCTGGAACTGCTTTAGCTGACTTCCTGGCAGAGAAGAGAGTGATATGAGTAAGGTATTTATTCTCGCGGAGCTCTCCAACGGTCACATTGCTAAATCAACAGGGGAGCTTGCAACCTTTGGAAAGAAAATTGGCTCCGTTACAGCGATCGTTCTAAATGCAAAAGATGCCGATTTAGAAAGAGAGTTAACTAATTATTCGATCGACGAAGTTCGCTTCCTCTCAGGTGTTGATTTCAATTCGTACTCTGCTGCAGCTAGCGCCAGCGCGATCTCGACATTGATCATCGCGGAAGCACCGCTTGCATTGTTAATTTCATCAACGGCTCGCGGAAAAGAGATTGCGGCTCGAGTATCAATTCGTACCAAATCTGGAATCATCACCGATGCCATTGATTTAGATCCTAATTTAATTGCAACGCAATCAGTATTCGGTGGTTCAACAACGGTTCATTCAAAGGTCAATACCGCTTGCGCAGTTATTACCATGCGACCCAATTCGATTGAAGTTGTTGCAATTACTTCGACTTTCTCGGTTCTTGAAAGTTCCATCACCGAAGGCGAACTAGGTGCAAACGCCATTCGAGATCGAGTTCTTTCACTTGCCGCCACAGTAAGCGGTGGCCGCCCTGAATTAACGGAGGCAAAAATTATTGTCTCCGGCGGTCGCGGAACAAACGGCGACTTCGGAGCGGTTGAAGCCATTGCCGATGCTCTCGGTGCCGCTGTGGGTGCCTCTAGAGCAGCCACCGATGCCGGCTGGTATCCGCACTCTCATCAAGTTGGCCAAACCGGAAAGACGGTCAGCCCTTCGGTGTATCTGGCTTGTGGTATTTCAGGCGCGATTCAACATCGAGCGGGAATGCAGACCAGTAAGCTAATCGTGGCGATAAATAAGGACCCCGATGCCCCAATCTTTGATATTGCTGATTTTGGTGTTGTTGGCGATCTATTTAACGTTCTGCCTCAAGCAACTGCTGCCATTCTGGCTAAAAAGGCTTAATTCGCTTAAACCTTTAGACTTAAGGCATGAGTATCTACTTCGATCATGCGGCGACAACGCCGCTTTCGGATCTCGCTGCCGTCGCCTTGGTTGAACAGATGCGTAAACTCGGAAATGCCTCGAGCCTCCACACCCCTGGTCGTTCGGTTCGCAAAGATGTCGAAGAAGCCAGAGAACTCATTGGTCAGTTGGTTGGGGCCGCCCCTAGCGAAATTGTTTTTACTGGCTCGGGTACCGAAGCAAATAACTTGGCTATAAAAGGCTTCTACTGGAAAGCTCGAGATTTTGATTCGCGGCGGAAGGTCATCGTGATTTCTGAATTTGAACATCATGCGATTTTAGATCCGGTGGAATGGCTCGAGGAGCATGAAGGCGCCGAAATAATCCGGGTTCCAATTTCGCCAAGTGGTTTTGTAGATTTAAATTTCTTATCGGATGTCGTTGCAACTCGGGGCGATGAGATCGCAGTTATTGCCATTATGCATTCCAACAATGAAATTGGGACCATTCAACCAATCGCAGAAATTGTAAAAATCGCCGGTGAAATTCCGGTTCATTCAGATGCGGTACAAAGTTTCGGAAAGGTGCCATTTAATTTTGGGGAACTTGGATTAACTTCGGCGACCATCAGTGCTCACAAAATTGGAGGACCACTTGGAGTTGCCGCGCTAGTTCTTCGCCGGGGCTTAGATGTGACGCCAATCCTTCATGGCGGCGGACAGGAGCGTGACATAAGAAGTGGCACGCTGAATGCCCCTGCAATTGTTTCGTTTGCAGCCGCTGCAAAAGGTGCAATAAGTTCGATGGCCGCGAACGATCAGAAAGTCCGAGCGCTAAAGGCTGAATTGATCGCCTCATTGACGATGGCGATTCCCGATATACGAGTCAATGGTGCGCAATCTCCTTCACTGCCCGGGATCGTAAACTTGACCTTTCCAGGAACCGAGAGCGACGGTCTGCTTTTGCTGTTAGATGCCGAAGGAATCGCTACTTCGACTGGCTCGGCTTGCAGTGCTGGTGTTCCCAGACCCAGCCATGTGCTGTTAGCAATGGGGATCTCTGAACGAGATGCCCGCTCCTCGCTGCGCTTTTCGCTGGGAATCACTAATACGTCAGAGGAGATTGCTAAATTGGCCAGTGTGATTCCTGCTGTTGTTGAACGAGCTCGAGCTGCATTGGCTCGAACATGAAGTTAATCGCCGCCATGAGCGGTGGCGTTGATTCCGCGGTTGCGGCTGCTCGCGCCGTTGATTTAGGTCACGAGGTGGTCGGAGTGCACTTAGCGCTCTCCAGCAATCCGCAGAAGTACCGATCCGGTGCGCGCGGATGTTGCACGATCGAAGATTCTCACGATGCGCGTCGAGCCGCCGATGTGATTGGAATTCCATTTTATATCTGGGATATGGCCGAAGAGTTTCATCAAGGTGTCGTAGAAAACTTCATCGCCGAATATGCAATTGGCAGAACGCCAAATCCATGTCTGCGTTGCAACGAGAAAATCAAATTTGCTGCAGTGCTTGATCGGGCCAGAGCTTTGGGCTTTGATGGCGTAGTTACCGGTCATTATGCCCAGATGAAAGAGAGCCCACAGGGACGTCTCATGTATCGAGCCGCAGACCCTGCCAAAGATCAGTCATATGTCTTGGCAGTGCTCAACACCGAACAACTGGCTGGCGCGCATTTTCCTTTGGGCGATACCGTTAAATCAGATACTCGCAAAGAGGCTAAGAGCCGCGGACTTTATGTAGCTAATAAACCAGATAGCCACGACATTTGTTTTGTTCCATCGGGCGATAATGCCGGCTGGTTGCGCGATCGATTAGGTAGCGAAAGCGGTCCAATTGTTGACGAGGCTGGAATTAAATTAGGCGAACATCAAGGGGCTTACACCTACACGATCGGACAACGTCGCGGACTGGGAATCACCATTCCTGCTGCCGGTGGCGAACCTCGGTATGTTTTAAAAATTGAGCCAAAGACCAATACTGTTGTGGTTGGCGATCATGAAGCTTTAGCCGTCATCAAAATTACGGGTGAAAACGTTATTTGGTGTGGTCCGATACCTACCAGTCTTCTGACCCATCGTGGTTTTGCCCAAGTCAGAGCTCATGGTGCGCCAATGGAATGCAGCTATCGCCATGATGGCCAAACGATTGTGGTGGAACTCGATCAGCCACTATATGGACTGGCAACTGGTCAAGGTCTAGTCATTTACGACGACGATCGGGTTGTTGGCTCGGCCACTGTTAGCGCCACCGAATAAATTGTGAGTTCGTTAATGAGCCAAGAAATTCGCCATCGAATTCAAGAACTTTCCGAAGCGATCAGAGAGCATCAATTTAAATATTACGTTTTGGATAAGCCGACAATTTCTGACGCCCAATTTGATTCGTTACTTCGCGAGCTCAAGGCGCTCGAGGATAAGAATCCGCTTTACAAACTTGGTGATTCTCCTACCGAGATGGTCGGCGGCGGGTTCGCGACGGATTTTCAGCAACACGATCACATCGAAAAGATGATGAGCCTGGATAATGTCTTCGATGAATCGGAACTTGCTAATTGGTTCGATCGAATTTCAAAGACGGAGTCGAATAACACCTGGCTCTGCGAGGTAAAAGTCGATGGTTTGGCCATTAATTTGCTCTATGAAAACGGCAAGCTAACTCGGGCGCTGACCCGAGGCAATGGGGTAACTGGCGAAGAAGTAACGCTGAACATAAAGACAATCGCGGCGATTCCGCACGAATTAATAGGTAAAAACTTGCCCACCAGACTTGAAGTTCGCGGTGAAGTCTTTTTTCCGCTACAAGCATTTAATGACTTCAATGATGCGCTCGAAGAAGAGGGTAAAGCTAGATTTGCAAATCCCCGCAATGCGGCCGCTGGTTCGCTCCGTCAAAAAGATCCTAAAGTCACCGCAAGTAGGCCACTGAGCATGGTGGTTCACGGTGTTGGGGTTTGCGAAGGGGTCACTTTTTCAGATCAAGCTGCCGCTTATGAGCAGTTAAACGCTTGGGGACTTCCCACAAGTTCTCGCGTAAAAGTGGTTAAATCTCGTGCCGAAGTTTTAGATTTTATTCATTACTACCTAAAGCATCGCCACGATGTAGAGCATGAAATAGATGGCATCGTTATCAAGGTAAACGAGTTCGCACTTCAAGAAGCTCTGGGATTCACATCGAGAGCCCCCAAATGGGCGATCGCTTTTAAGTATCCACCCGAAGAGGTCACCACAAAACTTTTGGATATCAAAGTTAGCGTTGGTAGAACTGGTCGCGTAACACCTTTTGCATTTATGGCTCCGGTAAGAGTCGCGGGTTCGACAGTTACTAACGCGACGTTGCACAATAATGAGGAAGTTATTCGCAAAGGAATTTTGATTGGTGACACCATCGTCATACGGAAAGCTGGTGATGTAATTCCCGAAGTTTTAGGAGCTGTTCTTTCAGAGCGTGATGGAAGTGAAAAGGCTTTTGTCATGCCAACTCATTGTCCAGATTGCGGGACGCAACTTCGAGCTATGAGCCAAGGTGATGTGGATATTCGCTGCCCAAATTCGCAATCATGCCCAGCGCAGTTAATTGAGCGCATTTACTACATTGGCTCTCGCGCAGCGTTGGATATCGATGTTTTAGGATTTGAAGCTGCTGCCGCGTTGTTATCGGACAAAATCGTCCAAGATGAGTCAGATCTTTTTTCGTTAACGTCCGCCGATCTTTCGCGCTCTACCTTCTTTGTTAAGAAGGATGGCTTGCTAGGGGCTAATGCCGAAAAATTTTTGACCGCACTAGAAGCGGCAAAGCATCGACCGCTTTGGCGAATTCTCGTTGCGCTCTCAATTCGACATGTGGGGCCTACCGCGGCGCAATCGTTGGCCAAGCATTTTGGTTCCGTTGAAGCTATAACTTTGGCAGCTACCGAAGAACTTGCAGCTGTCTCTGGGGTTGGTGAGGTTATCGCTGCAGCAGTCGTTGATTGGTTTAGTGTGCCTTGGCATCAGAACATTATTTCGAAATGGGCAGCGGCCGGTGTAGATCTAGTGGATCAGGCGCCGCTAGTTGAAGTGCCCCAAACATTGGCCGGGCTAACCTTGGTCGTAACTGGCTCGCTTGAAGGGTTTACTCGTGATGGGGTAGCAGAAGCAATTGTGGCTCATGGCGGCAAGAGCTCTTCCTCGGTCTCCAAGAAAACTGATTTTGTTGTCGTTGGCGATTCGCCTGGATCGAAAGCCGATAAGGCGGCGGAACTTGGAGTTACGGTTCTTACTGAGGCGCAATTCGTGCGACTTCTGCAAGAGGGCGCCGTAACGCCGGCTTGAACCGCGGTTTTGAGGTAGTTCAGCCCTTCTGGCTCAGGTTAAACTCATCACATGATTAATTCGTTTCTCCCACTTGCCGAGGGCGCTGTTCGCAAACTTCCTGCTCCTCCGATCTTCTTTGGCATTTTTGCCTTTGCCACGCTCTCACTCTTGCTCTACTTCGTTCTTCGACTAGACCGGGATTAAAACGATCTCAAAAGGCCAGCGACGGGTAGGAATTCTCGGCGGCACTTTCGACCCAATTCATCGCGGCCACCTTCACATCTTGGAAGCAGTTGCTAATCGTTTTGATCAGATATTGGTTATTCCTTCGGGGCAGCCATGGTTAAGAGCGGAACCACCTATTGCAAATGGAATGGATCGACTCGAAATGTGCAGTAGGGCGCTTGATGATCTTACAAATGAACTCCAAGAAGTCGTGGCTCTTACGGATATCGAGATTCAGCGCTCTGGACCAACTTACTCAATTGAAACCGTTTCCCAATTAAAGGCGTTCTTCCCGGGTGATAAATTCACATTGATTCTGGGAAGTGATGCCGCCGCAACTTTTGATCAATGGCATCGAGCAAAGGATTTACGAACCATCGCCGAAATTTTAGTTGTTCGCCGCCCTGGCGAGGCAAAATCAAAGTTTCCCGAAGTTGAAATTGACGCAATTGATATTTCCGCAACGCAAGTTCGAGCGCTCCTCGAAAATGGCGAGGATGTTTCACCATATATTTCCAATTCGGTTTTAACCTATATAAAAGAGCGAGGCCTCTATGGCAGCAAGTGAGCAAGTTAAGAAGATCACCGAGATCGCAGCGCAGGCAATTGCCGACAAGCTGGGGTATGACATTGTCGCTTTGGATATGACGGAACAACTTCTATTGTCGGAAGTTTTTCTAATTGCTACCGGAGCAAATGAGCGCCAAGTTGATGCCATCGCCGAAGCGGTCTTTGAAAAATTGGCGGCTTTTGGCGAGAAGCCGGTCCGCAAAGAGGGCAAGGGCCAATGGCTGTTATTGGATTACTCGGATCTCGTAGTTCACATTCAAACCGAAGAACTTCGCGGCTATTACATGCTCGATCGACTTTGGAATGATTGCGCTCGAATTCCTATGAACATTGAAGAGACCCGCTAACGAGCGGATCATTAATCAATGAGCTCAAATCCAAAGCCACGAATTCTGCTATGGCGTCATGGCCAAACTGATTGGAATATCGAGAACCGATTCCAAGGTCACTCTGATATCCCGCTAAATAGAGTTGGTCATTGGCAGGCAGCGCACGCTGCGAAAATCCTGGCCGGAATGAATCCCACCAAAATAGTCGCCAGCGATTTAATTCGCGCTCAAGAGACCGCTGCGGCGCTCTCTGCGGTTACTGGACTCAAAATAGAAACAGACCCAGAGCTGCGGGAAACCCATGGCGGCAACTGGGAGGGTCAGACTGGTCATGAGAATCGAGCGGCAGATAGTTCTAGATTTTTGGGTTGGCTGGCTGGGAGCGATGAACCGGCTGGTGAAACGGGTGAACGAAGAAGTGAAGTTGCAATTCGCGGGGTGCGAGCAATCTCCCGAGCGATAGAAGGTGCCTCAGGACTGATTGTGATTGTTACCCACGGCGGTACCGCCAGATCTATTTTGGGGAAATTGCTAAATCTCCCCGTAACTCAATGGGGAGTGCTCGGTGGACTTTCGAATGCCTCTTGGTCGATCCTAGAACCGGATTTCTACGGCAACTGGACCTTGGTCGAACACAACTCTGGCTCCATCCCAGAACCGCTGTTTGGCAACGAGAGCACTGAGTGAGATAAGGTCTGACCCTTAAGAAAAGACGGGGCTGTGGCGCAGCTGGTAGCGCACTTGCATGGCATGCAAGGGGTCAGGGGTTCAAATCCCCTCAGCTCCACGTAGATATGGATCGGAAGGTTATGACCACTCAGTACGCGATTCCCGCCGGTTGGGATGTCACCGATATTCCAGATTTAGCAGGAAAGCGCTTCCTAATCACCGGTGGAACCAGCGGCTTAGGTCGAGCTTCGGCGATGGAGTTGGCCCGTCACGGCGCAGATGTGACTATTACGGCGCGGAGTGCGCAAAAGGGGGAGCGCGCGATCTCCGAAATTGGACGAGCCAGCTTCCTGCAACTGGATTTAACTGATCTAGCCAGCGTTAGAACGGCCGCCGCAACTATCACCGAAAGTTTTGATGTTGTAATTCTCAACGCCGGAGTAATGGCAACTCCACTTAAATCAACTAAAGATGGCTTTGAGTTACAGATGGGCACTAATCATTTGGGTCATTTCGCTTTCGCCGGATTGATCAAGAATTTCATCAAAGAGCGCTTAGTTGTTATGACAAGTCAGGCGCATCGCATGGGCGGGTTTGAATCTGGCTCGTTGGAAGATATTCGTGAGCGATGTGTGGGCGCAGGAAGTTACTCACCTTGGGCGGCCTATGGCGCGAGCAAATTAGCGAATCTGCTTTTTGTTGCTCATCTAGAGCGGCTGCGAATCGTAAACGGTTGGAGTTTTATACCGTTGGCAGCACACCCAGGCTATGCAAATACCAATTTGCAATCAGTTGGTCCGGCGATGAGGGGCAATTTATTGCAGGAACGATTTGTGAATATCGGGAATCGAATTGTGGCGCAGAGCGCTGAAAGTGGCGCTCGCCCTGGGCTCTGTGCCGCGACTTTTCCAGGGTTGCTCGGAGCTTCGTATTTAGGGCCGGATGGTTTTATGGAGATGCGTGGCCACCCCAAGTTAACGCGCGGGCGAGCGATTGCTTACGATCAAACACTTGCCGCCAACCTTTGGCAGGTAAGTGAAGAGTTAACGGGCGTGAAGTGGGAGGATGCTCCTCATGCATGAGGCTTATGACATCCATGGCGTTCAGGCCAAATGGCTGCCGATTTGGGATGAACTTACGCCATTTCGATCTGGTAGTCCGGATGATCTTCGACCGAAAAAATATATTTTGGATATGTTCCCCTACCCTTCGGGTGATTTACATATGGGCCATGCCGAGGCATATGCCCTAGGCGATGTCATTGCTAGGTATTGGATTCAAAAAGGTTTTAACGTCATGCACCCAATTGGTTGGGATTCATTTGGGTTGCCGGCAGAGAATGCGGCTATCAAACGCGGGGTAGATCCACGTGCTTGGACCTATGAAAATATTGCGATCCATAAAGCCTCGATGCGTCGTTACGCCTGCTCCTTTGATTGGGATCGCGTTCTTCACACCAGCGATCCGGAATATTACAAATGGAATCAATGGCTCTTTCTCGAGCTTTATAAAAAAGGTTTGGCCTATCGCAAGGATTCTGCCGTTAACTGGTGTCCGACTGATCAAACAGTTTTAGCCAATGAGCAAGTTGTAGCTGGGCTCTGCGAGCGCTGCGATACGCCGGTAACCAAGAAGAAATTGAATCAGTGGTATTTGAAGATTACCGATTATGCCGACCGCTTATTAGATGACATGGATCAGCTTGAAGGCAATTGGCCGGAAAAGGTCATGTTGATGCAGCGAAATTGGATCGGGCGATCCAGTGGTGCCGAAGTTTCCTTTGTGATTGAGTCTCGTGCCGAGCCAATCGTGGTTTACACCACTAGGCCAGACACTTTGTACGGCGTGACATTTATGGTGGTAGCCGCCGACAGCGAGCTAGCTGCGGAACTTGTTGCTGGCTCCGAAATTGAAACCGAGTTCAAGGCTTACGTTGAAGGCGTAAAAGCCGCCTCTGATATTGATCGATTGGCGACCGATCGGCCAAAGACCGGTATCTTCTTAAATCGTTATGCCATCAATCCAGTGAACGGTGTAAGACTTCAAATTTGGGCTAGCGATTATGTGCTTTCCGATTATGGAACCGGCGCAATAATGGCTGTGCCTGGACACGATCAACGCGACTTAGATTTCGCTAGAGCCATGAAACTTCCCGTTGTTGTTGTACTGGATACTGGTGAAGAAGACCCAAATCAAACGGGCATTGCAACGGCAGGCGAAGGCATTCTTATTAATTCCGGATCGCTTAATGGGCTAACTAAAACTGATGCCATCACCAAGATCACCGCGGAGTTAGTTGAAAAAGGTTTGGGAAAGAGCGCCAAGAATTATCGGTTGCGTGACTGGCTAATCTCGCGCCAGCGCTTCTGGGGTACTCCAATTCCAATCATTCATTGCGATTCATGCGGGGAAGTCCCGGTCCCGCAAGATCAACTTCCTGCCCGCTTACCGGATGCTGCTGGTTTGGACCTGAAACCAAAAGGCTCATCACCGCTTGGGGCAGCCCAAGATTGGGTAAATATCCCTTGTCCTAACTGCGGGTCACCAGCAAAACGCGATGCCGACACTATGGATACCTTCTTTGATTCATCTTGGTACTTCCTTCGCTACACCAACCCTTTTGACGATGAAAAAGCCTTCGATGCCGAACTAGTCAATCAATGGCTCCCAGTCGATCAATATGTTGGTGGCGTGACTCATGCAATCTTGCATCTGCTCTATTCGCGATTCTTTACCAAAGTTCTCTTCGATATTGGTCTGCTGAATTTCACCGAGCCATTTACGCGGTTGCTAAACCAAGGAATGGTTTTGATGGATGGCTCAGCCATGAGTAAATCTCGAGGCAACCTGGTCACGCTTTCGGAACAGTTGGATATGCATGGCGTGGACGCGGTGCGGCTTTCATTGATTTTTGCCGGACCCCCAGAAGATGATGTGGATTGGGCCGATGTCTCGCCGACTGGCTCCTTAAAGTTCTTAAACCGCGCTTGGCGAATCTCTGGCGATATCACCAGCACGCCAGGAGTGGATTTCAAAACCGGTGAGCTATCGCTTCGAAAGGTTACGCATAAAGCTCTGCACGATATTGGATTTGCCGTCGAGTCCTTCCGATTCAATGTTGCTGTGGCTCGAATTATGGAATTAGTAAATGCAACTCGCAAGGCAATTGATACGGGTTGTGGTCCGAATGATCCGGCGGCTCGTGAAGCTGCGGAAACCATTGCGATTGCGCTCTCATTGGTCGCGCCTTATACCGCCGAAGAAATGTGGGAGCGGTTGGGTCATAAGCCAGCAATTGCAAAAGCAGGTTGGCCAACGTTAGATGAATCCTTGCTTGAGGCTGATGCGGTTACTGCGATTCTGCAGATCAATGGAAAAATCAAGGATCGAATTGAAGTTGCCCCTTCGATCACTGAGGCTGAACTCGAGAATTTGGCCTTTGCAAATGCTGAGATTGCATCAGCAATTGTCGGTGCCACCATTCAGAAAGTAATTGTCCGAGCGCCAAAGCTCGTCAACATCGTTCTGTAATTCACAACTGCTCGAATTCGGGTTAATTTCACTTCGGCGGCTAACTATCTTTGGTCCGTGAATCTTCCGGAGCTTGCTGATATCACCCCACAACAACGCAAAGGTTTGTTGATTGTTGCGGCGGCGGCACTGCTTTTGGGTGCCTTCTATCTATATCTGGGTCAAGGGCAGGTTATTGAGAGCGCCTCGGCCAATACACCGCCAGAAATTGGCCAGCTAGTTACTCCGACGCCAACGCCAAGCGCTACAACGCTTTTAGTTATTGATGTTGCCGGCCGAGTAAAACATCCCGGCGTCTACTCCGTTCCGACAAATTCTCGGGCGATCGATGCAATTAAGGCGGCTGGTGGCGCGCTGCCCGGTGTAGACCTAAGCGATATTAATTTGGCGCAATATGTCGTTGATGGTCAGCAAATTTTGGTAGGGCATACGATATTAACGACAACTGCCAAAGGTAAATCAAAAAGTAAATTCTCCACTGGGGCAGCCATTATCCCGCTGAACGCTGCTACTGAGGCCGAATTGGATTCCCTGCCAGGCATTGGTCCAGTAATCGCGAAACGAATCATTGATTATCGGATGAAGAATGGACCCTTTACCTCGCTGGATCAGTTGCGAAAGGTTTCCGGAATGGGTGCCGCCAAATACCAGGGGATCAAATCTCACCTCAGACTCTGAGCAACACATCTGAACCTTCTTATCTACTGCTTGGTATCGGGATGGGATTGTGGTTAGGTTCGGCAGCCTCGTTGTGGCAGAGCTTTTGGATTCTTGCATTAGCAATTGGCTTGCTCGGACTTACCTTCAACTTCTATCGGAATTTGGCGCTGGTCCTATTGCTTGCCATAGCCACTGGTTCAACCGGAATGGCGATTCGTGAGGTTGCGCTCTCCAGAAATTTGGTGAGTGCGGCAGCAAAGGATCACGGTCAAGGTTCTATTACCGCTTTGCTGCTAACGGATCTCCATCAAGGAAGCGCCAAAGTTATTGGCTCTCATTTACGGACCGGGAATTATTCGGCGCTGGTTAAAACTGCGGCGGTAAAGATCGGCGATCGCGATTATCGGATCCGCCTCCCACTTCGAATTGTTAGCCGAATTCAGATTAGAGCCATCCCGGGAGATCAGCTCTTTTGCAATGGAGAATTTCTCTTAGGCAAGGAAAGTAAAGTTGCAGCACTATTTTCGGTTACAGGCAGATGCCAAATTCGACAGAGTAAAAATCCATTGGATCTGGTTACCTCCGATATTCGGAACACCTTTCGCAATCACGCCAAAATTATCTCCGGCGATGCCGGCGCCTTGATTCCAGGTTTAGTTCTAGGGGATACCTCGCTCGAGAGTTCCGCCTTCGCAACCCAGATGCGTCGAACCGGCTTAACCCACTTGACTGCCGTGAGCGGTGAAAATTTTGCCATCATTGCCGCTTTTCTTACCTTCATATTGCAATGGGTTGTTCCCAGGCTCCGTCTGCGCTTGGTTGTGACCGCACTTTTCTTGATCGGCTTTATCTTTCTAGTTCGACCGTCACCTTCGGTAATGCGCGCCTGTGTAATGACCGCGGCGCTGTTATGGGCAAAAGCTAGGGGGGAGCGAAGTTCGCCACTGCCGGCACTTGGGCTAGCTATATCAGTCTTGTTGCTGATTGATCCTTTTCAAGCGATAGATCCAGGATTCGCGCTTTCGGTGGGAGCAACGGCGGGGATCCTAATAATTTCGCCAAAATTAATTGCAGCGTTGCAACCAATCCTAGGTCGCTGGTCGGAAAGTGTTGCGATTCCACTGTCTGCGACGTTGGCTTGTGCGCCGGTGATAATCGCCATCTCTGGACAACTCTCACTTGTAACGCTGCCTGCCAATCTGTTAGCTGCTGGGGCAGTAGCTCCAATAACCATCCTGGGACTGATCGCAGCACTTCTTCCGGTTTTAGCTCGCCCATTGCTATTTACTGTCTCACCTTTTGCTAAGTGGATTGCGCTAATCGCACACAAAGGGGCAACGATGCCGGTGCTGCTCTTACCAAAGAGCGCCTACGGAATTTTGATTGGAACTGCGCTTGGAATATTTCTTTTGCGCAGATCGATAAAGCTTTTAATTGCCGCTGGGCTTTTGCTGGCACTTTTGATCTGGTCACCGGTTGCAGTTTGGCCTGGTCGCAATTGGGTCTTTGTAAATTGCGACGTCGGGCAAGGCGATGGCGCAGTTATCAATTTAGGAAATCATTCGGCAGTTGTGATTGATACCGGGCCAAATCCAGAGTTGATTGATAACTGTCTTTCGACGCTGCAAATTCGGACAGTTTCTCTATTGGTGCTTTCACATTTCCATGCCGACCATGTGATGGGTTTAAGTGGCGTACTGCACCAAAGAAAGGTGGGCACTGTCTGGATTACCAATTTGGCCGAACCGGCGTTGGAGTATCAAGCCACAATGAAATTACTGCGCGGGATTCCCACCGTGAAAGTTCATCGAGGTCAGATGATTTCCATGGCTTCGATCTCAAACGGTCGAAGAACCGGGGATATTAATATTCTCTGGCCGCAGATTCTGCCGACAGAGTTGGCCAACCTCCCAGGAGATGGATCAAAGGTTAATAATTCGAGCATCGCGCTTTTGATAAATATCAATGGAATAAAGATTTTTGCCGGCGGCGATATTGAACCATCAGCCCAAGAATTAATAGCAACCTCAAATTCGCTGTCGAGAGTTGACGTCCTGAAAGTTAGCCACCACGGCTCTGCATATCAATATTTACCTTTGCTCGATCAACTGCGACCTAAAATCGCGGTGATCAGCGTCGGGGCTGGAAACTCGTATGGCCATCCAGCGCTCACCACGCTTAGTGCGCTAAAGGCCCGGTTAATTGCCACCTATCGAACTGACACTGATGGCGCGATTGCCATTGACTCCTCCTTTAAGATCAGGGCTCTAAAGAAGGATTGGTGGCGGATCTCGTGGGGTTAGTGCTTTTACTTGGTGCTGAATCGCTCTTGGCTGACCGTGCGATCTCTGGCTTGTTATCAAAACGCCCCGGCGCGCAATCCACAACTATTGAAGGTGGCGAATCCGAGGTTGGTGCGATCACCGATGCGTTGGCGCCCTCACTCTTCGGCGAGGAGCGGGTAGTTGTTGTTCGAGAGCTACAAGAGTTAATTGCTGAGCAGCAAGAAGAGATCACTAGCTATTTGGAATCACCAGATGAGCAGGTGACCCTCGTTCTGTGGCATAAGGGGGGCGTCAAGGGAAAGGCGTTGCTCGATAAGGTAAAGAAATTGAGCCCAGAAATCATTCCTTGCGAAGCCATAAAGAAGGAGAGCGAGAAGCTCGAATTTGTGCAACGTGAATTCACCAGGCTGGGACGCAAGATCGCTCCCAGCGCAGTTCAAAAATTGGTCGATGCGCTTGGCAGTGATTTGCGGGAATTGGGTAGCGCCGCCTCCCAGCTCGCCTCCGATGTAGTTGCCGGCAAACTGATCGATGAATCTGATGTGGCTCGGTATTACCAGGGTCGAATTGAGACCACAGGCTTTGATGTCGCCGATGCAACGTTGGATGGGAAGACCGATGCGGCGCTGATCACCCTTCGCCACGCGTTGGCCACTGGAGTCGACCCAGTTCTGGTAATCAGCGCGATTTCGAGTTCGCTACGGATCTTGGCAAAAGTTTCTGGTGCAAGTCGGGGACTGAAGTCCTTTGATCTGGCTTCGAGCCTGGGTTTGCCGCCTTGGCAGATCGAGAAAGCACGCCGACAGTTAGGCGGTTGGACTCCTGCCACGCTCGCAGCAGCCGTTGTAACGATCGCCCAGGCTGATGCCGATATTAAAGGGGCGGCAGCCGACCCGGCCTACGCGCTGGAGCGAGCGATAATTCAGATCACGCGTGCCGGGGCCAAATAGCCCGCTTCCGCTCAGTTTGAGCCCGAGGCTCTTGGACTGGTAACCTTTCGCGCTTGGGCCGGCTTTACTTTGGCCCGAACTCTTAGTTCAACCCAATTTCGGGGATCTTTTAGATCATGGAAGAAAGTAGTTTGAAGTGGCAAATATCAAGTCGCAGATTAAGCGTATCAAGACGAATGAGAAGGCCCAGGATCGTAATAAGGCTGCCCGCTCATCGATCAAGACTGCGATCCGCCGTTTCCGCGATGCCCTAACCGGTGGCGATGCCAAGGTGATAGCTGATGAACTTCGACTAGCTTCCAAACAACTAGACACCGCGGTTAGCAAAGGCGTAATGCACGCCAACGCAGCAGCAAACCGTAAGTCAGCGATGGCCAAGCAGGCCAATAAAGCTGTCGTTCGTTAATTTCCTCGTTTAACAAAAGTTCATGCCAGCCATAGAACTTTCCAAAGCTCCGCAGCCTGCCGCTACAAACCCTGAGCAGATTCGTAACTTTGGCATCATCGCGCATATCGATCACGGTAAATCAACCTTGGCTGACCGTATGCTCGGAATCACCGGCGTAGTCGATCAGAGAAATATGCGCGCCCAGTACCTGGACCGCATGGATATTGAACGCGAGCGCGGAATCACTATTAAAAGTCAGGCAGTTCGGTTGCCATGGCGCTCCGGCTTAGATGGCAAAGAATATATTTTGAATATGATCGACACGCCTGGTCATGTCGATTTCACTTACGAAGTTTCGCGCTCGCTTGCAGCCTGCGAAGGTGCAGTTCTCTTAGTCGATTGTGCGCAGGGTATCGAAGCTCAAACTTTAGCCAACCTTTATTTGGCGATGGAGAACAACCTTACGATTATTCCCGTCCTTAATAAGATCGATCTACCCGCGGCGCAACCAGAAAAGTTTGCCGAGGAGTTAGCAAACCTCATTGGCTGCCAGCCCGAAGATTGTTTAAGAGTTTCGGGCAAGACGGGCATGGGTGTTGAACTCCTGCTGGATCAGATCGTTCGTCAAATACCGCCACCAGTCGGCGATGCCAATGCGCCTGCTCGAGCTTTGATCTTTGACTCGGTATATGACTCGTATCGGGGCGTTGTTACTTACGTGCGTGTTGTTGATGGCCATCTTTCCACCCGCGATCAGATTCAGATGTTTTCAACTGGTGTTCGACACGAGATGCTCGAGGTCGGCGTAATTTCACCCGAGCCAGTTGTCAGCAAAGGTTTGGGAGTTGGCGAAGTTGGTTATGTCATCACGGGTGTAAAAGATGTACGTCAGTCTCGTGTTGGTGACACGATCACGACCTATCACAATCCCGCTACCAAAGCGTTGGCCGGGTATAAAGATCCGAAGCCAATGGTTTTTTCTGGGCTCTATCCGCTCGATGGCGCTGACTACCCATTGCTACGCGAAGCGCTCGACAAATTGCAATTGAATGACGCAGCTTTGGTTTATGAGCCAGAAACCTCGGCGGCGCTTGGCTTCGGTTTCCGCTGTGGCTTTCTGGGATTGTTGCACATGGAAATTGTTCGGGAACGGCTGGAACGCGAGGCCAATCTTTCACTGATCTCTACCGCACCAAACGTGGTTTATCGCGTTACCAACGACGATGGCAAAGAGATGATCGTTACAAACCCGAGCGAATACCCGGACGGAAAAGTCGCCTCGGTATTTGAGCCGATCATTCGGGCAACAATTTTGGCGCCTTCGGAATTTATCGGTGCCATCATGGAACTCTGCCAACAGCGACGCGGACTGCTAAAAGGTATGGATTACCTTTCGGAGGATCGAGTCGAGATTCGATATACCTTGCCGCTGGCGGAAATTGTTTTCGATTTCTTCGACCAACTTAAATCTAAAACACGTGGCTATGCCTCACTCGATTACGAGCCTATTGGTGAAGCCGAAGGTGATTTGGTGAAGGTAGATATTCTCTTACAAGGTGAGACCGTCGATGCTTTTAGCGCGATTGTGCATCGAGATAAGGCTTACACCTATGGGGTAATGATGACCTCAAAGCTTCGGGAGTTGATCCCTCGTCAACAATTTGAAATTCCAATTCAGGCCGCGATTGGCTCGCGGATTATCGCGCGTGAAAGTATCCGAGCGATTCGTAAAGATGTATTGGCAAAGTGTTATGGTGGCGATATTTCACGTAAGCGAAAATTGCTCGAGAAGCAAAAAGAGGGCAAGAAGCGAATGAAGATGGTGGGTCGAGTTGAAGTGCCACAAGAAGCCTTTATTGCCGCACTAGCCACGGGCGACGACGCGGATAAGGCCAAGGCAAAGAAGTAACCGTGATCGATTCAGCGCCGCTGCTTTCGTTCTATCTCCATATTCCGTATTGCTTAAGGCGCTGCGGCTACTGCGACTTCAATACCTACACCCCCGGTGAACTTAGATCGGGTTCCGACCTAAACGAAGTTTCTCGGGGATATATAGATTTAATGATTGCTGAAATCGATCGAGCACCTGCTGGAATTGAAATCCCAACAATCTTCTTTGGCGGTGGTACGCCAACGCTGATGGAGCCAGAAGACCTTGGTCGGGTACTTCGACACCTGGAAGCACGAAATGGTTTTGCCAAAGATTGTGAAATTACGATCGAGGCTAACCCAGATACCGTCACCGCTGAAAAGCTGGAGCGCCTGCGAGCCATTGGAATCAATCGAATCTCATTTGGAATGCAATCTGCGACAACGCATGTTCTTAAAACTTTGGATCGAACTCATAATCCTATAAATGTTTTAAAAGCAACTGCGGGCGCGGTCGCCGCCGGATTTGAGCAAATCAGCGTAGATCTTATTTATGGGGCGCCAGGGGAGAGCATTTCGGATTGGTCGGAAACCATTGAAACGGCGCTTTCGCTCCCAATTACTCACATCTCGGCATATGCCCTAATCGTCGAAGATGGAACGAAATTAGGCGCACAGGTAAAACGTGGCGAGATCGTAATGCCAGATGAAGATGAAACTGCTGATAAATATCTACTAGCCGATGAGAAGTTTTCCGAAGCTGGTTTGAATTGGTATGAGATAAGTAATTGGGCAAAATCAGGTGCTGAATGTAAACATAACGTCGCATATTGGGAGGGTAAGAATTGGTGGGGAGTTGGACCCGGTGCACATTCGCATATTGATGGAAGAAGATGGTGGAACGTTAAACACCCCACGGCATACCGGGATCGGCTAATAAATAGCGAAAGTCCACAACAGGGCGAAGAAGTTCTAAGCGATCAGGAGAAAGAGAGCGAACGGATAATGCTCGAAATCCGAATGCCTGCTGGTATCGCGCTTGCAACTTTAGGAGCCGTCGCAACTACAAGAATTTCCGATTATTTGGCCTCGGGGCACATTAACGCGCAAATCTGGGAGCAAGGTCGACTTTCTTTAACTTTGAGCGGACGCTTAATCGCAGATCGAATCGTGCGCGAAATCTTGGTGTAGTAGCGTAAGACCATGCATTTAACCCACAATATATTGGTAGCGCTGCTGGCGCTCATCTTCCTAATTTCTGGGTTATCAAAAGCTTCGGGTAGCCCCAAGGGGCTCTCTGGAACCAGAGAACTCGACGTCAAGGATATTTTTGCCCGCGCCGTCGGCGTGCTTGAAGCCACTGCCGCGCTCTTGTTGATCTATGGCTTGCGGTATCCAGATTCTTTCATCGCCTGGGGTGCGCTGGTTTTCCTCTGGTGCGTCATGGGCGGTGCCATCTATACCCACTCAAAGCGAAGCAAGATGTCGATCTCTTTCCCCCCGTTCTTTCTTTTGACATTGATCTCCGTCGTATTAGTAATCTCTTGATTCCGGACGCCAACTGATGCAAGAACGACAACTTGAGATCCTTCGCGCGATAGTCGACGAATATGTTGCTACTGAAGAACCGGTTGGCTCAAAAATAATCGCACAGCGCCACAGTTTGGGAGTTTCGCCAGCAACTATCCGAAATGAAATGGCGATTTTGGAAGAGGCGGGGCTAATCACTCAGCCGCACACAAGCGCTGGAAGAATTCCTACGAATCTGGGATATCGAGTCTTCGTCGATAAATTAACTGATGTAAAACCGCTCAGCACCCCAGAACGTAAGGCAATTGAAACTTTTCTTGAAGGTGCTTTGGATTTAGATGACATCGTGACCAGAACGGTCAAACTTTTAGCTCAAATTACAAAGCAGGTTGCAGTCGTTCAATATCCCTCATTAACAAAATCGCGCGTACGCCACTTAGAACTTGTGCTACTTCATCCATCGCGTGCCATGTTGATCCTAATTACCGATACCGGTCGAGTGGAACAACGAATCATTGAACTGCCATTTGATATTTCGGAAGCGAGTTTGGCCGTACTGCACGGACAAATAAATTCCGCGATTGTTGGCCACCCGCTTTCGAGTGTTGCTAGCCAAGTAGATGGAATAATTTCGGCTTTTAGTGAACTCGAGCGAAATTCGGTGGCGGTCATTATCGCTAGTTTGATTGAAGTAGCGGTCGAAAGATCCGAAGAGAAGGTTGCGTTGGCAGGCACTGCTAACTTGGCACGATCCAATCCAGAATTCACCCAAACCATTCATCCGATCTTGGAAGCGCTTGAAGAGCAAGTGGTGCTACTTCGGTTGCTGGCAGATGCAGGATCTTCAGTTCAAGTTAGAATTGGCGATGAGCAAAATGAGAAGAGTTTGATTTCAACCTCCTTGGTGACCATGGGTTACGGCTCAAACGATGCCTCGGCGGGGGCGCTGGGAATTTTGGGACCTACCCGAATGGATTACGCCAGTTCAATGGCAGCGGTGCATGCAGTTGCTCGATATATCGGTCACTTTTTGAATGAGGCTCATTAATGTCAGATCATTACGAACTATTAGGCGTCGATCGAGATGCCTCAGCTGATGAAATTAAACGGGCTTATCGAAAGTTAGCCCGGGAATATCATCCTGATGTTAATCCCGATCCCAGCACTCAAGATAAGTTCAAATTAATATCGACTGCCTACGAAGTTCTAAGCGACCCACAAAAACGGCAAACCTACGATTTAGGTGGCGATCCGTACTCACAATTCGGCGGTGGCAATTTTGGATTTGGCGACATCATGGATGCCTTCTTCGGCGGTGGCGCTTCATCTCGAGGACCCCGAGCTCGAATGCGGGCTGGCCAGGATGCGTTGATCCGCGTTGAAGTTGATCTATCGGAGGCGTGCTTTGGAACTACTAAGGAATTGAATGTCGAGACGGCAGTCTCCTGCACTAAATGCCAAGGAACGGGATGCGCTAATGGGAGCGCACCAAAGACTTGTGAAATCTGCCGAGGTCGCGGTGAGACTCAACAAGTCACAAGGTCATTTATCGGTCAAGTGATGACATCACGGCCTTGTGCAAATTGCCAAGGTTATGGCTCAGTCATAACTGATCCATGTGCTGAATGCGCTGGTGATGGTCGAGTTCGATCACGCAGGAATTTATCGGTGAAGATTCCAGCTGGCGTTGAGACTGGAAATCGAATCCAGATGTCAGGCCAGGGAGAAGTTGGCCCAGGTGGCGGACCCGCTGGCGATCTCTATATTGAAATTATTGAACGCCCACATGACACTTTGGCGCGCGAGGGCTACAACCTACATATCGCAATCGCAGTTCCAATGACCTCGGCCGCTCTTGGTGGGAAAGTAAGCATCGAGACTCTCGATGGCCCTAAAGAGGTCACTATCAAAGCTGGTTTGCAGAGTGGGAGCACTGTGACGCTCAAGGACCTTGGAATCACCAGACTTCGCGGCGGCGGTCGTGGCGATTTAATTGTTCACGTTGAAGTCACGATTCCTACGAAACTTAATAAAGAGCAAGAGGAATTATTGCGATCATTGGCAACCTCTCGCGGTGACACTGGCGAGAGTGCACAAATTCATAAGATTGGCGAACGACATTCCGAGAGTGGCATTTTTGGCCGCTTCCGTGATGCGTTTAATCGTTAACATGTTCTCGCTTTACTTTGCTCAAGTGCTGCCCGAAAACGGAGTTGTATCAATCACTGATGAAGAGGCGCATCATGCGATTTCGGTGATGCGGACCAAGGTCGGTGAAGTAGTTCTTTTAACGGATGGTCGGGGCGAATGGGCGGAGGGTTTTGTTCGGGAGATATCAAAGAAAAGTTTTGAGGTCGAAATTTCCAAGCGAGGTTTTCAACCCGAAGTTTCCCCACGTTTGGTTGTAATACAAGCTCTGACAAAAAGTGATCGGATCAAGGAAACTCTAGAGCTTCTTACCGAGGCCGGCGCCGATCGGGTTATCCCATGGCAAGCTCAGCGCTCGATTTCACAGTGGCAACCAGATCACCAAAATAAATGGAGCGCGACGCTTCGGGCTGCCACCAAGCAATCTCGACGATTTCGAATTCCGGAAATCGGTGAGCCGTTTGATCTTGCAAAGGCCAACTACTTTAATTCCCCCAACTCGAAAGCTATTTTGTTTCACGAATCGGCAACGACGAAACTATCCGGGTTATTCAAAGCTACTCCGGAAAGTGCGGTTGACGAGATTTTTATTGTCATCGGTCCAGAAGGTGGGATTACGGCGGCGGAGCAAGAAGGTTTTCTTGCGCTCGGAGCTCAAATTGCCCAAATGGGTGAGCCAGTTTTTCGCTCTGCTCATGCAGGAGTGGCGGCGCTCGCTGCGATCCAGACGCTATTGGGACGCTGGTAATAGAATTGCCGTTATGAGTTGCCTCTTTTGTTCTTTCGCCTCGCAAGAGATTCAAGTTCCCAGGATTTACGAGAGCGATGAGGTCTTCGCGATTGCTGATATAAATCCGCAAGCCCCGACTCACTTGCTGATTTTGCCAAAGGTACATGTTGAAAATGCGGCTGCGCTTGCCGCCGAACATCCGAAAGTTTTGGCAGAGCTCGTTACCGTCGCCGCGAAATTAGCCAACGACCTCGAGTTGACGGGTTATCGTCTGGTTTTCAATACCGGAAGTAGCGCGGGGCAGAGCGTTTTCCACGCTCACCTGCACCTTTTAGGCGGCCGTGCGTTCGCATGGCCTCCCGGTTAAAAGTAAGATAGATCGCAATGGAGCCCGCATTGATAACCGTCCCCACCGCCATTCCTATGGTTTCCTTAGTCGGGGCACACGATGCCTACCTTCGCATCTTGGACGCGACCTTTACTGATTTAACGATCACCGTTCGAGGCAATGAGATTTTTGCCCACGGGGATCTTTCGCAAGTAGCCCAATTTGATGCGCTAGTTCGTGAACTGCTGGTCTTACTTCGCGCCGGCCAATCATTGAGCGAAGAAGTTCTGCATCGCGCTATCTCGATGATTCGCCACGATCCGACCGAGCATCCCGCCGAAGTACTCTCCTTAAACATTTTGAGTAATCGTGGAAAATCCATTCGCCCCAAGACATCAAATCAGAAGCGATACGTTGAGGCGATCGACGAGCACACAATTACATTTGGGGTTGGACCGGCAGGAACGGGAAAGACTTACTTGGCTATGGCGAAAGCTATTCAGGCGCTGCAAGCCAAAACTGTTAACCGAATTATTTTGACCAGACCTGCAGTAGAAGCGGGGGAGCGTTTGGGATTTCTTCCTGGAACTCTCCAGGAAAAAATTGATCCCTACCTGCGACCACTTTTCGATGCCCTGCATGACATGATCGATCAAGATTCAATTCCCAGACTTATGCAATCGGGAATTATTGAAATTGCACCACTCGCCTATATGCGCGGCCGAACTTTAAATGATGCCTTTGTAATCTTGGACGAGGCTCAAAATACCTCGGCCGAACAAATGAAAATGTTTCTTACCAGGCTCGGCTTCGGCTCAAAAATGGTAATTACTGGCGATGTGACACAAGTGGATCTACCTAACGGGACACCATCTGGTTTGCGGGTTGTTCACGAGATTCTCGAAGGCGTGGACGATATCTGTTTCATGCATCTGACCGCTGAAGATGTAGTTCGAAACCGGCTGGTTGGTGACATTGTTAGTGCTTATGAAGTTTTTAATGAGAAGTCGCCACAACCTAATGCTAGAGCGCTTAGATCTGGAACGGGTGATCGATAAGTCTTGCGAAAGCGAGCTATCACTATGAATATTGAAATCAGTAACTCCTCCGAGATCGAGGTCGATGAACTAGCCATCGTCAATGTCGCTTTTTTCACCCTTTTAAAGATGGGGATTCACGCCGAATCCGAACTAAGTATTACCTTGGTAGACGAGGCGAAAATAACCGAACTTCATATTGAATGGATGGATCTACCTGGCCCTACGGATGTCCTCTCCTTTCCAATGGATGAGATGCGACCCCACTCCGCTGGCGATGGCCCAGGCGTGGTCGGCGATATCGTCTTGTGTCCCAGTTTTGCGCAGGCGCAAGCAAAGGAGCACTCGTTACAAGATGAGCTTTCTCTGCTTACCGTCCACGGCGTGCTGCACCTATTGGGCTATGACCATGCTGAATTAGCTGAAGAGCGCGCGATGTTTGAACTTCAGGATACTTGCCTGGCTGAATGGAAAGCGCAGCGATGAACATCGTGACTATTCTCCTTGTCATTTTATTACTTCTCTTCGCTGGATTTTTGGCGGGCAGTGAATCTGCCCTCAATTCAATCTCGCGCGTAATCGTTGATGACCTGATCGCAAATAAGCCAAAACAAGCACAGCGATTGATGAAGGTGATTCAGGAGCCCTACCGGTATCTAAATGTCCTGCTGTTGGTTCGCAAGACTTGTGAGTTAACAGCCACTGTTTTAGCCGCCGATGCCTTTCTGGCACATACGCATCATCATGCGCTCAGCATCGCGGTCACAATTGCCGTAATGGTTACCCTTTCATATGTAGTCGTTGGAGTTGGTCCCAGGACTCTCGGTCGCCAACACGCAATGTCGTGGGCGCGGCCCGCAGCGATCGTCGCAGATTTTCTAGCTCGAATTCTGGGTCCGCTTACCACTCTATTGATCGCAATCGGAAATGCCATTACGCCGGGTCGTGGTTTTCGCACTGGACCCTTTTCCAGCGAGGCCGAACTTCGAGATTTGGTAGATCAAGCGAGTGAACGCGGATTAGTAGAAGAGTCGGAACGCGAAATGATTCACTCAGTCTTCGACTTGGGTGAAACTTTGGTTCGAGAGTTAATGGTGCCGCGCACCGATATGGTTTGGATCGAAGGAAATAAAACTTTGCGCCAGGGTCTATCACTTGCCTTACGATCCGGATTTACTCGCATCCCGGTCATAACCGAAAATCTAGATAATGTAATTGGCATCGCTTACGTGAAGGATCTGGCAAAGCGGGTACACGAGCACCATGAATCGGAACAAATTGAAAAAGTAGAACAACATCTTCGTGCCGCCACCTTTGTCCCGGAAACTAAAACCGCCGCTGAGTTGCTCAAGGAAATGCAGCGCGATCAGATTCACATGGCGATTGTTATTGACGAATATGGCGGGACAGCGGGACTTATTACGATTGAAGATATTCTGGAAGAGATTGTTGGCGAAATTGCCGACGAATACGACGAGACCGAGGAGGAGGTCGAGTGGTTAGATCCGCAGACCGCCAGAATTTCGGCGCGCTTCCATGTCGAAGATTTCGAAGACGCCTTCGAGATCGAGTTTAGCGATGTCGATCGGGAAGATGTGGATAGCATCGGCGGACTTTTAGCTAAGCAACTTGGTCGAGTCCCAATCCCAGGTAGCACCATCACTATTGCGGGCTGGAAATTGACTGCTGAGCGTCCGATTGGTCGACGCCACCGAATCGGCACTGTCCTCGCGACCAAGGTGTTAACGACTGAAAATTCAAATGCCGAAGTTGTAGCCCAGGAGCAGTAACAGACCCAGAAACTGGCACCAATGGCATTCGCGGTAGAGTTGGCCAATGCGCGTAGTTCGATTTGCCCCGTTAGAAAGTGCCCATTTGGGCTCCGATCCGCTCTTTGGCGTCCTAAATGACCAGAATAAAATCTTGGTATTAAAGGGCGACCCGATCTATGCCGGCATCGTTCCAACGGAGAAAGTTATTGATCTAGAGCATGCCCGTTTGCTCGCGCCGGTAATTCCGCGAAGCAAGGTCGTCTGCATCGGCAAGAATTATGCCGATCACGCTGCGGAGATGGATTCGAAGGTCCCCGAAGAGCCAATAATTTTCCTTAAACCCAACACATCGGTCTCGGGCCCTAACGATGTTATTCAATGGCCGCGAATGAGCGAGCGCGTCGATTTTGAGGGTGAGCTAGCTATCGTCATCGGGCGCATTTGCAAAGAAGTTCCCAAAGAAAAGTATCGCGATGTAATTTTTGGCTACACAATTGCAAACGATGTAACTGCTCGAGATCTTCAGAAGAAAGATGGTCAATGGACCAGAGCTAAGGGCTTCGACACTTTCTGCCCAATCGGTCCGTGGATCGAAACAGCATTTGAGCCGGCAGAGCAACGGATCAGCACCACGCTAAATGGCCAGACCAAACAATCCGAGCCGCTATCTTCCATGATTTTCAAAGTCCCCGAAATTATTGCTTTCGTTACTTCAGTAATGACTCTGCTTCCAGGCGACATTATCCTCACCGGTACTCCCGCCGGAATTGGTCCTATGCCCGAACACTCCGAAGTCACCGTGACTATCGAAGGTATCGGCTCACTATCGAATCGGGTCTCATCTCGTGCCAACTAATCGCCCAGTCCGAGTTCGCTTTGCACCATCTCCAACCGGAGATCTACACGTCGGAAATATTCGCACCGCCCTATTTGATTGGGCATATGCTCGCCATACCGGCGGCACCTTTATTTTCCGTATCGAAGATACCGACACCGATCGAGTTACCGATCAATACATTGCCGCTGCTATCGATACCTTGCGTTGGCTGGGTTTGGAATGGGATGAGGGTCCTGAAGTAGGCGGAGAATATGGGCCTTACCTACAAAGTCAGCGCATGGAAATTTATTCCGAGTATGCCGCGAAGTTCTTGGCCGCCGGCGATGCCTATTATTGCTATTGCTCCGCCGAAGAGTTAGAGGCGCGACGGGAGGCACAGCGCGCAGCGAACGTCGCGCCTGGATATGACGGCAAGTGCCGGTCATTGACTGCAGAGGAAGTTGCTGCCTTTGTGGCACAAGATCGCAAGCCAGTGGTTCGAATGCGGATGCCCGATGGTGAGACCACCTTCACTGATTTAATCCGAGGTGAAGTGACATTCGATCACAATTTTGTTCCGGACTTTGTTTTGGTGCGCGGGGATGGTTCACCGCTCTATACATTGGCAGTAGCCGTTGATGATGTTCTGATGAAGGTAACCCATGTGTTGCGCGGTGAAGATTTACTCTCTTCTACACCACGACAGATACGCGTTTATCAGGCAATGGGACTTACTCCGCAGGAATATCCCGAATTCGCCCACTTGCCATTTGTGATGGGTCAAGACAATGCAAAGCTGTCAAAACGCAACGGCGAAGTTTCGATCGCTTGGTATCGCGATGCCGGCTACTTGCCCGAAGCAATTTGTAATTACTTGGCCCTCCTGGGTTGGTCACCTGGTGATGATCGCGAAGATGTTTCCCGTGAAGAGATCGCCCAACTATTTACCGTCGAACGCGTTCACAGCAGCCCGGCGCGTTTTGATATGAAGAAGCTCGAAGCGATTAACGGCGACAAGATTCGCGCGCTTGATCTGGATGATCTTCTGGCCCGAGTAACACCATTTCTCCAGCGCGATGGCGTGATTGAAGGAACCGCAACTGAGTTGGAGGTAGTAAAACTCACGCTGCCTTTAATCCAAGAGCGAATTGCCACATTGGCCGAGGTCAGCGCCATGGTGAAATTCCTCTTTGTTAAAGAGTTTGCCATCGAGGCCGATTCTCTGCCTAAGGTTTCAGATGAGCAATCGCAATCAGTGCTTCAGCTCGCGCTAACCACATTGCAAGCGGTAGCCGAGTGGGGCCATGAGGAAATTGAAGCGGCGCTTCGAACCGCTCTAATCGATGGGCTCGCTTTGAAACCTCGAATCGCCTTCGGAGCCATCCGAATCGCAGTCACAGGTAGCCACATTTCGCCGCCACTTTTCGAGTCAATGGAGTTGTTGGGGCGCGAGCGTTCCTTAGCCCGAATCGCCAGCGCCGTTAAGTAAGCGGCTTTTTTCAGGGTATTCTTGCCACTTGCCAATTCGCGAGCCCAGCTCGAGGCTTGGTGGGGTATGGGGTAATTGGCAGCCCTGCTGATTCTGGTTCAGTAAGTCTAGGTTCGAGTCCTGGTACCCCAGCGAAAAGCTATAAGTTTTATTTTTATCTATTTACTAGGGCCCCGTCGTCTAGCGGCCTAGGACTCTGGCTTCTCAAGCCAGCTACGAGGGTTCGAATCCCTTCGGGGCTACCAAAGTGACCACTGCAGCAAAAAATGCAGTGGTAATCACTTACTTTTAGCTAAATACTCCGTAAGCCTGGCCGCGGTTGCCACGACCACTGCTGCGTGTAGCCGTCCAGGTTGGCGTCCTAGCCGCTCCATCGGACCACTGATACTCACTGCTGCAATTACCTTGTTATTCGGCCCGCGCACCGGCGCAGATACTGATGCAACGCCAGCTTCGCGCTCACCTACAGATTGCGCCCAGCCACGGCGCCTGACTGCGGAGAGGCTGGCGGCGGTGAATTTCGAATTAATTATGCCTCGGTGCAGTTTCTCGGGCTCTTCCCAAGCTAACAGGACTTGGGCGGCCGAACCAGCCTGCATCGTTAAGACGGTGCCTACCGGGACAGAATCGCGAAGACCGCTCAGGCGTTCTGCGGTAGCCACGCAAATTCGAAGTTCTCCCTGGCGCCGGTAGAGCTGAGCGCTCTCGCCACAGGCATCTCGCAAGGCGGCTAGAGCTGGTGCCGCGATCGCCAAGAGTCGGTCTTCCCCGGCGGCGGCGGCAAGTTCTGAAGAGCGGGCGCCTAGTACAAAACGCCCCATGAAGTCTCTTGAGACTAAACGATGAAACTCCAAGGCAACGGCCAAACGGTGGGCGGTTGGCCTGGCAATACCAGTGGCGCTTACAAGTTCAGAGAGAGAGTGGGGACCAGACTCCAAGGTCGCCAAAATCCGCACGGCTTTATCTAGTACGCCAACTCCGCTATTCTTCTTGTCCACAATCTGATAATGCCATCTTATCTAGTGAGACGCAAGATTTTGAGCAATTAAATCTTGCGAACTAGCAAAGAAGTAAAGGTGAGGGAGTTATGGGTAAAACGTTAGCTGAAAAGATTTGGACCGATCACGTCGTCAGTAGTGCCGAAAACGAACCTGACTTGATTTACATCGACCTGCACCTGCTTCATGAGGTAACCAGCCCTCAGGCATTTGACGGTCTTCGGTTGGCCAATCGCCAGGTTCGGCGAACCGATCTAACGATCGCCACAGAAGATCACAACACTCCAACACTGAATATCGATCAACCAATTGCTGACCCAGTCTCAAGGCTACAAATTGAGACGCTGCGAAAGAATTGTGCCGAGTTTGGAGTGCGAATTCACTCACTTGGCGATATCGATCAAGGAATTGTTCACGTTGTCGGACCGCAACTCGGAATCACACAGCCTGGCATGACCATTGTTTGCGGCGATTCCCATACTTCAACGCACGGCGCCTTTGGCGCGCTTGCCTTCGGAATTGGTACCAGCGAAGTTGAGCATGTTTTGGCCACTCAAACTTTGCCACTTGTTCGACCAAAGACGATGGCGATCAATGTTGACGGAGTTTTGCCGGCCGGGGTAACCAGCAAAGATATTATTTTGGCGATCATCGCCGAGATCGGTACCGGCGGTGGCCAAGGTTATGTCTTGGAATATCGCGGAAGCGCAATCCGTGCGCTATCTATGGAATCCCGAATGACGGTCTGCAATATGTCAATCGAAGCCGGCGCAAGAGCTGGGTTGATTGCTCCCGATCAAACTACTTTTGATTATGTTAAAGGAAAGGCACATGCGCCCGAAGGCAAAGATTGGGAAGCTGCGGTTGATTATTGGAAGACGCTGAAGTCAGATGATGACGCAGTCTTCGACAAGGAAATCTTTATAGCTGCCGACGAATTGGCGCCATTTGTTACTTGGGGGACAAACCCTGGTCAAGGGCTGCCACTTAGCGCATCAGTTCCCAATCCTGCCGAGATCACAGATATTGAAGAACGAGGCGCGGCCGAACGAGCACTTACATATATGGGCTTAGTAGCAGGCACCCCTTTGAAAGAAATATCCGTTGATACCGTCTTTCTTGGTTCATGTACCAATGGTCGGATCGAAGACCTTCGAGCAGCTTCACAAGTGCTAGCAGGAAAGCACATTGCACCGGGAGTTCGGATGCTCGTCGTTCCTGGATCAGCCCGGGTTCGGCTACAGGCCGAAGCTGAAGGTCTAGATAAATTATTTATCGCGGCCGGCGCCGAATGGCGAATGGCTGGCTGTTCAATGTGTTTAGGAATGAACCCGGATCAGTTAGCGCCGGAAGAACGATCGGCTTCAACAAGCAATAGAAACTTCGAAGGACGTCAAGGAAAAGGTGGGCGCACTCACCTGGTTAGTCCATTAGTTGCAGCAGCAACAGCGATTCGCGGAACGCTCTCTTCACCGGCAGATTTGTAGGAGGTCATTATGGAAAAATTTAGTAGCCACACTGGAACTGCGTTGCCACTGCGACGAAGCAACGTCGACACCGACCAAATCATCCCTGCCGTCTATTTAAAGCGAGTTACAAAGAGTGGCTTCGAAGATGGCCTCTTTGCGGCTTGGCGCAACGACCCAGAGTTTGTCATCAATCGACCAGAACATGCTGGCGCAACAGTTTTGGTTGCGGGTGCCGATTTTGGAACCGGCTCTTCTCGCGAACATGCGGTTTGGGCGCTGCAAAACTATGGTTTTAAAGTGATTATCTCTAGTCGCTTTGCCGATATCTTCCGTGGAAACTCACAGAAGGCGGGGCTCTTAACTGTTGTTTTGCCGCAAGGTGAAGTCGAAGCAATTTGGAGCGCGATCGATGCCAATCCAGCCCTAGCAATAACGGTTGATTTAGCCTTAGAAACCGTTACTTACAATGAGATTTCGCTCCCATTCCACATCGATGCTTACACCAGGTGGCGATTGATGGAGGGCCTAGATGACATCGGGCTAACGTTAAAGAAGATTGATCAAGTAAGTGCCTACGAGGTGAAAAGAGCAAGTTTTAAGCCAAAAACACTGCCAATTCGTCACTAAGGTCGCGAATTCGGAATTGCTAGTCGAGTAAAAATCGAAAGTCTCGACTAGCAATTTAGGGTTATTAGGTGAAAAACCCTTGATTTTCACTGTTTTTTATCGGGCGACACACCGATTTAGATGCCACCACTTCTCCTTGGCTCTGCGTAGATTTCTTCTTACGTTAGGCGAGTGCCTAACATTTACGCGTAAATAAGGGGATTTAATGAACAAGGCCCAGTTCATCGCATTGCTGGCTCCACATTTTGATAACAACAAGAAAGAGACCGCACGTGCGGTAGATATCGTTTTTGATTCAATCGTTCGCACCATCTCAAAAGGTGAAGATGTAATGATCAATGACTTCGGCAAGTTCAAGAAGGTTGATCGTGCTGCTCGCAAGGGCCGCAACCCATTCACCGGCGAGACCATTCAGATTAAAGCCAGCAAGAAGGTACGTTTCCTTCCTGCAAAGGCGCTCAAGGAAGTTATCTCTGGCGCTCGTAAGCTCGAAGCAGCTCCAAAGCCTCCGGTAAAGGTTGTTGCCAAGGTTGCTCCAGCCAAGAAGGTAGTAGCCAAGAAGGCTCCTGCCAAGAAGGCTCCCGCTAAGAAAGCCCCAGCCAAGAAGGCTCCCGCTAAGAAAGCCCCAGCCAAGAAGGTAGTAGCCAAGAAGGCTCCAGCCAAAAAGGTAATAGCCAAGAAGGCTCCTGCTAAGAAGGCGCCAGCCAAGAAGAAGTAGTTTTGACAAAAAAGAGCGGGTGCAAATAGCACTCGCTCTTTTTTATTGCCCATAGGCTTACCTCATGTCGGAGAATCTGGGTTCCGCTACTGAGCCGATTTATGAGCCACCGAGTGGCTCACCGCTTGGCACTAATAATTATTTTAAATATGCCGCGGCGATTGTTATCCCAATCCTAAAACTTGTAACAAAGCGAAATTGGCAAGGAACTGAAAACATTCCAAGATCTGGCGCAGTTATCGTTGTTTCAAATCACATCTCCTACGCCGACCCGTTGGTATTTGCTCACTTCCTTTTTGCAAATGGTCGGGCCCCGCGTTTCTTGGGAAAGGCATCGGTCTTTAGGATTCCAGTTATTGGAAAAATAATTGCCGGCTCTGGTCAGATTCCGGTGGAACGTGAAAGTACCAATGCATCAAATGCCTTAGTTCACGCTGTCGCATTTCTTAAAGCGGGTCACTGTTTAGGGGTTTATCCTGAAGGAACGCTCACGCGTGATCAGAAATATTGGCCGATGGTTGGCAAGACTGGTATCGCGCGATTGGCGATCATGACCCAAGCCACCGTTATTCCATGTGCTCAATGGGGAGCTCAGGAGTTACTTCCGGCTTACGGAAAATTGCCCCGAATTTGGCGGCGTCGGAAAGTTACGGTCGTTGCCGGAGCACCCCTTGATTTTTCAAAGTGGTTTGGCAAGGCCGAAGATCAAGCGGCACTTGTCGAAGCCACTGAATATGTAATGAGCGAGTTGACCGCTATGGTGGCGAAGATACGTGGTGAGGAGCCACCAAAGGTGCGATTTGATCCGCACTCTTCAAACTTGCCGAAGACTGGTAATTACAAGAAAGGCAACAAGCGTTGAGCAATGTAACTGTTCTTGGATCTGGGGCTTGGGGAACCACGATGGCCCAGGTTCTTTGCGATGCCGGGCAAGACGTTCTTTTATGGGGTCGAAACGAGTCGGTAGTTTCCGAAATTAATTCGGCTCATAGCAATGAAAAATTTCTTCCCGGGATCAGGCTGCCCGATTCATTAACAGCCACAACGAATGTCGCCGAGGCGATTCAATTTGGCGAGGCTTTGGTGTTAGCGGTACCAGCTCAGTCACTTCGCACCAACCTGAGTGAGTGGCGAAATTACTTTCGTTCTGAAGTACCAATAATTAGTACTCTCAAAGGAATCGAATCAGATACCTACCTTCGCATGACTGAGGTCGTGACTGAAACTTTGAATTTGCCAAATTTGAAACTCGGATTGATCACTGGTCCGAATTTGGCGGGGGAGATGTCGCTTCGTCAACCAGCTGGGGCGGTCGCGGCTTCGGTGCATGAAGATTTAACCGAGTTAATGGTCGAGCTTTTTACCACCCCATATTTTCGGGTCTACCCTTCTGACGATCTGGTTGGTTGCGAACTGGCCGGTGCCGCTAAGAGCGTAATTGCCCTGGCCGTTGGAATTGCTATCGGCTTGGATCTAGGCGAGAACACCCAAGCAATGATTATCACCCGCGGTCTTAGCGAGGTAGCTAGGTTTGGTACCGCTTATGGCGCGCAACCGCTGACCTTTCTGGGGCTGGCGGGTATGGGGGATCTAGTGGCTAGTTGTGGCTCGGCGCTCTCGAGAAACCGGACCTTCGGTGAAGTTCTTGGTCAGAGCGGCTCGATTGCGATCGCTAGAGAGCAAGTTTCCAAGACGGTAGAGGGTGTTGCTTCTGCCGGCGCAATCCTAGAGTTAGCACATCGGGTCGGCATCGAAGTACCCATTATCGAGGTTGTCTCCGATGTAGTGAACGCGGCACTTTCTCCCCAGGATGCGATCACTCGATTGATGACGGTCAGCATGAGAGCGGAGATCTAACATGAATGGAAAAGTTCGAGTTGGAATTCTTTGTGGTGGCATGAGCAGCGAGCATGAGATCTCTTGTATTTCAGCCAGCGGAGTAATGGGGGCCATAGATCGCAATCGGTTTGAACCAATTTTGATTGGCATTACAAAAACTGGCAAATGGGTATTACCGCCCCACGAATCTGCTCTTAAAATGACCGAGCGACATATGCCAGAAATTTCTTCGGAGTGGCCCACAGTCAATACTGACGTCGCTGGATTTAGTTGTAATGGCGAAACCTTAAACCTTGATGTTGTCTTCCCACTTCTTCATGGACCCTATGGCGAAGATGGCACTGTACAAGGGCTTCTTGAAATGGCTGCCATGAAATATGTCGGCTCTGGTGTGTTGGCCAGCGCTGTTGCAATGGATAAATCTTTTGCGAAATCGATTTTCACTGCGAACGGGCTCGAAGTAGCGGACGGAATTGTTATCCACGAACGCGAATGGAACGAAATCTCTCACTCTAAAGTCTTGAAAACTGCTGAGAATTTAGGTCTTCCACTTTTTGTTAAGCCAGCCCGAAGTGGTTCAAGCAGAGGCACTTATAAAGTTAAACGTTTTGCTGACCTGGAAAGCGCAGTAACCAAAGCGCTTGAATTCGATACCAAAGTTTTAGTAGAGAAGGCGATCGTGGGTCGCGAAATCGAATGTGCAGTTCTGCAGACCCGCGGGGAAGTTTTAGCTTCGCCGGTTGGAGAAATCGTCATCCTTGGTAGTCATGAGTTCTATGATTTTGAAGCAAAGTACTTGGATAACTCGACCAGGGTCGATTTTCCAACTGATCTACCGCGCGGTGTGAGCGAGAAGATTCGGGAGGCGGCCATTACCGCGTTCAACGTCCTTGGTTGCGAAGGCCTTGCACGCGTCGACTTCTTCTATTCCAAGTCGGAGGGGATCATTATCAATGAGATCAATACGATGCCGGGATTTACTGCGACCTCGGTTTATCCAAAATTATGGGGCCAATCCGGATTAACGTATGCAAATTTACTAACCAAATTAATTAATTCGGCGTTGGATCGGCCACTGGGAGTGACTAGATAGTTTTAAGACCTATCTCTGCTCGCAAAGTATTAGAGTTCGGCAATGACTAGTCGCACCGTACTCATAACTGGCGGATCACGAGGAATCGGGGCGGCGATTGCGCGAGAATTCTCCGCCGCTGGCGATCGAATCGCTGTTCACTATGTCTCCTCTAAAATTGATGCCGAAAATGTAGTGCGTTCGCTAACAGGAAGCGGTCACATCGCTTCACAGGCCGACTTGCGCGACCCGGCGGCTATTCGAGAAATGGTTGATCGAGTAGCAGTTGAATTTGGAAAGATCGACATCCTCATCAATAACGCGGGCATCTTCATTGATCATCCAATCGAATCCACTACTTACGAG